>Ga0100393_10000926_pt1 | contig 30756 bp, 23 predicted proteins | sample CryGeymeta201517_FD_81546 | JGI IMG/M metagenome (GOLD analysis project Ga0100393, IMG submission 81546) | Groundwater microbial communities from Crystal Geyser aquifers in Utah, USA - Crystal Geyser metaG 2015-17 | ecosystem: Environmental > Aquatic > Deep subsurface > Groundwater | place... | reverse complement strand
TCTCCGCGCCAATGGTACTGCCCACAAGCGGAAGAGTAGGTCGTCGCCTCATCTTTTTTTTCTCTAAAGCCCGTAGCTTCGCTTCGGGCTTTTTTTTTGACCTGTCTATTTATTCTCTTTTTATTTAGCTTTCTTGTATTTTATTAGATGAATAATTCGTTAAAAAAAATAACCATTTTAACTGGTTCTGGTATAAGTAAAGAGAGTGGTTTATCTACATTTAGAGATCATGATGGTTTATGGGAAGGGTATCCTGTTCAAGATGTTGCATCAATTGATGGATGGATAAAAAATCCAAAAAAAGTTTTAGACTTTTATAATGATAGAAGAATAAGTGCTTTTAAAGCAGTACCAAATCAAGCGCATCTATCTTTAAAAGATTTAGAAGAATATTATGATGTAACAATTATTACTCAGAATGTAGATGATTTACATGAAAAAGCAGGGTCTAAGAATGTTGTTCATTTACATGGGTCATTATTTGAAGCATTTCCTGAAAATCATCCTGCATTAGTTCAATTTATAGGTAATAAATCAATTCATTTAGGTGATAAAGATGAGAATGGATATCAATTAAGACCAAATATTGTTTGGTTTGGAGAAATGGTTCCAAAAATGGATGAAGCAATGTTTGAAGTTATGAGTGCGGATATTGTTATAATTATTGGAACTTCTTTAATAGTTTATCCTGCTGCTAGTTTAATACATTATGTTCATCAAAATTCACCTATTTATATTGTTGATCCTGTTATACCACCAATATCTGAATCAAAATTAAATTTCACATTCATTCAAACAAATGCAACTATTGGAGTTCCCACACTAGTAAAACAATTATTAAATAATTATGAGTAAAATCGATAAGTCAATTTCCAAATTTCTATTACCATATGTCACATTAAATTATAATGTGCTTTTACCTGCATTAAATATTAATGAACAAACACAAGCTGGTATTTTAGGTTTAACGACTGATGAATTAGCTGACTCCCTAAAAGCATTTCAAACTAAGTCAAAACAACTTGCACTTGAGTTATTAAAAGATCAAGATATAATAGACTATCTAGATAAACTACCCTTTCAAGATGATGATAAATTAGTTGTTTATGGTGATTCATCAAGCGCTGAAAAAGGTGGGTGGGTTGATATCTTAAAACAAGTAATTGAAATTGGATCAGAAAAAGAGATTGAAATTATAAATTCTTCTGTTTCTGGTCTGACATCAACTTCTCTTTTGCAAAGTTTGGGTAATAGAGTCTTATCACACAATCCTAATTGGATAATTTTAAATTTTGGTACATGGGATTCATTCAGAGTAAACTATGCAGCTGATAGGCCACTTGTTTCTTTGACTGAATTCTGGGAAAATATACAATCAATGCGTACGGCAATTGAATCTTTAGAATCGACTAATCCAATAATATGGATGTCACCTTCATCTGTAATTGAAGAGGCTACAAATATTAACCCTCTTTTTAATGGTAGTTTTTCTAATTCAGAAATTAGAGCTTATCAAGAAGTTATGCGAGATAAAGGTGGAATTATAATAGATCCATTTTTTCAGAGATTCGGTAGCACACCAGAAAATTGGTATTATGCTGCTGATGGTATCCATTATTCAGAGAGTGGTAATATGGAAACCGTTAAAACTATTTTGAAAACACTAGCTATTGAGAAAACCGAGTAGGTTTAAAGTCTCAATTATATTGAGACTTTAAAGTGTGCTAAAGATAAAGTTGGTTGCCATTTTATTGTACCATTTGAAGGGTGAACAAATGTGTCAGGTGAAAAAAAACCGGCATTAAAAGTTGATCCTTCATATTGGACAAATCCATTAACTTGGTTAAAGTTTACTGAACCTAAACCATAGCCGCTTCCTCCGCCACTACCCATATTATTCAAAACAAAAGTATCTACAATACCAAATACTAAACCTGAATAAGCTCCAAAACCAGCACCAACTCTTAATCCATCTACCAATTTATCTTCAGATATCAAAGTAACAGCGAATCCTACTAAAGCACCAGTTAGAGTTCCATAAAAAGTATCAGTCAAAATTAATTGTCCAGATGTTTCTGAAGATGAATTGAAAACACCAGAGTATCCAGAAGAATTAGTTGTCATATCATAAATTCCTAGCCCTAAGCCGGCAATAGTTCCAGTTCCAAATCCAATACTTAAAGGTCTATAACTATCAAAATCGTTTGCTATTAACATTGTTGCACCACCTATAGCCGAACCAGTTAGCGCTCCAGAAAGTGTATTCATCCCAATTAATTTAAAACCTTGAGCTAAAATTGGTGAAGAATAAATAAATAGTGTAAGTACTATTAAAATCAGTTTTTTCATGGTTGTCTATTATTAATTAAAAATTATGTTAAATAATACTGAATTGTAAAGCTAAAAAACTACGTTTTCAATCAGTTTTTATAAAAAAATGGCTAATTAGGATTTGAAATTGAAATAGGGATTATTTTACCAGACATAAAACTACCATTTGTCTTTGCAAAATTTAATATAAACTCTGCCATTTGACTCGCACTTATAGGTGCTTGATAACCAGGAAAAGCTTGTTCTAACATTTCAGTTTGAACTGCACCAAGACATAAAGCATTAACGGAACAATTCTTTAGATCAGCTTCAACGCTTAGACATTCTGTTAATATACTTAGCGCACCTTTAACAGTACTATAGGCAGATAATCCTGGAAATTTTAGACTTCCTTGAAATCCACCCATACTACTAATATTAACAATATGTGTGTGTGTAGAGATTAAATCAATCAAGGATTTAATTAATCTTACTGTTCCCATAACATTAACATCCCAAAGTGTATTCCAATCCGATTCATCGAGATTTAAAAAAGATTTATTAATTAATAAACCCGCGTTATTGATAATAATATCTAAAGGTTGCGTTGATTTCGAAATAAGTTCAGATAATTTTAAAAAGGATTCTGACTTGCTTAAATCGAACGGAATTAATTTTAAATTTTCACCATAAATTTTAGTTTGAGGAACAAGTGCATTCAAATTACGGCTTAGAGCATAGACAGTATGTCCTTCTTTTAGCGCATTAAGGGTAATTTCATAACCGATACCTTTTCCTGCACCTGTTACTAAAATCTGTTTTATTTCAGTCATAGAATATCCAGTTTTTTACTGAAAATACTACTTTAAACTGAAACGGTATCATAAATTAGATTTAGCCCTGCTGTAATTACGTTTAAATGTGTTTTACTTTCATTTTTAAGGTGAGAAAGATCTTCTTGCAGCTGAATGTTAAGTGCATCTTCTATTTTGAACTGGGATAATAGTTCTAATAACTCAAGTCGAAGAAGCCAATCTTTAGGATAAGATTGACTTAGATTTTCATACACTAATCTTACAGTTTCCCATTGAATTGTTTTCTTTTCACGCATTTCCTTTACCATTGCGTATAACCTGAACAAGATTTTCTCTTCATCAGAGTGATGAACTTTTATCGCTTTGCGTTCTGATTTGGGAGGATAGACATTGAAGTTCTCTTTATCAGCACTTCCTGAGAATGCAGATATAATTTTTGAACCAAGAGCTAATGTATAATTTGAGTTTGACTGTTCAAATAAAACAGTTGAGCCAAGGGTAACAATGCATGATGATAATTCTAAAAGTAAGAGTTTATCTTGTTGAGTTTTTGTGATAGACTCAATCATTCCACTAACAACAATTCCTGATTCAAAATTTAGAGTTACAGTCTTATTCTGAATAATATCGTATTGAAGAAAGTCTGAAGCGTCAAAATCTTCTATGTTTTTATCGCTATTAATCAGATTGCCAACTGGAGATTCAAATCCATTTGGATAGGTATTAATTCCATGATTTTCTAGCTCTTTATCATCAATCGCTAATTGTGTACTTCCAGAAGTTTTGAAATAAATTGGATTGGAATTTGAATCAGTTATGATTTCAGAAATAATACCACTTACTTGTAAACCAGAAGCATACACAACCGTTCCAACTTGTTGGGTTTCTTTTACCAATTCCATGGATTTTAATCCACCTTTTCTGAATGACATTGTATCAGCAAAATCCTCTAAAGCTTGTAATAAATCTGTAAAATCACGAGCAACAAATAACTGAGGTTGCATATTTGTGATATCGTATTGATAATTTGCACAACTTACATCAAGCGGAAGTTTTTTTACCTCGTCCGTTAAGCAATGTTTACTTTCTCCAACCGATGATAATAAACCCGCTCCAAATATTTTAAAATCCTCAGGTGTTCCAACCAATCCATATTCTACAGTCCACCAATGCATTCTGGATAATAAATTTGATTCAGAAGCATGAACTACTGCATTCATTTTTTCTTCTAAATCTTTTTCAGCAAATTCTATTTCTGCCTGGGATGTTCCTGTAAACTCTTTAATGATAGATAGATAACGAATAGCTTCATAAATGTCATAATCTTCTTTCGAAAAAACAGCTTTCATTCCATATTCACCGAATTTTTGTAAGTAAGCACTGTATTCGGGATCTGCAATAATTGGCGCATGACCCGCTGCTTCGTGAATAATATCAGGAGCCGGAGTATATAAAATGTTATTTATATTTCTAATTTCAGCTGAGATCACTAAAATTTTTAAAGATTGAAATTCCATAAATGCAGCTGGTGGAACAAATCCATCAACAACTACTGCTCTCCAACCAATTTTTGCTAAACATTGATTCATTTCGTCAATATTTGGAATTCTATCTAAAGTGATCCCCGTTTTTTTTAAACCATCTAAATATGCTTCATGAGCATGCTCCTTTAAGAAAGCAACGTTTCTTCTCATTATATATCGCCATACTGCATGATCTTGATGAGTGTATTCATCATAATGTTGTTCAACAATAAATTGCTTTAAATAAGAGGGAATAGGTTTTAACTCGTTTATAGAAGTATTTGGCATATCGGTAATTAATCTTTATTGTAAGCGCTTTTCTGGTCAAAAATAAGGGTTTTGAAGGATGTTATCAAACAAACAAGAACATTGTATTAAAATCTTAAATGGAGATTAGAAATTCTATAGTTGATGAAAAGAGTTGTGAAAACTTTTTTTTAGATAAAAATACTTGGTCTAATGTTACAGTTGATTTATAATATGATAAAATACTCTTGAATCACTTATATTTGTAATCTGTCTGTTTAAAAACAATTCCTTAGTTTTGCTATGAAAAACTTTTTCCTTTTAAAATTGTGGTATAACTCATCTTTAAGATTAAGAACTCTTTTAGCGTTCTTTATCATTTTCATTTCTAACCTACTTTTTTTAATTGCTTCGAATTTTCTATTAGATATTGTTAATTCTGATACGGTTATGATGAATAAAAATCAGAAAATTCAAATGGAGCTTCAACATATTGAAAATACACATCTTGAATGGCTATTAAACTTAGACACATATTTATTAAGTAACGGAACAAATGAATTAACGGTTCAATTAGATCCAACTAAATGTGCAATGGGAACATGGTTGGCGAATTCAAAATCTATGATTAATGAAATGAATGGAAATAATGAGATTCTAAAACAATTGGTTCCTATTCATAAAGAGTTACATTTATCTGCGCAACGCATTATGCAAGAAATGTCTAATTCAGACTTGGAGAGTAAAAATGTTGCGCTAAGAATTTACAAAAATGAAACATTGCCAGCTTTATTATCTATTCGTGTACAAATTAATTCACTTAAAAAAATAGCTCAGAAAAATCTCATTTCATCAGAAACTGTGACAAATGAAGTTTCTAACTTCAAATTATTTTTAATGGTATACAGTCTTTTAGCTACGTTTTTTCTCGGACTTTTGGGTGTTCAAATTTATAAAGTGTTTAAAACAATACGCCTTGATGTAATCAATAATTTAGAAAGTTCAATTGAAGAGTTGCATCAATCTGCAAATGAAATTAAAGCTAATAGTTCACTAATGGCAGACGGTGCGAATCAGCAAGCTGCAGGTGTTGAAGAAACCTCATCTTCTTTAGAAGAAATGAATAGTGCAACCAAACAAAATGCACTTCGAGTTACAGCAATTGAAGAGTTAATGACCGATTTAAATTCTGTATTGAATTTAACTTTAGGTGTTTTGAAAAATCTAGTTCAAACTATGCATGAAATGCAACAAGCTGGTTCAGAGACAAAACGTATTAATAAATCAATTGAAGAAATTGCTTTTCAGACAAATTTGTTAGCTTTAAATGCTGCGGTTGAAGCTGCGAGAGCAGGACAAGCTGGATTGGGTTTCGCCGTTGTTGCCGAAGAAGTTCGTTCTTTAGCTTTAAAATCATCAGCAGCTGCAAAAAATACGGAAGCAATTATTGACTCAGTTCATCAAAAAATTGAAGAAGGTTCGGGTTTATTAACAGATACAGAAAATAGATTCGAAGTTATTGAACACAAATTTAATGACATAAACATTATGCTCACTGAGTTAACCTCTACAATGAATGAGCAAACCTTAGGTATTGAACAGATTTCTCAAGCTGTTCATGATATAGATAGAATTACTCAATCTAATGCTGCAGGCTCAGAAGAACATGCTGCTACAGCAGATCATATTCATGTAATGACTTCACAATTACAGGATCGATTAGTTATGCTAAGAACAAGTGTTGTTGGTGATTAAGTTTTTCTAGATTTTTCATCGATTATGATTAATCTGGAATCAATTAGAAATATGCTTAATAGCCTGAGTGCGGGATAAGAAATTAAAATAAAAACAGGTAAAAATAAATTTCATCATTCCGGGCTTAACCCGGAAACTTAGCCTAATATTGGGTTAAATTTGAGTTTGCACTTCAAAACCAAATTAGGTTCTCTATTGTTTATTCTGGTTAATAAAAGCTTATTTTTAGCTCAGAAATAAGTGCCGATTGTTATAGTGGGTAATGTAGCATAATCCATTCCTTTATAAAATCGGAGAAGAAAATCGGTGTTAGATAAAAAAGTCTTACCAAGTTCAGATTGAAAAAATGGATTAGTATGTTTGCATTTCTCTATTAAATAATGGCAAAATTCAACTGAAAATTGATCTGAATACAAAATAATTTTTGTTTGATTGTGTGTTTGATCAGAATTTTCATTGTAAAATGGATTTGTTGGAATTGGAAAAGCATCTTGAATATCTCTCCCGAATTCAAGACCAGATTTAGGGTTGAGAAATACCGCTATAATTTCATCAGGTTCTCCTTCAAAAAGGTTACTTAATTCAAAATTGTCTGAATTAAAGTCCTTTTTAAATGGTTTCCCTTTTGTAACATTTTGATTATGTTGCTCAATAAATAAGCTAACAAACTCTTCAACCTTATTATGAGGCATAAAAACCAAATTTGAACCATTTGTCAATTCCAAAAATGCTTGATTCATTAAAGATAATTGCTCTGAAATTTTTTCAGGGAATTGTTCTAAGTCCAAAAAAACGAATTCACTAAATGTTGATTGAGACTTTAATTCTCTATCAATAACGTCTTGTTTATTTATATGGTTTATCAACACTCCCGAAAACCACCAATTTTGTTGCCAACGAATTAAACTTATAAAAACTACATCGCCAGGTTTTAATTCTATCGAAGTTCCTTCTAATGAAGTCGTGATTACAGGAAAAGTGCGTTTTGTAGCAATATGCTCAAAATAATGGAATAAAGAATCTTTATGAGTAATAGTAAAATTGCCAGTTATTTTTGGTGATATTGTCAGAATTGACTCATAAAGAGGATGTTCACTACCAAGAATATTTGCAAACCATTCATTAATTCTTAATGCTAGCAGCTTGGTTCGTGTACTAAATAAAAATTGGTCAAATTCATTTTGCACTAATTGCGCTAAATGCGGGTTATTCTCGTGTTCTTCAATTATGTCTTCCTTATTATTTTCAAAAATTGCAGCTGAATCAGGTATGAAAAGATAAGTTTCCATCATAAAAGCACTTAGTCGTAAACGAATGAGGTAATAGTCTTCGTCAGGATTTATAGTAAATAATGTTAATAGTTCACTGTTCTCTGGGGCTATTTCCCAAGCGTCTTCCAAAATATCAAAAATACAAGCGGCTAAGTCTGTATCCATTGATTTATTAGCATCTACTATGATTGTATCGTCGAAACAACTACGATAGTACCATATAAGGAAAGCAACATCTTCGACATTAATTTCTTCGTCCACATAATCGACACAGTCATAAAAGGGCAATGGTTTATCGTAAAGTTCTTTATTTAAACGAATGAACGTATTCCAAATATTGGATTTAGAAACCAAATCTTCAAGATAAGATGCAAGAATACAGGATAATGTGTTTATCCCATCATCTGAATATTTGTTCATGAAATCCCAACCTAAAGAATGTGTGGCAATCTTATACTTTATGTCATTGGCCAATTTTAAATAAAAAAAATCTGAAGGTTGTTGCTTTTTATAAGGTTTTAAATCTAACCATGTTTGAATAAAAATACGCTTGGGTTTAAACATAAGAATCTAGGAATGATTAAAAATTTGAAAACTTGACTCGGGGTAGACAATGAGTTTGAAGGCTCAGGTTTTGGGCATTATTTTTGAAACTTACGTTTAGCAACATATAAAAAAAAGCAGGTTTTTTATTTTTTAAACTTGAGTGTATTATGGGAATTAATTTTTTTATAAAACAATCGCCGATTTTAAGAAATTAGTTTGGGTGAAAAGAGAATAAATTGAATTTTTGGAGTGAATTCAAACTTTATTCTTATTGGGATGAAAAAGTTTGAACACGTTCAAATTCTTTCTTTAAATACTGCGCGGTTGGGCTAGTAAACTTCTTAGCTACATCAATCGGTGTTCCTTGGGCTACAATCTCACCACCGAATCGTCCTCCTTCTGGACCAATATCAATTACCCAATCGGCTGCTTTTATTAAGTCTAGATTGTGTTCAATAACTATTACGGTGTTTCCTTTGTCAGCTAGTTTGTGAATTACTTCTACTAAGACATTTACATCTTGAAAATGAAGTCCAGTTGTTGGTTCATCCATGATATATATAGTATCACCCGTTCCAATTTTACTTAGTTCTTTGGCTAATTTTACACGTTGAGCTTCACCTCCTGATAACGTAGTTGAACTTTGGCCAATAGTTATATATCCCAACCCAACGGCATCGAGTGTTGTTACAATTCTTTTAATACTCGGCACTGAATCAAAAAAGTCAACGGATTCAGAAATCGGCATTTCTAAAACATCGCTGATATTTTTACCTTTATAATAAATTTGTAAGGTTTCTCGATTGTAGCGTTTCCCTTTACAGGTTTCGCAAGGAACGTACACATCAGGCAGGAAATTCATTTCGATTTTTCGCATACCGTCTCCGCCGCATGCTTCACAGCGTCCGCCTTTTACATTAAATGAAAATCTACCTTGACCATAACCACGAATTTTTGCTTCGGGTAATTCTGAAAATAAAGAGCGAATATGATCGAATAATTTAGTGTACGTTCCTGGATTTGAACGCGGTGTTCTACCAATCGGACTTTGATCTACTGAAATAATTTTATCAATATGTTCTAAACCTTCAATGGATTCGTAAGGCAAAGCCGGAGTTTTAGAATTGTAAAAATGACTTGATAAAATGGGAACTAAAGTTTGATTAATTAAAGAACTTTTTCCACTTCCACTAACACCAGTTACGCAAATAAATTTACCAAGCGGAATTTCAAGAGTTACATTTTGAAGATTATGTCCTTTTGCTCCAATGAGTTTTAGTGATTTTCCAGAACCTTCACGTAATTTTTCAGGAATACGAATATGTAATTCATCTCTTAAGTATTTCGCTGTAACGGAGTCGATTGTTAAATCAGCAGGTTTGCCTTGACTTACAATTTCACCGCCGTAAATTCCTGCTCCAGGTCCCATATCAACAACATAATCGGCATGTTCTATTGTTTCTCTGTCGTGCTCAACAACAATAACACTGTTTCCTAAATCACGCAAGGTTTCTAAAGACCGAATCAGTTTAATATTATCTCTTTGATGTAGCCCTATACTTGGTTCGTCCAAAATGTACAAAACACCAACTAATTGAGTTCCAATTTGAGTTGCTAATCGAATGCGTTGTGCTTCTCCGCCGCTCAACGTTTGAGCTTCTCGGTTTAATGTTAAATAACTAAGACCAACATTGTGAAGAAAATCTAAACGATCACGAATTTCTTTAATAACCTGATGTCCAATAAGTCTTTGGCGTTCAGTTAGATTCAAGGCCCCGATAACTTGACGAAGTTCAGCAATATCGAATTGAACTAAATCGTGAATGGAATACGTATCTAATTTATACGAAAGAGCTTCTTTGTTTAATCGTCCACCATTACAGGTTCTACACAGAACTTTATCCATAAAACCCTGAGCTTTTTCTTTCTCTTTGTTTTTGGAACTTTCATATGCATCACGAATGAGTTTAACCACTCCAGGAAATGTGTGATTATAATTCACAATATTTCCTTTAAACTCATAAGGAACAAGGAATTTACGTGTTCCTGTACCATTGAAAATCAAATCAACGGCTTCTTCTGGAATTTTTTCAAAAGGAGTTTCTAATGTGCATTTATATTCTAAAAGAATGGCTTCGATTTGTTTGAAAACAAAGGTTCCTTTTGCAGGACCTAGGTAACGAATGGCGCCTTCTGCAAGAGATTGTTTGGGATTTGGTAAAATTAAATTCATATCGGCATCGTAATGATAACCGATTCCGCTACACGTTTGGCAAGCGCCAAAGGGAGAATTGAAAGAGAATAAATTTGGCGCAGGATCTTCGTAAGCTAAACCACTTTCAGGATCAAATAATTTCTGAGAATATAATTGGTCGCGCGTTTTTTTAGCATTTTCCTGAATGGTCAGAATTACATTCCCATCGGCCATTTCGAGCGCCATTTGGACACTTTGCGCAATTCGTGAACGTGAATTATTAGATATGACAAAACGGTCGATTACGATTTCAATATTGTGCGTTTTATAGCGATCAATTTGAAGATTTTTTTCCAGTTCTAGAAATTCACCATCAACTCGAACACGAATAAACCCTTGTTTCATGGTTTGATCGAAAAGCTCACGATAATGTCCTTTTCTTCCACGAACAACAGGTGCTAAACAGTACGCTTTGGTTCCTTCAGGTAAACTTAAAATAGAATCTACAACTTGATCTGTTGTTTGTTTTTCCATTTTATTTCCAGTTTGATAACTATAAGGAATGGCGACTCTTGCAAATAGCAATCGCATGAAATCATAAATTTCAGTAACAGTTCCAACGGTAGAGCGAGGATTTCGAGAAGTTGTTTTTTGATCAATGGAAATAACAGGAGAGAGACCGTCTATAAAATCAACATCTGGTCGTTCCATCATTCCTAAAAACTGACGAGCATAAGCAGAAAGCGACTCCATAAAACGGCGCTGTCCTTCAGCATAAATTGTATCAAAAGCTAAAGATGATTTTCCCGAGCCCGACAATCCTGTAATTACGACAAACTGATCTCTTGGGATGTTGATATCGAAGTTTTTAAGATTGTGTTCGCGAGCGCCTTTTATGGTAATGTTTTGCAAAGCCGTGGTTATTTAATTCTTGAAATTAAGAAGGATGGTGTAAATCAAAGATTCTGATTATAACATCAAAATGTAAATGACTCATTTATGGTAAATCGAAACTCATCTCATTGTTACATAAGCTAAAGTCAAAAGAATAGTGTTTGATTTAAAACTTATGCAAACTTTTGAAAGAAGCTTATAAGATAAAAAACATGAAGCGTAATAGTTTCGTTTCGCAAACTATTTTAGAAAGAAAATAAGTGAGTATAGAAACAGAATTAGTAAAGCCGTATTAGCAGTATTGGATTTAATTGTTTTATTAATGAGTGTACTCCGAAAATTCGTTTCAGTAAACTATTCGTCGAATTGGTAGGATTTGGAAGGGTGTAAACCGAAAGAATCGACTTGTTTGAGTGGAGTCATGAATCAAAATATGGGCGATTTTAATGTAGAGTTTGAATCAAATATTGAAAATAAAGAACCAATTAAATGAAGAAAACGAAGTGGTACTTTGTCTAAAACTAGATTTAAATATTGTTTTTTGGTTTTACCATTTTAATAATGTGTTAAAGTCCAAAATACCAATTCAACTTATAAGCCTACAATAATAGCTCGAGTTTTGGGTTTTAAGCCTTTCAAATAGCCAGAAATCGGCTATTTTTTGCAGGGATACACTTTTTAAAGGAATTAGATAAAAAAATGGATTGTTAATCATTTAAGAAGCCAATTGTTCTAAATAATTGAAAAACAAGCCGTTTAAAGATTGTTCGTTTTAGCTAACTAAACTAATTAAAACCAAATAAAAAGGGGAATAAAAAAACCACAATTGCTGCCCAAAGGCTATAAATGGGCAAAAAAGAAGCAATGCTTTTTTCTGCCAAAACAAAAAGTGATGGATTTTTCACAGACTTTTGTAAATAAAAAGTCACGATTAGTAAATTACTCAGAATGAGCAGATTACTACCCAAAACGGCAATACGATTTGGAGTAAATCCCCATTCAGAAATTCTGAAAATGATAGCGGATAAGGCAATTCCATTAATAATCACCGTAACTATGGCAAGACCTAAAAGTAATGCAATTGCCCAAAATCCAATATCATTTTTACTTGACTCAGACAGAGAAAATAAAATAAGAGCCATTACAGCAATCAATAAAACATTAAATAGAATGAGGAAATCTCTATCGTTGTATGGATCTTTTCCGGTGAATAAAATTGTACCTAGAAAAGCAGTTAACATGACTAAAACCAAAGGAGTAAAGAGTTTTGCAATAATAGGAGAAACTTTATTAATAATTTGAGGATTGGTTTGAACTAAATACGTTCCAATAATTGGCGCTGTAGATAAACCCAGAATTCCAATATTCATCATGTAAAACTCCACAATCTTCAGATCAATTAATTCAAATAAGCTTATAGTAAAAGCACTAAGTATTCCTCCAGAAATCAGAATAATAGTTGTCATAACTAGAAAATCTCCATTGAATCTAAGAAAATCTAATCGTTGTTGGAAATTCGAAAATTTCCCCCCAACAAAAATGAATCCATATAGAGACCACAGCAGCAAAGGAAGATGAATACAGGCTAAAATGAGAGTGTCACTAGTTGGAATATCAGGAAGGAAATTGATATAGAATAGAGAAATAAGGAAAATTACACAGATACTAAGTATTTGTTTTAGATGAAGATTTCTTATCCATGCGAAATATGCAGTTAGCACAGGAAAAACAACAAAGCCTATATTTCTAGGATAAAAAAACTCAGGGTTTACATCAAAGAAGTGTGGAATTTTTGCAATAAATGCAGCCAGTAAAATAGCAAAAACAATAAGAATACGTTCCTTTTTTGAACCCCAAACCATTGTTTTATCTTCAAAATTAAGACGTTCATTCCATATTTGAGCAATGGGTTCATGTTGAATATCAGTATAAATTTGATTAAAATCCTTTTGGAAAGTCGATTTATTTGATCGGTATAAATTTTCCAAGATTTTTGGATTTCCGAGGTTTTTTATAATTTCATTTTTCATAATTCTGTAGGTTTAGTTAGTTGTAGTGTATTAAAAGTACTTTGTAATCCAAAGTAAAAAGGTAAAAAAAACGAATTCTTTCGATTTGAAAAAAAGACCATGCAGTGTTCTGAGTAGTAAATTGCATATCATTGTCATGAGCGTACTCCGAAAAGTAGTTTTTAACAAACTATTCGTCAAATTCGTAGGATTTGGAAGGGTGAAAATCGAAAGAATCGACTTTTTGGAGTGAACTCTTATCATACAATTTTATTTGTTAGCCTTAATTAGAATTTCCAAAGCGTTGAGGTGATCACTAAAAGCTTGTTTACCTTCATCGGTTAAGCAATAAGTTGTATTTGGTTTCCTTCCAATAAATGTTTTTTCAACCTGAATGAAAGCTTCTTTTTCTAAACCTTTTAAATGACTAGCCAGATTTCCGTCTGTTAAATCAAGATATTCTTTTAGTGCATTAAAATCGAGAGCATCATTAACGGCTAAAACCGACATGATTCCAAGCCGAATTCGACTTTCAAAAGCTTTATGTAAACTGTTTATTGATACTTTCACTGCTCGTACTTGAGATAGATAAAAATACCATAAATGATATGAACAAGACCAAAACCTGTTGCCCAAATTAATAAGCTAAATTCAATAAAATATACACTTAAAAGACCTAAACTTAATTGAAAAAAGCCTAAAAATTTAACTTCTGGAAAAGTGAATTTACTTGCATTGTACAGGGCTAAGCCATAAAAAATTAGACTTAATGGTAATAGTAAACCAATAATGCTTTTAGAGATTAAGAGCAAAAGCAAACTTCCACCCGATAATAGTGGAACCGACATGCTACTCAACATTCTGCGAGAAGTAGCATTCCAGATTTTCTCACCTTTTTTTGTGGCTTTATTTTTGGAAAGCAACATAGCGGTGATTAAAGCTGTAAGTAGAACACCTGCTCCAAGTAAATAAACGGATGAAAAATTACTTGTTAGTGATTTGATATAGATAGATTTCGGATTGAAATTCAAATAGTTGTAAGCGAGATAAGCACCTACAAGTGCATAAATTCCTGCTAAAATTCCTGCCCAGCCAGAAAGTGAGATAAACTTGGATGAACGTTCCATCATAGAGCGAATTTCTGCAAGATCGTTTAAGTAATCGGATTCGTTTTTTGACATATTTAAAAGTACTTTGTTTTTCAAAGTTAAATTAAAAAGTTAAAAAAACAAAATGTGTCGGAAATAGTTTTGAATGGAATATTTGCCAAGTGAATACTGAGCCGGTCTAGAGGTGAGAGGTGAAGCGGGCGTAATTAATTCTATCAGTAATATTTTCGAAACTTATTATGCTTAGTTCGCAGTTGGTCTCTAGTTTGAGAATCCGAGTTGGGATTAAAGATAGTTGTTTCATCAAATTTGGATCCCTACCTAGAATCTCAGCCTTAAAACAAACCAATAAAAAAAATAGGGCGAAATTAGATATAAGATAGAGAACCTGAATCGATTTTAGATTTAAATTGCGCTTAGAACCATTGTTAGAACACCAGAGGATTGCTACTATTTCGGCTTTTAAGACTCTAAGAATTTAAAGCTAAGTCCGAATTTGAGTTTTAAAAGGTTATCGGACTCTAAAAAGTTGTTAGTAGTAAAAAAAACGGTAATTTTACGCAATTTGAAATAGTAAAAACCGGTAGAATCGACTTTGTGTAGTGGACTCAAAACTTATTAATAATTGTTTAAGAAAAATTTATAAGTCAATTTTCAGCAACGATAAAAGTTCAAAGACATCAATTTTGTCTTTTACCTAAAGTAAATAATTGAAAGACTGTTTTTGAACACAGTAGAAGAGATAATTTAATTTGTACCATCTTGTTCGATAAATTCAGTGAAGAAATTAAAATAAAATTTTCATGTAAATAGAAATAAATAAATAAATAAGTAAAGAGAAAAGATGAAAGAACGAATTTTATTAAATGTAAATGCCTTGGCGCCAGTTTTCGAAGTAGTGGATATTTTTAACCGAAAAATTAATCTTAAAGATTATAGAGGAAAACGTGTTTTACTCGGGTTTTTTAGACATGCTGGTTGTCCCTTTTGTAATATGCGTGTACATCGTTTACAGGCAAGACATCAGGAATTAAAAGACTTAGGTCTGGAGATGATTTTCTTTTTTGAGTCAACTGCTGAAACATTATTGAGTAATATGTTTCACAGAAGTGTTTCACCCATTCCCATTGTTGCAGATCCCTTAAAATTAGTCTATGATGGTTATGGGATTGAAAATTCGGGTTTCAAATCTGCAAAAAGCCATATTACTAGCTTTTTTTCGAATGCAGTTCAAGCAAAAATAAAAGGAATTCCTGTTCATTGGATGGCTGGAAACGAATCGATTAGTACTATTCCTGCCGAGTTTTTAATCAATGAATATGGAGTTGTGTATAAAATTTTGTATTCAGCAAGTTTAACAGATAGAATGTCTGTTGATACGATTTTTGAGTTTGCGAAGACTGGGAAGACTACGGATTGAGAAAAGTTGAATTGGTAAGATTAGAATTGAGCACCACAATCAATGCTAATTGAATTTATTTCGATTTAGAATAAGGTCTTATTAATGGTTGTTTTAATTGCGTACGAATCTATTTCGAAACATATTCTACCTTGTATGATTGCTGGGTTTATCTTAAATCGTAAACCCAAGTCTAAAATAATATCATCATTAATTGGGAATTCATATAATGCTATTTTATTCCAAATAGATTCAGGTATTAATTTGTTTATTGCAAACAAATTAGCTTCTTTTTCAACTATACTTTCATGTCTATCTTTATGAAAATCAATGAATTCCGTATGTTTATTTTTTGATAAGTGTAGTGCAATATGGCCAATTTCGTGCATAACTGTGAATGCAAAATTATCAATTCTATTATGTCTTATAGTAAGTGCAATGGCTGGATTTTCGTTTGACCAAAATGCAAATCCATCAATAGGAGTTTTGTCAAGCTTAGGAACAATGATAAATTTGACCCCAAATTGATTTAGAACTCGTTTTGTGTTTTCAATAGTCTGGTGATTGGTAAAAAAAAGCTGATTCAATGCTATACATAGCTTATCCATACAATCTAAATGGAATGCATTCACATTTTGATGATTAGCTTCATATATAGCAATCGAATACCAAGCTAGTAGATTCATTTCATCAAGTTGTAATTTTTCTGATTTTCTATAAAGAGAAAATTTATTTCTAGCAACAGAATTAACTAGTCCATCAATAGTAGATATACCATAAATATTTAAAATTGCCTGAATATCTTTTTCTAATGAGTCGGATAAGTAGTTAAATTTCTTAAAGTACTTAATTGGAACATACTTTTTAATAATTTCCCAAATTTCAATATTTCTAATTCGGTCTATGTTCTTTTGTTTAATTCTAGCCTTGTCAATTTCGTATTGAGCTTGAAATCTCAACCAATAGTCGGCAGGTATTTCTAATATTTTTTCCAAAATAATGGCATAATCTGCTGTTAGTGGTCTTTTACCTTTAATTATTTCATTCAAAAAAGAAGCCTTTACACCCATTTCTTTGGCTAAATCTTTTTGGGAAATATCATTTCTAACTTCTAACTCATCTTTTATTAAGGTACCTGGATGAGTTGCTTCAAAAGGTGTGATAGTAGTTTTTGTCATAATGTTCTTTATTTATAATGATTGCTTAATTCAACGATTGAGCAGATTGTAATACAATTAGGCTCATCTCCTTCAATGGAAGAAATAAATTCAATTCTAAATTTCAGATCTACTCTAATTGATTCAAATCCTTTTTTATCTCCAACTAGTTTTTCATAATTCAAGCTTTTAATTAAGTACAAATCTTCAATTTTTTGAGCTGCTCTCAATTTATCAATTGCGTTTTTATATTTTTTAATAACGTCTTTCTGAAAGCGGTACTTTTTATTTTTTGTTGTACCATTTTCATAGAGTTGTAACAAATAATCTTTTTCGAACTTGATTTCCATGCAGGAATAGAATTGTCTTAGTGAAAAGATTAAGAGTTTATAGAAATAGTTCACTAAAATAGTGAATTATTATGAACTTAAAATCGAATGATAGAAAAATAATTTGAGTGTATTCTAAAAAGTGTAACCGTAGAAATTCGAATTTTTGGAGTGATCTTAAGATTTAAAAATATTTCCAACAAAAAAGCCGGCATGTAAACCGGCTTCAAAAATGAATCCAAAAAAGAATTAATCTTTTAAAATCAGCTTAGCAATTGTTTGTAATTGCATGTTCGAAGTTCCTTCGTAAATCTTGCCGATTTTTGCATCACGCCAGAATTTTTCAACTGGATACTCTTTGGTGTAGCCGTTTCCACCGTATAAATCAATTGCCATAGAAGCGACTTTTTCAGCAACTACAGAAGCACGGATTTTTGCCATCGCTGCTTCTTTTAAGAAAGGCTGACCAGCCATTTTCAAACGAGCAGCATTGTATACTAATAAACGAGCTGTTTCTACATCAATGGCCATTTCGGCTAATTGAAATTGAACGCCTTGGAAATCAGCAATCGCTTTTCCGAATTGTTTGCGCTCTTTGGTATATGTAATAGCACTTTCAAGAGCTGCTTGTGCAATACCCAACATTTGTGCGCCAATTCCGATTCGACCTTCATTTAGGGTTTCGATAGCTACTTTGTAGCCTTTTCCAACTTGGCCAATAATGTTCTTTTTTGGCACTTTACAATCTTCAAAAATAAGTTCACAAGTTGAAGAAGCTCTAATTCCCAATTTGTCTTCTTTTTTTCCTACAGAAAATCCATCAAAACTTTTTTCTACAACAAAAGCAGTAATTCCTTTGTATCCTGCATCTTGGTTTACGGTTGCAAATACAATAAAAATATCGGCTTCCATCGCATTGGTAATCCATAATTTGGATCCGTTTAATACGTAATAATCACCTGCATCAACCGCTTTACAACGCAGACCAAAGGCGTCAGACCCAGAAATTGATTCGGATAAACAATATGCCCCCACTTTATTCATGGCTAACTGAGGTAAATATTTCTTTTTCATTTCGACGCTTGCGAAATTTACAAAAGCGTTATTTACTAAAGTGTTTTGAACATCCATAAACACACCGGCAGAAGCATCAACTTTGGAAATTTGTTCAATAGCTAAAATGGCCATCATGAAAGTTCCATCCCCACCGTCGTATTCGCTAGGAATTTCGATTCCCATTAATCCCATTTCAAAAAACGATTTAATTACTTCGGGATCTAATTTTGCATTGTGATCCATTTCGTGAACTTTTGGGGCAATTACGCTTTTGGCAAAGTCGGCTGAAGCTTCCTGAAGCATTTTTTCGTCTTCAGTTAAATGATTTAAGGGCAACATAAAAATCTCTATTAATGATTAAAAATAACGTGCAAAAATACCGAATTTTCAAGTGATTGTAAGCGCTTTTTTGAGAAGAAAGTTAGAAGTTAGAAGTTAGAAGTTAGAAGTTAGAAGTTAGAAGTTAGAAGTTAGAAGTTAGAAGTTAGAAGTTAGAAGCTGGAAGTTAGAAGCTGGAAGTTAGAAGCTGGAAGCTAGAAGCTAGAAGCTGGAAGTTAGAAGCTAGAAGCTGGAAGTTAGAAGCTGGAAGTTAGAAGCTAGAAGCTAGAAGCTAGAAGCTAGAAGCTAGAAGCTAGAAGCTAGAAGCTAGAAGCTAGAAGTTAGAAGTGTAATTCGTAATTCGTAATTCGTAATTCGTAATTCATAATTCATAATTCATAAACTCTCGACTCCACTAACCTCGCAGATGAAACCTGACACCTTGCACCTCAAGACTTTTCACATCAAACCTTTGTACCTTTCAGTAGAATACTTTTGAAATTTAAAACCACCTTATGAAACTAGAACAACTCATCGGAAATACGCCATTATTTGAATACCAACGGATTTGGACGAACAAGAAAGTTAGAATATTTGGTAAACTTGAAGGAAATAATCCTGGAGGAAGTGTAAAAGATAGAGCTGCTTACGGGATGATAAAAGGCGCTTTAAATCGAGGTGAAATTAAAGCTGGGGATAAATTAGTAGAGGCCACAAGTGGAAATACGGGAATAGCATTAGCTATGATTGCATCGATTATGGGTGTTGAAATGACCTTGATTATGCCAGATAATTCCACTCGCGAACGCATTTTGAGTATGGAAGCGTTTGGAGCAAAGGTAATTTTAACGCCGGCTGTAAAAACGATTGAATATTCTAGAGAGTTAGCCGAAGAAATGTCTAAAAATCAAGGGTATTTTTTACTTAATCAATTTGCGAATGCTGATAATTATGGCATGCATTATAAAACTACTGGACCAGAAATTTGGCGTGACACCAATGGGAAAGTGACGCATTTTGTATCCGCAATGGGAACGACAGGTACGATAATGGGCGTTTCGCGTTATTTAAAAGAGCAGAATTCTGAAATTCAAATTGTTGGAACTCAGCCCACTGATGGTTCGAGCATTCCGGGAATAAGACGATGGTCGAAAGAATTTTTACCTAAAATTTTTGATCCAAATCGAGTTGATAGAGTTATTGATGTCAGTGAAAAAGAAGCAATAGAAATGACAAGAAGAATGGCAAAAGAAGAAGGATTATTAGCAGGAATGAGTAGTGGCGGAGCACTTATCGCAGCATTAAAAATTGCCGAAGAATTGGAAGAAGGTTGTGTTGTTCACATAGTTTGTGATCGTGGAGATCGTTATTTGAGTAGTTCGCTATTTGGATAACTATGAATGGTAATCTCTCAAATTTATTCAATGTAGAATTGCTAAACATCCAAACAAGCTGAATTGCATTTAAGCCTAAACCAAACCAATAATCCAAGTTCCCGAATTTGATTTTAACTGTATCGTGTTGATGTGTTCTCGAATAGTCAAGAAATGAGTTTCAATTAACCTGAGTTCGGGATAAGGATTATTATATTAATTTTAAATCAAAACCCAGAATTCACCGTTGAGAATCTTATTTGACCTCGCTTACATTCGGTATCACTTAAACTCTTAAAGTGCCGTGAAGTGAAATAAAGGAAGAAACCAAGGCTATCCTGAACTCGTTTCAAGTTCTGGGTCTAGCACAACGTTTTGCCTATAGTAGGGCTGTTAGTTCTTGCTTCACTAGACGAAGATTCTGGGTCAGGGCTAGAATGACTAAATTTTTTTTGTCAGTTTTTCTGTTTAGTTCTTAACTTGAATTCAAGTTAGTAGATAAAAATTTCAGTTGAATAAAAAAACATTAAACGATTTAAACTCTTTAAGTTCATATTACTAAATGTTAAATTGCTTTATTAAATTGAGCCTATTCGAATTCTTTCAGCAATGAATTTAATTCTCTATTGAATTCCTTTGAATATCAAAATAATTAAACGCTAATTTGACAAAGAAAAACAACATGAACTCCTACAAAATTCCCAATAAAACACGAATTGGACATATTCATCTAAAAGTATCATCTATTCAGAAATCGTTAGATTTTTACTGTGGATTATTGGGTTTTGAGTTAATTACGATATATGGAACTGATGCCGCTTTTATTTCAGCTGGAGGTTATCATCATCATATTGGTTTAAATACCTGGTTTAGCAAAAACGCTCCACCTTCCTCACCGTATACAGTTGGATTGTTTCATACGGCAATTTTATATCCAAGTAGAAAAGATTTAGCGATCATTTTTAAAAGGTTATTAGATTCAGCTTATCCAATAACTGGGGCATCGGATCATGGTGTATCAGAAGCCATTTATCTAGACGATCCTGATAAAAATGGAGTTGAGTTGTATTGGGATAAACCCAAAAGTGAATGGCCATTTAAACCTGATGGAAGTCTTGAGATGTTTACTAAAACCTTAGATGGTAAGAATTTGATTGCCCAATTGATAAATCAATGAACGTTCAAGAATGAGTTGAGTCTGAAAATTCGTTTTCATTAAACTAATCGGCGCTTTTGTACGATTTGAATGGTTAAAAACCGACAATAAATGACAATTTATTTAAGCTTAACAAACAGTTTATCCTAAATTAATTCCTTTATTTATTCAAAAAAATGGGTTTAATACCGTGCATGGCATCACATATAATGGCAGTCTGCGAAATAACTACTTTCTTTATTAAAAAACCATTGAAAATTCGCTATATCCGATTCTTTTTCGAAATTTTGAGTTTATTCACAATTTGACAAAGTTGATTAGCATTCGAATTTAAGTAAAATCTTTTCAATAAAATGAGAAATGAATTAAAAGTACAATCTACTGCGTTGAAGTATTATATATTAAAGATAAACTATAATCCAATTTTGAGTGTACTCCGAAACGTAGTTTTTAGCAAACTATTCGTCAAATTCATAGGATTTGGAAGGGTGAAAACCGAAAGAATCGACTTTTTGGAGTGGACTCAATTTTTAATAATTTACATTGCTGCAAAATTAACATGTATTTGAACAAAAAAAACGTTTATCAAGATAAGGTTTGAACCTATGTCAGTTTATATTCATTCGATAGCAACTGGAAACCCACCCTATAAATATGCTCAAACTCAGGTTAGAGAGTTTGTAAAAGAGCAATTACCAGCAGAAAGTATTGCAAAAAGAATTACACATCGGGTTTATACTTCATCTGGAATTGACACACGATATTCAGCAATTCCAGATTTATTTGAGCAACATAAAGGAGAATCATTTTTTCGAAAAAATGATGAACAAAAACTTCAAACACCTGACACTAAATTCAGAAATGATTGGTACATAACGTACTCAAAACCATTGTTTACCGAAGTTTGTAGAAAAGCATTAAGTGAATCTGAGTTTTCTGCAAAAGATGTTACTCATTTAATAACCGTCTCTTGTACAGGTTTTTTTGCGCCTGGACCAGATTATTTTATCGTTCGAGAATTAGGTTTAAATGTATCTGTTCAGCGTTTTCACATTGGATTTATGGGTTGTTATGCAGCTTTCCCAGCAATGCGTTTAGCCAAAGCGATTTGCGAATCACAAGCAAATGCCGTGGTACTTATTGCTGATTTAGAGTTGTGTTCCATTCATTTACAATTTAAGGAAGATGCAGATTCAATCATTTCAGGTTCCGTTTTCGCTGATGGAGCTGCTGGAATGGTTTTATCAGCTCAAAAACCCAAAATAGGTTTCGAAATTTTAGCTTTAGACACCAGTTTAACCGACACAGGTGAGCAAGACATGGCATGGACAATTGGAAACTCAGGTTTTGATATGACATTATCGGCTTATGTGCCAAGAATTATTGAAGCGGAGTTAGGAAACTTAATAAACCCTTTTCTAAAAAATCACACTCTATTAAAAGAGAACATTGAGATTTGGGCTGTTCATCCTGGTGGGAAAGCTATTTTGCAAAAAACGGAACAAGCCTTGCAAATTGAATCGGAGAAGTTGAGATGTTCTTATTCCATTTTGCAAGAATATGGTAATATGAGTTCGGCTACCATTTTATTTATTTTGCAGAAAATTCTAGAAGATAAATCTATTCAGAATTCAACTTTTCCCGCTATGGCATTTGGTCCTGGTTTAACAATTGAATTTGGATTGATGAAAAAAATATCTTCATAAATACTTGTTTTAGCTATTTTAAAACATTGTATTATTATTAAAAAATAACGAAATTGAACAATGCGTGTAATTAGACTGTTTCTGTTTTCATTCGTTTCAGTGTTCAATTTGTGTCAAGTTGGTAAGGCTCAAAATCCATTTGTTAGTTTTTATGGGCCAGAGCAGTATGCCGCAGGAGAAAAGAATTATGATGTTGCCCAAGATGAAGATGGCTTTATCTATGTTGCAAATTCTGAAGGGGTTTTAATTTATGATGGTAAAAAATGGGACTTAATTGAAGTAAATGGAAATGCAGCACGTGAAGTTCTGTATTCAAAAATCTATGGCTTAGTAGTCGGAACAGTTAATGATGTTGGTCTTATCAAAAAAGATAAATTCAACAGGTTTTACTATGAGAGTTTGTCCAACTTTTTTCAGGAATCCGTAAAGCCTATTCAAACCGTTTTTTCCTTACACGAAGCAAATTCTAATGTTTTTATAGAAACACAACAATCAATTTTTGTTTTTGATGGAAAAAAAATTGTTGCTCATCCCTTTGATTCCTATATCACACATTCTTATGTAGTAAATGGTACGTTTTATGTTTTTGATGAGGAGTTGATTTATTGCTACGAAAACAATCAGTTTAGACCCATTCGGTCGCATACATTTGAAAATGGAGAAAGATTATTTCTTTTATTCTCAGATGGCTTAGGTAAAATTGTAAGTGGATTAGAAAGTGGAAGGTTTATTACATTTGATGATTCTTTAGGAGGAACCTACAAATCATGGAATTCAGAAGCTGATAAATTCATGAAAAATGCCGATTTGTATTTAGCTTTTTATGCAAATAAAGATTACAGGTATTTTATTTTTCCTGGTTACACCAATCAAGTGTATGTTTTAGATCAAGTAGGAAATCCAGTTCTAAAGCTAAATAGTAGTAATGGAGTGTTAGGTACAACGTTTAATAATGCATTTGTAGATCGAGAGAATAATATTTGGATAAGCTCGAATATGGGAGTTTCAAAAGTGAATTTAGAAATCCCATTCGAAAAATATGATGAAAGGAATGGTCTGAATATTCCAATAAATTCAATTGGTTACGTTGATAAAACCTTATATGTAGGTACCGATACAGGACTTCTTTTTTCAGAGGATTTGGGAAAAACGTATAAGAAACTAGGTTTTAACACAAATCAAATTTGGATGATAAAGCCTTACAGAAAAGGAGTTCTTATTTCGGCAGGAAATAACGGAATAGCCTATATAGAAAAGAATAAAATTATTCATCAATATGAAACGCCAACAGCATTAATGAGTTTTTATATTTCCGATATTGATGACTCCATAATTTATGCAGGGCAATATAGTGGGTTTTCCATTTTTAAGTTTACCGATTCAGGGTTTTCTCTAATTCGGGATGTTGAAGAAATCAAATCTGATGTTCGGACTATTTTGGAGGATTCTGAGCAAAGAATTTGGTTGGGTACTCGATTTAGTGGATTATACATGATTCCCTTTTCGACCACATTTAATCACAAACCCTATCACTATGGAACTGAAGCAGGATTTTCGAGCTTAGAGCATAACATGGTTTACGGGAATGCTAGAAAACCTTACTTCACCTCAAAGCATCATATTTACACGTATTCAGAAACTGATAATCATTTTTATCTCTTACAAGGTGATATTGGTTCTAAGATTAAGAAAAATTATCCCAAGTTAGCCGATGATGAATATGGGAACTTGTGGTCATTAAACGATAATATTATTATAAACAAGAAGAATCCTTTGGTCTCAGATAGTACCAGTTTACTCTTTTTTAAGCAAAAACTTATTGATGTAATTGGATTAGGAAACGACGAATATTTTATTGCCTCAAATAAAGCAATATTTAAAATAAAACTACCGATATCGATTTCAACCAATGCAGAGGATTTATTAGTACGTTATGTAAAAAAAGTAGGCTCTGAACAGTTTTATGAAATTAAAAAAAACGAAAATGGCCAAAATAAAGTTGACGTGTCCGATTTGAGTGAGTCTGTTGAAATGCAATTAACTTATCCTAGTTTTATCCAAGAAGAACAGATACGTTTTCGATATCGTTTATACCCGAAAGGCTCAGATGTAAAAACCCAATGGTCAGATTGGCAAAAAAATCCAAAATTGATTTTAAATTCAATTTTTTACGGAGAATTTATTTTTGAAGCTGAAGCTATAAATGGTATAGGTAAATTTAGTAAGGCTGTTGAACTCATAATTAACAGGCCAAGACCAATCGCATATCAACCTATTGCATTTATTGCTTATCTGTTTGTTTTAATTCTATTTATATATGGAATTGTTTACTTGCGAAATAGGCAGATATTAAAGAAAAATATTTATTTAGAAAATTTAGTTCAGATTAGAACGGATGAGGTAATAAAACAAAATGCGGAATTAAAGGATTTGGCAGATGAAATGGCAAGAGCCAATCAGTTTAAATCGAATATGCTAAAAATGGCTGTTCACGATTTGCGAAATCCGTTGTCGGTCTTGTCTGGCTACTGTGAATTACTTACTGATGACCTCTCAAATGATCAAAAGGCAACAGTAATTTTAAGTATGGATAAACTGTTAGATAAATTACTGTTATCTGTCGATTCACTACTAACAGCAGATCAAAAAGGGCCAACAGATTTTCATCAGAAAAAAGTAACTATTGATCTTCGATCTATTGTTATGGATGTTATTTCAGAGAATACGGTATTGGCAAACAAGAAAAAACAAACTTTAAACTCTGATTTGGATGCTAATTGTAAAATTTTGGGAGATCGTTTTCAAATTCTTGAAGTGATTGATAATCTTATAAATAATTCCATAAAATACTCACCTATAGGTAGCGAAATTTCTGTTAGTTTATTCAGAAAACCAGGGGTTTCCTTAAATAAAATCGTGTTCAAAGTATCAGACAATGGGGTTGGCGTAAAACCTGAAGATCAGCAAAGAATATTTTCAGAATACGGGCAGACAGAAAATAAACCAACAGGTGGCGAAAAGTCTTCAGGTTTGGGTTTAAGTATAGTTAAGGAAATTGTGCATTGGCATAATGGACGTGTTTGGGTTGAAAGTAATCCCACTGAGAAACCTGGTGCTACTTTTATTGTAGAGTTTCCTGCAATTTAACCCGAGTCCAGAATAAGAAATGTGGTAATAATTTTAGCATAAACCCAAAAAAAACAATTGAGTGTTCATTTCAATTGAAAATATATCTAAAGGAAACACGAATTAAATCACCAAATTGATAAAGAGGGCATTCCAAAGAAATGATATCTCGAATTTATTACCCAATTAGGCAGAGATTCTGGGTTAGATCCTGGTAAGACGACATTTATTTTTCCTGTTTTTAGTTTAATTTCTTATCCCGAACTCTGTTTAGAAGCTCATTTGGGTGGAATGGATATAGAAAACTAGTATAACATCCGTATTTTAAAAATCAATAGTAAGTTTAAACTAATAAATTAAACCATGGTTAAACAGTTATTTCTATTAGTAGTTGTTTTGGGAACAATTGCTTCATGTTCAGGCACAAATAATTACCAAAACAAGGTCGATTCTGAAATTCCGTACATCGAGCGAGAATTTCGTGGTGCTTGGGTTGCCACTGTTGCAAATATAAATTGGCCATCACGCCCTGGAATGCCCGTTGATTCTCAGAAAATTGAGGCAATGGCAATTCTAGATTCTATGAAATCCATGAATTTTAACGCTGTTATTTTTCAAGCTAGACCACAAGCGGATGCTTTTTATAAATCAGATTTGGAACCTTGGAGTTATTATCTAACGGGTGTTCAAGGTAAGGCGCCAGAACCATTTTATGATCCACTTGAATTTTGGATTGAAGAATCACATAAAAGAAGCATGGATTTACATGTTTGGGTAAATCCTTATCGTGCTCATCACAAAGATGGAGGTCCAATTTCAGATAGTTCAATGGTAAAAAAAATGGCGGGTGTCGTTCATGAATTATCAAGCGGTTATTATTGGTTTGAACCTACACATCCATTAACTCAAGATCATTCCTTTAATGTAATAATGGATATCGTTCGCCGATACAACATAGACGGAATGCACATGGATGATTATTTTTATCCTTATCCGAGTTATAATAATGACAAAGATTTTCCTGATGAAGCAAATTATTATGCCTATCAAAAAGAAGGTGGAAAGTTAAGCAAAGGCGACTGGCGTCGTGATGCTGTTAATAAATTTATCAAACGCATATATACTTCTATCAAAAAAGAGAAACCGTATGTTCAATTTGGTATAAGTCCTTTTGGAATATGGCGACCAGGTTATCCTGAATCTGTTAAAGGCTTCGATCAATATGAAAATCTGTATGCAGATGCCAAATTATGGTTAAACGAAGGCTGGGTAGACTATTTTGCTCCTCAATTATATTGGACTATTAATAAAATACCTCAAAGTTTTCCGGTTTTACTAGGCTGGTGGCAAGAACAAAATTTTAAACAACGCCATTTGTGGCCAGGAATTAGTTTAAGCGGAAGAGATAGTTCAAACATAATGGATGAAACCTTTAATCAAATTATGATAACTCGAGGAATGTTACCTAAATCTCCGGGATTAATTCATTGGAGTATTGCACCACATTTGAAATTCCCAGTTTTTGCAAATGATTTAAAAAATGATCCATACAAAAGTCAAGCGCTAATTCCTGCGTCACCATGGATTGATAATAAAGCACCAAAGCCACCACAAATTAAAGTAATGAACGATAGTGATTCATTGAAAATTGAATGGTCGCACCCTGAAGTAAATAACTTATCCAAAGTGCTTATTTACAAACAGTATGATTCAGGTTGGGTGTATGAAATATTTTCAGCGGATTCGCCAACAATTACTATCGCGACTCAAAAAGAAAAGAAAGTAGTTAAACCAATAGCAATAAAAGCAGAACCAACCCAAGTGCTAAAAGATATAACTACAGCAAGTAACCCAATGGTCGTTGCTGATTCACTGCAACAAGTTGCTGTTGAAAATACGAATGAAAGCGATAGTTTAGGAATCTCAGCTACTATAGAATCGAAAAAAGTAGAACCAATTGTAGGTCTTAAAGAATTTGAAAACATTTTAAAAATACGAGTCCATGTTGTGGACAAAGCTGGAAATGTTAGTAAAGCTGCAAATTAATTTTAACATGAACTGTTATAACTCGAGTTCGGGACAAGAAATAAATTTTAAAAGGTGAGTGTACTTCGAAAAGTAGTTTTTAGCAAATGTTCGTCAAATTCGTAGGTTTTGGAAGCGTGCAAACCAAAAGGATTGACTTTTTGGAGTGGACTCAAAAGTCAAAATGTGAAGTAAATTGCCCTGTAAAGTCTATTAAAAATGCGGTGAACTTTATGTCTTTAAAAAACAATAAATTTTTAGTATTTAATTGTAAAACAATTAGTTATTAAAAATAAAAAAAAGGATTTTTAGGTATTAAGCGATTATCTACCTATCTTTATGCTCGATGATATCAGATTCCGCAACACTTTATCTAATTGGTTGACTCTAATATTTTTATTGCTACTACTAGCTCATTTTGTTTCCCTTCTGCTTCTTCATCTTTACAACCAACATTTATTTATACAATTACATGAACATTTATATTTCAAACCTCAGTTACAGCATCGAATCAAATGATTTAACTGAGTTATTTCAAGAATACGGAACAATATCATCCGCAAAAGTAATCACAGATCGTGAAACAGGTCGCTCACGCGGTTTCGGTTTCGTTGAAATGGAAAATGATGCAGAAGGTCAAAAAGCAATTGACGAATTAAACCAAGCTGAGTATGACGGAAAAGTTATTTCTGTAGCTGTTGCTCGTCCTAAAACTGAAGGTAGTTTTGGCGGCGGTAATCGTGGCGGTGGCGGTGGTGGTTACCGTGGTGGTAACGGCGGCGGCGGTGGAAATCGTAACGGCGGCGGCGGCTACCAATCTAGAGAACGTCGTAGCTATTAATAGCAGCACGTTTTAAACGTTTTTGCCACTCTTGTAAAAGAGTGGCTTTTTTTTGTCATAAACCTAGATTTTTTCTAATTATTTTAGTCCAAACTTTATAACCGTCTGCTGTTAAATGAAGTTTATCTTCTCTAAATAATGAATCTATTGGTTCGCCTTTTTCATCCAAAAAAACACTATCTGTTTCAATAAAATGTACATTGTCAGTTTTATTGCAATATGCTTTAACTAGTTCATTTGATATTTTTATTTCAGGCCAAGCTTTCCAACGAGATCTTGTTGGTGTAATAGCAATGGAATAAATTGGAATGTTAGGGTGTGTTTTCCTTGAAATTCGAACTACTTCTTTAAATAATGCAAGTACTTCTGCTGGAGTTTTGTCATCGGGTTGGGCGCGAATATCATTTGCAACAAAAATTACAATTCCACCAAGTTTATGGGGCTTAATAAAAAGTTCAGTAAAATGAATTAAATCGGAATATTGAGCACCACCATAACCTCTTTGTATTACAGGTAATGGACTCATGTCTTCTTTTAATGTTTCCCAAAGACGAATACTCGAACTTCCCATAAATAAATAGGGGTTGCTAGGGTAGATTTCAAGAGTGTCTAAAGCTAACAAAGATGAAACCTCTTTTTCCCAAGGCTCTTTTGTTGATGCGTATTTTTCGCTAAGATTTGGTGTTATTTCAGATAATTTAGTTTGGCAAGAAACTAAAAATAGTAAAGAATAACTGATGAGAATACGTTTAAGTAGTTGCATAATGGTGATAAAATATTTTTCTTATTGTAAATGCAGACTAATAGTATACACTTATTCCTCAAATAGTTAAACAAGACGTAAAAAGGTTTTTTGCGTCTTGTTTAAATGCTTAGTTCTACATGTTAGGTTTACTCAAAAAAAACTTTTTGCCAAATCTTTCGAATTTGCTGAAAAATTTGAAAAAGCTTAAATAAAATAAATACAACATTTTATAGTGAGTATTTTATTGAATCTTCATGATGCTTAACGCAACGATTCTTCACCTCTATTTAACATCCAATCGTAGGAATTATACAAACTACTTGCATTTAAATTAGAAGTAGGTGCAATTTTTATTGAATTGAAGTCGTCCCATACCATAAAAAATGTAGTTTGACCAAAACGATTGCGAATGGCATTTAGCCAATTATTATAGTCAAATTGACCATCAGTTCGATTATTGTTGGGGCTAATCTCTGCAAAGGCAAACGGTTTTCCTAATCCTAATAACTGATTATATCTCGCTAATAATGTCGAATTCGTATGTGGATCGTCCAAATAAGCATCTAGTGCAACAATATCAGTTTGAATGCCAGAATTTCCTGATTGATAATAGGCTCATTTTTTTTTTAGGATATCACGTTCGTACAATCCTATTCAAGTTCTACTTATAATTGACGGATTTGCATCAATTTTCTAAAAAACTACAAGTTTTGTCAACAGTGTGTTAATGTAGATAGTTATCCAAAAAGTGTGTCTGTAAAAACAAAAAGAGGTTTTGTTATTGTAAATTTTGATTGCAAACAAAAACAAACAAACAGACAAAACCTCTATGAATACGTCAATAGTACATTTA
>Ga0100393_10000915_pt1 | contig 30954 bp, 27 predicted proteins | sample CryGeymeta201517_FD_81546 | JGI IMG/M metagenome (GOLD analysis project Ga0100393, IMG submission 81546) | Groundwater microbial communities from Crystal Geyser aquifers in Utah, USA - Crystal Geyser metaG 2015-17 | ecosystem: Environmental > Aquatic > Deep subsurface > Groundwater | place... | reverse complement strand
AGGACGGCTAAGATCGCTAAATCCAGGAAAAGGTTTGTTTTGGGGGTGATTCCGAAGTAAGGGATGAAGTAGAAAAAGGCGATTGCCAGCGCGAAGTTAATGAGTAGTCCTCTGGACAAGGTGGAGTAAAACCTTAGGTCGTTGCGGGCGATAGTTAATTCGTAAAAGCCGGCGATATAGAAAACAATCAGCCAGAGCAAATAGATAATGGTAAAAGACCAAAAGTGCCGTTGCCATTTTTGGTAGTCAAAATTATTCCCATAACGGATAAACAAGGTCAACCAAAGCGAAAGATAGAAGACGATAATGTCTCCCGAGATTAGAAAAACCCTTTTTATGCTTGGGACAGTCATTAAGATAATTTTATCATCTTGGCTTGATAAATCAAGGCGGCTGAAGTAAAATATGATAATGAAAGATTATCCGGGCCTAAAATTGTTTTGGCTGGTTTTGGTCGCGGGAGGGGTTTTTGTTTCTCCGGCGATTGTCCGGGCGGATTCATTGGGTCAGCAGGTCAGATTTTTTATTGATTCCAGTTATGATTCCACCAATAGAACTTCTCTGACGGCGACCTTGCGCGCTACGGGCGATTTTGTCTATTTTTATGTTGAGGACGAGTATTTTGAGGGGCTGAGCGGAACTTACAAAAACGGAGTCAGGGAGGCGCTGGAGGATTTGGCTAAGGAGTTTGACACGGTTATTTATCCAAAAGAAAGAGCGGTCTACGGTTCGGAATGGACGCCGGGAATTGATAATGATGTCAGAATTACTGTCTTAGTGACAAAATTAGCCAGTAATGCCGGCGGCTATTTCAACACCTATGACGAGTTTCCTCGTTCGCAGTTTTCCAATTCAAACCAAAGAGAAATGGTTTACCTTAACGCCGTCAATATTCTTGACCCGAAAAACAAAGCGCTTTTAGCCCATGAATTTCAACATTTAATCAGTTTTTACCAGAAGACGGTCCACTATGGGCTAGAAGAAGACGTTTGGCTTAACGAGGCGCGTTCCGAATACGCGTCGACTCTGTGCGGCTACGACAATGTTTACACGCAGAGTTATTTGTCCGCCCGGGTCAATACTTTTTTGGATTTTCCAACCGATCCTTTAATGGAATGGAAAAACAATGTTTCTGATTATGGGGTGGCTAATTTGTTTATCCATTATTTAGTTGACCATTACGGAAAAGATATCTTAACCAAAATGACCACCAGCGACAAAGTCGGCATAGACAGCATCAACTCTGCCTTGGCCGCTTTGGGGCACTCCGAGACATTTTCCGATATTTTCGCCGATTGGAGCGTTGCCAATTATCTGAATGACTGTAGCGTCGGAACGGGGCAGTATTGCTACTTGGATAAAAATCTTAAACAGTCCTGGCTCAAGGTTGACTATTCGGCCAGTTACGGCGGATTTCCGAATCTGATAATTTCTCGCAGCAGCTCCGCCAAGGATTGGTCGCCCCACTGGTATCGCTTTGCTCAAGGGGCTCCGACTCAGACGGGTAACGACACCCTGAAGCTGGAATTTGATTCCTCCGATGAGCAAGCCAATTGGCGCGTTCCATATATTGTTACCGATTCAAAAAACAAAAGCGCCGTTTATTCCATTCCTTTAGAAAATAAAAAGGGCGTCGCTTACATCCCTAATTTTTCCAGCCAAGGAAAGACTGTGACGATAGTTCCATCCAATCAGTATCAAACGGCCGATTTTCACTCTAACGAACCATTGGTTTCTTTCTATTTTACCGCTTCCAGCGTTTCGGTTTCTTCACCGGTGATTAATTCAATTTCTCCGGTTAGCGGTCCAATTGGGGGAGGAACCAAGGTGATTGTCAGCGGCGACAACTTTGGAAATATCAAGCAGGTCAGTTTTGACGGAATAGACATTGCCGGTTTTATCATAGAAGACGACAAGACCATTAGTTTTATCACTCCGGCTCACGCCGCCGGTTCGGTTAATATCGTTTTGACCGACGACCAAGGCGAGAAAACAATTTTGGTTAACGCCTTTAATTATCATAGCGGCGCCGGCAATCCTTCCGCCAATTATCCCGATGGAGCTTTGCTTCGGGCCCAAGGCGGCTACAAGGTCTATATTATCAACGGCGATTATAAACGCTGGATACAAACCGCTGAACTGTTTAATCGCTACGGCCATTTGGACTGGGAAGACATTATTGATGTTGAACCAGGCGTTCTGGCTCAATATCAGGAATCTTGGTTGATTAGAGCCGCCGGCGATTCGCGCGTCTATGAAGTCAACGCCGACGGGACCAAACACTGGCTCAATATGACTGCCGAACAATTCAGTCAGACCGGCCGCCAGTGGGACATGGTCTATATCGTCAACGCCTGGGAAAGGGACTATTACCGGACCGGCGCCAATGTGATGTTTAAATAGCTCTTGACATAGAAATGAACTTTAGTTAAACTTTAGATAACCTTAATTGTGATAAATTTATGGAAAACATTATTAATTTAAAAGATTTGCGTCTAAATGTGTCCAAGTATGCTAAAAAAGTGGCCAAGGGTTCTTCTTTCATTGTTTTTAAAAGATCCAAGCCGCTATTCAAGATTTCTCCGATTGAGGATGAGACAAAATGGGAAGAGGTGATTGATTTTACAAAAATCAAAAAAGGCGGCGTTGACATTGACGAGATCTTATCCCGCCTGTAATTATGGACAAAATATCAAAGGCGCTTAAAAAATTTTCTGACAAAGAAAGAAAATGGGTTAAGGAGATTTTAAGGAAACTAAAAGAGAGTAAAGTCGAAGGTTTAGAGACCAAGAAATTAAAAGACCGAGACGATATCTATCGGGTTAGAAAGGGAAACATCAGAATTATTTACAGGATTAGAAACAAAAGGGTAACTCTTTTGGCCGCAGAGAGGAGATCGGATAATACTTATAAAAAAAATCGACGCTAAACTCCAAAAAAATGTTTTACTGGCGCCTTATACGACTTTTTGCATCGGCGGGCCGACCAAATATTTTTTTGCCGCTAAAACAACAGACGATTTGATTCAGGCGGCGGAATTTGCCAAAAACAAATCCATCGCCTTTTTTATTTTGGGCGGCGGGAGCAATCTTTTGGTCAGCGACCGGGGTTTTGACGGATTGGTGATTGCGGCCCGAAATAACGGATGTAAAGCGCGTGACGCAAAAATTATTGCCGAAGCCGGGATGAAATTGAGCGACTTAGTCAAATTTTCAATCAAAAGCGGATTAAGCGGTCTGGAATGGGCGGTCGGCATTCCCGGCACGGTTGGCGGCGCCGTCAAAGTCAACGCCCACGCTTTCGGTTCCAATTTTTATGATTTAACCAGGAATATCAGAAAAGAAGACGAGATTATCCTCTCGGCGGAGTTGGAGTTAACTAAGGGCGATAAACAAAAAAGCAAAACCCTGCTCAAAGAATATATTAAAAAAAGAAATAACGCCCAGCCACTGGAGTATCCTTCAGCTGGATGTATTTTCAGGAATCCGGCCGGCCGATTTGCCGGACAAATGATTGACCAGTGCGGTTTGAAGGGCAGGAAAAATGGCGGGGCGGAGGTCTCGGAAAAGCACGCCAACTTTATTATCAATTCCGGCAATGCCAGCGCCAAAGATGTCGTCGGGCTGATTGATTTAATCAAATCAACAATCAAAGACCAATTCGGCGTTGAATTGGAAGAGGAAATTGAATACGTCGGGTTTTGATTTTTAATTAAGCGTGGTATAATAGAGAGGTATGAAAATAATTATCAAAACAACCAATATTAAATTTCTACTTTTGTAGATATATAACTTGACATTATCGCTTACCAAAAGATACAATAAATTATATGGCCCAAGATAATTTGGAAAAATTAAATAGAAATATTTATAACCTTCAAAAGGAGTTAAAAACGCTTCGTTCTTTTGTTATTGGATGCTTGGGAAAAGATAAGGAAGGAGAATATCGTCCAAATTTTGTTAAAAAAGTTATTAAGGCAAATTCCGAAGACGCTGTTCTGATATTCAAAGACAAACAGTCTTTTCTCAAAAAAATACAAAGTTAAGGTTTAATGCTCAAATTGGTCTATACAAATTGTTTTTTGAAATCGGTTAAAAAACTTCCTTTTCATATTCAGAATAACTTGAGCGTCAAATTGGAAACGCTTCAGAAAAATCCTTTTCATTCATTTTTACATACTAAATCTTTAACAGGGACTCTGTCGGGATTTTTTTCTTTTCGGATTACTCGCGATTGGCGGGTAATTTTTTGTTTTATTGAACCAGAAATAATAAAATTGGTTGAAGTAGCCCATAGAAAAGATATTTATAGATAGACCAATTCGGCATTGAATTGGAAGAAGAAATTGAGTATTTAGGATTTTAATTTTTAGCGAATGTGATACAATAGGACTATATATCAAAAGATATAATTTCATTCGTTCAGAAACAATCAAGCAAGCTTGTTGTTTCCTCACTCATATCAATTATGAAAATAATTATTAAGACGACCAATATAAAATTATCGCCGAGCATCACCCAGTATGTGGAAGAAAAAATCGGCGGACTGGAAAAGTTTCTTAAAAACTTTAACCCGGAACTGATTGAGGCCAAAGTGGAAATCGGCAAGACCACCCGCGGCCAAAGGCAGGGAGATATTTTTAGGGTGGAAGTCAATCTCTCGCTCAACGGCAAACTTCTGCGGGCGGCGCAGGTGGAAGAATCTTTGTACGCGGCCATTGACTCGGTCAAAGACGAGTTGGCGAGAGAAATTAAACATTATAAAGAAAAAGAAGCGACCAAATTTGTCCGGGGCGCGCGCTCATGGAAGAAATTCTGGCAGGTTAATCCGCTGGCTCGCTTTCGCGCTTCTGGGGTGTCTAAGATTCTTCGGAGAAAATAAATCAATTGATTTTTTGCCGATTTTAGTTTAAATTAGAAGTAGCCATCCGGCTACTTTTAATTATTTTTCTAAATGTCTATTTTCACTAAAATATTAGGTAATGCCGCCGAAAAGGAGTTAAAAAAGGCAAGATTGTTGGTTGAAGAAATTAACCAGCTTGAATCCAAATTCAAGTCGTTTTCTAGCGAACAATTTAAAGAAAAGACCGCTGAATTTAAAAAGCGTCTTAATCCGTCAGCCGGCGGAAAAGAAACGCTGGATGATCTTCTGCCCGAGGCTTTTGCGCTGGTCCGCGAAGCGGCTAAACGAACTCTTGGTCAGCGCCATTTTGACGTTCAAATGGTCGGCGCCGTCGTCCTGCACCAGGGCAAAATCGCCGAGATGAAAACCGGCGAAGGGAAAACCCTGGCGGCGACGCCGGCGATTTATTTAAACGCTTTGTCCGGCCAAGGAGTCCATGTCGTCACGGTCAACGATTATCTTTCCCGCCGCGACACCAACTGGATGGGCCCGGCCTATCGTTTACTCGGACTTTCCTGCGCTTGCCTTAATCACGAAAAGGCCTATCTGTTTGAACCAAAGTCGTCTCCCGACAAAAATGAGGTAACGGTAGAGATGGAGAATCTAAAATTAGTTACGAGAAAAGAGGCCTATGCGGCCGATATCACCTATGGCACCAACAATGAATTCGGCTTTGATTATCTGCGCGACAATATGGCGCCTGCTTTGGATTTGATGGTTCAAAGAGAATATCATTTCGCGATTGTGGACGAGGTGGACAGCATTTTGATTGACGAGGCCCGAACGCCTCTGATTATTTCCATGCCCGACGCTGAGTCAACTAAAATGTACGAGCAGTTCAGTCAGATTGTCCCGCGACTGAAAGAAAACGCCGATTACAATCTGGACGAAAAAGCCCGGACCGCCACCTTGACCGAAGAAGGAATCGCCAAAGTGGAAAAGATTCTCGGCTTGGGAAATATTTATCAAGAAGGGGGGATTCGCTATGTTCATCACCTAGAACAGGCCTTGAGAGCGCAGACGCTTTTTAAAAAGGACCGCGACTATGTCGTTAAGAACGGGCAGGTCTTGATTGTGGACGAATTTACCGGCCGGCTAATGCCCGGACGGCGCTACTCCGGCGGCCTGCACCAGGCGCTGGAAGCCAAAGAAAGCGTAGTTGTCCAGCAAGAAAGCCGGACGCTGGCCTCAATCACTTTTCAAAACTATTTCCGGATGTATGCCAAACTGGCCGGCATGACCGGAACGGCCATAACCTCGGCGGAGGAATTCCACAAGGTCTATGGTTTGGAAGTAGTCGCCGTGCCGACAAATAAGCCGATGATTCGCCAAGTTTTGCCCGATTCCGTTTACAAAAGCGAACAAGCCAAATTTAAAGCGATTATCGGCGAGATAAAGGAAAGACAGAAAACCGGCCAGCCGGTTCTGGTCGGAACGGTTTCTATTGAGAAAAACGAACTTCTCTCCGCCTATTTGAAAAAGGAAGGAATTCCGCACCAAATTTTGAACGCTAAAAATGACGAACAAGAAGCGCAAATTATCGCTCAGGCCGGCGAAAAAAGCGCTGTGACGGTGGCAACCAATATGGCCGGGCGCGGCGTAGACATCATTTTAGGCGGCCGGCCGGAAGATTCCGCCGAGGATATTTGGCAAAAACTTCACGACGAAGTGGTCAGGTCGGGCGGGCTATATGTCATTGGCACTGAGCGGCACGAAGCCAGAAGAATAGACGACCAGCTGCGCGGCCGGGCCGGCCGGCAGGGCGATCCGGGCTCCAGCCGATTTTTCGTTTCTTTGGGAGACGACCTGATGCGGATTTTCGGCGGCGACCGGATCAAATCGCTGATGGAACGGCTGAAAGTTCCTGATGACCAGGCGATTGAAAATAAATTCATTTCCAAAGCGATTGAATCGGCGCAATCAAGAATTGAGGGCTACAACTTTGACATCAGAAAACATGTCTTGGAATATGACGACGTCTTAAACAAGCAAAGAGAGACCATTTACAAGAAAAGAAAAGAAATTCTAAAAAACAGCAACCTCAAGCCGGAATTTTTAAAGATGGCTGAAAACGAAATTAGGGGCATTGTTAACTTTCACACTCAAGGCGAAATCAAGGAAAAGTGGAATATCAAAGAAATCGGAGAAATCGCCCGGGCGGTTTTCGGCTCGCCCGCTGCGCCGCCGGAAAAATTAAAGGGAATGAAGAGTCCAGAAGAAATCGCCGGCTATCTGATTGATTTAGCCAAAAAAGCGTATGACGCCAAGGAAAAAGAAATCAAAGAGGAAAATATCCGCCAAGTGGAAAAACTGGTTTATTTGAGAAGTTTGGATATGCTTTGGATGGATCATCTGGACGATATGGACCATTTGCGCGACAGCGTCCGCCTGCGCGCCTATGGCCAGAGAGACCCGCTGGTGGAATACAAAAACGAAGGGATAAAATTGTTTCAGCGCCTACTGGCGTTCATTCAGTCCACGGCGGTCAATATGATTTTTAAAGTCAGCTTGGGTCCGGCCTCGCCGGCAGGCAGGCCAGCTCAACCGGTCGGCGAACATACTCATCAATACGAACATAGTTTACCTGCCTCGCCTGCAGGCGTGCCGGCCAGCAAAGACAAAGTCGGCCGCAACGACCCCTGCCCGTGCGGAAAGATAAATTCTAAAACGAATAGACCTATAAAGTATAAGAAGTGTCATGGGAGGTAAAACTATGAAATACAACAAACTCGTCCGGGATAAAATCCCAGAATACATCAAGAGCAAAGGCGGAGCGCCAATTACTCATATTGCTGACGATAAAGAGTATTGGGAAAAACTGAAAGAAAAATTACAAGAGGAGATAAAGGAATTTTCTGAAAGCGAGACCATTGAAGAAATGGCAGATATTCAAGAGGTAATTGATGCGATATGCAGTCATAAAAAATTCGGCAGGAAAAAACTTGAATCAGTAAAAAAGAAGAAAGCAAAAGAATGAGGGGCGTTTAAGAAAAAGATTATTCTAGAGGAATCATAAAATTCCCGCCGGCGTCATTAAAGATTAAAAAGCGCTGCGGGGGATAATATGTCCTTGCTATCTTTCAAAGAACCGAAGAATACCAAAGAGTTTTACTGGACCAACCACATCAAAAGAAAGATGCGCTATTATGGCTTGGGCGAGGGGCGCCTAAAGCGGATTTTGAAAACTCCCCAACGAAAAGAAGAAGGCATCGCGCCGGAGACAATCGCGGTCATGCAAAGCGCCGGAACAAAAAAGCCGACCGAGATCTGGCTAATGTATCAGCTTGCCTTGCGGTCTGCCTCGCGGCAAGGCGGGCTGGTTGGTAAAAAGAAGAAGATGATTTCTGCTTGGCGGTATCCGGGCGTCAGCCCGAAAGGAAAAGAAATTCCTATTCCGGAAGATATTTTAGAGGAGTTAAAAAGAGAGAAAATTTTTGACAAATTTTAAAAAAGGAGGTAGGGTTGAATTGATTAAATATGTCTGTTTTGAATCAATCCAAGTCATTTAGAAATAAAAAAGCCAACTGGGCTGTTTTTGTTATCCTTATCCTCGGCCTTTTGGCAGGATTTTTTGTTTGGCCGCCGTTATGGAACAAACCGGTTGACTGGCTCAATAAACAGGCCGGAACGGAAATATTGCCGCAATTTTTTAATCGGCCTTTTCGGCTCGGGCTTGATTTGCGGGGCGGGACGCACTTGGTCTATGAAGCGGATGTTTCCAGTATTTCCAGAGACGATATTTCGGCGTCGATGCAGGGTGTGCGGGATGTGATTGAGCGCCGGGTTAATCTTTTTGGCGTGGCCGAACCGGTGGTGCAGGTGGACGAAGTCGGTTCCAGTCATCGGCTAATCGTGGAGTTAGCGGGCGTTCGCGACACCCATCAAGCGATAGAGATGATTGGCCAGACGCCGTCGCTTGATTTCAGGACCGAAAAATCCGCCGATGTCAGAAACCAAATTTTATCCGAACAGGAAAAAGTCCGCCAGAAAATTGAAAGCGGGGAAGAATTGACTGCCGAAGACCAAGCGGTCATCCTGATAGACCCGTATTTTGAGCCGACTTCTTTGACCGGCCGGTTTTTAAAGGGAGCGCAATTGACTTCTGACCAGCAAACCCTTCAGTGGCAAGTAGGTTTGGAATTTAACGATGAAGGCAGCCGGCTTTTTGAGGAATTAACCCGACAGAATGTCGGCCAGCGGCTGGCGATTTATCTGGACGGCGCGCCGATCAGCGCGCCCACGGTGCAAGAGGCGATTACTGGCGGCAAAGCGCAGATTACCGGCAATTTCAGCGTCCAGGAAGCGCGCGAGCTGGTTCAACGGCTCAACGCCGGCGCTCTGCCGGTGCCGATTACTTTAATCAGCCAGCAAAATATCGGTTCCGCTTTAGGAGAAAAATCGCTGCGTCAAAGTTTACTGGCGGCGTTGATCGGCATTTTGGCGGTGGCGCTTTTTATGATTGGTTGGTATCGTTTACCCGGATTTTTAGCGGTAATCGCTCTGCTGATTTATACCGCGTTCGCGCTTTTGATTTTTAAACTGATTCCCGTAACCTTGACTTTAGCCGGTATCGCCGGTTTTGTTTTGTCGGTCGGCATGGCGGTGGACGCTAACGTTTTGATCTTTGAGCGGATGAGGGAAGAACTGCGTTGGGGCAAGCCGCTCGCCAGCGCGATTGAAGAAGGATTTAAGCGCGCCTGGACTTCTATCCGCGATTCCAACGTTTCCTCGTTGATTACTTGCGGAGTTTTGTTTTGGTTGGGGACAAGCATAATTAAGGGATTCGCGCTGACGCTGGCAATCGGCATCTTAATCAGCATGTTTTCCGCCATTATCGTCACCCGAAACTTTTTGCGTTTGGTGGTTAATGAAAAAATAGAACGGAAAGGATGGCTGTTTGGCGTCCAGAAGAAGAATTAAAAAAACCATGTTAAATATTGTCAGGAAAAGAAAAATATTTTATGGATTTTCACTGGTGCTGATCGCGGCGGGAATTTTTAGCGTCATTTTTTGGGGCTTGCGTTTTGGGATTGATTTTAAAGGCGGCTCTTTGCTCGAGGTGGAATATGTCGGCGCGCGGCCAGAAGTCCAAGCGATTCACGACCGGTTGGCGCCGTTGGATTTGGGCGGCGTCAATATTCAGTTGACCGGACCAACGGGTTTGTTTTTGCGCCTGAAAGATGTTAACGAGGAAACGCATCAAAAGGTCTTGGCGGAACTTGCTAACTTGGGCGAACTGGAGGAAAAAAGATTTGAGTCAATCGGGCCGGTCATCGGCCAAGAACTTAAAAAGAAAGCGTACGGCGCGATTTTGATGGTGCTTTTATTGATTGTGATTTATATTACTTGGGTCTTCCGCAAAGTTTCGCGTCCAGTGGCTTCTTGGCAATACGGCGTCGCGGCGGTCATCGCTTTGTTCCACGATGTTTTTATTCCAGTCGGAATTTTTTCTATCTTGGGCCATTATCTCGGCGCGGAGATAGATTTATTGTTTGTGACCGGTATTTTGACAATCTTAGGTTTTTCGGTGCACGATACCATCGTGGTTTTTGATCGGATCCGCGAGAATTTGCGCCAGAGCGGGAGCAAAAGTTTTGAGGAGACGGTCAACGCCAGCATCAACCAGACCATGGGCCGCTCCATCAATACTTCATTAACCGTCCTGCTGACTTTGCTGGCAATTTATGTTTTTGGCGGAGAAACGACCAAATATTTTTCTTTGCTTTTGATGTTAGGTATATTTTTTGGCACATATTCGTCTATTTTTGTGGCTAGTTCACTGCTGGTTTCCTGGCATAGCGGAAAAAATAATTAAATATTGACGAGCGATAAATAATGTGTTAAACTTAAAATATCCTTTATGAATACCAGCAGTTACAATTACCAAACATTGGTTTTAGATGCTCTGAACGGGATTTCAAATCAGAGGACGAAAGACATTATTTCTTTGCGTTATGGCCTGGAAGACGGCCAAAAGAGGACTCTGGAAGAAATCGGCCGGAAATACGGCATCACCAGAGAGCGAGTCCGCCAAATAGAAGACGCCGCTTTTTCGGATTTGAAAAATTCATCGGCGATTAATGCCTTAAAGCCGGTTTTTAAGACAATTGACGCTTTTTTGAATAAAGAAGGCCAGGTTGTCCGCGAAGAGCGACTGCTTTCTTCTATGACCGGGGTAGACCAAATCCATCCGGAAAGAGGAGCAATTTTCTTTACCCTAACGGTTGGCGAACCGTACCGGCGTTTTGTCGGTTCAGATAAATTTCATCCGCTTTGGACCAATTCGGACGAATCGCTTAAGAAAGTTGAAGCGCTAGTTGATTTTTTAATCGGCAAAATAAATAAAGAAGGCAAGATAATTCCTTTTGAACAAATTTTAAATTATTCCAAGCAGTGGAACGGTGGCATAGATAAGAAGGCCTTAAATTCCTATCTTGACGCCGCCAGAAAAATCAGCCAAAACAATTCTGGCCATTTTGGATTGTCCCATTGGCCGGAAATCAACCCGCGCGGCGCCAAAGACAAGGCCTACATTGTTTTAAAACAACACGGTCAGCCGCTGCACTTCCGGGAAGTGACTGATTTAATCAATCGGGCCGGCTTGGGCTCTTCTGTTGCCCAAGCGCAGACCGTCCACAACGAGCTAATTAAAGACGACCGCTTTATTCTGGTCGGCCGTGGAATTTACGCTTTGCGCGACTGGGGCTATCAGCCGGGGACAATTAAAGATGTCATTAGCCGAATTTTAAAAGAGAACGGACCGCTGGCCAAAGATGAGATTGTGAAAAAAGTTATGGAAAGCAGAATGACCAAGCCCAACACTATTTTAATCAACCTTCAAAACAAAGAATATTTTTCCAAGAATGAACAAGGCCGATATTCTTTTATTAAAAAATAGGAGGATTTTTCCGTTTGAGCGTTTTTTAAAAAGTAAATTTAGTGGTATAATATAGTCAATGGAGAGTTTTTTAACGACAATTTCACTTGCTTTGTCAGTCGTTTTATTTGCCATAGGATTCCTGCTCTCCCTGTGGTGGATTTGGATTCCCTGGCTTTTTTTTGTTTTAGCCAGGGATTTATGGTTAAAATGGAGAAGAACCATATTTATTAATGAGTTGGACTGGGCGCTTTTAGAGGTTACCCCGCCAAAAAACATGAAAAAGACCGCTCGGGCAATGGAGCAGTTTTTTGCCGGTCTTCACGGCATCCAAGGAAGCGCCACGTTTGAAGACAAATATTGGAAGGGGAAAGTCCAGACCTGGGCGAGTATGGAAATGGTCAGTTTCGGCGGCGAAATCCGTTTTTTAGTCAGAGTTGAGTCAAAATTCCGCAATTTAGCCGAATCGCATATCTACGGCCAATATCCGGAAGCGGAAATTCGTTTGGCATCCGACTATGTCCACGCTTTTCCCGATGACATTCCCAATGAGGAATACACCCTCTGGGGAACGGAATATATTCTATCCAAAGAAGACGCCTATCCCATCCGGACCTATCTGGATTTTGAGAAAGACATCGTATTGGAAGAGCAAAGGATAGATCCGCTCTCGTCTCTATTTGAAGTAATGAGTAAACTGACTTCCAGCGAGCAAATTTGGATCCAGATGCTTGTTCGACCAGTTGGGGACCAATGGAGAGATGACGGGATAAAATTAAGAGATGGACTGCTAGGGAGAAAAGAAGAAAAAAAGCCGGGGTTAATTAAAAAAGAAACGGTTGCCTGGAAGGATGCTTCCAAGGTAGTCGCCCACAAACTGATTGTCGGAGGACCGCCCGCGGACCAAACAGAAGAAGCCAAAGATAAAGAAGTCAATCTTTCTCTTGGAGAACGAGAAGTTATCAAGGCGATTGAAAAAAATATTTCAAAACTTGGCTTTGAAACCGTTATTCGATTCGTCTATTTAGCCCAGAAAGACGTCTTTAACAGGTCTAATGTCAACGCCATCAATGGCGCCTACAAGCAATTCAATGACCAGATTTTAAACGGCCTTAAGCCCAACAGCAAGATTTCTCCGGATATTGATTATGTTATCCAGATTAAAGACCAAAGAGAGCTGTATCGCGCCAAAAGGATTTATAACGATTACCAGAAAAGAGAATTTGTTCAATATTCCAAATACATTCCGTATATGAAAGAACTTTTCCTTGATCGGCTGCCAATCTTAAACTGGTTTCTGTCTAAAAGCCGACCGTTTACTTTTAGCATAGAAGAACTGGCGACGGTTTATCACTTCCCGGCGGAGCCGGTCAAGGCGCCGTTGATACCGAAGGTTGAAGCCAGAAAAGCTGAACCGCCCATCGGACTGCCGGTGGGGTAATCGCGCTAAATTATATCAATGGAAAATATCACCTTATTCGCTAAAACAAACTATCGGGGGACGGAAAAGGTTTTTGGCATTAAATCCCGCGACCGGCGCCAACACATGTACGTTATCGGAAAGAGCGGCGTCGGTAAAACTGTCCTGTTGAAAAATATGGCCCTGCAGGATATCAACAATGGCGAAGGGATTTGCATTGTTGACCCGCACGGCGAATTTGTTGAGGAAATCGCGGATTGCGTTCCGTCCCATCGAATCAATGACGTCATCTATTTTAATCCGGTTGATACTGATTATCCGATTGGTTTTAATATTTTAGAGGTTTCCGATCTCAAATACAAACATTTGGTCGCTTCGGATTTGATGGGGATTTTTACCAAAATTTGGGCCAATGTCTGGTCGGCGCGAATGGAATATATTTTAAACAACTGCGTCCTGGCCCTTTTAGATACGCCCGGCGCGACGCTTTTAGGCATTATTAGGATTTTAGTTGACCGTGATTATCGCCAAAAGGCCTTAGCCAACGTTAAAGATCCGGTTGTCCGGTCGTTTTGGTTGAATGAATATGCCAGTTGGCGGGACCAATTCAGGAACGAAGCCATTGCGCCGATTCAGAACAAAGTCGGCCAGTTTCTTTCCAGTTCTTTAACCCGCAATATTGTCGGCCAGTCCAAAAGCACGATTAATATTCCGGAGATAATGAACAACGGCAAAATTCTTCTGATTAATGTTTCCAAGGGTAGAATCGGAGAAGATAATTCCCAGCTATTGGGAGCGATGCTGATTACTAAAATCCAGTTGGCGGCGATGGAGAGAGTGAGGATGCCGGAAGAAAGGCGGAAAGATTTTTACCTCTATGTAGACGAATTCCAAAACTTTGCCACTGATTCGTTTGCCAGCATTTTATCCGAAGCCAGAAAGTACCGCTTAAACCTGATTATTGCCCACCAATATGTTGGCCAATTGGTCACCGACACGACAACCAAAGTTCGCGATTCGGTCTTTGGCAATGTCGGGACGATGATTTCATTCCGGGTCGGGGCGGCCGACGCCGAATTCTTGGAAAAAGAATTTTCGCCGGAGTTTCTTATTCAGGATTTGGTTAATTTGGACAATTACAATATTTATCTAAGAATGATGATTGACGGGGTGAGTTGCCGTCCCTTTTCGGCCACGACTTTGCCGCCGATGGGTACCGGGGTTAACGGCCAAAGAGATAAGATCATTAAAGTTTCCAGAGAGCGGTATGCCAAGCCCAGGGAAGAAGTGGAAAGTAAAATCACCAAATGGAGCTTGATGACAATGGAAGCGAAAGAAGAGACGGACATTAATAGAGCGTCCAAAATAGACGGTAATAAATCGTCATCTCCGAAGTTTAAGACTAATTGCTGGAGCTGCGGCAAAGTCGCCGAAGTTGGTTTTGAGCCGGACGGCAAGAGGCCGGTCTATTGCAAGGAATGTCTGGACAAAGTCAGAAAAGGCGAGGAAATCCCATTAAGGTTTGCTCCTAAGGTTGAAAAAGAGCTGGTTAAAAAAGAGCCGTTGGAACCAGCGCCGGCCTCGCCGTCGGAGTTAGAAAATTTAGGCATAGAGTTTGGGAGCGGTTCAAGCGCCGCCGCAAACGGGAAAAAAGAAAAAGTAAAGCCGGCCGTTTCTCTTAAAGACGCTTTAAATAAAGAACCTATTCCATTTAAAAGGGCTCGACAGAGAAAAGAAGTAGACTTAAAAGGACTAAGAGAAACCTTAGAGGAAGCGATCGGAAAAGAATTGAAAAATAGCCGGAGAGAAGAGGAAAAAGTATGACCGCAAAAGAATTAAGAGAAAAATACCTTAATTTTTTCAAATCAAAGGGCCACGCTGTTTTACCCAGTGCTTCTTTAATTCCGGAAAACGACCCGACTTCTTTGTTTATCGGTTCGGGAATGCAACCGTTGATTCCTTATCTTTTGGGCGAAAAGCATCCCCGGGGACAGCGTTTGGCTAATTCTCAAAAATCATTCCGGGCGGAGGATATAGAAGAGGTCGGCGACAGCCGGCACACGACTTTTTTTGAAATGCTGGGCAATTGGTCTTTGGGCGATTATTTTAAAAAAGAGCAACTTTCCTGGATGTGGGAATTTCTTCTGGAGGAATTAAAACTGGACCCAAAAAAAGTTTATGTTACGGTTTATCGGGGCAACAAGGAGACTGGCATAGAAAGAGATAAGGAGTCGGTTGAAATCTGGAAAAAACTTTTCAAGGGAAAAGGGATTGAGGCGAAAGATGTTGATTTCGCCGAAAAAAACGGGATGCGAGACGGGCGCATTTTTTACTACGATGACAACAAAAACTGGTGGTCACGTTCCGGCGTTCCGGCCAACATGCCGGTTGGCGAGCCGGGCGGACCTGATTCGGAGATGTTTTACGACTTGGGAGCAAACTTAAAAAAGCATGAAAATTCCAAGTTTAAAGATTTGCCCTGCCATGTCAATTGCGATTGCGGAAGATTTATTGAAATAGGCAATAACGTTTTTATGGAGTTTGTCAAGACCAACAAAGGGTTTGAGCCGTTGCCGCAAAAAAACGTTGACTTTGGCGGCGGGCTGGAAAGAATGACTATGGTTTCCGAAGGGAAAAACAATGTCTTTGAAACGGATTTATTTGTCAATATCTTGAGAAAAATCAGCCAGATTTCGGGCGGCAAAAAGTATCAGGGGAACGCGGCGGCTTTTGAAATTATCGCCGACCATATTAAAGCCGCGACTTTTATTATGGCCGACGACAAGGGAATCGCGCCGTCCAATACCGACCAGGGATATATTGTCCGCCGGCTGATTAGAAGGGCGGTTAGGTACGGCCGGCAATTAGGAATTAAAAACGATTTGTGGATTAAAGAAATTACTCAAGTCGTGATAGATGACTATAAAGATGTTTATCCGGAGCTGGAAAGAAACAAAGATTTTGTTTTGAGTAATTTGGATGAGGAAGAGACAAGATTTAAGAAAACGCTGGAAAAGGGATTGAAAGAGTTTGAAAAGCGCGAGATAAGCGGTCGAGAGGCCTTTAATCTTTATCAGACCTATGGCTTTCCAATTGAAATGACCAAAGAATTAGCCGAAGAAAAAGGAATTCAGGTGGATGAAGAAGAATTTCAACAGGAACTAAAAAAACACCAGGAACTTTCCCGGACGGCATCAGCAGGCAAATTCAAGGGCGGGTTGGCCGACGCCGGCGAAGAGACTAAAAAGCTTCATACTGCCGCTCATCTGCTTTTAGCCGCTTTAAGAAAAGTTTTAAATGACAGCGTTACCCAGAAAGGGAGCAATATCACCGCCGAACGGCTCCGCTTTGATTTTTCCTGGCCGGAGAAACTAACCGACGAGCAAAAAAAACAGGTAGAAGATTTAGTTAACGAAGTTATTAAAAAAGACCTGCCGGTTGTCTGCGAGGAAATGTCTTTAGACGAAGCCAAAAAACAGGGAGCGGCGGGAGTGTTTGAATCAAAATACGGCGAAAGAGTTAAAGTTTATACTGTTGGCAACGATAAAGAAGTTTTCAGCCAAGAAATTTGCGGCGGGCCGCATATTGAGCGTACCGGCGAGTTGGGTCATTTTAAAATCAGTAAAGAAGAATCTTCCAGCGCCGGAGTAAGAAGAATTAAAGCGATGCTGGAATAAGTCATTTAAAATACAAAAGTTATCAAGATTTTTTGGCTTGCTCTGATTGGAGATGTGTTGTAAAATATAGGCAATGAGAGGGCTTAAATCAAAAAAGGACTGCTTGCTGTCGCTGGACATCGGGACAGAATTTGTCAAGGCGATTATTTTTAAAGTTGAACGGAACTTTTTAGGCGACGAAAAAAAGAAAAGAGGTGTTGTTATCGGTTATGGCCGTTGCCGGCAGACGCCGGGGAATATGTTTTCAGGCGCCGTGGCTAATATTGACGGTGTGGCTCTAACCTGCCAAAAGGCGATAGAGGAAGCGGCGCGGACGGCCAAGACAAAGCCGTCCCGGGCCGTTATCGGCGTGGCGGGAGAATTTGTCAAGGGGTCAACAACCTCATTTTCGTACCAGCGACCGGAGCCGGAAAAAGAAATTGACTTGGCCGAGCTCCAAAATATTATCCAAAAAGCCCAGTGGAAGACCTACGACAAAACGCGGCGCGCTTTGGCGGGCGAAACTTGCCAGTCGGAAATTGAGATTCGTCTGGTCAACGCCATGATTACCGATATCCGAATTGACGGCTACGCCGTGACTAATCCGCTCGGTTTTAAGGGCGGCGAGATTTTTTTGAGCATTTTCAGCGTTTACGCGCCACTCGTCCATTTGAGGTCTTTGGAAAGCATCGCTTCAAAATTAAGATTAGATTTGATTTCGGTGGCGGCCGATTCTTACGCTCTGACTAAGGTTTCCGGCTTTAATCCAACCGCCGGCGCGATTTTTATTGACATCGGCGGTGGGACGACCGATGTCGCTCTTGTTCGGCAGAACCGGATGGATGGGATAAAGAGTTTTGCGTTGGCTGGCCAGGCCTTTACCAAGCGGCTGGCCCAGATTTTCGGCCTCGGTTTTGACGAAGCCGAGGATTTAAAGGTAAAATATGGGCGCAAGCAATTAGGCCGGAATGTTAAAAGAAAAATCAGCCAGATTTTAAAAAATGATGTTAAAATTTGGTTTGACGGCGTGGAATTGATTTTAGAGGATTTCAGCCAGGCGGAGTATTTCCCGCCAGCGATTTTATTGTGCGGCGGCGGAAGTTTGTTGCCCGGCATAAAAACCGTTTTAAAAAAAGAAGCGGTGACGCGGCAGTGGTGGGAGAAATTTCCTTTTTCCCAGTCGCCGCAGGTAAGTTTTATCAAGCCCGGCCACATCGAAAACATTATTGACCAGACGGAGACGCTGAATGGTCCGGAAAATGTCATTCCGCTGGCTTTGGCCAGCTTAACTTTGGAAATCGCGACCGAAGAAGACAAGACCCTGCCGTCAATTTTGCGGCGGGTGATTAGGATGATGCATAATAACAATTAGGAAGAATTTTCTATGAATAAAAAAAATATTTTTGTTGAGCCAAACGAAGAAATCATTTCAATTATTGATCAAATAATTGACAGTCCCGAGAATAAGTTTAATCTGGTCATTCCCCAAGGGGCGCAGGTCTGGCAGAGTTTAATTAACCTAAAACTCCTAAAGAGAGAAGCCGAACTGATGGGGAAAGACATAACTTTGATTGTTTCAGACGACTTAGGCAAAGAAATTGCGGAAGGAGTCGGTTTCGGCGTTGTTAAGGACAAGGATTTTTCGATTAAATTTTCCGAAGAGGAAGAGCAGGAAGAAGAAACATTGTTGGTTCCGCCGCCAGACGACGAATTAGAAGGAGAAACCAAAAAACAACAAGGAAAGGCAACAGAGGAAAGTCTGCCCCGCCAGCCGGCGGACAGTGAAAAAGACGAAGACCTGCCAGCCGTGGAAGAACAGGAGCAGTTTGAATCAATAACCGCGGCCTCTTTAGAAGGAAAACTGGACGAGAACAAAGACAATATGATTGATATTTTGGCGAAAGAGATGAAAAACAACAAAAAGAAAAACAGGTTAATCGTCTCAAAAATAGATAAGGACGCGTCTTTGAAAAAAATGGCGGATATCATCAATCCAAAAAAGAATATTAAAGTTAACCTATTTCGTTCGGCTGCCAAAAGACGGTTTTTCCCAAAAAGGAAAAAAGACGCCAAAGAACCAAAAATCAAAAGAAGAATCAAGCCGGAAAATTATCCCGATTCTATTAAAGAAAAAATGGCTTATTATTCAGGCAAACCTTCCTTGCTCTCAAAATTTTTTGCTATTTTTATCACAGCAGCGATTATCATCGCGGGAATTATCGGCTATTTAATCTTGCCTAGCGCTGAACTGACGATATTTCCAAAAACAGAAGCGGAATCGCTTGATTTATCTTTGACTGGGTCTAAAGATGCCGTTGCGATTAATGCTCAAACAAACGAAATTCCCCTAAAAGAGATTAGCGTCAGAAAAACAAAGAGCCAGGAATTTTTAGCCACCGGTGAAAAGCAACTGGATGAAAAAGCGCGCGGCGTGATTACGGTTTATAACGAATACAGTTCCGAGCCGCAAACCTTAGTGGCGACAACCCGTTTTGAGTCGTCTGACGGCAAGATTTTTAGGATTTCCAAAAATGTTATCATCCCCGGCGCCAGTATCAATGAAGGCAAAATTATTGCCAGTTGGCTTGATGTGGAAGTTACCGCCGACCAGCCCGGCGAAGAGTATAACATCGGCCCGAGTAATTTTACCATTCCAGGGTTTAAGGGTGGCCCGAAATTTGCCGCTTTTTATGGCAGTTCTAAAGAAGCAATGACTGATGGTTCAACTAAGAAAGTCAAAGTTGTCTTAAAAACCGACCTGGAGCAAGCCCAAAAGATTTTGACCGATGGCCTAAGAGACGAAGTTAACAGTTCTCTCAAAGACCAGATTCCCGAAGATTACAAAATGTTTGAAGGCGGGACAAAAGAGGATTTAACTAATGTTTTTCCCACGGCGAAAGAAAACGACCAGGTAGATAAGTTTACTTTGGAGATAGAGATAGTTGTTCGGAGTCTACTCTATAAAGAAGACGATTTGAAGAATTTAATTAACTCTAAATTTGTCGCGGCAATGCCGGAAGGCAAGAATCCGCTTTCCGAAACGCAAAAAATTGAATGGTCGGAACCAATAGAAATTGATTGGCAAAAAGGAGAAGCGAAATTTAAAATAAAAGCCGAGGAAGATTTGGCTTTTGAGATAGATATTGAGAAAATAAAGTCGGACTTGGCCGGGAAAAAAGAAGTTGAAGTGAGAAAATATTTATCCAGCCAATTGGAAATTGAAAGAGCAACAATCAGTTTTTGGCCATTTTGGGTCAAGAAAATCCCAAGCCAGTTGAAAAAAATAAAGGTTATTATTAAATAGGTTTTCGGAAACATTCCGAGGAAGCCCGCTCCTCGGAATGTTGGTGTTGACTAAATTGAGTTTATTGTTTAAGATACAAAAGTGCCACAATCAAACGAGACAATAGTTAAAGAAGGGACAGTGGTTGAATGTCTGCCTGGGACCACCTTTCGGGTCAAGCTTGACGGAGACGAAAGAGAAATCCTTGCTCACTTATCAGGGCGGATGCGGCTGAATCGCATCCGTGTTCTTATCGGCGACAAGGTAAAAGTAGAGATGACTCCTTATGACGAAAGCAAGGGGAGGATTGTCTATCGCGGCAAATAATAAAATCATGAAAGTAAAGGCCTCGGTTAAAAAAATTTGCGCTCAATGTAAAATCGTCCGGAGAAAAGGACGCGTTTATGTTATTTGCCAGAATCCAAAACACAAACAAAGACAGGGATAATTATGATTAGAATCGCCGGGGTAAATATTCCCGAGAACAAAAGAATAGAAATTGCCCTAACCTATATCTACGGCATAGGCAATTCTTTAAGCCGAGAAATTTTAAAAAAAGCGAAGGTTGACGCCAATATCCGGACAAATAAACTTTCTCATCAAGAAACCAATAAATTAAGGGAAATCGTTGAGAAGGAGTATAAAATTGAGGGAGAATTGAGACGGGAAAAAATGCTTAATATCAAACGGTTAAGGGACATCGGTTCCTATCGCGGGATAAGGCACGCTAAGGGTTTGCCGGTGCGTGGACAGCAAACGAAAACCAATACCAGAACTGTCCGGGGAAATATCCGGAAAGCGGCGGGTAGCGGCAGAAGAAAGGCCGCCGATAAGACATAAATTTAGATAATATAATCATGGGTAAAAAGAGGATTATTAAAGAAACAAAAGAAGAGCTCCTTAAAGAAGCGGAAACCGGCGGCAAAAAAGGCGCCGGAGTTGCTGCGCCGCTAAAAGAAAAAAAGAGGAAAATCAGCCATCTTCGCAGCGCCAAAATATACATTCAGTCAACGTATAATAACACTATCATCACCCTGACCGATCCAAACGGCAATATTATCGCTTGGTCCAGCGCCGGCGCCGCCGGCTTTAAAGGACCGAAAAAAGCGACGCCGTTCGCCGCTTCAAGAGTGATAGAAATTCTACTTGGGAAAGTCAGAAGTTTAGATATTAGAGAAGTGTCTGTTTTTGTTCGCGGCGTTGGCAGCGGGCGGGATGCGGCTGTCCGGGCTCTGATTAATTATGGATTAGAAATTAGCGTCATAAAGGACTTGACCGCTATGCCTCACAACGGTTGTCGACCGCGCAAACCAAGAAGGGTCTAAAGGACTTTGTCTGATTCCGCTTTGGCGGAATTCTACTAGATTAATTATGATTTTTGATACAAAGTGTAAAAAGTGTCGGAGGGTCGGCGAAAAACTCTTTTTAAAGGGAGAGCGTTGTTTTAGTCAGAGGTGCGCGATGGTTAAAAGGCCATACGCGCCCGGTGTTCACGGAAAAAACCGCCGGAGTCGTCTTTCGGAATATGGCCGGCAGTTGCTCGAGAAGCAAAAAATCCGTTATGCCTACGGAATTTCCGAAGAGCAGTTTAAAAATTACTTCAAAGAAATCGCCCATCAGAAAGGGAACCGGGAAGAACTTTTTGTCCGGCAATTAGAAAAGCGGTTGGATAATGTTGTTTTTCGGCTTGGCTGGGCCAAATCAAGGAGCTTAGCCAGACAGATAGTCAACCATGGGCATATTTTAGTTAACGGCAAAAAACTTGATATTCCTTCTTATCAAGTCGTAAAGGGCGATATGATTAAGTTTAAAGAAAAGACAAAAAAGTCGCCGTTAGTGAAGGATTTGGCTGAGTCCCTAAAAAAACATAAAGCTCCCCGGTGGCTTTCACTTAACGCCGGGAAAATAGAAGCGGAAATAAAAGATGAGCCAAAACTTGAAAATTTTGATAAAATTGGTGAATTAAATATGGTCATTGAGTACTACTCAAAGTAAATTTTAACTTAAACTATTAATTTCTTAAAATAAATATGATCACTTTGCCCAACAAACCAAAAATTATTAAAGAGGAAAGGAACGGTGCCATTTTTGAAATAGAGGCCTGTTGTCCGGGTTATGGCATTACCTTAGGCAACGCTCTCCGCCGGGTTCTTTTGTCTTCTTTGCCCGGAGCGGCCATTACCGGCGTAAAAATTAAAGGCGTCCAGCATGAATTCTCCACCATACCGCACGTCAAAGAAGATGTTGTCCAAATTATCCTGAATCTTAAGCAAATTCGCTTTATCGTTCATACCGACGAACCAATCAAAGCTACGCTTAAAGTTAAAGGCGAAAAAGCAGTAAAAGCGGGAGACATTAAAACCAGTTCTGATTTGGAGGTTGTCAGTAAAGAGGCGCCGATTGCCACTCTGACGAACAAAAAAGCCGAACTGGAGATGGAGTTTGATATTGAGCCGGGTTTGGGTTATTCCCCGGTTGAAAGCCGCAAAAAAAAGAAAATAGAAATCGGAAAAATTGCCGTTGACGCTATTTTTTCTCCGGTCAAAAGGGTTAATTATTCAATTGAGAACATGCGCGTTGGAGAGAAAACCGACTATGATCGTCTGACTTTTCAGATTGAGACGGACGGTTCTATCATGCCCAAAGAGGCCTTTCTAAAAGCAGCGGATATTTTAGTCAATCAGTTTAAAGTTTTCGCTTTCTTGGGCGAAACAGCCAAGAAGAAAAAAATTTCCCCCAAAGCAAAGGAGTTGGCGAGAAAGACGAGAAAAGCCGCGTTATTAGCCGTTCGGTCAAGTGGGGAAAAAGAGAAAAAAGAAGATATCACTAAAAAAAAGTTAAACGAGCTGAAGATTTCTTTGCGGACAATCAATGCCTTAGAAGCGGCAGGAATAAAAACCATTGCCGGATTAATTAGAAAAAAAGAGGAAGATCTGGAAAAAATTGAGGGCTTAGGACCAAAAAGGGTGGTTGAAATTAGACGCGTTTTAGGCAAAATGGGCCTGATGATTAAATCCAAATAGTTGTATAGCATATGAGAAAAATGAAGAAAGGAAGAAAATTTGGCAGAAAAAGAGACCAACGAAAGGCCTTTTTAAAGATATTGGCCGCTAATTTAATTTTTAAAGAGAGAGTTAGGACCACCCAAGCCAGAGCAAAGGAAATCCGGCCGATTGTTGAAAGGTTGATTACTAAAGGGAAAAAAGTTTATTCAGGCGAAGAAGGCAAGAAAAATTTAGCCGCGGTCAGGGCTTTGTCCGCCTATCTGCCCGAAAAGGCGGTAAAGAAATTAATTGATAAAATTGTTCCTCGCTATCATGATAGAAACGGCGGCTATATCAGGATTGTCAAATTGAGCGAAGTTAGGAAAGACGGAGCCGAAATGGCGATAATTGAGTTAGTTAAGTAGGAATAAAAGCGATAGATCATGGTAAAACATACTCTTGACGCAAAAAACAGAATATTGGGCCGGTTGGCGGTTGAAGCCGCCGGTTTGCTGCGCGGCAAAGGCAAAGTTGATTTTGTTCCGTATTTAGACAAGGGCGACGAAGTGGTTATTAAAAACACGGATAAAATCAAAGTGAGCGGGAAAAAAATGAAAGATAAAATTTATTATCATCATTCTGGTTATCCAGGCGGGCTGACCGAGACGAGGTTAGTTGATGCCATGAAAAAGGATTCACGCGAAGTAATTCGCCGGGCGATTTACGGGATGCTTCCTAAAAACAAATTGAGAAACAAAATAATAAAGAAATTAAGACTCTATCAAGGAGAGATAGAGGAAAAATAGAAAAATGCCGGAGAAAAAAAAGACAACCAAAAAGAAAGAGCCGTCTAAAAAAGTAAAAACAAGGCCGGTAAAAAAAACCACTAAGGTTTTAAAGAAAAAAACTGTTTCGTTGGCTACCGCCAAACGAGGCGAAAAAAAGGAAAAACTGGCCAAAAGAAAATACTACGAGACGGTTGGACGCCGGAAAAGAGCGACGGCGCGAGTCCGCCTTTTTACTTGTCAGCCTTTTGAGAATGAAGAGGCAAAAATTGTCGTTAACGACAAACCTTATCATAAGTTTTTTTCAGTTTTTGAACTTCAACAGATTGTTGCCGGACCGCTTAAAAAAATGAAATCGCTCAACCGGTTTGAAGCGACAATTAAAGTAAAAGGCGGCGGCATTCATGGGCAGGCCGAAGCGGCTTGCCACGGATTGGCCCGGGCTTTGGTCAAATTTAATCCTGATTTTTCAAAAAAACTGAAAAGAGCCGGCTATCTTCGCCGCGACCCAAGAGAAGTGGAAAGAAAAAAGCCGGGGCTCAAAAAAGCCCGGCGCGCTCCGCAGTGGAGAAAGAGATAATTTTTAAAAACCCCGCCCAGCGCGGGGTTTTTGGTTTTATTCCAGCGAGACCTTAAGTAATTTATCGCCGGCGACAAAATACAGTTTGGCGTCTTGGGGATTATACGAAACATCTTTAATATTTTCCAAAGCGAAAATATCAAAGGTATTTCTTCCGTCACGGCCGTCTAATTCCGTAATTTTAAGCGTTTCAGTGGATAGGAAAATAATATGTTCGTTGGTTTTGCCGTACCAGACGGCCTTTTTTATTCTCTGACTCAAACGGGTAATTAGTTGTTTATTATCTTGGCTGGTGTCAAGATAATAAACCCAGAGTTCGGAGGGAGTAAAATAAAGCAGTTTTTTGCCGTCGCTTGAAAATTGCGCTCCGGCTACGTTTTGAGAAACAAGTTCAAAATTTTTGGTTTCGTTATTCAGGAGATAAAAATCGCCGTTGTCGCCTAGAGCGACCACTTTTTTGGCCGGCGAAATAAAGGTTTGGTATTTCTGCGGTGAAAGAGGAGTAAGGCTGATTTGTTCGCTGGCTGATTGGCCTGGTATGGTTTTATACAGGATATAACTCGAGGCTTCAATGGAATAAATTTCGGTTTCTTCTTTGCCCTGATTGATAAAACTATTCAGAGAAAAACTCTGGCCGATGTTTTCATTGACGGTCTCAAGCGCGGGACTGGTTGGGATAAGAAGAATATCTTTGGCTTCGGTAACCAAGCCGGAGTTAACTCTTAATTTTTTCTGCCAGGTCTGATAACCGTCTTTGGCCACTTTAACTTGATAATCTTTGGGGATAAGACGGTCAATCAGCGCCGGCGTTTCTTTGATTGGTTTAAAATTAAGATAAATCTGGGATTTAGGGGGGGCTGATTTGAGGTAGAGCCCGCCGGTCATCACCGGCTTTTTATTTTCCCAATCAAAAGCGTATCCCCAGGCATAAGCGATGACCAAAGGAGCGGCGATAATAAAAAAGGCAATGGTTGAAGTCAGAACAATCCACCGGGTTTTTAGAGTCATGTTTTAATTATAATATCATCAGAAAATGAACTTGCCAAGTAAATTAGGCTAAGATATGATAGAAGCGTATATCAAAAGATATAATTTCATTTGCTCGGAAATTGAAAGCAGTCTTTCATTTCCTCGCTCATTTCAATTATGGAGAAATTTGTAATTCGGGGAGACAAACCGCTTCAGGGAGAGATTCGGGTCAATGGGGCGAAAAACTCCGCTTTGAAAATTTTAGCGGCGGCGCTTTTGACCGATGACGACTGCCGAATTTCCAATGTTCCTCAAATTGAGGATATTTTCCGCTTGCTGGAGCTTTTAGAAGACATCGGGGTAAAAGTCAAAAACGGCTCAAGAGGCGAATATCTTTTAAACGCCCGGGGGATAAAAAAATCATCTTTATCGCCGTCAATCGCTCAAAAACTGAAGGGCTCAATCCTGATGACGGCACCTTTGCTGGCGCGGTATGGCCGGGCGGATTTTCCTCAGCCGGGCGGCTGTGTTATCGGCCAGCGGCCACGCGACATTTTCATTGACGGATTTAAGGCCTTTGGCGCTTCGGTCAGAGAGACCGCCAAAGGGTATTCTTTGTCGGCAAAAAAAATAACGGGAACCAAATTTGTCTTTCCCCTTGTAAGCGTAACCGCGACCGAAACCATGATTCTTTTGGCCGTTCTGGCTAAAGGAAAAACCAATTTGGTTAACGCCGCCTGCGAACCGGAAATTATCGCTTTAGCCGATTTTTTAAATAAAATGGGAGCGAAAATAAAAGGGGCGGGAACTCCGTTTATGGAAATAGAAGGCATAAGCCATTTAGCCGGCGGCGAGTGCGAAATTATGCCGGACAGGATTGAAGGCGGCAGTTTTGCCGTCTTGGGCGCGGCGGCCAATAGTCCAATTAAGATTACCGGCATTAATCCCGGGCATCTGGAAGTTTTATGGTTTCTTTTAGCCAAGGCCGGCGCCAACTTTGAACTGGGTAAGGATTTCGTCAAAATAAAGCCGTCTCAGGGCTTAAAAGCGGTCGGTCTTAAAACACATGAGTATCCCGGATTTCCCACCGACTTACAAGCGCCCTTTGTGGTTTTAATGACTCAAGCCAGCGGGCTTTCTTTGATTCATGAGACGATTTTTGAAGGACGGCTTTTCTATGCCGACGTTTTAAACCAGATGGGCGCCAAAATTATTATGTGCGACCCGCACCGGGTGGTCGTTCAAGGACCGGCCAAATTATCCGGCCGCCATTTGATCAGCCCGGATATCAGAGCGGGTATCGCTATGGTTATAGCGGCCTTGATTGCCAAAGGCGAATCGGTAATAGAAAATATTTACCAGATTGACCGAGGATACGAACGGATTGAAGAAAGATTGCAAAAATTAGGAGCGGATATTAAACGGATAAATAGCTAAAAACTAAGTATTATGTTTATCAGAAAAATTGGTATTGATTTAGGCACAGCCAACACTTTGGTCTATCTGCCAAAAAAAGGAGTGGTGGTCAACGAACCAACGGTGGTGGCGGTTTCTTTGGAAGATAACCGGATTATGGCGGTTGGTAGCAAAGCCAAAGAGATGCTGGGCAAGGCGCCGGATACCATCGCTGTTTACCGGCCAATGAAAGAAGGCGTTATTGCCGATTATCGGGTAACGGAAGCAATGCTCCGATATTTTATCGGTAAAGTTATGGGTCGGTGGCGGATTTTCCGGCCGGATATTATGGTGGCGGTGCCGGCGGGAATCACTTCAACCGAAAAAAGAGCGGTGGTGGAAGCGACAATCAAGGCCGGAGCTAAAAACGCTTATGTAGTCAAAGAGCCGGTTTTGGCGGCCATCGGCGCCGGCCTGCCGATTAACGAACCGGCTGGGCATATGATTATTGATATTGGCGGCGGGACCTCGGAAATGGCGGTCATTTCTTTGGGCGGAATTGTTTCTTGCGCTTCAGTCAGGGTTGGCGGCGATAAGCTGGACTACGCTATCAGCGAATATGTCAGAAAAAGACATAATCTGGCTATTGGCGACAAAACTGCCGAGAAGATAAAGATAAAGATTGGCGATGCCCTGCCCCAAGAAAAAGAATCGTCAATGAAAGTCCAAGGGCGCGATTTAGTTAACGGTCTGCCAAAAATAGTTGAAATAAAGACCAATGAGATAACAGGCGCCATCAGCGAACAATTAAGAGAAATTGTCGAAACCGTCAAAGTTGTTTTAAGAGGGACGCCTCCGGAATTGGTCGCCGACATTATGGACCGGGGGATGATTTTATCCGGTGGCGGGTCCTTGCTGAGGAATTTGGATAATTTGATTTACAATGCGACTGGTGTTTCCTGTCGGCTGGCTAAAGAACCCTTGCTTTGCGTGGCTAAAGGCGCCGGCTTGGCTTTGGAAAATTTGGACATCTACAAAAAAAGCATTATGAGCAAAAAGTGATTATGGAAATCGGAATTAACGCCGCCGCGGCGCTGAAACAGCCAAGGACCGGCGTCGAAGAATATGTTTATCAATTACTTAGGGGACTGACGATGCTAAAGGAAAGTAAGAAGCATCGCTTTATTTTATTTTCTCCCAGTCGGGCGGAATTTGGTTTCGGCCTGCCGGATAATTTTAAGACAAGAGAGCTGAATTGGCCTTTGCCGTTTTGGACGCAGGCGCGGCTGGCCGGTGGAATGATTTTTAAAAAGCCGGAGGTTTTATTTATCCCGGTTCATGTTCTTCCTTTAGTCCATCCTAAAAATTCGGTGGTGACAATTCATGGGTTGGAATACGAATATTTTCCCGAAATGTATCCTAAAAAGCGCCTGACCTATCTAAGATGGGGCGCAAAATACGCCGTAAGGAACGCCAGCAAAATTATTGCCGTTTCAGAAAATACTAAAAATGATTTGATTAAGCTTTACGGCGCCAATCCGGGAAAGGTAGCGGTTGTTCATCATGGAGTGAAAATTCCAGACGCCGATGTTAGACAAGAAGGAAATAATTTAGGTGAATATTTTCTCTATCTTGGCCGTCTGGAAGAAAAGAAAAATATGGCTGGTCTAATAGGCGGATTTGAGATGTTAAAAAAGAGATATCAACTGCCGCACAAATTGGTTTTGGCCGGGCCAGCCGGATTCGGCTATAAAAAGATAAAATCAAAGATTAACCGGTTGAAATTTAAAGACGATATTATAGAATTGGGGTATATCGGCGAAAGAGAAAAATGGCGATTGCTTGGTCTGGCCGAAGGGTTTGTTTTTCCTTCTTTTTACGAAGGGTTTGGCTTGCCGATTTTAGAAGCGCAAGCGAGCGGCTGTCCAGTGATAACTTCCGATGTTTCTTCAATGCCGGAAGTGGCGGGCCAGGGCGCGATTCTGATTAGGCCGGAAATTGAACAAATTTGTCGGGCAATGTATAAAATTATAGACGACGCCGATTTTAAAAAAAGATTAATAGAACAAGGGTACCAAAATGTCAAAAAGTTTTCCTGGCAAAAATGCGCCAGAAGGACGCTGAAAGAATTAACAAATTAAAATTGTCAAGGATGAAAGTCGCTTTGATCCATGATTATCTGATTAGATGCGGAGGGGCCGAGAGGGTCTTTTTTAATTTACGCCAAATTTTTCCCAGAGCCGATATCTATACCTTGCTTTATGATAAAAAGGAAATGGGAAAATATTTTCCCAAAACGGAGATCGGAACTTCATTTTTACAAAAGTTTCCCAAAATTTGGCGGAAAAATCATAAATATCTTTTGCCTTTTTTGCCGACGGCGGCAGAAAGTTTTGATTTAAGGGAATACGATTTGGTGATTTCGTCGTCAAGTAGTTTTATCAAAGGCGTGATTAGCCGTCCGAAAGCCGTTCATATCTGTTATTGCCACAGCCCGATGCGGTTTAGTTGGGATTATTACTCTAATTATATCGGCGAGCAAAAAAAAGGTTTTTTGCTTAGCCTGGCGGCGCGCCTGATAATGCACTATATCCGGATGTGGGATCGGTCGGCGGCGGAAAGAGTAGATTATTTTATCGCCAATTCCAAAACCACTGCTTGGCGGATTAAGCGGTATTACGGCAAAGAGTCAAAAATTATCTATCCGCCGGTTGATTTGGGGATGAAACAAGTTTTTTCAACAATAACCGATATTCCCAAGGAAAAATATTTTCTGATTGTCTCGCAATTGACTCCGTACAAAAAAATTAATCTGGCAGTGGAAGCGTTTAATAAATTGGACTTGCCGTTGATTATTATCGGGCAAGGACCGGAAAAAAAAAGATTGGAGAAAATGGCCCTCGGCAACATCAAATTTCTTGGCTGGCAGCCGGATGCCATTGTTAAATATTACTATCAAAATTGCCTGGCGATGATTTTCCCCGGCGAGGACGATTTCGGCATCGCGCCGGTAGAAGCGATGAGTTTCGGCCGGCCGGTTTTGGCTTATCGGAAAGGAGGGGCGACCGAGACGGTGATAGAGGGAATTACCGGCGAGTTTTTTGATGATTTAGCGGTAGAATCGCTGGCCGATGGCGTTCGGCGGCTAACGCTTAATTTAAGTAGTTATTCCCCCTTGGTTATCAGGAAAGCGGTTGAAAAATTTTCCCGCGAGAGGTTTGAAATAGATTTTAGAGAATTCGTCATACAGGCGCTTGAAAAGAGCGGCAGCTTATGATAAAATAGAATTATGCTTATCGGCCATCAAAGAATTTTGAATTTCCTAAAAAAAAGCGCTGAAAATGGGCGGTTAGCTCACGCTTACTTGTTTGCCGGTCCGGCGCATTTAGGTAAAAAGACCGTGGCGTTGGGATTTATTAAACATTTGGTTGGCCAAGAAGTCAAGGGGAAAATAATTCCCGATATTTTAATTATTGAACCGGAAGTTGCGGAAAAAGACGGTGTCAAAAAGGAATTGGAAATCGGCATAGACGAAGCGAGAAAAATTCAACATCAGATGTCATTGCGTCCTCAGGTCTTGTCCTATAAAATTGCGCTAATAGACAGAGCGGAAAAGATGACGCCGGAGGCGGGCAATTGCCTTTTAAAAACATTAGAAGAGCCGTTGGGCAAAACGGTTATGATTCTTATCACCTCAAATCCCAAAATGCTTTTGCCGACGATTGTTTCCCGCTGTCAATTAGTCAACTTTTTACCGGTGGCAAAAAGTGAAATTGAGAAAGGGCTAAGGTCAATCGGCGGAAACTCGCCCAATATCGGACGAATTATCCGTTTAGCCAATGGCCGACCCGGCTTGGCGATAGAATATTTAAACAATCCGGAACTTTTAAAAGAAGAAGAAAAAATTATCGGACAGTTGAAAAAAATTCTTGTTTCTGGAATAAACGAACGTTATCGCGTCGCCGAAGAAATGTCAAAAAATATTCCTCTGACCCGCCAAATCATCAATCGTTGGCTGTTTTGGTTTAGGGATTTGGTCTTGCTTAAAAACAATTGTCCCGATTTGATTACCTATCCGGAGGCCGTCCAGTGCCAGAAAAGTT
>Ga0100393_10000889_pt1 | contig 31470 bp, 32 predicted proteins | sample CryGeymeta201517_FD_81546 | JGI IMG/M metagenome (GOLD analysis project Ga0100393, IMG submission 81546) | Groundwater microbial communities from Crystal Geyser aquifers in Utah, USA - Crystal Geyser metaG 2015-17 | ecosystem: Environmental > Aquatic > Deep subsurface > Groundwater | place... | reverse complement strand
CCGATTTAATTTTTTATAAAACCAAATCAGGAACTTTCTTGGGTTGCAATCAAGCCTTCTGCAGTTTGGTTGGGCTATCGTCGCCAGCAGAAGTGGTGGGCAAAACAGATTTTGAGCTTTTCGATTATGATACTGCCACCTTCCATCAAAGCCAAGACCAAACCATGTTTGCCTCTGGCAAAGCACTCCGCTACGAACAAACCATGGCCTTTGCCGATGGCAGCAAGATTTTGATGGATATTCTGAAAACTCCCTACTTGGACAAAGATGGACAAGTGATTGGTATGATTGGCGTAGCCCGCGACATCACCGCCTTTAAAGATTTGGAAGAGCAATTCCTTCAAGCCCAAAAAATGGAAGCCGTGGGCACTCTGGTGGGCGGTATAGCGCATGATTTTAACAATATGCTGGCGGGCATCTCTGGTAATTTATATCTAAGTAAAAAGAAGTTGCACCCAGTGAACGATGCTTATGTTTACAACAAAATTGAAAGCATGGAATCGCTGGCCAATCACGCAGCCAGTATCATTAAGCAACTACTCACTTTTGCTCGCAAAGGGCAATTGACTATGCATCAGATTGATCTTCCGCCTTTGATTCACGGCGCATTATCATTGCTACGCAGCTCGGTGCCTGAAAATATCCATATAGAAGAGAACATCACAAACGAACCCCTCAACATTCTCGGTGATGATACGCTGATTCATCAAATTCTGATGAACCTCATCAATAATGCACATCACGCCCTTGATGGAAAAACCCATCCTGTCATTGGCGTTACGCTGCAAGCAACAACCCTTGATGAAGACTTTGTCGCTGCCCATGTCGGCGGCAAAGCCGGCAGATATGCCCAACTCAGCATTTCAGATAATGGCATCGGCATCGACACCAAGCATCTTGACCGTGTGTTCGAACCCTTCTTTACCACCAAATCCCAAGGCCAGGGCACGGGCCTTGGTTTGGCCATGGTGTTTGGTGCAGTACAGAGCCATTCGGGTTTAATCTCGGTGAAATCAGAGCTTGGCACAGGCACGACATTTGATATTTATTTCCCCATCAATGAGCCGCAACAAAACCCCATACCGCAGCTTCCCCCCAAGCGTTCAAGCAGCGTACGTGTAGCAACAATCCTACTCGTCGATGATGATGTGATGGTGCGCGAAACGGTGGCTGAAGCCTTAGAAACACAGGGGTACATCGTGGTTCAAGCTGAAAACGGACAAGTGGCGATGAATCTCTTTGATGTGTACCAAGATACAATTTCATTGGCTGTTCTTGATGCTGTGATGCCTGTTTGTGGCGGCAGTAAAGTAGCCGACTACATCCACCAAAGTTTTCCTGATTTCCCGATTGTGTTTATGACTGGTTACGATAAAGATCGGGTATTGGCAGACCAAAAGCACCACAGCAACACTGTAATTCTCAATAAACCTACACCGCTCGATGAATTGATGATAACAATCGAACAGTTGATTTAGGGCTCACATATCCTTGCCCGTGCGCACTGTAAATTGCACTTCATACTTGCCAACACCTGCCTTCTCTCCTGGATTTTCAACAAACAACCCAATAATACCAAAAGGGATTGTTTTGCCCCGCGGCATTTCATGATATAGCCCGCTACCACCTTCTTCCCACCAACCCGCCGTAGCGCCACGCATGCGTATGGGCCCATCGGGTGAAATCCCGGTCACCTGAATAGAAAATGCCTGACCCACTGCCGCATAAAGCATACTCCATCGGTTGCCTTTGATGATTTTCTTTCTTGTTTTGATTGCCAAAAGCACGCTCCTAACCATGAAAAAATAGGTAAATACCTTATTTAGCCTAATCTTGGGGTTATCGCAACGTGAAACGCCCGATTGCTTGTGTTCACACACCTTTGTCTGCACACTTTTGACCCATGAATACACCTATTGCCAACACTTTGCCCGCTTTTGACACTATCAATCCCGCAGCATCCATAACTGCCCTTAGCGAAAGCATCACCGCTGCCAAACAAGACATCACCGCCCTCTTGCAGCAAGCCGATTTCACTTGGGGCAACCTCATGCAACCCTTGGCTATCATTGATGAAACGATTTCCCGATTATGGGGGCCAGTATCGCATTTGAATTCGGTGTGCAGCAGCGAAAGCATTCGCCCTGTGTACCAAGAAGGCGTGAGTCTGATGACCGAATGGGGCACTTGGATTGCTCAGCAAGAAGCCCTTTATCAAGCTGTATTCGCTTTATCTGAATCCACTGAATTTGCCGCATTAAGCCAAGCACAACAAACGGCCATCACCCACACCCTGCGTGATTTTCGCTTGGCAGGCTCCGAGCTGAAAGGCGAAGCTAAAGAACGCTTTGCCGCCATCAAAATGGAAATGTCTAAGCTCACCACTACTTTTGGCGATCATGTACTCGATGCCACCCAAGCCTTTACCATGTTACTTACCGACCAAGACGATTTGGCAGGTTTACCTGAGTCAGCCGTGGCGGGAGCTGCCCAACGCGCCGAAAAAGCGGATAAAAAAGGTTGGTTATTCACCCTCGATATCCCTTCGTATATGCCGTTTATGATGTATGCAAAATCAAGCCCACTTCGCCAAAAGATGTACACCGCCTTTGCCACCCGCGCCAGCACTGGCGATTGGGACAACACCCCCGTGATTGAAAAAATCCTTACCCTGCGACAAGAATGCGCCGCATTGCTTGGCTTTGAACACTACGCTGCGTATTCACTCGCCGATAAAATGGCCAATAGCGTGGATGAAGTGACTAGCTTCTTACGCGATTTGGCGCATAAGTCCAAAACCATGGCCAAACACGATTTGGCTGAAATCTATGCTTATGCCAAAGACAAATTGGGCATGGATAAGGTGGAGGCTTGGGATATCGCTTATGTATCCGAATCCTTACGCCAAGATCTTTATGATTTATCGCAAGAAGCCCTCAAACCATGGTTTCCAGAACATCACGTGAAACAAGGTTTGTTTCACTTGGCCGAACAGCTTTATCATATCCGCATCAAACGCGGCGAAGCGCCTGTGTGGGCAGACGCTGTTGAATATTATGATGTGTTTGATGCCCAAGGCCATAAAAAAGCAGGATTTTATCTCGACCCTTATGCCCGCGAAGGCAAACGTGGCGGCGCTTGGATGGATGAATGTCTGGTGGGCTGGCGTTTTCCTGATGGCAGCCTGCAACATCCTGTTGCTTATTTGGTATGTAATTTTGATGCGCCTGTGGGCGATAAACCTGCGCTGTGGACGCATGATGAAGTCATCACCCTATTCCATGAGTTCGGCCATGGCCTACATCATATGATGACCAATATCGAAGTGCGTTCGGTGTCGGGCATCAACGGTGTGCCTTGGGATGCTGTGGAACTTCCCAGCCAATTTATGGAAAACTTCTGTTGGGAGCGAGCTGTGCTTGATTTGTTTGCCAAACATTACGAAACGGGCGAACCACTGCCGCAAGCCATGTTTGAGAAAATGACAGCCGCCAAAAATTTCCATTCGGGCATGCAGATGCTCCGCCAAGTGGAGTTTTCTTTGATTGATTTGCTTTTGCATAGCGCCTTTAAAGCTGAAAGGGGGCAATCAGTGCAAGATGTGATTGATGATGTGCGCAAAGAAGTGGCTGTGCTCACGCCGCCTGCTTTTAATAAATTTCAAAACAGCTTCACCCATGTCTTTGCAGGAGGTTATGCTGCCGGGTATTTCAGCTACAAATGGGCAGAGGTACTCTCATCGGATGCCTACGCAGCCTTTGAAGAAGCCGCCAATACCGAGCAGAGCATCATCAACCATGATGTGGCCAAACGCTTCCTTGATGAGGTGTTATCACGCGGTGGCAGCCGCGATATGATGCAAAGTTACCAAGCCTTCCGCGGCCAAGCCCCCACGGTGGATGCCTTGCTAAGACACAGCGGCATCACTGCTGCCTAACGCACAAACCATCCGTTTGCTGTTTTTGAACCGCGGAGGGCGCGAAGTTACACAGAGGTTTCAGGGCAAGCCCGCCCTTCGTGCGCCCAAATTCGCTCTCCTGCGGATTTCTTTGCTAATTACATGCGTGTGATTAAGCGAACGGATGCAGGTGATTCGTGTTCATCCAATGTAATCGCGAACTTGCCGCAGCGATTGTGTACAACCGGTTCGCATACCGATATTTCACGCAACTGTTCATTAAAATCAATAATGACAACCCACTCTTCATGGGTTTGTTGGCAGAACTCAATGTGCATATGCTCCAAATCAGGCCAGCCACCCGCTTCACACATCTCCAGCAGCGGCGCATGTTGAATCAGCCAATCAATGAGCAGTTTATTGTCCATATCAACGCCAAACTCGTATCACGAGGGATTATAAACCCGAGCCAAAGCCATCTTTTTAATAGTTTTGGCAAAATCCTCATATTTCACCATCAGGTCCTGAATCGCGATGGCCGGAAAAATCACAGCGCTTAATTCGCCTACAGCAGTCACACTGGCCAAGGGCATACTCGTGCGCGACACAGAAATCTCACCAATAATTTCCCCATCACTAATCACAGCCACTTGCGTGCCGTTCATCACCACCCGGGCTTTGCCTTCAAGAATAAGAAATAAGGATAAATTTGTTTCATTCTCATGAATCAATTCCTCTCCATCTTCAAATTTTCCTACGATGCCCTGCACACAAATATCAGCCACCGCATCCACCGGAAGCGATTGAAACAATGGTTGTTTTGCTATCTCAAACGTGAAATCACTTGCTTGTTGCTCCTGCATACTCCCCCCGTTTAACAAATTAAGCATAGCTGTGTAACCTTCAATTTAAAACCAAACGATAAGTACACTGCGTCACTTTCCACCCCGATAATAGCCAATGTGCAAATCCTAAAAATACTTTCCGTCATCATTGATGCTGTAATTAAGTAAAATTAGGATCATCTAAAGGGGACAGGTCTCAGAAAGTTTGACACCAAGCCTCCGCCGACTATGATGCGCATCCTTTTTTGAATTAGTAGGAGTTTCACATGAGTTTTACATACAAACCTAGCCGTATCCGTCGCGCACGCACTTGTGGTTTCCGTGCCCGCATGGCAACCCGTGGTGGCCGCGCAGTGATCAACCGTCGTCGTGCAAAAGGTCGCAAACGTTTATCTGCATAATCAATTTCCGCGTGCTTATCGGCTAGTTACCAAGGCTGACTTTGCTCGTATGAAACAAGGCAAACGTTTCACCATTTCAGGATTGAATCTAGTGATAGCCCCAAACGATTGCTCTCATGCGCGTTTGGGGCTTGCTGTTTCTACCAAGTACGGCAATGCAGTAACACGGAATCGGCTTAAACGCTGTTTACGTAATGCTTTCCGCCAACATGACATCCGGTTTTCAACCATGGATATTTTGGCAATCCCCACCGCTAAACTTCAAGCAGACGATGTATGTGAATCATTCATAAGCACATGTTTGGATACGCTAGCCAAACGTTTACCCGCTTAAATCGATGAAGACTGTATTGATGGGGCTGGTGAAATTTTACCGCTACTTTATTTCACCCATGCTGCCTGCACGCTGCCGATTTATACCTACTTGCTCGGAATATGCGCTTGAAGCTTTGCAAAAATATGGGGCAATCAAAGGAAGCTGGCTGGCACTGAAACGCATTCTCCGTTGCCATCCTTTCTCATCCTGTCATGGTTACGACCCGCTGCCATAAACTGCATATTTTAATCACTTTTATTTTTAGGGAATAACCAAATGGAATCGAAAAATCTTATCTTAGCTGTCACGCTCTCCATGGCTGTTTTATTGGGCTGGAGCTGGATATTTCCGCCACAACCGAATGTGACGCCGCAAAACACCGAACAAGCTGCCAGCAACAACGTTGCGCAAAATGCATCAGCAACTTCCACCCCATCAGCAGATGGTGTAGCCGCAACGCCAGCGCAACCAGCAAGCATATCTGCTTCTGGGGAAGTACTTTCAACTGCAGTGGTCAAAACCTTCGGCAACGATGTACTCTCAGTGAGCGTGAATGAACGCGGCTGGTTGACTGATGCAGAGCTTAAGAAATACCAACTCTCCCTCGACGATAAAACCAAAGTGGAAATGCTCACCACGGGTCAATATCGCGAAGCTTATGTGGGCAGTGGTGTGTTGGGCAAAAAACTAGTTGAACCCTTTAAATTGGTTTCCTTGGACGAAACCGCTAGCCAAACTGTGGCTACCTTTGAAGGTATGCTTGATGGCGGTGTGAAATGGATTCGTGTTTACACCCTTAATCAAGGTTCTTACTTGTTTAATGTGAAAGACCGATTGGTTGGCGGCGCTGGCCTTAAATTATATCGCCAAGTGGTAGAGAAAAACCCCCTCACCGAAGGGCTGGATACCTACAATGAACACAATGGTCCTATCAGCCTGTTCAACGATGAGCTAAAGCTTATCACTTACGATGAACTTAATGATACCAAACCACAATATGCTATGGGCGGCTGGACGGGCATCATGAGTCGCTATTTCATCACTGCCATTTACGGTGCCAACCAGGAAGAAAGCTACCGCTATTACTACAAGGGCGATGGGCGCACTTACCAGGCGGGCTATTTCACCGATGGTTTCCTAGATCAATCCGACATGGTTTTTGACAACAATATTTACGTGGGGCCCAAGGAATCAACAGGTCTCAAAGCCACTGGCGTAGAGCTTGAACGCAGCGTTGATTTCGGCTGGTTTGCCTTTATTGCCAAACCATTGCATGAAGTCATGTTATGGATGAACCAATATATCTCCAACTTTGGTGTGATTATTATTTTGATGGTCATTGCCATTAAAATTATCCTGTTTGTGCCTACACAAAGCGCTTATCGCTCCATGGCATCTATGCGCAAGCTTCAACCTGAAATGGCGCGCCTTAAAGATAAATATGGTTCTGATCGCGCCAAAATGGGCCAGGAAGTCATGGCCTTGTATAAAAAACATCAAGTAAACCCGCTTGGTGGCTGCTTACCCATCTTGCTGCAAATGCCTATTTTCTTTGCTTTGTATAAAGTATTATTGATTTCTATCGAACTACGCCAGGCACCATTTTATGGCTGGATTGAAGATATGTCGGTGCAAGACCCGTTTTTCATTTTGCCAATCTTGATGGGTATTTCGATGTATATTCAAATGCAGCTTAACCCACAACCAACCGATCCAATCCAAGCTAAGGTAATGAAATTTCTGCCGATTATGATGACGGCATTGTTCCTCTTCTTCCCAGCTGGTTTGGTATTGTACTGGGTTGTGAACAACGTTCTTTCCATCATCCAACAACGTATGGTGATGAAAAGCATGAATGTTGATTAGAGCCCGTTAGCATCCTTTCTCATTAAAGCGCTGCTGTTACAAATGATCGCTATCAAGGCATATGGAGAGCAATTTGATTGTTTCAAATAAGCGACATATAACGCTGAGAGCGTTCATTTGGGACGCAGCCCATAGGGAAATGCTATTTTTGCACATCACTTCGTTATTTCCCGCGCGCGCACAAGCAGTGCGCTGCGCTGAAAATGCCTTGCGCTTGTGCAAAAATCGCTATTTCGCTTTGAATGAGAAAGCATGTTAACTGGCTCCACTATCTCTGCGATTGCCACCCCCCAAGGGCGGGGTGGCATTGGCATTATCCGACTTTCAGGCCCACTGGCTTTAAGCATCACGCAAACCCTATGCGCCACCAAAACTTCGTTTACACCCCGCCATGCCTATTTCCAACACTGGTATGATGCCAATCATGAAACCATCGACCATGGATTAACCCTTTATTTCAAAGGCCCCAACTCCTATACAGGCGAAGACACTGTGGAGCTACAAGGCCACGGCAGCCCCCTTTTGTTACGCGCTCTTTTTGAGCGCACATTGGAACTTGGGTGCCGCGCTGCTGAGCCCGGTGAATTTACACGCCGTGCTGTGGAACATGGGAAAATCGATTTATCCCAAGCTGAAGCTGTGGTGGCTTGTATTGATGCCGCCACCTTGCGCGCAGCACGCCAGGCGCAAAAGCAACTCGATGGCGCTTTTGGCCGCCGTATTCATCAGTATATGGATGACCTCACTTCTGTGGTGGCGCATGTGGAAGCCTGTTTGGATTTCCCTGAAGATGAAGTGCCTAGCCTGTTTTATGATCAATTGCGCAAGCGTGTTGAGCTGGAATTGATTCAACCCATGCGCGCCCAGTTAAAATCGCAACTGGGTGAGCGCCTCTTTGAGGGCGCAACGGTGGCGATTGTGGGCGAACCCAATGTGGGCAAATCAAGCCTGCTCAATGCCCTCTCAGGGCGCGACAGAGCCATTGTGACTGACATTGCTGGCACTACGCGCGATGTGCTGGAAGTGGATTTTGAAATTCATGGTATCCCCATCCGTTTGGCCGACACTGCAGGCCTGCGTCATAGCGATGATGTGGTCGAGCAAGAAGGCGTGCGCCGCGCCAAAATCGCTGCTGAATCAGCAGATTTGGTGATTTTTGTGGCTGATGCTGCCCGCCCTGAAACCTGGGATGCCAAAGCCCATTTCTCTGATTTACATTGTGATATGTTTATCATGAACAAAATGGACAAAGCATCCATTGATTTACCTGTTGGTTTTGTGCCTTTATCCATCAAAGGTGACATCGGCTTACAAAGTATTGTTGACACTATTGGTGCGCAACTTGGCGATATCGATTTGGCCGATGAAGGTGCGATGATTACATCAGCGCGCCATCGCACTGCTATGGCCACTTCACTTGAATCTATTGAAAAGGGTTTGAGCATGTTGGGCCGCGAAGAGATGATTGATTTAACCGCCATGGAATGGCGCAGAGCTTGGTCAGCTTTGGGCGAAATTCTCGGTATTGGCGATGTCGAATTTATTCTCGACAAGGTCTTCTCCGAATTTTGTATCGGCAAATAACCCCTTAAAACAAAAACGCCCTGATTTGCATCACAAATCAAGGCGTTCTTAGCTTTAAAATTCTGCTTTCTTTTATTGATGCGAGCCTTCGCTCACATTGGCATAATAGGCTACGCCATCTTTCTCATCTTCTTCCAGCAAAAACCAACCCTCAAAACCCTGTGTGGTATCTGGAATATTGGTATGCGGAATCACCGTAAGGATACGCTGATTCATACCACGGCCCACACGGATAATTTTACAAAGGCCGCCTAGCAAATAGGAATAATCAGTACCCACGCTTTCGTCTTTAAAGCTAAGCTGACAATCAGTACCAAAATCGCCAAGTGAGCCGGCTTCATCGCGCAATACGCTGGTTTGCACTGTAATCACATCACCATCCACTGCATTGGCGGTGTGCGCTAATGCTAGCAATTGCGCGCCTTTCATGGCCGCAATAAAATCACTGAACTTGCCTTCAACAATCGCCTCAAATTCAAACTTAGGATCTTCTTTTTGAAATACCGCAAAATTCACATTACGCACTTCTGCTGCTTGCAGCAATGATGGCGCTAAACTTGCAGCCAATAACAGCACCAAACCAAACATTTTATTCATATTCCACTCCCTCTCTCAAAAGCAAATTAACACCCATAACATCGCATACAAGTTGTTTTACAGCCAGCGCACCCTGCGCCCCTCAACAGTAAAGCTTTGGCTTAAGAGTTTAGCAACTGTTTGTGGATAAATTTTATGCTCTTCTAACTGAATGCGCGCATGCAGCGTCTGCCAATCATCATCTTCAAGCACTGGCACAGATGCTTGCGCCAAAATCGGGCCACCATCCAAGTCTTCAGTCACCAGATGTACGGTGCAGCCGGCCACTTTCACGCCGTGTTTAAGCGCATCGCCCACGGCATCACCCCCAACAAATGCAGGCAACAGGGATGGATGAATATTGATAATGCGCCCTGCAAAGCGGCTTACAAAATCTGCCGATAAAATGCGCATATAACCAGCCAGTACAATCCAAGCACAAGCTGCATCTTCAATGGCTTGGGCGCAGGCTGCATCATAGGCTTCGCGATTGGCATAAGCTTTGGGGTCGATAAACAAAACTTGCTGGACACCCGCATCTTTAGCGATGGTCAATGCATGCGCATCGGCCTTGTTGCAAATCACCAAGGCCACCTGCCCTGGGCAAGCACCACTTTTAATCGCATCTAACAAAACTTGCAGATTGCTGCCTTTTCCCGAAGCCATCACGGCGATATTGCTTGCTTTGATTTCCATATTACTCACTCATTCATCCACAATGTTTTTTTGCAAATATTTTATCATAAAAAAACTCATCACACAGGCTGAAAAGCTTGAGGCGACAATCATGTATAAGACCACAAGTTGCGCGGTAGCTGCTGCAAAGACCGTGCTACCAGCCAAAATCATACCCACAAAAATGCCTGGCATATGCACAATACCAACCACTTTGAGTGTATTAATCGGCGAAATCATAGCTGTACGCAGCCCCTCTTTAACATCGACAATAGCCGCACCGACATCCTTGGGAGATAGCCTATCAAACATAATAGCCACAGCATTCATGCTATTGGCTGCCACCATACTGCCCATAGGAATAAGCGTGCGCGCATTATCATCCAGAGCGCCGGTGAGCACCAACCATGGCAGGGTAATGGCACATGCCACCATCAAACCCACGCTGGATGCAATCCAAGCATGGCGGAAATTGCTGTGATGCGACGCTGCTGTCTGCCCTGCAAAAATACAAAACAGAGCAATAATGCCTGCTTCGGCCCAATGCGATTGGATATCAAACAACCAATGCAATACAAAAGCCAGGAGCAACAGCTGCAAAGGCGCACGCACCGAAGCGATAAGCATGGCTTTGGATAAACCAAGCTCTTGGCGATACGACCAAAAACTCACTCCCGCCAGCAGCATCCAAGCCGCCATGAGCGTGGTGATAATATCCATGGTCGCCATTCGTCGGTACTTAGGCTTTTTTCTTTAAAACTTTAACTTTAACGCGAACTACGCGACGCGGGTCAGCCTGTAATACTGTGATTTCTACACCAGCCACTGTCATTTTCTCGCCCATCATCGGAATACGACCCAAATGGTGTGTGACCAAACCACCAATCGTGTCGTATTCGCCATAAGGCAGCTTGCGGTTAAGCGTTCTGGATAAATCTTCAACATGCACCAAGGCCAATACTTCATAACTACCATCCGATCTTGGCATGATACCGGCATCAATTTCTTTCGTGCCTTCATCAATGGAACCCACGATTTCTTCAAGTAAGTCTGAAAGTGTGACCAGACCAGCTGTGCCGCCAAATTCATCTTGTACAATGGCGATATGACTGCCTTCGCGCATTTCTGAAATAAGACCCGTCACACGCTGCAATTCCGAAATTTTCGGGCATGGGCGCACCATATCGCGCAACACAATGTTTTCGCCTCGCACCTTAGCAGCAAACAAATCCCACAAATGCACGACACCAACAATATGGTCAAGATCACCATCAATCACGGGCAAGCGGGTGGAGGTTGCATCAAGGATTTCTTGTTCTAATTTTTCAGCGCTGATATTCACATCGATAGCTTTTAAGTGCGAACGCGGGGTCATGATTTCACGCACACGTGTATCATGAAATTCCACAGCCTGAATCAGCATACGCCGTTGCTCATCGGATTGAATGCATTCTGCGCGTTTGACCAAACGCAGCAATTCATGCTCAGTTTGACCCGGACGCAACCAATTCAGAATCTTCATGCGCCAACGTTGTCGCAATGTTTGTTTCATGTGTTCCCCACTATCTTCTCATCAATGCTTGTAAAGCTATACGGCTGATGCAATCCCAATTGCAACATCACCTTATTTTCCAACTGTTGCATCACTTCGGCTTCATCATCGTCAATATGGTCATAACCCAGCAAATGCAATGTGCCATGCACAATCAAATGCAGCGCATGGTCTGCTGGGCTTAAATGTAAGCGCTTGGCTTCTTCGCGCACAAACGGCTCAGCCAAAATAATATCACCCAAAAATTCTTCATTGTTATCGTCTAACGCTGCCAGCTCATCAGCGTCTAACATGGGAAACGATAACACATCCGTCACCTTATCTTTTTCGCGCCACTGGGCATTGAGCTGCTGCACCTCATCATTATCGGCAAAGCGAACACATAATGAAGGCTGGTTTAAATGTTTCGCCAAGCTGCATGTGAGTGCAATCGCCTCGGCGATACTATCTTGATCACCGAGTATTTCAGCATTTTCATCGGCAAAAATATCAATCATGTTTATCATAAGCTTTAACAATACGCTCCACCAACCGATGACGAATCACATCTTTGCTATTGAGCCTGCACACACCGATATCTTTCACGCCCTCAAGCACATGCAAGGCATGCAGCAAACCGCTATCGGATTCTTTGGGCAAATCCACTTGCGTCACATCACCTGTGACCACCATCTTTGAGCCAAAGCCCAAACGGGTGAGAAACATTTTCATTTGCGCGCGAGTGGTATTTTGCGCTTCATCAAGAATCACAAAGGCATCATTGAGCGTGCGGCCACGCATATATGCAAGCGGTGCAATTTCAATGGTGCCTTGCTCCATAAATGCAGCCATTTTTTCCGCACCAATCATATCTGCCAAAGCATCAAAAAGCGGGCGCAAATACGGATCCACTTTTTGCTGCAAATCACCAGGTAAGAAGCCCAGCTTTTCACCTGCTTCAACCGCAGGGCGGGTAAGAATAATCTTCTCCACCTGATGGGTTTGCAGCGCCACCACAGCATGCGCCACGGCCAAATAGGTTTTACCACAACCTGCAGGACCAATACCCAGCGTGAGGGTATGGTGTTGAATATCGCTGATATAACGACGCTGATTGGGCGTTTTTCCTTGAATACTTCTACGCCCTGCGGCCAAGGTAATGAGGTCTGATTCATTGTCTAACTGCATATCTTGGCTCCGAATTTCGCGCATAACATCGTCAATTGCCCTAGGGTTTTGTTGTTTGGCCTCAGCTTTTTCTTTGAGCGCCTGCAAAGCCACCAGCGCCAACTCGGCCTTTTCACCCACCACTGACCACTGGCCAGCATGGCCATGAATTTGCACATGGAAATCAGCTTCGATGCGTTTGAGATTACTATTATTGGCCCCGCCAATCATTAACAAAGCTTGGGCATCAAGTTCTGGGCAAGCAAAAGAAAGTGCAGGTTTAATCTGCAAGAACAAGCTCACCACGAAGCGACATACCAAACGCTTCGACCACTTTCACGGGAATGGTTTGCCCGATTAAACGTGGGTTGCCCGCAAAATGCACAAGACGGAAATCCGGGGTGCGTCCTTGCAAATCACCATCGTGTTTACCCGCGCGCTCAACCAACACATCCACAGTTTTGCCAACTTGGCGCTCCATGCGTTCTCTTGATTGCACGCGCAACTCATCAAGCAAAATTTGCAGACGCGCATCTTTGACATCTTCTGGCACATTATCCTCAGCTTTGGCTGCAGGTGTACCTGGGCGCGGCGAGTATTTGAAACAAAATGCAAAGTCGTAACCCACGCGGCGAATCAAATCGAGGGTTTGCTCGAAATCTTCATCGGTTTCGCCTGGGAAACCAACGATAAAATCCGATGACAACGAAATATCTGGCGTGTGCAAACGCAATTCATCAATAGCTTTGAAATAATCGTCACGTTGATGGCTACGATGCATGGCGGTGAGAATAGCATTTGAGCCCGATTGTACAGGCAAGTGAATCGATGGCATCAAAGCAGTAATTTCAGCAAAAGCTTCTGCCAAATCGGTAGTCATTTCCATGGGATGGCTGGTGGAAAAACGCAAACGCTGCATGCCTTCGAGCTCACCCACTGCATACAAAAGCCGTGCAAAATCCCAGGTCTCGCCATCCGTGCCTTCACCGCGATAACCGTTTACATTCTGACCCAGCAAGGAAATATCTTTAGCGCCAGCGGCAATCAACTGCTCCACTTCCAGCAAAATATCGGCTGCAGGTCGTGAAATTTCAGCGCCACGCGTGTAGGGCACAATACAGAAGGTGCAGAATTTATCGCAGCCTTCCATGATGGTGACATAACCTGTAATACCTTCCACTTTAGGAATAGGTAGATGATCGAATTTCTCAATCTCAGGCATATCAATTTCAGTGATACGTACCCGATCACGGCGAATGCTTTTCACCATTTCAGGCAAGCGATGATAAGTTTGCGGGCCAAACACTATATCCACATAAGGGGCGCGTTTTTGAATGCGCTCGCCTTCTTGCTGACCCACGCAGCCACCCACACCAATAATCAAATCGGGACGTTTGTCTTTGATTTGTTTGTAACGGCCAAGATCGGAATACACTTTCTCTTCGGCTTTCTCGCGAATCGAACAGGTGTTCATCAAAATCACATCGGCAAGCTCTGGGTCATCTACAATACGCAGGCCATAGGCTTGTTTCATCAAATCACTCATGCGCGAGGAGTCATACACATTCATGGCGCAGCCAAATGTTTTGATAAAAAGGGTATCTAAGCTTTTGAGTGGTTTGGTATTCCCATCTTCAATCGGGGTGACCTGTTTCGCCGTTGGCGCAGGTTGTTTATCTATTTGCATGTGCATAACCTAAAAAGCATAACGTGTTTGTGCAAATTTGTTGGTGGGAACAAACGCCAGATCACGCATTAATTTCGAAAATATGTAACAATCAAATGAAAACCAAATTGGCTTTTCACTGGCCCGTGCACTTGATGCAAAGGCTTTTTTGCAATCACCTGCTCCACCGACTTCACCAACTGCCCAGGATAAATCTCACCCAAATCACCACCGCGCTTCTTGGACGGACACAACGAAAACTTCCGAGCCAAAGCCGCAAAGTCCTCACCTTTATCCAGCCGCCCTTTCAATTGCTCAGCCTCTACCTTGGTTTTCACCAAAATATGCTTCGCCATCGCACTTCTCATAGTTTGTTTTTGTAAAACAACACATGGGTAGCAGGGTGTGCGATATCAAGGCGAGCGCCGAAGCCCATAGCAACGCTATTGGCAAGGCAAAAAACGCAGATAGCGAGCATCCTGCTGCTCATGACTAGGAGACGCCTTGGGTTCGGAGATATTCTTCGTATGTACCCTGGTAATCGTGAATACCCTCAGGCGTAAGCTCAATAATGCGCGTGGCCAACGACGATACAAACTCACGGTCATGGGACACGAAAATCAACGTGCCTTCATACTGCTCCAAAGCCATATTCAAGGATTCAATAAACTCCATATCCATATGGTTGGTAGGCTCATCCAGCAACAACACATTGGGGTTTTTGAACATAAACTTACCAAACAGCATTCGTCCTTGCTCACCACCGGAGAGTTGCTGCACTTTTTTGCCAATGGCTAGGGTTGAAAACAACATCCGACCCAAAGCACCGCGAATTTCTTGCTCGCCGTGTTCTGGTTTTTTCCACTGTGCCATCCAATCGTATAACGTGACATTTTCTTTAAAATCAGCTGAGTGATCTTGGGCATAATAACCAATCTGGGCATTTTCCGACCACTTCACTTCGCCGCCATCAATGGCCAAATCACCCGCCAAACAACGCATCAGCGTACTTTTACCAATACCGTTGGGACCAATCACCGCAATACGCTCACCCACAGTGACCGTAAGACTCAGCTTTTGAAACAAAAGGCCATCATCAAAACCTTTTTTCACATCTTTAAGCTCAAGCACCACGCGGAACAATTTCTTATCTTGCAAAAAGCGCATAAACGGACGAATGCGGCTGGATGGTTTGACCTCATCCAATTGAATTTTATCAATTTGTTTGGCGCGCGATTGGGCTTGTGTGGATTTGGAAGCATTGGCCGAGAACCTGCGCACAAACGCTTGCAACTCTTCGATTTTCTCTGATTTCTTGGCATTACTTTGCAATAGTTTTTCTTGCACCAAGGTAGAAGCCACCATGTAGGCATCGTAATTGCCTGGATACAAACGAATTTCGCCGTAATCCACATCAGCCATATGCGTGCATACAGTGTTTAAGAAATGCCTATCATGCGAAATGATAATCATGGTCGCATTTTGCGCCATAATCACAGTTTCCAACCAGCGAATGGCATTGATGTCCAAGTTGTTGGTTGGCTCATCCAGCAAAATAATGTCAGGGCTACCAAACAAGGCTTGCGCCAGCAGCACGCGCAATTTTGAGCCCGGCGCAATGGATTTCATCAAACTAAAATGATCTGCTACTGGAATACCCATGCTAATGAGCAAATCGCCAGCGTTGGCTTCAGCGCTATAGCCATCTAGCTCTGCAAAGCGGCCTTCCAGCTCACCTGCACGCATGCCATCATCTTCATTAAAATCTGGCTTGGCATATAAAATATCGCGCTCCACTTTGATTTTCCAAAGCTCTTCATGCCCCATCATCACCGTATCAAGGACGCTGAACTCTTCAAATGCGAAATGGTCTTGGCGCAATTTACCCAAACGTTGGTGTTCACCAATTTGCACCGAACCCGAGGTTGGCACCAAATCGCCGCCAAGGATTTTCATGAAAGTCGATTTGCCGCAGCCATTGGCGCCAATCAAACCATATCGATTGTTATCGCCAAATTTAACCGTCACGTTTTCAAACAGGGGCTTTTGCCCAAATTGCATTGTAATACCAGTTGTAGAAATCAAGGTGTTGTCCCGAAAATATAGATTCCCTGCTTTTTGCCACAGGGTAAAGATTGAAATATGTTAAACGTTGGTGTTGTTAAGCAACCATACCCACGTGTTGTTTAAATGCTGTGATGGTGTTGGCCATAAGCATGGTGATGGTCATGGGTCCTACGCCGCCAGGCACGGGAGTAATCCAGCCTGCGCGCTTGGCTGCTTCTTCAAAATCGACATCGCCAGTTAACGAGCCATCTTCCAAACGATGAATGCCCACATCAATGACAATCGCGCCTTCTTTGATCCACTCGCCACGAATCAAGCCGCGTTTACCTGCTGCTGCCACCACCACATCTGCGCGCTGAATGTGTGCGGCCAAATCTTGCGTGAATCGATGTGTAACCGTCACTGTTGCGCCTGCCAACAACAATTCCAAAGCCATAGGTCTGCCCACGATATTTGAAGCGCCCACAATCACTGCTTCTTTGCCGTGCAAATCAATGCCTGTAGTTTCCAATAGCTTCATGCAGCCATAAGGTGTACACGAGCGCAGCGCGGGCTGACGCACCGCCAAGCAACCCACATTGTAAGGGTGGAAGCCATCCACATCTTTATTCGCATCAATGGCGTTGAGTACGCGCTCTGCATTAATAGCAGCAGGCAATGGCAACTGCACCAAAATGCCATCCACGCGCGGATCTTTATTAAGCTCGGCAATCAAACCCAGCAAATGCTCTTGCGTAGTGTCTTCACCCAATTCATGCGAAAATGATCGGATACCCACTTGCTCACAGCTTAGTTTTTTGTTTTTTACATACACATGCGATGCAGGGTCGTTACCAACAATAATCACGGCCAAACCTGGGGCGCGGCCAAAACTCTTGGCCAAGTCAGTCACTTCAACCTGCATCTCATCTTTGAGCTGCTTGGCGAGGGCTTTACCATCAATAATCTTTGCCATGACTAAACCACAAACCCCTCGATACCACGGCGCATGCCCACAGGACCAGTACGCGTGATTTCGATAATGTTTTTCTCACCAATATCTTTAAGGAACTGATCAATCTTTTCAGTTTTACCCGTAAGCTCAGCAATAAAGTAAGAACCTTGCTCATGGTCGACAATCTTCGCTCGCGCTTCATCAGCCAAGGCAAGTGATTCATCACTATCTTTCACTTTCACCATCAACATTTCGCGCTCAAGATGCACCATAAAGGAGATATCTTCAGTTTTAATCACGGGGATAAGTTTGTTGAGTTGCTTTTTGATTTGCTCAATCACCTTCTCATCACCACGGGTCACCAACGACACACGGCTCACTGTTTCGTCCATGGTAGGTGCCACGCTCAAGCTTTCGATGTTGTAACCACGCGCAGAAAACAAACCCGCAATACGCGTTAAAACGCCAAACTCATTTTCCACTAAAATTGTAATTGTATGTCTCATGACAACACCATCTCATTCAATGCAGCCCCTGCAGGCACCATTGGGAATACATTCTCTTCTTTGGCCACCGCCACATCGATAAATACAAAGCTTTCTTGGGTAGAAAAGGCTGTTGCCAAAGCCGCATCCAATTCATCCAGCGTATCAGCGCGCAAGCCCACACCACCATAAGCTTCTGCCAACATGGCAAAATCAGGCAATGAATCAAAATACGAATGTGAGAATCTTGACTCATGGAACATTTCTTGCCATTGGCGAACCATGCCCATGTAGGCGTTGTTGAGCAGCACCACAACAATCTTTTGGCGATATTGGTAAGCCGTTGCCAATTCTTGGATACACATTTGAATCGAGGCATCACCTGTGAAACACACAATAGGCTCATCAGGTGCAGCCATGGCCGCACCCACAGCTGCAGGCAGGCCATAACCCATGGTGCCTAGGCCACCAGAAGTGAGCCAACGATGGGGTTTCTTAAAGCCATAATGTTGCGCCGCCCACATTTGATGCTGACCAACGTCTGTAGTCACAATGGCGTCACCTTTGGTGATTTCGTGAACCTTTCGAATCACAGTTTGTGGTTTGATTGGCCCTTCATTGCTTTGCTCAAAGCCCAGGCTGTTCACTTCGCGCCATTCCACAATTTGCTGCCACCACAATTTCAAAGCTTCAATATTATGCGTTTTACCTTGATGGCTGATTTCATCCAAGATTTGTTGCAACACCACAGCCACATCACCGACAATCGGCAAATCAGCATGCACATTTTTCGAGACAGACGTTGGATCCACATCGATATGAATAATTTTTGCATCCGGCGCAAATGCATCAAGGCGGCCAGTAACGCGATCATCAAAACGCGCACCCACAGACACCAACAAATCACAATGCGACACTGCCATATTAGCCTCGTAAGTGCCGTGCATACCAAGCATGCCCAAGAAGTGCGAGTCATCGTAAGGAATACCACCCAAACCCATCAAGGTATTGGTCACAGGGGCATTCAATTGATGGCAAAGCTTGAGCAAAAGTTCCGCAGAGCCGCGTGCATTCATCACGCCACCACCCGAATAAAGCACTGGGCGCTTGGCTTTTAACATGGCTTTTACGGCCTTTTTCACTTGGCCAGGGTGGCCTTCAACCACAGGCTGATACGAGCGCATGGCCACAGACTCAGGCCAAACAAACTCACAAGAAGCCAAGCCAACATCTTTTGGTATATCAACAACCACAGAGCCTGGGCGACCTGACGTGGCAATATGAAAGGCTTGGCGAATAATTTTGGCCAAATCTTTGACATCTTTCACAAGGAAATTGTGTTTGGTGGCTGAGCGCGTGATACCAATGATATCCGCTTCCTGAAAAGCATCTGTGCCAATCAAGTAAGAAGGCACTTGCCCTGTAAAACAAACATTGGGAATCGAATCGGAATTGGAATCAGCCAAACCAGTCACCGCATTGGTTGCGCCAGGGCCAGATGTTACCAGCGACACACCACATTTGCCGGAAACACGAGCATAACCATTGGCCGCATGCAATGCAGCTTGCTCATGGCGCACAAGAATGTGTTTGAAATGGCTTTGTTGGAAAATAGCATCGTAAATGGGGAGCACCGCGCCACCCGGATAGCCAAAAATGACCTCAACGCCTTCGCGCTTCAGGCATTCAACAAATATTTCCGCACCGGTCATTTTCATGGGGGTTCATCCTAAAAAAGTAGTTTCATCAAGAGGCAGCAAGCTAAAAGCCGCTCACCCTAAGTCAACGCCTAGTATAACCCTTTAATTTATTGGGTTTTTAAGATGTTTTTCCAATTTTTACCGGGGGTAATTTGGCCACCGCAGACATCATTCTGGGCACCAGTGACTGCGGCGAGGGTGTTGGTTTCGCCGCTAAGTGTTTGCGCAGCGAGCATGGCAAAAGCCACAGCTTCCACAGCATCGACCGACAATCCTTTGTCGGTGGTGGTTTGCACCACAGTCGGTGCGAGCAATTTGCTCAGTCTGTTTTTAAGGTGTTGGTTATGCGCACCACCGCCGCAAAGCAGGCAACTTTCGGGTACGTCAGGCAAATAAGTAAAACTTGAAGCGATGCTCTGCGCCGTCAGTTCGGTCACGGTGGCGATTTTGTCAGCATCGGCAATATCCACAGCCATCACCTTTTCGAGCAAGACCTCGCCAAAATCTTCGCGGCCTGTGGAGCGGGGTGGTGTTTGTTTGAAAAACGCATGTCCCAGCAAAACATCCAATAGTGGTTGATTTACTTGCCCAGTAGCAGCAAGTTCGCCATTTTTATCATAGGCAAAGCGGCCATCTGTCATGGTCTGCATCAAAGCATCCATGAGCATATTGCCCGGCCCTGTATCAAACCCAAGCACCTGACCATCTGCCCCCAAATAAGTGATATTGGCAATGCCACCTATGTTGAGCACAGCGATATTTTTTCCTTTTTCAGCAAACAAACGCTGATGCACAAACGGCACCAGCGGCGCGCCTTGACCGAAGGCGGCGATATCACGACGCCTAAAATCAGAAACAGTGGTAATGCCTGTTTTCTCAGCAATGGTGGCAGCGCAACCCACTTGCAAAGTAAACGCATGCGAATCACTTAATCCATTTGGTCGATGACGAATCGTTTGTCCGTGCGAACCAATAGCAGTGATGTGTTCGGGTGTTACATCGGCTTTTTTGATGATATCCAGAGCCGCTTGAGCAAAAGCATAACCTAATGCCCTATCAAGCATGCCCAACGCATCAATTTCATCAAATCCTGGCGCATTTAAGCGTAAAATCGGCTCTTTTAGTTTGTTTTCAAGCGGATATGTAGCAAACGCCATCAAACGAATATCATCACCATCCATAGCTATGACTGCGGCATCAATACCATCCAGCGAGGTGCCAGACATCAAACCTACATAATATTTGCTTTGTTTCATGGCCAAGATTCAATCTCCGCAGTTCAGCTAAAAATCATAGCGCATAGCTAAGCCCAGCCCTTCTGGCAGCAGCAGTGGTGTCCACTGTATGGCATTGTTAACCACAGCACCACTGCCCATAGCATTACTTTCTCGTAAGCCCCGTTCATAAGCCATGGTACCGAAGGTATAACCCAAGGCGATAGCCAACGGATAATCGCTGGCCCAGTGCACACCATTGTTCATCATTTGAAACGATAACATACTCAGCAATGTGCTACCCACAGGCACAATCCAAGGATTATCAGGATAATTTTTGGCAATCACCGTCAGGGTCATGCTACCCACTGCCAAATGCCCCGATGGGAATGCATCATAACAAGGCACACAATCAAAATACGCGCGCTGATTGGGAAAAAAGTCCCATCGGCCACCCGGTTTACTGGCATGATCAGGCGTTTCATGGCCCGTGATGTGTTTCAGTGTTTGCGTGGCAATCGTGGTGGAAATCATACCTTCAATCAGCTGATAGCCTACATTGTACGCTTTTTCGTTTTCGCCCCATGTGCCCACAGCCAAAAAGCCGGCAGCAATGGATGCGTGCGTCCAACCATCACCGATAAAATACATAAATGAACCTGTATCGCGGGGTAAACGCAGAATCGTAACGTCCTTATAAGATGCCACTGTTGTGGTGCGATCCTTCTCAGAAAGATGCAATTTACGGCCTAGTCGTTGCGATTCAGCAATCCATTTATCATCGGTCGCCAACAACGCAGCAGTGGATAAACCCACAGCCCACCAATAAGGCGCTTGCTCCCAATCGAAAACGCGATCGTAAGCGTTGAGATAATCATCATAAATGATTTCAGGCAAACTCAAGAGCTCACCATAAGGCGGCATTTGCTTTGGTGCCTCTTCAGCTTGAATTGGCGCAGAAAACAGCATGAAAATACCGAAAATCGCTATGAATTTAAAAAAAGATGTTAATGTGTTGGTAATGCTTGCCACTGCTGCTCAGCCCTCTCGCGTGTGTTGGATAATAATTCGACTACGGTTTTGTTGGTTAAATATTCCACAATCCAGCCCAAGCCAAACGGCACTTCGCCGGGGTCGGTTTCGGTATGGTATGTCAGATGGGTTTCATTTTTCTTGGCTGTCGGCCGCATCAACCAATAACCAGAAGTAAATTTGATGGTCTCTTCAGGCTCTAATTCTGGCCAAGGCTGAATGAGCCATGTCATCTGCTCTGCTCCTTGACCAAATTCCTTGTCAGCCTGCCCATAATTCAAAAATAATCGGTAGCGTTTTTTGACGCCGAATGGCAAGGCCAGCTCAAAATTGACCAAAGCACTATTCGCCGATGATTCAAGCACATCAATGCGCTCCAAATTCGGGGTATACTTGGGTAATTCGGAAAAATCCGTAACTGCCTTTAGTAAAGCCGCTGGCGGTGTTTGCACCAACATATAACCATTAAGCGCATGCATATGTTCATTTTCATGCTTTAACTTTTGAATCACCACTTTGCCAGCAGCCAAATCATGTTGTTGCTTAGCATCCAAATCAGAAACAGATGTGCTGGCCACCATAGGCATCAATATTCCAAGGAGAAAACAACCCACCTTTTGTTTTAAAACCACAGCAACACCTTTGCACTGACACTGGCATCCAGCCATTGCAAATCACCCATATATCGCGCTGCAACATTGCTGTTGCGATCAATCACGATACTCGCGGGCAAGCCGCGCACGGCCAAAGCTGACATATCGCGCATGTTGGCCATATTGGCTGGCAAATTCATGCCGTGTTGCTTGAGAAAGGCTTTTGCATCGGCTTGGTCGTCATCCAGAGAGATAATCACCACTTCAACATTGGGATTTTCTTTCATCCACTGCACCAAATCCGGCATTTCGCTTCGGCATGGTGGGCACCAACTGGCCCAAAAATGCAGCAACACAGGCTTACCCTGATACGAAGCCAAACTTTGCGTTTCACCCGCCTCATTTTGCCATTGAAATTCCACACTTTGCGCGGCCATAGGCAGCAGCAAAAAACACAACAGACCAAGACAATGAAAGTGACATAACCGTTTCATGATGGCTACTTACGCACCTAGATCGCGGCAAGCGGCTTCAATGAGTGCTTCACAATCGCTCAGTAAATCATTGCGCTTGCCAGCTTGCACATCTTCGGCAGAAATAGCTGGCAACACCCGTATAGTGATGGTGCCCGGATATTTTAGAATGGTGCCACGCGGCCAGCATAAGCCAGCATTGTGGGCAACTGGCAAAATTGCCACCTCTGCTTTTTTCGCCAACATCATCGCGCTTGGCTGATAGTTGCCTGTCTCGCCCACATCTACACGCGTACCTTCTGGGAAAATCACAATAAAGCGGCCCGATTTGAGTTGGGCTGTGCCCTTTTCAATCACTTGTTTGAGTGCATCGCGTGGGTTGGAGCGCACAATGGGAATCGCGCCAAGGGCATACAGCGCCCAACCAAAAAAGGGGATGGCCATCAATTCTTTTTTCAGCACCCAGGCAAATGGTGGCAACACCACAGGCAATGTTGTGGTCTCCCATGTGGATTGATGTTTACACACCACCACACAAGGTGTTTTAGGTACGTTTTCAATACCTTCCACCACAAAATTAATACCGCAAAAAGCGCGCAATAATTTATCCGACCACCAACCCCAAAGCCGGCTCACCCACCATGAAAAATCGCGGCCAAACAAACGACCGAGTAATACCAACATGGCGATAATAATCGTGCTTGGCGCAAAAATGAGGTAATACAACAACGACCTGATATAAATCATGCGCCTTCTCCAAAGTTCTTAAGTAACAAGGTTTCCACATAAGAAGCCAAGTTGTCATACATCTTGATACCTGGCTGCAAAGCTTGCGCCTTTTGCCATATACTTTGCGCATCACCATAACCGCTGCTCACCAACACAGCAGATACACCTGCCGCAATCGCCGCCTGCACATCGCGCAAAGAATCGCCCACCATCACAGCTTCGTCGGGGTTCACCCCAAGCTCACGCAACACTTGCAACAAAAGCCCTGCTTTGGGCTTACGACAATCGCACCCTGCTTCGGGATTGTGAGGGCAATATGAAATCACATCAAAGCTACCGCCTGCGGTTTGGGTAGCCGCCACCATCTTATTTTGAATCGCTTCAAACATGTCTTGACTCATCATGCCACGACCCAATCCAGACTGATTGCTACATATCGCCACGAACAATCCCGCATCTTTAAGCAAAGCAATAGCTTCAAGACTTCCCGGAATGGGCTGCCACTGATCCGGGCTTAAAATGTAGTCGGGCGAATCAAAATTAATGACCCCATCCCTATCCAAAAGCACGAGTTTAAGTTTTTTCATCGCGACACCATACGCAGGAAGTGCCTGGGAAGAAAGTTTGAAGCGGTTTAAACAGGGCTAGTTCTTGGATGATGCAACATCTACCGCTATTCTCGCCAACATGAATTCATCTTTTCGACCCTTCGATACTCCCTTGCAATCCGGTGAAGTCGCGCTTGTAGGCGCTGGCCCTGGTGATGTTGGGCTGCTCACTTTAGCAGCGGCCAATCTTATTCAAGATTGTGATGTGATTGTTTACGATGCTTTGGTGTCCGATGCAGTCATGGCGCTGGCATCAGTTCATGCCGAAAAAGTCTTTGCAGGCAAACGCGGCGGCAAACCTTCTGCCCAGCAATCGGATATTTGCGATACTTTGGTATCTCTGGCGCAAGCAGGTAAACGCGTAGTCCGCCTCAAAGGCGGCGATCCTTTCGTGTTTGGCCGCGGCGGTGAAGAAATTCGCGCTTTGGCTGATGCCAACATCCCCTTTCGTGTGATCCCTGGCATCACCTCTGGCATTGCAGCGCCGGCCATGGCTGGCATTCCTGTCACCGACCGCACCGTCAACGGCGCTTTGGCTTTTCTCACGGGCCATGAGGCTGCCGAAAAATCACGCATGGATTGGCAAGCCCTTGTCGCTGCCTTCCCTGTATTGGTGATTTATATGGGTACCAAAAATCTACCCAGCATAGCCGAAAACTTGGTCTGTGCAGGTATGCAAAGCAGCACACCAGTTGCCATCCTGCACGCCGTCAGCACGCCCGAAGAACAACAAGATTACGGCACGCTTAATGATGTGCTTTTAGGAAACCTGCAAGGCATTTCCCCTGCGATTGTAGTGATTGGTGAGGTTGTAAATGAGCGCCGTGAATGGCGATAAACCTTACCCTCAACATTAAGTACGGGGACACTTCCAGATGGAGGCATCCGAACTTTCATCAGTTTGTACTCTGCTATACCACAAAACAGCACCGCAACTGACCCTGACCTAGCAAGCCAAGAAAAGTCTTTCATGAAAACACTCACCACAGCAGACACAACTAAAACTGCCCATGCCGCAATAACCAGCCTATTTCCTTGCTTTATCTTTTCCATAACCTCCCTCCTTTCATCATCTTAGAACTGCTCTATTTGCGAATTACCCTGTGTGTTTTAGCTAACACTTTAATGATTTTTGAGGCGACCCCACAGCTTTGCTCATGGTTAAGCATGGCTAAGAAATGTCGCTGCCAGCGAAACTTGAGTTTTTGATTGATGCTTTCTACGGGTTTCCCACGGCGATTAAGACTACTGGAAAGCAATAAACCACCACTGATGTTGGCCAGCCTGCGCACTTCCGGGTTGGCATCGACGCGCACAGCGATGGTGCGCTTTTGATAGCAGGCTTCATGCAAATGTTTGCGCGCGGGAAACACCAAGGTCACGGCCCCTGGCCATGATGAATTGGCCAGTTGGCGCAAGGCTTTGGGTAGCCAGATGGCTTGTTTTAGCGCCGTGCGCTTGCTATCGGCCAATAATAAAAAGGGTTTGCGGCGCTGCTTAAAAAGCTGGGCTTTGCTTACAGCTCTGTTGTGGCCTGGTAAGGCGGTGATACCTGCCAGAGTTGATGTATTGTGTGCCAGCAGCCCACCCTGGTGGAGCTTTCGCCCCGCTTGTAGTGTTCGCAACTTCGCACGTGTATCAACACGGCGGGACATCAGCTTTATTCGTCTTCTTTGAGAATAGCTTCGGCTTGTTGGGCGCGGTCAAAGCGAATCTTGTGGGCAATTTCCGCATCATTTTGCGCCAATATCTGCGCTGCCAAAATCCCAGCATTACGGCCGCCATTGATGGCCACTGTCGCCACAGGCATACCCGGAGGCATCATCACTGTGGACAGCAATGCGTCTTGACCATTCAGCGCGCCTGAAGCAATCGGCACACCAATCACAGGTTTAATGGTTTTTGAGCAAACCACACCCGCCAAATGCGCGGCCATACCAGCTGCGCAAATAAACACTTGGCAACCTGCAGATTCAGCTTCTTTAATCGCTTCAACTGTGGCATCTGGGGTGCGATGCGCGGAGCGCACCAAAGTTTTATAAGCAATGCCAAATTCATCAAGCACAGCTTCAGCTTTTTGCATCACGGACATGTCATTTTTACTGCCCATCAAAATCAAAACTTGGATTTTTTCCATGGTTCTATCTCTCCAACAATTGAAAAAATTAATTTAACAAGCTGCACACCATAATCATGGCCTGTGCAAATGTCTTGTTATGACTGGGAACCGCGCTTGAACAAGGGTTTTAGTAGCTCAGGCTGGATGTACTCTTCCAAAGCATCAGCAAGCAAATCCAATGAGGCCATGACCCGTGCTTCGTGGTCGGTATTGTCGGCCTGCTTTGCACCCATAGCGAACAACCAAGCTTGACGGAAATCGCCGCTTTCAAATAAGCCATGCACATAAGTGCCCCACACCGCATCATCACTGGAAATATGCGAAAAAGGGAACAGCTCCTCATCTTCAGGGCCATTTCCATAATGAATTTCATACCCCGTCACCCAAACGGGTTTGGGCCAAATCGCTTGCCGGGCTAGGCGTTTGAGCGTTTTGGTAGCTTGTAGCTTGGTGTGAATCGGCAACAAGCCCAGACCCGCCACAAGCTCACCTTGCAAAGCGCCAGCTTCATCCACCAAGGTTTGCCCAAGCATTTGCATGCCGCCGCAAAGACCCAACAACTTGCCGCCATAGCGCAAATGTTTGTTGATGGCTTGTTCAAACCCCATTTCCCGCAACCATGCCAAATCGGCAGCTGTATGCTTGGAGCCAGGCAGAATCAACACATCCGCAGGCTGCAAGTCTTCCGGGCGATTGATCAAACGCAGCGCTACAGAAGGTTCCGCGGCTAGCGGATCGATATCATCAAGATTGCTAACCCGTGGGTACATCAACACGGCAATCTGAAGCGTGGCTTGGCTTTTGGCTTGCGGCTTACCCAAACGATACGGCGCATCTTCTTCAGGCAATTGTAGAGGCAGCCAAGGCATCACGCCCGCCACTGGTTTACCCGTAGACTGCTCAAGCCAAGTCAGTCCATCATCAAGCAAGCTGCGGTATCCCCGAAAACGATTAATCAATAAAGCCTGCACGCGCGCCTGCTCTGAAGTTGATAAAATAGCTAAAGTGCCTGTGAGTGATGCAAACACACCACCGCAATCAATATCGCCAACAATCCAAACGGGAATATCAGCCGCCTCAGCAAAGCCCATATTGGCAATATCACCAGCACGCAAATTGGGTTCTGCAGGGCTGCCTGCACCTTCGACAATCACCACATCGTAAGCGGCACGTAATGCCGCAAATGATGCTAGCACCGTAGCCAGCCATTGCTGCCTGTCTTCTCGAAAGTTGACCGACTCCAGCTTGCCCACCACTTTGCCTTTCACCACCAATTGCGAAGTGCAATCACCCTCGGGTTTGAGCAACACTGGATTCATATCCACAGTGGGCTCTATGCCAGCAGCAAACGCCTGCAAGGCCTGGGCTCTGCCAATCTCGCCGCCATCAACAGTCACGGCAGCATTATTACTCATGTTTTGCGGTTTAAAGGGCGCCACACGCACACCATTGCGCGCCAGCAAGCGACAAAGCCCAGCCACCAACACGGATTTACCCACGCCCGAAGCTGTGCCCTGAATCATCAAGGCATTCATCGCAGTTTAAACACCACAGGCAAACGATATAAACCATCGGTCATCGGAATGCTTGCTGATGCCACCGCTTGAAATGCAGCATCATCCAAAGCGGGATAACCCGAGGATGAAAACACACGCAAGGCCTCTACAGCTTGGCTACGCACCGCAAATCGCAATTCAACTTCGCCTTCCCAGCCTTTGCGCTGCGCCAAATAAGGGTAGCGTAAATGTTGCAGCAGTTGTTGACTGTATTGGGCTGGTGTTTCCTGAACAGCTGGCATATCCGCAGCTTCAGCAACTGTCTGCTTAGCTTCAGCGATTTCAGCCACTTCGTTTTGTTTTAACATTGTTGGTGTTTCTAATGTCTTGGGTTGCACCACTTGCTTCAAGCTATGCTCAGCTTGCCTCACTTCATGGTTTGCCTGGTTTTTAGTGCTTAAAACAGCAGCGGTTTTCGCAACTGCAACTTGGGTAGCAGTCTTAGGGCTTGATGGCGCTTTGGCTTGTTGCTGCTCCACCCAAACCACATCCACATGATTTCCTGCAGATAAAACCACATGATCTTTGCTTTCAAACAAAAAAACGAAAATCGCCCCATGCACTGCCAATGCAGCAGACACTGCAATCAGCCAAGAAACACGTGGCGAAAAGTTCATTAAAAGATTGCGCTTACGCCAACATAAGACGTGCGGCCAGCCGTGGCATAACCAGATACTTCTTCGTAAACCACATCTTTAAAGTTGTCGATGCGGCCATGCAATTTCCACGAATCCGTCATCGCATAAGCCAAGCGCAAATGATAAGTTTTGTAAGCATCCAGCGCCGTTACGTTGGCATTATCGTTAAAACGTTTGCCCACCATGTTCATTTCGGTTTCAAGGTGGAATCCGCCAAAATCCGTACCCAAAACCACATTACCTGATTTTTCAGCGCGACGTGCCAGCCAGTTGCCCGTGTCATCATCGGTTGCAGAAAGCGTGGTGTAATTGCCGCGCACAAAACCCCATGAGCCACGGTAAGCCGTTTGCCACTCCAGCCCCTTGCTGGTGGCTTTGTTGACGTTATTAGGGCTAAAACCAAACGTGACAGGGTCCATTTCCCAAGCGATGAGTTGGTCGTAACGTTGCTTAAACCACACCACACTCAACAGCGCTGCATCACTCTTGTATTCCAAACCAACATCCCAGCTCTTGCTGGTTTCAGCTTTCAAATTCGGATTGCCTTTGGTGCCGAAGCCATCATCAGGAAAATACAAATCATTCAAACTTGGTGCTTTAAAGCCCGTGCCATAATTGGCAGTAAAGCGCATGGCATCAGCAAGATGCCACACCATACCCAATTTGTAGGTGGTTTCATTGCTTGAGGCTGAGTTTTTATCATAACGCACAGAAGCATTCCATTGCGCAGAAGAACCATCGGAAAGCATGGACATAAACACACCATGTTGGGTCATGGTCTCATGCAAACCTGCACTGTTGCTATCACCCTTGCTGGTATGGGTATCGTAACCCAACACCATGCTGCCATCTGCAGTATCATATTGATTCAACCATGTGATTTGGTCTTTGGTGGTTTTAAAGTCGGAGTTATTTCGCAAATTCACAGGGTCGGTGGCTACCACATCATCAATGACCCGCGAAAATTGAATGCTGGAGTCATATCGATCCGACATATGATCCGTAAACTTAATCGCCGCAGTGGTTTGAGTGTTGTTCAGCTCATAGTTTTGAATATCACCAAAGGTAAACGTCACCGCATCATAACCATCCACGCCAGTGGTTGCATCGCTACGACGCAGGTTGATGGCCGTGTCGATTTTTCCGGAACTAAAATCCATTTGTGCACCAAGTGTGATGCGCTTATTGGCATCAGCCTCGGTGCCATTGCTGGCCGCTGAAAAACCATCCGTGCGATAATCTTCAAAGCTAACGCCGTAGGTTGCGCCCTTAGCATCGCCACTACGCACAGCGATATTTGTTTTTTTGGTGCCATACGTGCCAGACTCAAAACTTGCCGTGCTTTGCATACCCAATTGACCTTTACGGGTAAAAATTTGAATCACACCACCCATAGCATCCGCACCATACAGTGATGATTGTGGTCCTCGCACAATTTCAATGCGCTCAATATCACTGGTAGAAAAGTTGCCCCAATCAAAGCTGCCCACTGTGGCCGAACCAACGCGCATACCATCAAGCAATACCAATGTGTGGCCACTATTGCCGCCACGAATAAATACCGATGTATTGCCACCTGGCCCGCCGCTTGATGCCACATCCAACCCTGCTTGTGAGCGCAATAACTCGGCCACATTGCTCGCCTGTGAAGCTTCAATCTCTTGGCGCGAAATCACGGTCACGTCAGCGCTGGCGTTGCCTGGGTTGGTGGCCATTCGTTGCGCTGTCACCACCACGGGTGCCATGGTGTTGGCAGCTTGTGCTGTTGGCAAAAGCGCCAAGCTCGTTAACATCACAAGGGATGCCCTACATATATGTTGTTTGAATTGTTGTTTCATGAAAGTTTTCTCCATGCGCCCGCCGCGCAAATGCTAAATTTTGATTCGGGCATGTTGGGTATGGAGAAGGGAAGAGCAGATATCTGGTGAGAAAAAATCAGAGACCCATCGACCAGCCTCCCACCGAAGCATTATCCGATTTGAAACCAAAAATGGTTTCTGATTTAGGCCGGTCTCCTGGCTTGCCTTCATTCGCAGCTGCTTTCCTTCCCGAACAGCGTTCAGTGGCGTTTCAAACAGCGTTGTCTGGCTTACAGTAGCGGGGGCTGCGTCGGACTTAGGATTGATATCCCGCACCGACTTCCCGTTTCACTTTGAAGATGGACTTCATCTTCTTAGCACCTAAAACACGCCACATGTTAGGGCTGAATTGAAGTTTGTCTATACGTTTACGGATTGTGAATCGATAAAAGATGAGAAATAGCTTTTAATAACAATGGGTTAGCATGCAGTGGTGTACCAAGCTGAATCTGACAGCCAAATTGGCTCATCACCACATCCATGCTCAATTGCGCCTTAACCTGCCACGCGCCTCCAAAAATAAAGTGCGGCACAATCTGTATCTGTTTCGCCCCAGCTTGGGCAACATGAGTCAGGGTTTGCTGCAAGCTTGGCTCACCCATGGCCAAGGCAATGCTGCAAGGCCGCTGGGTGCGGGCTTCAAATGTTGTCGCCAAAGCTTGGATGGCTGCTTGCGCCTTGGCGCCACCGGCGCCATGGGTAAACAATACCATATGCGCGTTCTGTAAATGTTCGTTGGCACATGATGCTTGCAACAAGTCGGCCATGACCTGCAAATTAGTCAGCGCCGGCAGCATATGCACTTGTGTGCCCGAAGCTTGGGCAACGGCCAACACATCTTCTCGGTAGTGTTTACCCTCATGTAAAAATAAGGGCATCACCAATATTGGCTCTGTCAAAAGCTGCAACACGTCAGCGAACAAGGGCTCCATTTCAAT
>Ga0100393_10000882_pt1 | contig 31635 bp, 16 predicted proteins | sample CryGeymeta201517_FD_81546 | JGI IMG/M metagenome (GOLD analysis project Ga0100393, IMG submission 81546) | Groundwater microbial communities from Crystal Geyser aquifers in Utah, USA - Crystal Geyser metaG 2015-17 | ecosystem: Environmental > Aquatic > Deep subsurface > Groundwater | place... | reverse complement strand
GTCTTGCTTCGATTTCTATATCGACATATTTTTTCTTTCTACCATATTTTTTTCTAGAATATTCTCTGAGAATTTCAGCTGCTTTGTGGTTTTGATAGTTATTATCCCATATCGTTTTCATATCAAATGGACGAGTCGTCGCATTATCAATATTGAGTTTAAGATAGGTAGTATAGTTCGCTACTCCAATAATATCCTGCTGAGAGAGGAGAGGAGCATATTCTTTTTCCATATACTCGGCATCATCAGCACCAACTTTAAATGACTGGATGGTTCCGGCATTCCCGAATACCGCATCTTTAATACTCGGCTTATCTCATTTTTTCGCTCCGGAACCTCAAATCTGGGCAATAAACTGATGCGCCATAATAAGAGCAAGGCGATATTTACGAGCCTCTGAGAGGATTTCACCAAATGTTTCCGTCGCAAAGTTCTGGAACTCATCCACATACATGTAAAAGTCTTTACGCTCTGATTCTGGTATATCCGCACGACTCATCGCAGCCATGTTAATTTTTGATACAAATATAAGTCCGAGAAGCTGTGCGTTGAGGGCTCAGATTTTACCTTTTGAGAGATTTACCAGTAGAATCTTTTTATTGTCCATTACATCACGCAGATTAAAGGCAGATTTCGGCTGACCGATAATATTTCTTATGGTTGAATTGGTAATAAAAGGACCAAATTTTGCAGAGAAATACGGAATCATTTCTTGTTTTTCTCTATCTCCTGTATTTGCATATTCATGTTCCCAGAACGATTTTACCACTGGATTTTTGAGATTTCTTGTTTTATATTTCATAAACGCTTCGTCAACAAAGAGTCTTGGTACATCTATGAGTGTTCCACCATCTTCCTGGTCTTCCATAAGGGTGAGACATCCGTTTCGGAAGTAATGCTGTATTCGAGGACCAAATATCTCGTCCCCAAATATTTTGATAAATATTTCTGTTGCGTCCATGGCAGCTCTGTCCATTTCACGTTTTGCAATATCTGGATCTGTCGCGATTATATCGAGCATGTTAAGCCCCATTGGTCTTTCAGTGTCAGACGGATCAAAGATAATTACATCCTTGGCTCTTTCTTTCGGAACAAATGAAAGAACATCCTCCACAAGGTCCCCATGTGGGTCAATGACACAAATACCATCTCCATTCCACACATCTTGCCTAGCAAGATATCCAATATATACGGACTTACCTCACCCAGATTTTCAGATGATATATTGATGTCTTCCGCGGTCTTTTCTACTAAAGTAGATTGGTGTTTTTTTGTTTCTATATTCATTCCACCCGAGCAGTACACCATCACGAAATACTGGAAATCCACCAAGATGCCTGTGTACAAGAGAGCTTTCTCAAGTTTCTGGATTTTTTTCCTCCAGCATCGTTGGTTCGGTTGGGAATTTAATATTATGTGGAACAGGAAGTTTTTTATATTCTAACCAGTTAATAATAGGTGATTTATTGTAATTTATGTCTGGCATATGGTAGAGCGTTGAGGCTTCATCTGCAGAAAAGACAGAAACATTTTGAAAAAATCCTACCAGCTTATGTCTAAAGGCAAAATGTCGACATGGAGTAAAAATCCATGGAAGTGAGTCTTCATAGAGCTGAGGATTATCAAGCGCATTATTGTACTCATCGGTAAATATTGATGCAGCAGCAACTATAGCGTGAACGGCATTTTCAGCCTGCTTATAGCTCTTTGAAGCTACGATGATACGAATAGAACTCTCAAATGATGGCTGCGCTGCGGATTCCCCCATAACTTTCTGAGATTCTGTTTCAGCTTGGTTGAATATCTTATACGCATCTCCCTCACTTGCTCCTGGAGCATTATTTCCTCAGACCATATCGTCCGGTCCTGACACCATAGCGACAAGTGGATTCCAGAGCCATGTAAATGGCTTGAAAATCACTCTGATGAAAGTGAGTTTTCTATTTTTCTTGTATTTTCCTTTTGCAACCATACTTGCCGCTTTCAGGGCTTTATCATTCCATCTCGAATTTGTAGGCTTTATAACAACTTGGTATACCGCCTTATCCTCTTTTTCAAGTCCTCAAAATACATTCGTAAAGTTGTTTATCGGATCATCCTCTAAGTACTTAAATGTTTTAATTGGAAATACATCATCATGTTCTTTTCCAAGCGATGCAGCGCGCATTTTGTAGCCTGGAGTTTTGAGTTTTACATAATCTGCCTTATCTACTTTGAGAATTTCAGCATCATTATAAATAGAAGTTATATGCTGCGATACGAGATTGACATAATTATCATAGGTCACGATGTAGAAGGTAACTTCACCATGCTCATACACGAGTTCGAGCGCTATTTTACTATGTCCAAATATGAAATTGAGAAGCGTGTCACGCAGACCTGCTTCAGAAAGTTTATGGATAGCCTTGTAAAACATCGACATTTGTCCAATTTTTTCCTTAAAATCTTTTTTGGTTTCTCTTTCTTTATCAAGCTTAGAATCAGCTCTAGGAAGTGTTATTTTGAGATATCTCAGATTTTTTGAATAATAGAGCTCAAAAGCGAGACGTACAGATTTATAGATGATAAAAACTACAACTATTCAGAGAATAATATAAATGATAGAGTCATAGGCTGTTTGAAAAGCAGCTCATAGAGAGCTCAAAAACCCACCAGAACTTTCACTTTGAGTTTCTCTTATCGCTGTACCAGAGCCAGGATTTTGCTGAATCGTTCGCCCGAGAGCTGCATATGCAGTATGCGAGTAGGCAAGAAATATTGCTATAAAGGCAATAATTTTTTTCATAAACTTTTCTAAAAAATATATATTTGTTTTAGAATATCAGATATTTTCAGTATTTGCGAGGAAGAGAGCTTGACGTTACTCAGTAAAATTATATAGATGTATTTGAGAAATATTTTTTGCAAAAAATACGCATTTTTCTATAATAAAAAGCGTTAATTTGATTTCAAAAATTATGACATATATTTTTCTCAAACACAGCTCTAAACGTTTTTATTAATTTCGATTATGGCTTATTTTTTGTGAGAGAAATACTATGCTGTTTTCGAAAAGAAAACAGTTTTTTTATAGGTTAATGAGAATAGATGAAAGTATACGATACACTAGGGAAATTTGAGCACGATGTATGTGAAAAAGATATTCCACTCGGCTCAATAGATTGATTAAAACATAAGATTATAGGTTTTATACATTCAATACTTGATAATTTACATAATAAAAAATAATAATGGACTACTCAAAGGAGTCGCAAGACAGAATGAAAAAAATCCAGGATCTCAAAGATGCTGGAGTTATTTGTTATGCAAATAACTATCACGGAAAAATAGATATTTCAGAGATTAGGAATCGTAGTGAAAATGACTCGCAAGGATGATTCATACGAGATATTGAGAATCTTATGGCTGGGTGAGCTATTGCTGAATTCCAAACAGCAGGAAGAATCATTTCATCAAAATCTCATGGAAAACTTACTTTTGCGAAAATTAGAGATCACAGTGGAGATATTCAGGTTTGTTTTATGAGAGATCTCGTGAAATTCAATACTGGAAGAGAAGTGGTAGAGGAGATTGTGGTAGCTGGAGAAGCAAAATCAGCCTATAAAATTGCGGAAAAATTTTGCCAAGTTGGTGACTATATAGGAGTGAAATGAGATTTATTTGAAACAAAGCATGGAGAACTTACTATTTTTGTAAGCGAGTTTCAAATCATGTCCAAGGCGGTACGTCCTCTCCCAGAGAAATGGCATGGAATTAAAGACCAAGAAGCAATCTATCGTCAGAGATATCTTGACCTCATTATGAATGATGAGAGTTTTGAGAGATTTAATTTGAGAAGCAAGTTTGTGAAATCTCTCAGAGATTTTTATGAAATATATAATTTTATAGAAATTGAAACTCCAGTACTGTGAAACGCAGCATCTGGAGCTGCAGCTGCCCCATTTACCACCCATCATAATGACTATGATGAGGATTTTTTCCTTCGTATTTCCCCTGAAACAGCTCTCAAAAAAGCGACAGTATGACGCTTTGAGCGCGTTGTTGAGTTTACAAGAAATTTTCGAAATGAGTGATCAGACCCAAGCCATATGCAAGAGTTTTCAGCTATTGAGCACTATGCTGCTTGGTGGAATTATGAAGATAATATGAAGTTTACCGAGGATATGTTTGACCACGTATTTGAGAATATTCCTGAACTACAAAAAGAAGTGGTTGTAAAAGATAAAAATGGACAAGAAAAACAGGTAGATTTTAGAACACCTTGGGCAAGAGTTGATTATATTGCAGGAGTGAAAGAGAAGTCTTGAATTGATGTATCTCTCTATGGACCTGAAGATGAAGAAAAACTTAGAGAAGAAATAAAAAAAGCAGGATATAGCTGGGAGTGAATAGACACGCAAGTTACTGCTACGATGATAGATTATCTCTATAAAAAAGTACTCAGACCAGGTATAACAGGGCCAGCATTTGTATACAACTATCCAAAAACTATGCAACCTCTTGCAAGAGGAAATGATGAAAATCCTGATATTGTAGAACAGTGGCAACTGGTTATTAATGGTTGGGAGGTTATCAAGGCCTACAGTGAGCTTGTTGATCCAAAGATTCAAATTGAAAATTTTGATGCACAATGAGACGCGCTTGCAAAGTGAGACGAAGAAGCGACTTCGAGTGATGATGATTTCGTGCTTGCAATGGAATATGGAATGCCTCCACAATCAGGTTGGGGAATGTGAATTGAGAGAATTCTTGCGCTTCTCACAGGTCAAGATAATCTCAGAGATATTGTCTTGTTTCCACTTATGAAATCTGATGATAATCAGCAAAAATGACAACAAAAAACACAGCTTGCTGTGTCGATATTAAACAAAAGTTCTCAGCTTGAAAAATGGCAAGAACTTAATACGGTTGCTCATTTATCTGCAAGTTTTGCAGCGAGATGAGGAAAAGAGCTTTTTGAACGAGATTCTACGACAACGACCGATGGAGAAACTATTCCTATGAATATTCAGCATGCTATTATGATAAAGCAGGCTGAAACAAACTCAGAGTTACAAAAGCTCTATACTACTGCAAAAAATGGATGACTCAATGTTGTGCCTTTTACTCGAGAAATGCTAGAAACCAGTGATGATAAAGTAGTTGATCAAAAAACTTCGCAGAAAAATATATCTGAAGTAGAATACTTATGAATACTAATGTTTGGAGAGAAAAAACATGTAGAAAAGTTCACAAAAGACCTTCCTCTTTACTCATAAAATATTTTAATACATACAAAGATTTCTCATGAATTTTGATATAGTTTTAGCATGCATTTGAATATTTTTTTGAGAACTGTATTGAAATTTTGTCTGATGATGAAGTCTTGTTACACAAATATTTCTTCAGAATATTATAGGTTTTGATATTAAAAATGCGATAGCGCTTGATAATGCAGCAGTCCTGTGAAGCGAAATAGGTCTTCTATGTATGCTTTTAAGAAAAGAGAAAATAGAAAGTTGGATGTGGGTATTAGTTATCGTAGCGATCTTTTGAGCATTATTTTGAGCGAATCTTCTCAGTGTTGTTCCAAGTCAATACATGAAAATATTTTTTACGCTTGCGATAGTTGGTCTAGTGATAAAAAATTTATTTTTTGCTTCTGTAGAAAAATGAGAGAAGTGATGTATTCTCAGCCCGCAAAAGCTTATTTTTCTTTGTATAGCTTGATTTTTTATTGCTACGTATAATGCGTTTTTATCTGTTTGAGATTTTATTGTTGGTTTGCTCGTTCTTACCTCACTATTTCATTTCACGTATCACAGAGCACTTTTTGTATTAAGTTTTTCTTTTGTATTTGCAAGAGCTATTGGGACAGTCGAATATTTCAGACTCTGACTTATTGATATAAATTTTTATTTCCCAATGTTTTTTACGGCACTTTGTTCAGGTCTTATCGCAGGATATTTTGTTCATAAAATTCATAGTAATATTCTTGAGAAGTTTTTGAAGTATTTAAGTGTATTGCTTGCCTTATATTTAGTTATAGAGTTAGTGTAGTAGAGTTGAAAAAAAACTAAATTTTTATATATTGTTTCTCGTACATGTTTTATTTTTTAAATTTTGGATATTATGCTACAAGATTTTAAAAATTTTCTTTTAAAAGGAAATGCTGTTGATTTAGCTGTTGCCTTCATTTTTGGTGCTGCATTTGCTACCGTTGTTCGCTCTTTTGTTGATAATATTATCATGCCTCCAATTGGACTTGTTCTTGGAAAAGTTGATTTTTCAAATTTATATATAGCGCTTGATGGAAATACCTACCAGTCTCTTGCTGCGCTTGAAGAAGCTGGAGCTCCCGCAATCAAATATGGTCAATTCATTACAGACTCAATCAGTTTTGTAATTTTAGGTTTTATTATTTTTATGATGATTCGCTTTATTGAAAAACTTCATAAAAAAGAAGAAGAAAAACCAGTTGAAAAAGCTGCTATTCCTCAAGATATTGTGCTTCTTACTGAAATCCGTGATGCTCTCAAAAAATAATTTTAATAAAAAACCCTCCAATTGGAGAGTTTTTTATTAATCATACATTTTATCAATTTCTTCTTGAGTTGGACAAAGATTGTCTGGATCCTCTTCTTCTGGAACATCAAATCACGTTTGATTCCCATTTTCATCAAATGTAGGAACAAGAATTGGTTCAAAATCAGAATCTCAACTATAGTTTGATTCTTGGGAATCCTCTATACAAGCTTGGCTCGTACTTCATTCTTCAAATTTAGGTGGAGTTCAATTATCTATGATAGATTGAATTGCATCTTCTGGGTTATATGATGACCCTGATTCTATTCACATATTTTCAAAATTAATACTAAATTTCTTAAGTATTTTCTCATAATTTTTGTACTTATGCAAATTTTGTGGAAAATATACATTTTTGTACACATTATTTGTTCACTTTTTTATTGATTTAGCCCCTATTTTTTGTAATATGTTAAAAAGTATTCCTTTTTCCTTTTGTATACAGAAAATATTCAAATTATGTGGGTAGAAAAATTCCAAAAAATCATCTCTTTTTTCCTGATATTTTTTTTATTGTTTTCTTTTACATTGAGAGTTCCTTTTGAAATTTTTTTCTGACAGAGTGCATTTGCTGGAAATAAAGATTTTTTTAATCTTGTTTCTATTATTGTCGATGAGGAGAGCTATGATGATCTACGATGAACAATCATCCGGTATAGCCGTGATATTCAGTCCCAGCTTGAAAACACAAAAGTTGTTATTCTGCCAACTCCAAGTGATGCGAGCGCTTTAGATATAGCTTCACTCAATGAATCACTTTTTTTTGAGTGATATAAAAGTTTAGAGGATGTTGATTATGAATCTCGCCTTATATGAACTGTGTTAGTTGGGAAAATACCACTTCCTATTGTGTTTGATGATGCTCTTTCTGGAAAGAGTATTTTGCCGTATGTAGATTTTGAAAATAAATCATTTATATTTAATCACGAAAGTGAGAAATATGAAAAAAGTGATTCTCCTGAGAGTGATCTCTGAGCTGAAATATGGCATGGGGTTATTTCGCCAAATACTTGAAACAGTGGTGATGATATTGATGCTATCAGAGATTATTTTGACAAAAATCATGATTATTATACTGGACAAGGAGTATTTAACCAGGATTTTGGGGTTATCGATGGACAAGATACGCTTGAGCCAGATGATTATGAACCTTACGTTTTTTATTATGACCAATTTAGAGAAAATGCAGCACTGCAGTATCAAAGTTATGTTTGATACGAGATGTATCTCCAAAACATCGAAGATATCACCTATAATAGATATTCCAAAGAACTTGCTGAAAAAGTAAAAGACCAAGTCCTCTGAGTTCAAAATGCTGATATTTATGAATTACTCAGACAAGTGGATCCAAGTCTTGATCCATCAAGTTTTGGTGATACAGGACCTGATGAGAATAGCTCATCAGATATATTAACAAGATATATCACTGATAATGCAACAAAAAAATTCTTAGAAATTTTTAACGGCTCAACTCTTGGAGAGATGAGAAAGTATGTCTACAATGCTGGGCGATATAATGATGGCGGAAGTAGAGTTAATATGGATATGCCTCCATTTCTTATTTCAGTGCTTGATCAAGTGAGTAGTGAAGTCATAAAAAATGTAAATACGAGTCTTGAGAATGAAATTACAGACCTCGTTGCCAATGGTCTGTCCCAAAAAATCGCAATTCCAACCAATCGTTCTACAGTAAGTGGTCCAAGTACCTGTTCTACTACCTATACATGATTTTATTATGGAACACAATCAGCAAACATTAACTCCGCAGCCGATTGTAGTATTTACAGAGGAAATACATCAGGGACACTTGTAGAAGCAAATAGAGGATTTAATATTAATAACACGGATGCAGACATAGCTTTGTGTGGTCCAACCATGAGGACAAATTCAGAAGGGGTATATCAAGGATTGGAATGATATTGGTGAGGAAATTCTCCAGCTGGTCTTTCTGCAACATCTGGTGGTACGTATAATGATTTCTATCTTTTAGAATCTACACCAAAAACAGCGATCAGACCAATCTATGATATACTTGGTTCAAATGAAATTGAGGATGAAAATCTTATTCCAAGTCCGCTGAATTGTTTCACTGACGCGAGCCTTATAATGACTGTTGATGAAAGAGCTCAAAATACAGGTTGAGAAGATGGAGATACTATTTGTGTTACGGATATGCGAGCTCCAGTCTGAGGTCAGTCTGCTTTTGGTTGGTCATGTACAACAAATAATGTTGCCGTAGCATCTCCATCTTTTACTGATGCATTTAGTTCAATGACCTCTTGATTTTCGAGTGTTGCTGATTGAGGTATTTGTTACAATACATCATTGAGACTTGATGGGAGTGCGGTAAAAAGTAATACTCAAACATGTACAGGATGAGGGGAAGATGGTTGTAGCTGTGTTTCTATAAATAGACAGAATGACTTTAAGACAATCCCATCTTATATATTACATACTTCACCAACTGATGAAGAATTTGGTGCACAAATTGGTTCTCTTTTCACTCCGTCACTTCCTATAGATAGTGATAGATATATTGATTTTATTGGAGCAAAAGGAGGAAGCGCACCAGATTATGGGTATCAGAGAATAGATTTTCCTCAACTCTTCCGAGTTGAACTTCCTGTCTGACAAGATCTTACGCTTGAAAACGTAGAGCAGCAAACAAAAAGCTATCTTGATACTATTTCAGATCAGATTAACACGGTTATACAAAATTCAAATCCATCTGAGCTTTCATGAACTGCGCAGCAAATTTTTAATCTTCTAAAAACATGAGAGTATCCAAATGCTGATTTTGATTTATATCAGATTCTACAGGATAAACCACTCGAGGTTTTTACGAGTGATAATCAAAGTAAAGAGATTTCATATTATGATACGCTCGTTTTTTCTATTTTTTGGAATAATCTTGATAATGTATCTTCAAAATATAAATTTATTTTTGAAAATTATCTTTCAAATCAATTTGAAGGAAATGAGTATAATTTTCATCTTCCAAAATCAAAAAAGTCATATGAGACTGCCTACTATGCTGCTCCATGAGATGCACAAAATATGTATGTAAAACTTGACCCAGAAAGAAAAGGTAATCATCCATATGCAGATATACTCTCTGCAAACCTCGCGCTCAATACGACTCTCTCAGCTGCAAATATCGAAGACCCATCGTACGAAGAGCCTACTTTTGAATGTGCTCCACCAGATGGGGTAAATATTTTTCAATGGATTCCAGCGGTTATATGCTGGCTCAAGAATATGCTTCCTCCAACTATTAAAATCACAGATGGAAGCTGTTGAGTGACTCCATATACAGAAGAGCAATTAGAAGAAATAGCGGAATGTTCGGTTGATGAAAATGCAAATGGAATTATTGATTGTCTTGAGGATAAACTGGTAAATGGAAGTTTACTGCTCTATAGCGATCAAGGAAGATATTATTATCATACTCCTTGAATGCTAACGACTGAAATATATGATAATGATGATGAAATTGCCTTTTTTGATAATAATAGTTATATAGAGCATGAGCTTATTAGGCTCGAAATTCCAGATGACTCTGAGGTAGAATTTACGCAGAGCAATACAAGACTCATTTATGATAGAGATGAAAAAAATTCTCCTGAGGATTATGAAAATGCTCAGCGTTATATTTCGTTTAATTCTTCTGCTCCAAGGGCATTTAGAGGGAAGGCAAATACCTACTTTTATGGAAGAGGCCAAGATACAAACGCATATTTTTCTTCAACTCTTACCATCGATGATGCGCAGGGAAATAGGATTGTAGATTTACAGAGTGATACTCTCAGAGTAGAAGTCAGAGGTGATAGAATGCTGATTTGAAGTTATAAGGTTGAGAACTCGAATTGAGAATACTTTGCTTGAAGCGATGTGAGAGTTTCAAATAGAGACAATTTATGTATTGCTGACGCTAATAATGGAGTGCTTGATGAACTTGCTGATGAAGCATATTCTGTTTCAGATGCGCCAGAAAAACTTCTCCTCTCTATTCAAAATGTATCTCAAAATGGAAATACTCTTTCACTATGATATCCTCTAAATATAACATTGCTCAGAGAAGGTGAGGTAGTCTATGAGGAAATGAATGTGTCACAAAATGATCTCGCAAATACCAGAGGTATTTTCTCAGCGCAGCAGTCATGAATGTATGAACTCTACGTTACAGATGTAAATGGATTTAGATCATATAAGAGAATAGATGTTTTTCCTGATAGAGCAGAAAGCTTGCAGGTAATGCTTGGATCAAATATTCTTGAATCTGGCTCAAATATATCTACCCATTTTGTAAGTATATTCGATAGATTTCAAAATATAGCTTCAAGCGAAATGTATGTGCTTGATATTGAGATTCAGTGAGATGGAGTTGTTTTTGCCGAAAATAATGCAAAAAATATAAGTTATACACTTGCTGAGTGATATAAGGCTTTTAGAATGAAAACGACAAATGATACTGGAAATGTTTCGCTGAGCTATACGCTTCGGGATTTATGATGAAATCTTGTAACACAGACACAAAATACTCTCCGTATCGTAGATGATATCAGAGTCAATATAGAGAGAATTTGAGATGCCCCAAAAGTATGAGGATGAGAGTATACTTATAGACTGAGATTTACTGACACTGCAGGAAATACATATACATCTCTCAATTCGAGAGCGTATATGAATATAGAAAAACTTTATTGAGTTGCTCCTGCAAGTTACACTGAAATAGTAAATGGTACTGCAGAGATTTCTTTTAAAACGAAAACTCTTGCAGCAGAAGATATATTTTTAGAATTTCAACTTGAGGGTGGAAACGAAATCTATAAACAATATATAGATATACTTCCAGAAGATGCTATAAAAATAGACCTGAATCTCTCAAAATCTAAAATAGAAGCTGCTCCTGAAGCTTCAACGCTTCTTCAAGCAACTCTGAAAGATAGATATAATAATGATGTCTTTAATAATTCCAGTAGTGTTCTTACTCTTGAGCTTGCTGATGGAAGTAATGAAATTCTCAGACTCTCTGACACATCAAAAACGGTCTCTCGAGGAAAAGCGCAATTTGAAATCTCAGGGACTGATATACCATGAACTGGGTATTTTAAAGTGTCTGCTACTCCTGATCTTTCACTCACAAGCTTTGAAATAGTATGACAAACTCCATTTGATAGCTCTGATCTTACGATTCCTACTATGAAAAATGCTGAGGGGAAGCTAACTGATACGGGAAAGCAGTTTTATAGAGCCTATAGTGATGAAACTTTTGTAAGTGTTTTTCTTTCTGAAGAAAGTCTCGTGAGCAGCGATGCGTATGCAGAGCTTTCATGAGTATTGAAGCAGCGAGTTGTAGAATTTTGGAGAGAAACAAATTCACTTACCGTTTCAGGACTTTCGCAGAATGCTGGAAGTATTGAGACTTTCTTCTTCTGGGATAAGGAAGATATAGACGGGAATGCATATAATGCATATTATAGTGTTTTATTATGAGCTGAATATGGAGACATTAGCAAGGAAAATTATCTTGCTGGGTCTATGCTTTTTGATAGAAATAATTCATCACTTGCGGTGACAAGCCTTTTGAACAATCCTTATAGTTATTCTGACTCATTATCTCTTGAGAGAAATGGAAATATACGTGTAGAAAATACAAGAGATTTGACGCAAGACATTAATCTACGAACCGATATTGATTCAGATTGAAGAGTATTTGTCGATGTATATAATAATGCTTTGGAAACATATATTGGGAGAATTTTTTATAATCTCAGTTCAGATGAAGATATTACTGTTAATTTTATTGATGAGAGCTACTGATATAATGAAAACTCTTGAATTTTTAGAATAGAAAATGAAATTGGACAAAGTGTGTTTGAGGTGACTTCTGAGTGAAAAATGAAGAGAAAACAAGGAAGTTATATAGAAATCTCACCCCAGAACTCAAATGATCTTCGATTTACTTTGTATCACAATGCTCGCCCAATAGCAGATATTATTATTGACCAGTCATTTGATATTAATATTACTCGTGATTCTGGTCTTCTTGAGAATAAGCTAGAACTTCTGGATGACACGATGATTTTTTATATCGCTTCAAATAGTTACTCAAGTAGAGAAGTATTTGATTCAAGTTGAGAAACATATACAAAACTCTATTATCATGATCCATTTGCTGTGAAATATAGACTGGATAAACTTCACAGTGATAATGAGCTTGGACTCGAAGCAAGTTATGATGAAGCAGGGATTGGTTGGCAAGACCCTAATATGATGCTATTATCATTTTCATCGAGAGAATCTGTAGGAGATGCAAGTCAAAATTTTCAAAGTTTTTCATTGATAAATTTATGAGATCCGACTATTTCATTGAAACCTGTACGTGATTATTTTCCATGAACGAATGATGAAAAGTCATTTGATTCTACACTGTGAGAAATTATTTCTGATGAGGAGTGACTCGTGAGTTATCAAGTATTTGATTATAATGATGATGACGTGAAAGATATCCTAACACTCTTTAAAGATGGATATGCATGACTTTATGAGTGAGCGGATATAGAATGATGATTTATAAGACAAAGAGATCTTGTTTTTGCGGATGATGGAGGTTCTCCAAAATTAATAAAAACTGGTGACTTCACAGGAGATTGATATGGTGATATATTTTTCGTGAGTGAAAAAGGACAACCAGAACTCTTTAATAATAATACAAAAGACTTCTATAGGCTGGATATTTCAGAGCAATTATCCCTCAGTGGTGCAATTATTCAGGCTGAAGTATTTGATATGGATAGTGATGGCAAAGATGATATTGTCACACTAGATGATGCAGGAGAGATTCATATTTTTTATGGAGGAGGAAATACTTCAAACCCAAGTTTTACAAAGAAATTTGTGGGTGATGGATATACGATTGAAATTGTCGAAGAATCTCAAAGTTACGGAGGAGCTATATATTATGATGGTATGACGCAAATAGATCCAAATAATAGAGATCAGCTTTTTGATATTACCCAAGAATACTTGCAGCAGATGAATCAGGCCATCGAAAATGGTGATGAAGATGCTATTCCAAATCCTGAATTTATAAATGATGGACTCGTGCAATCACTCGTATACGTGGAAGTTCCATATGTTCCAACGGATTTTGAACTTCCTGAGATAAATCAAGAGTCTGTAAATGAAGCTTTTTCTGAGCAAGTATCTTCACTGTGAGAGAATGCTCAGAGTCAATGAGTATGAGAAACTACAAGTGAACTTTCAAGTTTTCTTTCAAACTATGATCAGTACATACAATATAGCGGCTATCAGAATACTCGTAATGACACGAGTTACTTTCTCAGAAGTCAGTATGCAGATACAGCAGGAATAGAGGTATCAAAGATTTTTATTGATGATACTCCACCAAAACTTCAAACAGGAGATACGGTATATTATGATATTGCTATAAAAAATACGAGTTCTGAAATAAAAGAAAATGTTGCGTATGTAGATTATATTCCAAAATATTTTACTTTTGCTTCAGATGAATATACAATTTCAGGAATAGAAGATCCCATTCCTCGAAAACAAGGTGTGTGAAATTTTAATATACTATTAGATGGAATTTATCTTAATCCAGGAGAAGAAATTACGGTTCGATATGAACTTATAACGCAGCCACTCACTTATGGTCATATGCAAGTAGGACTGTATGAGTCAGGAGAAGTTGGGGATGATATATATGGTGATATTATCCTGAAAGAAGATGAAAAAAACTGTGGTTTAGAGGCTAAAATATTTAGATCTACTGATGTAAGAAGTTATGTAGAATGAATGACAGTCCCTGTTTGTGATGAGTCAAAAATAGAGATTTGAAATACATTTCCTGAGCTCACAGATGAGGATGGGAATGGAGTCCCTGACTATCTTGATGATCTCCTTACACAGGATAGTGAGGGATATACGGTTCCTACAAATGACAATGCTGCCGTTCAAGAATACTCACAGGATGCCCTAGAAGATATGTCAGTAGATACTGATGGTGATGGAGTGCCAGATAGTGATGATAGAATGGATAATACTGACAGTGCGACTGATTTTATGTGAGCGCTTGATCAAATTAATGCTGCAGTAGATGATATCGCAGCAGAAATTGATACCCTCATTGAGTGATTTTCTTGCTGATTTGGAGGTTGAAGCTGTTTTGCAAATCCACTTAACTGGGCCCCACTTGCTCCTGGAAATGATCCTACGCTGTTTTGAATGCCAATCTGAGACGGTCTTCGTGTAGGAGAAGGTATGCCAGTATTTTCTGCGTTGACGTGAAGACAAACTTCATGTGGTACAAGTCCATGTTGTCTCCCATCAGTCTTCCCAAGAAATAGTGCAACATTTATACCAGGTCCATTTTGTGGTCCTCCAGGCGCTGGATGATCGAGATGAGTCACCTCTCCAACAAACTTCGTACGAATGTTTGTAACTCCTACTCTGACATGAGGTGCGGGAATTGCGGTATGTTTTTGAGCGCCAGCTCTTGCAAATGGAAACATTCCTCCTATGTGAGCGAGTCCAGTTGTTCCAGGTTGAAATTGTATAGTTGCAGCGATGCCACTAGCTGGGTGTGAATGAGGTGAGGGAGATCCATCATGACTTTGATATCCAATTATTTGAGATTTCTGAGTGATTCATGCAAACTGTGATGGAAATATCTGACAAGATCTTGTTACGCCTCAAGAACTATCAAATGATTTTATTGAAGATTATTTTGTATATCTAGAAACTGGCGTGATGCCAGCAGGTATGTATGACCATTATGTATCAAGTTTTGAATACTATGATGATTACGCTGCGCAAAATTTTACATTCCCATCTGAGCCACTTATAAATATCGGTGGAGGAACAGGTCTTATGTCTACGAGTGTAGATCTTGACCTCTCTGCTCTAGGAACAGGAAATCTTTGAGATGTAGTACAAATTCAGAATAAACGTATTGGTTGATTCCCTAATTTCCTTATGGATTGGGTAGAAAATCAACTTGATGAGGTAACCAGTAAACTCACAAATCTTCCAAAGATTTATGTGATACTTCCAGATTTTGGATGAATTTTTGATGGATGATTTTGAGACTTTGGAACATGACTCCAAGAGCGTTTTAATGCGGGGAGTAGTGAGAGACAAGAAAATAGAACAGAGCAAGTAAATCAACAGCAAGCACTCAGAGAGGCACGTAGCTCACTTGATTGTAGCGGAAGTGATGCACTCGAATGTTCTCGCTTGAATCTACAAATTGCAGCGCAATGAGGAGAAAATCTTGTGACAAATACCAATGAAAGACTTTCGTGAATTAAAGAAGTATATGAATTTATTTGAAATATTCCTCTCGTTACTATAGAAACACAGACTATTGCAGTAAATGTACCATGGATAGACCAATCTGAGCTTGGAAGATTTATTGCTGATTGGGAATTTACCGCAGAGCAGTGGAAAAATGAACTTGAATCTAAATCACGATCATGGAGTATGGGAGCTACTTGTAGTTGAACCCCAGAAGAAATCGAAAACTGTCAGGAGCAGAATGATATTCGTCAAAATGCATATCTAGAAGCCTCTAGCTTTATTTCTTCACTTGAGAGAAATATTGAAGTCCTTGAAGAATACAAACGTTTTCCAGAGAAATTATCAAAGCTTATAAATATCAAGGAAGTATGGCTTGAACAAATTCTTTGTAATATTGATGCTATATCCAAACTCATGGGAGAATGGATTAATACCAATGGTGAAAGATTTAAGGCTTGGGTAGAGCTCTATATGCTTATAAAAGCAATACTCAAATCATGGCAATTATTCATTGATGTGTTTAATGATTACGATGCAGAATGTCACGAATGTAAAAATGAGAGACAGGATCTTAATACTTTTGTATTTAGACTTATATCTGCAGTCATACCTTCTCCACCAATTATTGAGTTCCCAAAATGGCCAGATATTATTCTCGACTTCCATAATATTAGAGCTGGAATAACAATTGATATGCCAGAATTTGATATGAACATGCGTCCAATTGTCCTTCCTACACTCCCAGATTTAACTCTTCCAGATGTACCATCTGCAAGCTTTAATCTTCCTGAGCTTCCAGTTCTTCCTATGTTTGAACTCCCAGAACTTCCTATGCTTCCAAGTCTTCCGACAGTAGAGCTTCCAGATCTTCCACCACCACCAAAAATACCAAAACTTTTTGGTCCAATTGAAGCGGTTCTCAATATCTGAAAACTTGTAACCAAAGCAATGTGTATTTTGAAGCAGTCACCATTTGTACCTGAGTGGAGAGCTGGAGATCAAATAGCATTTTTGACAGAAAGAAATGGATATCTCCCAACAGATTTTATTGATATTCAAATGCCTGCATTCTCATATTCTGCTATTTCAGCGATAAAGGTTACAACATATGTAAACCTTGAGTTTGAAACAGAATTTATTGTTGAAGCGGTAAGAGCTATCACTGCTCCAATAGATAAAGTGACAAACAACATAGTAAATATGTTTGACTTGCAAATATCTGATTTAGATTTTTCTAGCACTGTTCCTACAAGTATAGATACCAATATTGAATTAGATGGAAGTACAGAAACTGATATTTCTCTTGCTCCACTTGATGAGAATCCTGAATGAATTTATATGATTGCTGGAATGATGGCATCAAGTATGCTTGGATTCCTTGAAAAACTTGCGAGAGATGAGTGAGAAATGATGGAAGGGAAAGAGTTTATTACATATATGAATACTCAGCTCTCAAATCCAGAATTTACTGCGGATGTGAAAACACAAGAACTTCGAAATCTTTGGTCTGAAATGCAGCAAATATCGTATTCAAAAGAAGATGAATTTATTGCTGATTTAGCTTCTCACAATAAAAATAAATTTGATACACTCAAAAATATTATCTCAACAGAGATAGACTACACACAAAAAGTTCAACAAAATCTTGAAAACTCATCTACTTTTGAAGAATTCATACAGGTAGATGCTCTCTCTGATATGAGAATAGAAGAGTACAATACACTTCTTGAGGGATATAATATTTCTACGCTTGAAGCAGCTACTGCTCTTCTTAATTGAGAAAGTGAAGAGGCAAAAGCATTTCAAGAAGATTTAGACAGAGAAGCAAAGAACCTTATAAAAGAAGTTGGAACATGATTTACATCTTATAGAAATAATCTTCTTGCAGCAGAAAGCTCAACATCATCAAGTGCTGGCTGAAGTTGTATTGGAACTGGAACATTTGAGTATAATTACGAAGGAATCTACGTGCTAGAAGATGGTAAAAACTATAAACTCTTTGACTATACTGAGATTCTTGAAGGTGATGAAATTCCTACTATTACAGATTTAGACAATGATGGTGATGAAGATGTACTCTATTTAGCAGCTTGAAAATTGTTCTTTAAAGAAAATAGAAAACAAGAAAAGGAGAAAACTCATGTCACATGAGTACCAGTAATTCTCAAAAGTGGTGATAATAAATTTTATAACGGCGACATATATTATGAAGCTGTAAACTGATTTACGCAGTGAGCTGTGAGTGATGGGGCAATGAATATTGAATTTTCTCGTCCTACAGACCCATCTCTTCGAAATTTTAGATTAGAATATAATACTATTGTAGATAGATACTTAGATGATACAGACTCATTTGTCCCAAGAAATATTCAGACGCATATTGTGGATGCAATTGCTATGCCAGAAAAACGACCTGTTATAGAAGAAAACGGAGAATATATTCGTAAGTCACATCTTGCTACATTGAAATATACTGGAGCCATAAGAGATATTAGACTTACAAATGAAAAACTCCTCTCTGTAAAAAATGAACTTGCAGAAAATAGACAGGTAAATCTCACTTCTGGTACATCTATATATGCTGGTGATCGAGATTTTGAGATAAGCTATCTGTATTCTGGAAGTGATGAAGTAAAAACACTACGAGTTGAGAAATATACTCAGTTAGAATTTAAACGTCCTGCTCAAATTATTTCTATCAGAGAGGATGCATATATTTCTTTATGAATATTGGAAGATATAGAGGATACTGATATTATTGATTACATATGAAAACCTCTCTTACCAGGCGCTGAAATTGTATATACATGAAATAGACTGAGTCTGGATGAGTCATCTCATATAGATATTTGATACTATGATGGAAGTGATAATTTTATCGATTTTAGAGAAGTAAGTTCTTATACTCTCTATGATTTATGAGAAAGACTTTCTGATGATATGAGAATAAGAATCCTCACAGAAAATGATTTTTATTATGGACGAATTACTCCATTTAAGGAAAATAATTTTGGAACGCTCTCACGTCAAATTCTTCTCTCTCCACAAGTATATAGTGATAGTTTTGCTCCACAGATTTGACTCAATCAAAAGATTAGAATTCCAGTATATCAAGAGCAGAGAATTGATTTGACCTCATACATTTATGAAGATGGAGGACTTTCAGGAATCACAGATGTACGAATAGATTTTGATTTATGAGATGATAGTGATGGAGACGGTAATTCACGAAATGATGCTGACAGTGATAATATCAGTATAAATAGAACTCCAGCATCAGTGAGTATTGATTTTGGACCATACGATGAAATTTTTGAAAGAAATATTATTATAGCAATTGAGGATGACAACGGAAATGTTGGAGAGAAAGAAATCGGCTTTGAAGTATATCCACCAGATCCAAGTATTGAAGACATACGAGATAATACTATATCAGGAGCGATAGATGAGACACTGCTTGATGAACCTGTGAGACTTTATAGATATAGAGGTGGATTGATACAAAAACTGCAATCTGAAGATGGAAATGATGTAGTTCAAACTGATTCTGTGTGAAACTATAGCTTTACGACCGTTCAAACTGCATCTGGTCTAACGCTTTCATACTCTGGCTCAACAATAGCTGAAATTGATGAATATTCAGGACAGATACAATTACAAGATATACTCAGTTCTGTTCGTGTGTTACCATCCAATACGCCTGAAAATAATTCTATTTTCCCAGAAATACAAATCCTCAGATCCTGAATTCCTATATTCTCTCAGTATCTGATGATGCCACAGTGAGAGCCAAAGCAAGTGACGAGCTTTAATGATATAACAGATCAAGGAATATATATCAGAATATTGAATCAATCAAGCTTTAATTCGTATAGAATTCCTCTCTGAGCTCCTTATAATCCAGGAAGTCTCGTAGTGTACCGATGAGATGATAGTGAGAAAAGAAGTATTATGACTATTTTCCAAGATGGAAGAATTGATATAAATCGAGCCGCATATGAGCTCATATATAGAAACAGAGATAATAATGTCACTCTGGTACTGAGAAATAGATCTACCCTTGAGGAAGTCGCGCAGGTACTATATGAAATAGAGGCAAGTTATGTTTTAGATTAATAATTTTAATATGAATAAAAATCAATATGCTTTTACTTTAGTAGAGCTAATTGTTGTAATTACAATAGTTGGAATTCTTTCTACTGTTTGATTTGTAAGTTACTCAGGTTATTTGTCAGGAGCAAGAGATTCAAATAGATTTTCACAGCTTACAAAACTCTCAGACTCGCTTCAAACATATGCTGCAACTAAATCCTTACCTCTTCCTGATGACTATATAGAAATTACAGCAAGTGGGGCTAGCAATGTAATTGCATATCAATGATATGTATGAGTTGATGTACTTGAAACTATAGATTATACCAACGGGGGAAAGGATCCTAAGGATGATTCATATTTCACCTACTACCTAACTAAAGATAGGAAATCACTTCAACTTCTTGCCTTTATGGAAGACACAGTAGCATGAAATATTCTTCAAGAAGGAAAACAATTATTTGCAGAAAACTATGTGGAAAGATTTCCAAAAGTATATGGTCAAAAGCTGTGAATATTGATTTCATGAGCAGAAAATACAATGAATACTCCAGCTCAAGAGATATCATCAAACACAGTATCATGATATTTAGATATAGCAAATGCACCTCAATTGTATTCAGCATTATATGATAATGATGGAGATATATTGAGAGCGAGTTGATATGCTCTGTATGGATTAAATGCTACGCGAATGTGAGAAAAGGCACCAAGCGAATGTCCTGAATGATTTATATGAGTTCCTTGAAATCCAGAATTTAATACTGAGGAATGATTCTGTGTAGCTAAATATGAGATGACACATCAGGATTCAGACACTGCAAATTCTATTTGAGGATGAACAGATTATAACAGTCATTCTTATGTTCCTTGAAAAGAAGTTGTTTCAATTGCTTGAAAATATCCAATTGCTGATATAGATCCTAAAGAGGCAGTAGATGCATGCAATCAAATGTGAAAATGATATCATCTCATTACAAATAATGAATGGATGACTATAGCAAGAAATATCGAAGCTAATAGTAAAAATTGGTCTACCTGAAAGATTGGTGAATGATATATTTATAATGGAGTTTCAGGTACATCATTAGGATGTAACATAACTTGATGAAACAACGAGCCTAGATCATTTGGCACAAAGACAGGAGCATGAAATTCTATATGCAATCCTCTCCGACAACTTCATTTAAGTAATGGTCAAATAATCTGGGATTTCGCAGGAAACATCTGGGAATTCGTAAATAAAGCAAATACGTTAGATTGAAGTTGATACAATTTAGGCCAGACTTCTGTGGGTGGTACTTCAATTCCTGGAGGTTGGGATGATAACGGTATATATGATGAGTGAGATATGGAAAAATATGGTTCAGCCTTATTTCTCGGTGATGCAAATGGTGCATGAAGTGTTTATCAGTGAGGTGGTATTAATAACAATGTTATTATTAGATGAGATAATGCTTTATCAGGTGAGAACCCATGAATATATTCTATATGGCTTTGAAATACAGGATTCACTAATCAAAAATATATAGGATTTCGATGTACATATAAATAATAAAAGAGCTCCCAATTTGGGAGCTCTTTTATTATTTATATTTCTCTAAGAGATACAGCATTAGTAGATTGTTTTTTCTCAAGTTTCTCCATTAATTTCATACTCATCATAGTAGTATATGTTGTTGTAACCATCAAAGTAATATTCATCTGTATCTTTATCACAATAGTTTTCACCAGTTGTAGCAGTATAATCATAACAGTACTCAGTATAGGTATCATAATAATTATAACAGATGCTTTCACCATTTTCATAGATATAACAACTTTGCTCATATTCTGGAAAGGTATTCTCTTCTATTGTATAATCAGAGTAATCATCTTCAAAATAACTATCGTCATAATTACTCCCAGTGAGAGGATAAAAGTCAATTTCATTTTCTTCTAAAAATTCCCAAAGATCTTTTGTTTTTTCTGGTACTGAGATATGAGTATTTTTTACTTCTTTCATAGTTCCTATATTTTCCATGAAAAAGGAAACTATAATATTTTCTACTCATCCTTCTAGAGAAAATTCTAACTGTACATCATTTCGATTATTTCTCATGTTATAATTTCCAGAAGTAGAGAAGTTATATTCCTCAATTTCACCAGTAAAATAATCTTCGCTGTCAAAGCTACAGCTTCATTTGATATCTCAGTAGCTCGCTTTAAGAATTCAAGTAACTTCACAGCTTCCTGAGAAGTATCAGAAATCTAATGTGCTTTGAATATCTAATTTTCACTTATTATATGTTACAGTGGTATTTGAAGTTTCATTGTTTACATCCCAATAGTCATAGCTTTTTAATACGATATCAGCTTTTTCAATTGAGTTATTATTTCAAAGTATAAATGAACTTGTAAAATACAGAGTATTCTCTAATTTCATATTCAACTGCATATTTTCTTCAGGTATGTACCTAAAGTCTATAGCATTTACTTCTGAATTATTTGGTTCATATATGTTCCCAATAAAAGATATGAGTCCATAATTTGAGTATTTTGCCTCGATATATCCCTCTACTTCATTATTGGTCATTTCAAGTCTCAGATTTTTGTTGTCTCATGGGGTAAGAAGAAGAGTAAATCATCCTGTAGAGAAATCCTTGAGCATTTTTTTATATTGAGAGTCGCTACAACTTGATGGAGAAAATGGATCAAATATAGCAAGAGTTTGTTTTATAAGAGAGCAAAATTCTTTCGTTGGTCTTATGAGATAGCTATCGCTTTTCATAGCGTATGCTTCAAAAAGTTTTTTCTCAGTTGTAGTATCGATTATTTCGCTCAAATCTTTCTGAGAGCTGAGTCAAGTAATGAAGTCACTTATATACTGAGAGCTGAGATCTTGATATTCTAGGAAAATATCATCTTTTCAAAGTTTTTTGAGTGCATCTACGAGTTTTGTAGCTTCTTCACTTAATTCTTCCGAAAGATTTATTTCTATATCATTCGTTTTAATATAAAAGGTTCCATCTTTTGAAATTAAGTGGATATCTCATGAGCTGCTTCATGAGAGTTCTTCACCAAAAGCATTCATACTATAACTTCAAGAGAGATTTCCTTCTATAGCCGAGTCTAGTCCCATGCTTTTTGCTCTATAGTCATCTAAAGAAAGATCAAGATTATAGGCGAAATCTTTAGATAAAAGTGCTGAGATATTCATTGAAAAGTCTCAATTTTGTTCATAACCACTCTCTAAGCTGAGTGAATCTAAAAATATTTCAGAAAAATCTTTTATTTCACTGCCAATCATATTTTGGAGTACTTCTATTTCTTTGTCTGACTCATTTATTTGTTCTACACTGAGGTCTATCTCAAGTATTGCAGTATCAACTTCATCTTGCGCGTTTTCTGGTAGGCTCGATCGAGAAAGAAGCTCCGCCTGTGAAACTACCCAAATAAATGAAAGAAAATCCTCTAAGTCTTGTGATATATCTTCTCGTAGTGCATTTTGTACTCTTGTTTGAATATCGCTGAGTTTTTCAGAGCTGAGTGTAGGAATTATTGCTTCCAACTCAGAATTATATTTTTTTCCATACTCTGTTTGGGCTGCATTGATTTTAGCCTGCAAATATCCGCTTGTTTCATACGAATAATCTCAGGAAGCAAAAACACTGTTTCATGCAAGCAGGCATAAGAGAATAACACCTGCACATATTTTTTGTATCATAGAAAAGTAATTAGATAATATACAGTGAAAGTATATTATTTTTTTACTTCATACAAAATTACTTTTTGTCACTGAGTATTTGTGAACTCTTTTTTACGTGAAAAACCTTCTGGAGTATTTTCGAGATACTGAGATAATGCTGGTCTATAGGTGAGAAAATCCATGCTATCTACCACAAGATAATCTATATTGTTATATAACGCATATTCGTGAATATTTTCAATTTCATCTGTATAGGGAGTAATATATCTTGTTTTGCTTCATGAGTAGTAGGTCACTATTGGAAATCTTTCTAAAATTCGAAGTGATTCTGGATACTCAGAGTTTTCATGGAGCCATGTTCAGGCATCTTGTTTTAAGCTATAGTATTCGTCTTTTTGTTTTTCTGTATTTACGTAGACGAGAGCCGACAGTAAAAATACTCAGATAATATTTAAGACGAAAAATCATTGTATATATCTATGGTATTTTATAGTAATGTGCGAGAGTCCATAACAGTAAAACACAAGAAGAAGAGGAAGAAAAATCAAAAAATATCGATTCAGCGTAAAAAAGAGCGTAAAAAATACGCAAGCTGGTAGGAGATAGCTGAGCGTTACTCCGAATAATATTTTCTGATGTACCAATACTTTCCAAGTTCCATACAGCAGCAGTAAGAGTGGTAGAATAGACCAGATGAGAAATACAATATTATTTCAAAATCTACTATCCTGCGAGCTATAGAGTCATGGAGATTTTCATAAAAATATTTCAGGTATATTTCGCGTCCATAACTTTCCTTGGTTTATAGAGACTCTTTGTATGAATCATCAAACATCTTGCGTGATATATTCACTCAGACTTCAGTCTATCCTCGGTTTGTCATAGGGCATTCCTCCAGCAAATCATGCTATGAGATGATGATTGTCTAGCGTGAGCTCTGCAACAGCTTGCTCAAAGCCAGCATCATCCATCTTGTCTTGTCCTCTGAGCTCTGCTTGGCGAAGATTAGAGGCTCATTTATTTGTGAGTCCCCATTCTCCCGTGAGTCAGTGAAGAAAGAAAAGATATGGAGATATAAATATAAAAAAACTCAGAAAAAATACACTTCACATAATAAAAAAATACTTGAGTGAAATTCTTCTCTGAGCGAGAAGTGCTAGAGAGACCAATCATATAGATCAAATATAAATAAATGCTTCAGCTCGCGTCAGATACATGAGCGCTATAATAATTCAGAGAAGAGATATATTTTTTGCTTGGGATTTGAAAAGTACTTTTTGATTCGCCTCTTTGTAATATGCTTCTATTACTTCAAGAGTTTTGAGAATGAGCCATAAAAAGAGAGGAATATATATATTTTCACTCAGTACATGAATATTAAAGTGGAGAAATGTTGGTGAGAGAAAAAAGAGTACAACGGTGAAGTGTGAAAAAAAATTACTGAGATATTTTCTTGCAAGTTTCCAAATTAGCAGTCATGAAATATTCAGTAAAATAAGATTTACTATTTTTGCTGCGAGGAAATCATTTTCAATAAATGCATTAAAAAATGCTATCGGGACACTGTAGAGAAATCCAAACCATCCATTTCAGAGTCACTGCTCAGAAAAATCCTTGAGATAATGAGCCATCTGTAAATACGCAAAGCTATCTGCCACTTTTAGTACCTCATTAAGTGGAAGAAATGCTATATGAAAGAGGGTTCATAGCAGGCAGATAATTCAGAGTATGAGAGCGTTTTTATTTTGCATGTTTTTCTTGAGCCATACTTTCAGCCAGTACCAGTCCTATGAAGAAAAAGAGAATATAACTTGTTGCTGCTTCTTCAAATGCGTGTGTAAAGAGTGCCATAAAACAGAGTGCAAAGTAGGCGGTTGCTATCCCAACTGAGAGATAATCTCGATGTTTTTTAATACGAGCAATAAGTCTATATCCAATAAATATAATCAATGTTATGAAGATAGAAACTCATACAATTCATTGCTCAAGAGCGATTTGAACATACCAATTTTCAGGAAGGAATCTATGTACAGACAGTACTGATGCTGCAGCTATTTGCCAGTTTCCTGCTGACTCTATTGAATTTCCAATTTGACTTGCAGGTCCTGCAATTCATAAACCATATCAAAATGGATTATAGAAAAACATTTCCATAGAAGTTTTGAGATTATCAAGTCTATTGATTATTGCTCACAGATGGAGGAATAGTTCCCATTTTACGAGTGCTACAATAGCAATAGGAGTAAAGAATATTCCAGCGAGAATTCCATAAAATTTTCTCGTTATCTGCTTTTTATAGATATATTTATAGGTTAAGAGCATAAACATACACGCTGCAAAAACTACTCAGAGCATAGATGTTTTTGAGTATGAGAAAAATATTGCTGGGAGTAAGAGTATCATGAATCCAGCTATCATCATATAACGTTGTTTTTTTACAAATCGAGTTGATGAGAGTATCCATCCCATGAAAAGCGTCCCAACAATAGTGAGGAAAACAGACATTCGAATCGGTCCCCCAAAAGTAGCTTGGAATCTTGCGTGTCATCCTTCTACATTTTGTGCAAAACTAATACAGGCATTTGCTGTGTAGGTTGAGACCTCACTTGAATATCAGAAAAGATGAACAGTACTTTCAATATTTCCAAATAAAAACCAAGGAAGGAAGACAATAAGGATTCCAAAGGTTGAAAGAAAAAGAGTCTTGAGAAAAAATCTGATTTCTCCTATCAATCAGCAATAGAGACCTATTATCATAGCAAAAAGGAAAAATACATCATAGCGAAATCCTAGAACACTGGCAGTCTTTATTTCAAAAAATGGAAAAAAGATATATATCGCACTACAGATGATAAATGCGGTTGTGAGTCAAAGAAGCGTATTTTTATGAAATAATTTTTTCAGTGACCAGTCATTTTTTGCGTACTGCACAAAAAATAAATACAGACAGACAAAAAGAATAACAAGTTCTTTCCAGAATCGTAGGAGGTTTGTGTCTATCCCGTATTTACACTTAAAAACCGTTATAATAAAGGCGTGAAGTGGCAGGAGAAATATAAGAACTCAGAGGATATTTTTCATGGTGGTGTATATAGTTATATTTCTCTGAATATACGAAAACTATGAAAAAAGTCAAAAACCTTATTGTGAATCTTGCACATAATCTAAAATCCTTTTTTGAAACAGTGATTCATCATACTGCTTTGCTCTTTTTTTGCACTTTTCAGCTGTATATTTTCATTCGATATTATGAGCATGAAAGGCTTTGAATTGATGTATAAAATCACTTCATTCACTTTCATAAAAAAAGTCTCAGGTTTCTCACTCTAACACCGTTTCGGTAAGTCCTCATTTTTTGAGGGCAAAGACAGGTTTTCCAGCTGCCATAATTTCTATGGGGACAATACCAAAATCTTCTTCTCCAGGAAAAATAAGTCACTGTGAGTTTTGTACGAGCGTGACAAGATCGTCTCAGAATTGTGCTCCCACAAAAAAAATATTTTTTGATGCTCCTGCGAGCTTTTCTAAATGTTCTTTGTATTCTCCTTTTCAGATAATAACAAGATTTGTCTCTGGAAGGTGTTTAAAATTATTTATGGCAACATCTAGTCTTTTAAATTCTGTGAGCGCTGAGAGGATAATATAATAGTTTTTCTGGGAAATAATTTTTTGAAAATCTTTTCAAAAAACTCAGCTTCTGTTTCACTCAGATTCAGACAGTTTTTCAAAAATTTGTCACAAAATAATTTCTTTATCTCTGTGAGAGATGTTCTTTGCAAATCTCTGAGTTTCAATTGGAGGATAGAGAATATCTGATTCTCGGCGAAAATATTTCCAAATACGTTTTTGTGTTGTCGCACTATTGGCTAAAAGTATGTCATTATTTTGAGCTGCACGGTTATCCCATGCTCGAAGCTGTAAAAGCAGTTTTCCAAATAAAAATCATTTGATTCATGCATTCATTCCAATTTCTTTTCGGTATTCGTGTGTCCAGTCCCAGAGATATCTTGCTGGAGCATGATAGTAAATGATTGTTTTTGTATTTTTTTGCGTTTTGAGTCCATGAGCAAATCCACTCGAACTTACTATGACGACATCATAGGCTTTAAAGTCGAGTTTTTCTATACTTCTTGCCATAAGCGGAAGTGAGAGTCTTTGTTTTTTTGTCAATCAGTAGAGTCTTTGGGAGGGTATATGAAAGCAGCTGGAATGTATCTTGTTTTTTGGAAATATTTTTCCCACTTGCTGCTCATCATACATCAGGGTAAAAATATCTGCGTCAGGAAAAATATGCATGAGAGATTCTACAACTTTCTCTGCACCTCAAAGTTTAATAAGCATTTCATGAAGAATAGCAATTTTCATATTTTTGTGTTATGCTCTAAGAATAATATTTTTTTGCCATATATAAAATTTTTGTTATTATTTTGGCATATAATCTTTGTTAGACTCTATGAAAAAAATTCTACTTCTCTGTGCTGCTCTCCTGTCTTTTTCAGGAATTTCTTGAAATGTGCAAGCCGCAGGTGATATTACAAATGACAGTTTTACCATAGAAGTGAGAGATTTTACTCCTGGAGGAACTCAATTTCTTGATGAAGATGCTGGGACAGCGAGTACGGTGAACAATGTCCTTGAAACGGTTCTTGAAAAACTCATTGTTATATTCTGAGTTTTAGCTGCTTTTATGATGACGATAGGGGCTGGGTATATGATTATTTATCACGGTCAGGATGAATTTCTCTCCAGATGAAAAGCTATATTTATGTCTGGTATTATTTCCCTCGCTATAGCACTTTCTGCTGGTATTATTGTGCGACTGTTTACCTATATTCTCTACTAATATTATGATTCGATTATTGAGTATTATATCTCTTTTGATTCTTGGAAGTCTCCCTACTTTTGCAGCAAACCCACCAATAAATTGTGGAAATCTTCCTGGCTGTGATGGAGGATGAGCAAATGAAACTGAAACCTTTGGTATTATTGGAAGCGTTATTGAAACGTGAATTCAGTATGTCGCTGTACTAGCGGTTCTTGCTATCATGTTTGGTTGAGTGATGTATCTCGTTTCTAGTGGTGATGAGGAGAAAACAAAAAAAGCTAAAAATATTATTATATGGGCGCTTGTAGGAGTTATTATCTCTATGTCTGCATATGGACTTATTAGCATTATCAATAATTTTCGCGTATAACATGAAAAAATATCTGTATACATTTGTCAGTCTTATAACTTTCGTATTATTTTCTCAGAGTGTGACTGCTGGAGATCCTCTCTCTAGAGATGATTTAAAATGAGCTATTATTCCAGGATCATCGAACGATGTTCTCACTGCTTCGACTGCAGGTGAAACTGGGACGAACTTCTTGGATCAAATACTTGGATTTGTGAGAGACTCTATTTTTACACTCTTAGTGCTTATAGCAATAGGAATGTTTCTGTTTATTGGATGAAGACTCATTGTTGCAAGATGAAATCCAGAAGAATTTAAAAAAGCACTCAAGAGCTTTGTATATGCTATCGTTGGTATATTTGTAGTATCAGTTGCGTGGGCAATTGTTCGACTGGTTTCAGGTATTGAAATTTAAACAAACATTATGAAAAAAATCTGAATATATATTGGACTGATGATATGAATACTTTTATGCCTATGAAGTGTAGATGTTTTCTCAGCTTGTTCATATAATGCTGGGGCATCTATCACATCCAACTTAGATGGATGTTTGTCAGGAAGTGATTCTATGCTGGTGAATCCTGGTGATGGGCTTATAGAATCTGGAATTAAACAAAAAGTAGTTTTTTGGACGAACTCTATTGCGACTGCTCTCTCACTTTTTGCAATCGGAGCTATTGTATATGGGGGACTGATGATGACCATTTCTTGAGGTGAAGATGAAAAAATCACAAAGTGAAAAGATATTGTTAAATGGGCTCTTATTGGTTTTCTTGCAGCAATATCAGCTTGAGCAGTTGTACGACTTGTTGTAGAAGTAATATTCGCTGTGGCATCATAAATATGCAAAAAAAACATCTGTGAAAAATACTTTTTGTTCTTGTGTATACCTCTCTTTTTACTGCACTTATTTTTGTCGGAAAGGAGATTTTTTTTCCGTCTCCTGATATCCATGAAGTATATTTAGAGCCAGTACATGGAATTATGGATTCCTGAGAAGATTTTTCTAGTTTTTCTGGTGTCACGCAAGAAGATATTAACTCAACCTTGAGTCAATTATTGTACGAAGATTTTAAAAATAAATACGAAGAAGATAAAGCTAGAGTTGAAATTCGCTTTGTTCCTCTTGCGTTAGAGTCGATAGTAGAAAATTCTTATCTTCCCATTGCCGAAAGTTTTTTACATCATAGTTGGATTCATACTCATATTAAAAAACTAAGAGTTTTTTTGTATCAAAATAAATGAGATACGAGAGGGCGAATGAAATCATGAAATATACATATGTATGGAATTTTATCACTCCCAGATGATGAATTTCTTTCTGTACTAATACATGAGTTTGCTCATTATTTTGATATTTATTCATTAGCTGGAAATGCATTTTGAGATGTGAGCCAAGAATTTTATGATATTTCATGGACTTCTGTAACCACTGCGAAAGTCTGACAAAGTTCAAATGATTTTGTTTCTGGATATGCTCTTACAAATCAATATGAAGATTTTGCTGAGTCATATACCTACTATATTTTGCATAATGCTGCTTTTCAGAAAAAGATGCTACAAAGTAGTGTTTTACAAAAAAAATATGCTTTTTTTGAGGAAAAAATTTTTATAAAAGGACAATTCCAAGATATTAATATTTCTCAGACTCCACAAAATACATATATATGGGATACAACGAAACAAGAGGTGGATGTAAAAAAGTTTTTGCAATATTTACAAGATGCTATATAATTCGCTTACCAAATAGTGACGCGCAGTTTTTCTCTCTGCATTCAATAGTTTTCCGAAAATACCAATTTTTTTCTAAGGTCTATTAAGTTATTCATACGCTACCAAATTGTAGCAAACATTGTCTCACATATGGCAATGAATGACTTCTAAACTTTATAAACATAATTAAAGTTTTCAATATATTACTTATTAATTTCATAAAAATATGAAAGATTTTATGGATGAACTTGATATGGAGCTCGAAGGAGTTATGTCAGGTATCACCCCAAAACAAACACAAAACAAACAGGAAGCTCAGACTCCTAATACGAAAAATACGCAAGATACAAAAGCCGCTCAAATTTCTAAGACACAAGCAGAAAGAAAACCAGAAATTGCAAAAGCAATGCCAGTAAAATCTCAGCAAAAGAAAACTCAAGGTGAAAGAAAACCACATCAAAATAATAATTCTGCTCAGAATAATAAAAACAAACGTCCAAATCAGTGAGCAGGAAACACTAAATCATGAGACAATAAATACGGGAGAAAAATTATTCAGTTTCCAGAAACAAAATTTTTTCTTCCAACTCTCAGAGAATGATACACGAGATATATTCCAATTGGTTGAAATAATGAAATTGGGGCAAAAAATATGTCTATGATGCAGTATGGAGATGATATAATTCTTATAGATTGCGGAGTTCAGTTTGCTGAGCCTGATATGCTCTGAGCAGATTATTCTATTCCTGATGTTTCATTTCTTACGAAATATACAAAAAATATTAAAGGGTTTCTGATTACTCATGCACATCTCGATCATATCGGTGCACTTAAAAATGTACTTCCAGTACTCGATATGCCAACACTCTATGGTACAAAACTTACTCTCGGACTTATTAAAAAAGCAGTTGATGAGGCTGGACTTATGCCATATGCAAATTTTGTAGAAATTGACGCTTCTGTTGAAAACAAGACAAAAATAGGACAATTTGAAGTAGAATTTTTCTCAGTAAACCATTCAATCCCTGATTGTGCGGGGCTGTATATCGAAACGCCAGGGGGAGCTAAATTTGTTCATAC
>Ga0100393_10000878_pt1 | contig 31708 bp, 32 predicted proteins | sample CryGeymeta201517_FD_81546 | JGI IMG/M metagenome (GOLD analysis project Ga0100393, IMG submission 81546) | Groundwater microbial communities from Crystal Geyser aquifers in Utah, USA - Crystal Geyser metaG 2015-17 | ecosystem: Environmental > Aquatic > Deep subsurface > Groundwater | place... | reverse complement strand
TTTAATGACTGCCACGCGAACGTGAACGGTTTCACCCATAGACACTATGGACGATGGATCTGAGACAAAGTCTGCTGCCATGGCTGAGACGTGGACAAGTCCTTCTCTTCCTGGCAAAAACTCTACAAAACAACCGTAGTCTTCGATTCTAGTAATGACACCATCGAACTCTTCTCCGACTGTAAGCTCGCGGAACATACTTTCAATAGTGTTTACCGTTTTATCGATAACCGCTTGATCAGTAGAGCTGATATTAACAAGACCTTCGCCTGTCTCTGGATCTTCATCGACATCAATTCCTGCTCCAGTCTCTTCGATTAGAGCCTTGATGTTCTTGCCTCCAGGACCGATTAGCTCACCAATCCTGTCGCCAGGAATTTTGATTTGCTGAATCTTTGGAGCAAATGGTGAAAGCTCTTTTCGTGGTTCAGTAATGCAAACAAGCATTTTTTCCATGATGTGAAGTCGTCCAACTCTGGCTTGATCAAGAGCTTTCTCTAAAATCTCGCGTGGAATTCCAGTCAGCTTAATGTCCATCTGAATAGCAGTGATGCCTTCAGTGGTTCCAGCTACTTTGAAATCCATATCGCCAACGTGGTCTTCAAGACCTTGGATGTCGGAGAGAACAACAAAGTTTTTGCCGTCACTCATCAAACCCATGGCAATGCCAGCTACTGGGCGCTTAATTGGGACACCAGCGGCCATAAGTGACAAAGTTGAACCACAGACAGATGCCTGTGAAGTCGAGCCGTTCGAACTCATGATCTCCGATACCACAAGGATAGCGTATGGGAAAGTTGCCTGATCTGGGATCATTGGCAAAAGAGCTCTCTCAGCGAGGGCGCCGTGACCAATTTCTCTTCGTTTAGGGAAACCAAAGCGACCAGCTTCACCAGATGCGTATGGAGGCATGTTGTAGTGATGCATGTAGTGCTTGGTGGCTTCTCCTTCAATACTCTCGATCAGTTGACCAAGTCTTGGCGTACCAAGAGTGGTAATGGTGACAGCTTGAGTGGCGCCGCGCTTAAACATGGCACTGCCATGAGTTCGTGGGAAAACGTCAACTTCGGACCATATCTCTCGGATCTCATCAGTTTTTCGACCATCTGGACGAATTTTGTCATTGATGATCATGTCGCGAGCAGCTTGCTTCGTTAACGCATGAATTGCTGAAGAAACTTCTTTCTCTGAATAAGGAGTCTCGTCCTCTTTTAAGGCTGGCAGTGACTCCATAGCCTTTGTAACTAATTCTTCCGAGTCGTCTGGCAGTAATCTGCCTGTTTGTTCGACAATGGTGACGATTTCTTTCGAGTATTTCGAAGAGATATGTGACTCGATGGCAGCGGCTCTGGCCTCTGCAACTTCATCAGTTGTGACAAGCACAACTTTTTCTTTGCCAATCTCAGCGGCAATTTTAGCGATATCAGTGCAAATTCCACCAAGCACATTTTGTGCCTGAACAAGACCTTCAACAATGATAGCTTCGCTGACTTCATTAGCTCCAGCTTCAACCATAACCACAGTTGAGCCACTACCGGAAACAATCAGATCAAGATCGCTCTCAAGCTGCTCTGTTTGAGTAGGGTTAAACATGAATTTTTCAGATGTTTTAGAGTAACCAACGCGAAGGCCTGCGAGCGGACCATTGAAAGGAATTTCAGAAATTGCCAAACCGATAGTGCTTCCGAGAAGGCCAAGCATATCAGGTTCATTCTCGCCATCGTAGGAGAAAACTGTACTGATTACCTGAACCTCATTAGTGACGCCATCTGGAAATAATGGACGTAAAGATCGATCAATAACGCGAGCTTTAAGAATGGTGTCATCAAGAGGACGACCATCTCGCTTCACCCAGCGAGAACCCTTAATAATTCCACTTGAGTAGAGTTTCTCTGCAAACTCAACTGAGAGTGGAAAATAACCTAAGTTAACTTTTCGACCCAAGGCGACGGTGGTGTGAACCACTGTCTCACCACAGGTGACGAGAACTGCTCCAGCGACTTGCTGGGAAAATTTACCGATTTCAATCAAGATGACTTTGTCACCAATGTTGATGGTTGTCTTATACGTTTTGGTATAGTCTGGATATGCCATACTATTTTCCTTAAAATTAAGTGCGGGGAGTGTGCTGTAAGTATTCTGGAGAAAAGACAACTGATCTACAGCCTGTCATCTCTCTTGAATCCTCAACAGTTCACAATCCTCGCGAATTACTTCTGGTAGTATACCATGGACGGAGGTTGGCTAGAGGCCTCTCGAGAGGTTGGAAGTAATATAGGTGTTTAAACTCACGCCCTCTTGCTTTGCCTGGTGAGCCAAAGATCTATGCAAAAATTTTGGCAGTCTTAAGTGTAATTTCCCGCTGTATTCGTCTTGCGCTGGTTCAGGAATGAAGATATTTCTCTCCAACGCGGTCTCAAGCCATGTTTTTTTCGCATCTTCAATCATCAGAAGTGCATTTCGTTCTGAGTCAGCTTCAGAGAAACAACCAGGAAGTTCTTCCACCTCAACAAAGTAGGACCCGTCGCCATTCTTTTTAAAACGAATCGTGTAATCTAAATCTAGATAGTAAGCTAACTGTTTATTATTTTTCATCTTCAATGAGCTCCCTGACTCTCTTGACATATACTTCTTTGATAAATGGTCGCTTGTATGGCACAGTTATTTGTTTCTCATTCTTATAATAAACGTAGTGACTACTTCCGCCTCTTGGTTGTCTACAGGTAAATCCGTGATCATCCAATATAGCATCGAGCACTTCGAAGCGAATATTCTTCGGACTGCTAGAAAGTTTTTTTACTCGCTTCTTACGCTTTGTCACTCAATAGATGATACCACAGGTGATACCATTTGCAAAAAGGTAAAGTAATTATTTTAAAGTTGGAAGCTTACTTGCTCAACTCAAGTCGCTCGATGAGCTTCTTGTAGCGCTCTTCAGAGCGGTCAAGTAAGAAGTTAAGAAGTCGTCTGCGCTTAGCAACCTGTTTTAAAAGGCCACGACGAGAGTGATTATCTTTTTTGTGAGCCTTGAGATGCTCAGTTAATTCTTGAATTGAAGCGGTAAGAAGAGCAATCTGAACCTCTGGAGAGCCAGTGTCACCTTCGAAAAGTTGATAATCAAGGATTATCTGATTTTTTTGCTGTTTTGTTAATGCCATGGTATGCCTTTCTTAATGTTTATTCCCTTGTACCGCTCGTATTATTCGTACCAGCGATCAAAGTAACCATGTTTTTATTACTCCGTATTATATCATTCATCATCAAGGTGGTATGCCACCAAGATATCGCCAACTTGAAAGTCTAGTTTTTTCTTCTGGAAGGTCAAACCAGCTTCGTTTTTAGCCTTAACGCTAGAGATTATTTCTTTGCCATGCTGCATGGTTTTCAAAAACACCTCTCCCAGACGAACATCACCGCGTTTCTGATAAAACTGATCTGTCTTTTTAATCTCGCCAGTCTTAACGCGAACACCTGCGATGCGCTCTCCCCTCATCTCGAAGATCTGAAGAATCTCGGCCTCACCAGTAACGATTTCGTCGATGGTTGGATCCATGAGCTTAAGCATTTGTTTTTGTAAGTTTTCAATAAGTTCATAAATAACACTGTATTGTTTAATGCGAACTTTGCTGTTTTTAGCTATGGCAAGAACCTGCTTTGAAACTTTGCTATGGAAACTAATAATCAAAGCCCCGCTAGCTGCAGCCAGCTCGACATCGCTCTCACTAACTTGACCAACTCCGAAATCTAAGAGCTGAGTACTTTCCTCGTCCAAAGTATCAACAATTGCTTCAAGCGTGCCCTCAACGTCAGCTCTTATTATTAGCTTCAGTTTTGGTTTATTATCAACTAAGGAACCGAAATCAAAGTCTGCGTAAGGATCAACCTCAGCAGTTTCCGCTTCTTCTGTCTCCTCTATTTTCTCTTCAGGATAAGTGGCTGTGACATCTCGAACAATAGAACCTACGCTTGGAACCGTCTTAAATCCAATTATTTCAGTCGGAAATCCGGGGATTACTTCTGAAAGAGTCTTCCCGCTTGCGTCTGACAAGAGCTTAACTCTTCCCATGACTTCGCCCGCCATAATTTCTTGTCTAACTTTCAGCGTTCCCTGAGTAACAATAACTGAAACCACGGGACCTCGTCTTGAATCTTTAAATGACTCGATAACGACAGCTTCGAGACTTGCTTCTGAATCTGCACTGTAATCATTAAGCTCTGCTAAAACAACTAAAGTATCGAGAAGTTTATCTACGCCTTTGCCAGTTTTGGCAGAGAGCTCGACCACTTCTATATCACCACCAAAGCCTTGAACAAGAAGATCATGCTCGGCAAGTTGTGACTTAGCCATATCTGGTTGCGCGTCTTTAAGATCACTCTTATTGATAGCCACAACGACTGCAACGTTGGCGTGTTTTATATGTCGAATTGATTCGATAGTCTGGGGTTTTACTCCGTCATTCGCAGCCACAACCAGAATAACAATGTCAGTAATGTGAGCGCCTCGCTCCCTCATTTTTGTAAATGCTGCGTGTCCTGGAGTATCAATAAAAGTCAATGGATGACCATTGTGGTCAATGTTATAAGCACCGATGTGCTGTGTAATGCCGCCGGCTTCACCAGCAGCTACTCGAGATTTTCGAATGAAATCTAAAAGCGTAGTCTTGCCGTGGTCGACATGACCCATGATCGTGATAACTGGTGGCCTATGTTGTTTTGCCATATTATTCTGCAACTGCGACTGGATCAAGTAAAGTATTTCTCTCACTTCTCAGTGCGTCATATTCAGCTTGCTCTGTGTCGTATACAGTTACTTTTTCTTCTAATAATTTATATTGATCTGCTGGAAGCTCGAAAGCATGCCATTTATCAGTGAAGCGACTAAGGTCAGCTCTAGTAGTCAACTTATGTTCTACTAAGAGTTCGCGTGTCTCAGGAGCGAGTCCTTCGAAGGTATCGATCTCATATTCTTCATCACCGGTAGCTTTGGTCTGGATGTCACCAGATGCAGACTTGATCGTAATTTTGAAACCAGTTAATTTCGCGGCTAAGCGAACATTTTGTCCACCTCTGCCGATTGCCAATGAAAGTTGATCGTCGGGAGCGGTCACAACTGCATAACCTGTTTTTTCATCAAGCTCAATCTGCAAATTTTCGGCTGGCCCTAAGGCTGCGAGCAAGAGCTGTCTTGGATTTTCTGTGTAAGGGATAATGTCTAATTTTTCGTTATTAAGCTCTCGAATAACTTCTTGAACTCGAACTCCGCGTTGGCCGACGCATGAACCGACTGGATCAACTCCGTCTTGGGTTGATTTCACAGCTAGTTTAGTTCTCACTCCAGCTTCTCTGGAAATTAATGCGATTTTAACTGAGCCGGAGGCAACTTCTGGAACTTCTCGCTCAAAAAGCTTACTAACAAGTTCCTTGTCTGCGCGAGAAACAACAATGATTTTTCCTCTTGGAGTTTCGCGAATTTCTTTAATTAGAACCGAAACACGATTATTGATGCGATAGAACTCGCCGCGCATCTGCTCCTCAGGAGGCATGAAACCTTGACCACGACCAATGTCCAGAATAACTGTTCGACCATCCATTCGAAGGATTTGGGCAGAAACGATTTCGCCAATTTTGCTGCTGAAGTCAGAGATAACTTGGGCGCGTTCTGATTCGCGGATTTTTTGGAGAACAACTTGCTTGGCGGTTTGGGCAGCGATGCGACCGAAACCAGCTGGAGTCACTTCTTTGACTTTAGTTTTGTCCCAAGAAATTACTTCCTCAGTCTCTTCATCGCGCTCAGTGACTGGAGCTTCAAAAATCTTTGACTCTCCAGTCCCTGGATCTAATTCAACAAAGTGATGAACGTCGTCAGAGTCTGTGCCGTATTGTTTTCGATATGCCGAGATAAGAGCCTGGCGAATTGCCTCAAGAATTGACTCTGGCTCAATATTCCTATCGTTGGCGATCTGGTTTATTGCTGCAGCAAATTCTGTTCTGATGATGTTATTGCTTGAACTTTGCATACTTTATCTTTTCTTTTTCAATCTTATATTAAAAAAGGACTCTTACTTGGAGTCCTTCCCTGTCAATCTCGTCCGTAATCCTGGCATGATTATACTACAGACCTGGCGGAAGGCAAGCTTTCTAAGCTACAGCCCCGCTTGCTCCAACTCCTGAATTAGTCTCTTTTGTTGTTTTGAAAGTTTGTCAGGGACAGTGACCATCAGTCGAACATAAAGATCGCCTTTTCCAGAACCTCTTAAATGAGGAACGCCCTCTCCGCGTAAGCGAACCATGGTGTGAGAAGCAGTGCCTGGACGAATTTTCAGTTTAAGTTTTTTATCGACCGTTGAAACCTCAGTGACTCCACCCAGCGCTGCTAAAGTAAAAGAAATATGATGATCTACATATAGATCGGCATTATCGCGTTTAAACTTCGGATGGGTGCCGACATTAATGGTGATATCAAAATTTTCAAAACGAATTCTCGTTCCATCATTGGCTCCAGCCGGAACTTTTATGGTATGTTTTTTACCTTCAATCTCAACTTCCTTAGTGACTCCACGAATAGCATCAAGAAAATCTATTCGCAAAGAATATCTGGCTCGCTGAGGAGCTCTAGAAAAACCGCCACCAAAGAACTGCTCAAAAATTTCGAACGGATCTCCAAAGTCTGCATTTTCGAAAGGACTACTGCTGGTGCTGTAGGTATAGCTAAAAGGCCCACCCTGTCTAAAGCCGCCACCGAAAGGATTACCTCCCATGCCACTAGCAGGGTCGAAAGCAGCGTGACCAAATTGGTCATAAGTTTGACGTTTCTTCTCGTCTGAAAGAACCTGATAAGCTTCGTTAATTTCCTTGAAACGTTTTTCAGCTTCTTCCTTGTTATCTGCATTTTTATCTGGATGCCACTTTAAAGCCATCTTGCGATAAGCAGATTTGATCTCCGCAGCCTTAGCGCCCTTGGTAAGACCCAAAATTTCGTAATAATCTCGCTGTGTACTCATAATGATAAAACTACTCGCTTGTTAGCGAGTTGGGGCTCATTGTAACAAAACTGTGACCTTGTGTTAAGCAGACAAAATAGCTAACTGCTAATTTTTTTTCCTTTTTGTAATGATCAAAATGGCTCCACATCCTAAAGCTGTAAGAGCAGAAATGCCCAAGCCAAAGTAAAAAGCTCTTGGTTCGTACCACATTACGATCTTGTTCTCGCCAGGATCGATCTGAATACTCCTCATGCCGTTGTAGTTTTCAATCTCAACTTCTTGGTTATTAACCGTAGCGCGCCAGTCTTTGTCGTAGCGGTCGGCGATTATTAATTTGGAGTGCCCATTCCCCGCGACAGTCAACATAAGAGTATTTGGAGTTTCTTCTTTCTCCAATTCTGCCGCGGTATCATCTTCATAACGGAAACGATCCAGTGCGTCTGGAATGGCGTAAAAATCAAGATTCCCCGCCGACACTGCTAGAACCTTCGGAAGTTCCTCCCCATACAAGGGAAACCAGCTATCAACAACGTAGTGACTGACTGCCCACTGAGCAAGAAGTGGGTTCGAGCTCTGAATTGAGTCAACAAAATTAATCCGTGGTAATTCTGAGTTCTGCCATATGGCCGCATAATCCTGAGGTAAAAGCGTGGTGTATCCATGAACCATCGGCACGTCAACTACCATGTTCCAATCGGGAGTTAAGCCATTTCTTAGCTGCTTTAGAACGATCTGATTATCAAGCTCATTTTGATCTATATATGAATCTGAAAAAGGCTCTCTCACTACCAAGGCTTCCCAATACGATCCGTAGTCCGCGTACGGCATGTTGCTATTCCTAGTTAAAAACCTGGATCTACCTTGATTGTTAGTGAACTCCGGGTTCATATTTTCTTGTAATTCAACCTTACTACTATAGATAGAGTTATCAGCAAAAATAAACATGCCATGAGTGCTAACAATCAGATCTAAACCGATGAGTAAGGCAACTAAAAAAAGTTTTCGTTTGTAAAAAAAGTACCAAGTAACAAAAGCTATGCTTGCTACTAACAATAACTGGGTTAAAAGCGTTCTCATGATAATAATGTCTCGATCAAAGGTATGAAATAAACTTGTAGCTAATCTTCCAGCACTTAAATTATTTAGAAATTCCCAAGCTGCGACCGGACTCAGCCAAGTTATTAAAAGTACCGCCCCCGAACCTAAAGCAGCTAGTCCGATTAGCAAGGAAATGCGCCTATATAAAATCAGGGAAATTTTTATTTGAGAAAAATTGCGAGCAATAATTAAAATCAAGCCAATATTGGTAATAACTAAAAGCATGCTTGGATATCGGCCGACTCGCAGGATAGGAATAATTTCTTGTAAGGTGGAATAAAACGGCAAATATGAGCCAAAAGATAAGATCAAGGTAACTAAAGAAAAGGTAATAAGAAACCAATCCATCTTGGCTAATTTTTTCAGCCTGATACTTACCCATCCCAGAACAAAAATTCCAAGCCAGCCAACATAAAAGACAGCATTCGGCTGACCGCTCCAAGCTGGCCCCCATTTCATTCCCTCTCTGGCATTATCAAAAACTGTTGCCAAGAATATCTTGGCCAGCATGACTGGGTTCAATGATCCGACTTGTGCTTGTGCAGCTGTCTGCAGCATTCTGGTTGAACGAAGGAATACATCTATAAATGGCAACCAAATCACAGCTGAAAGACCAATAGTAGCAATGGCTGCAAAAAACCAACTTCTAAGCCAATCAAACAATTTTATTTTCTTCCACACAGTAACGGCAGAAAAAAGAACAGCGGTCCCAATCGCAAGTAAAACGTGCTGCGGATAACCCCCCGCAAATTGGGCAGCAACTAGAAAACCAAAGATAATTGGAGCGTGCTTTTTATTGCCAATATTGAGGCCTGCCCAAATAATCCAGGGAAACCAAGGCACCGACTGAAGAGTGGACAAATTGTGGATGCTGCCCATCATGTGAGTTGAAAACATCCAAAGCAAACCACTGATAATTAGTGTTGGTAAATCCTTGCGCCAAGTACGAACTAGAATAACCATCCCAAAAAAAGCCAAAAGTTCGTGGATAATAATTGTGAAATTTAAAGCTACAGCCGGAGATAAGAGTAGGAACAAGATTGTTGTTGGATAAAAGATTGATTGATTCACATCACCAATCCAAGGAATTCCAGAGAAAATTGTTGGATTCCAGAGAGGCAAAACTCCTTGTTTCAGCCATTCGGCTGTAAAGAGTTTTCCTGGAACCATTAGCGAATAGTTGTCGCCAAAAAAAAGTGTCTTACCCAAAAAAAATGGAAAAAACTGAATTAATAAAAAAATGAATGCAACAAGAAAAAGAGTATGTCGTCTCACGGGGCTATTGTAGCGATAGCAAGCCTAAGGAGCTAGCCGCAGACCAACGATGGTAAAAACCGCACCAATACCATCTCTCCAGGTTATTTTTTTACCCTCAGAAAAATCTCGGCCTACATAACTGATGGGAACTTCGAAAATTTTATAACCTTTTTTCAAGAGCTTACAGGTAATTTCTGGCTCTATATCGAAATTATTTGCCTGAAGATCAAGATCTAAGAAAACTTTGCGAGGCAACAATTTATAACATGTCTCCATGTCTGAAAGTGTGGTGTTGTACAAGATATTGACTAAGAAGTTAAGGAAAGTATTTCCCAATCGATGCCAAAACAACAAATTCATATGTGGACCAAGAAAGCGGGAGCCATAAACGATCTCAACTCTACCCTTAGCAACTGGCTCTAAAAGAGCGGCAATATCGTCTGGATCATACTCGAGATCAGCATCCTGAATGAGAACGTATTTCCCCTTTGCCTTTGCTAAACCAAAGCGCACTGCACTACCTTTGCCACCATTTTTTTTGGAGAAAACTCGTATTTTTTTGCTGCCAACTTTTTTGCATTCCTTAACAGATTTATCGACAGAACCATCGTCGACAACAATAATCTCAGTAACTGCAGAAACCGCCGCCAGTCTTTTTAGGACTGAAGCGACGGTGTTCTCTTCGTTGTAAACTGGGACGATAACAGAGAGGGAAGGATTGGTCATAAATGTTATTCGTTGACCACTTCACCTTCTTCTGCTTCTGGCTTTTCAGAGCTCTTAGCTTTTTCGCCATCGCTCTTTTCAGACTTCTCTCCATCTGGAGCAGCTGTCTCTGACTGAGCTTTCTGCATGACTTCGCCAATTTTCTGAGCTGACTTAAAAGTAGCCTCAATAGCTTTTTCTAGCTCCTCTTTAGTGACATCATCTTTTTCTGCCAACTCTTTGAGCTTCTGGACATCAGTCTCGATCTCTTCCTTATCTTTTGCTTCAAGCTTATCGCCGTATTCTTTTATTTGTTTTTCGATTTCGAAAGCAACGCCGCGCGCCTGATTTTTAGTCTCAATCAACTCACGCTTGGCTTTATCTTCCTCAGCATGTTGCTCAGCATCCGCCTTCATTTTCTCAACTTCCTCATCTGATAAGTTGGTCGAATTCTGAATCGAAATTTTCTGTTCTTTGCCAGTATTCTTGTCCTTTGCAGTTACGTGCAGGATTCCATTGGAATCAATGTCAAAGGTAACCTCAATTTGTGGAGTGCCACGCATGGCTGGCGGAATTCCATCCAGAACAAAGCGTCCAAGCGTTTTATTATCAGCGGCCATTTCTCTTTCGCCCTGCAAAACATTAATCTCGACTTGTGTCTGATTATCGGCTGCAGTAGAAAAAATTTGTGACTTGCTGGTTGGAACGGTGGTGTTTCTCTCTATCAATGCCGTACGAACGCCTCCAAGAGTTTCAAGTCCAAGAGTCAATGGTGTGACATCAAGAAGGACAACATCCGAGACGTCGCCGCCAATCACTCCTGCTTGGATAGCAGCGCCAAGGGCGACTACTTCGTCTGGATTGACACCTTTCTTAGGCTCCTTGCCAAAGAACTTTTTCACTTCTGCAACTACCTTAGGCATGCGAGTCATACCACCAACCAAGACAATGTCATCTATGTCTGATGGCTTCATTTTGGCGTCGCTGAGAGCTTTTTTCACAGGCTCAAAAGATTTTTGGATAAGATCATCGACCAGCTCTTCAAGCTTGGATCGTGTCAAAGTCAGAGTCAAATGCAGCGGTTGGGATTCATCACCTTGGGTAATGAAAGGTTGATTAATATCAGTTGATTGCGCACTCGATAACTCAATCTTAGCTTTTTCAGCCGCATCTTTAACACGTTGCAATGCCTGTGGATCTTTCGAGAGATCTTTGCCATTCTCTTTTTTGAACTCAGCAATAATCCACTCAATAATTTTGTGGTCAAAATCATCTCCTCCAAGGAAAGTGTCCCCATTGGTCGATTTAACCTCAAAGACACCATCGCCAATTTCAAGAATGGAAATATCAAAGGTACCACCTCCAAGATCATAAACTGCGATAGTCTGATTACCTTTTTTATCAAGGCCATATGCTAGAGCAGCAGCGGTTGGTTCATTCACAATGCGCTCGACAGTCAATCCAGCGATCTCGCCAGCTTGCTTCGTAGCCTGCCTCTGTGAATCATCAAAATACGCTGGAACAGTAATAACTGCGCGGCTGACTTCCTCACCCAAATAAGCTTCCGCGTCTGCCTTGGCCTTGGCGAGAATTTTTGCTGAAACTTCTTGTGGAGAATATTTCTTGCCGTCAATATTAACGACTGCCATACCATCTTTACCCTCAACAACATCATATGAAACGTGCTTAATTGCTTCTTTAACAGCTTTATTTGAAAGCTTTCTACCCATGAATCGCTTCACCGAGTTCACGGTTGTGGTTGGATTCATGACCATCTGACGCTTTGCAATATCTCCAACTGAAGCATCACCTTTTTTGTAAGCCACAATCGAAGGATAAGTGTTTCGGCCTTCAGCAGTTGGAATAATTTTCGCGGCTCCACCCTCCATAACTGCTACTGCAGAATTAGTGGTTCCAAGGTCAATTCCGATAATTCTACCGGTTTTTTCAGTTGATTTTTTTGCTTTGTCTGTCATGTATTCCTTTCAAACTTAGGCTACTATACTGCATATTAGCAGTCTTGTAAATAGACTGCTAAATACTAACTTTGGCGAATTGAATTACTTTGCCATTTAGGCTGTAACCTCTACGAACAATTTTTGTCACTACCGCATCCTTGTTCGCTTCATCTGCTGGAGCCACTGCCTCCATTGTGGAAGGATCAAATGGTTTTCCCAAAACTTGAATCTCTTCTAAGCCATGAGAGTTTAAAGTCTGCCAAAGTTTCGAAACAATCATTTTCAGACCAGCATCATCTAACTGCTCTGCAGCAAGAGAAAGGTGTTCGAATGACTCAAGTAAGTCTGTGACGATGTCAATGGTCGCGAGCTTTACTAGGTTAGAGCGCTCTTCTTTTGTTCTTCTGAGTACATTTGCATAATCAGCTTGAGCCCTACGCTCTCGTTCCGTCAAAGCTTCAATTTGATTTTCAAGCTCTGCGATGCGCTCTTCGAGCGAGTCAACTGGTGATTGTGACTTTTGTTTTTTCATAAGAATTATTCAGCCATATCTTGGATGAGGCCCCTCATATATTTCATCATGGGGATAATGTATGGATAGTCAAATCTACTCGAACCAATTACGGCTAATTCACACTGGAGATCTCCAACTTGGAAAGCAGTATGAATAACTCCCAAATTTTCAAAATCTTTGTTGCCGAGCTCCTGACCGTAGACAACATGAATGAGATTATCACTTCTATTAGAGGCAAAAACCTCTGAGAGAAGCGACACTTCCTCAATAAGTCTCAAAACATTTCTCATAACTTTAATATCATAAAACTCTGGCATTTGAAGTAGATTCGCATAGCCTGCGTGATAAAGTCTTTTTTGATCGATCATCGCCAAACCAAGAGCCTGCGACTTTTCAGCTAGAACCTTGGCAATCTCTACATATAGATCATTCGGAACTTTTCTCGAGTCCCAAACTTTTTCTTTGGCCGAAACCTCATCGGCGACGGTTAATTCCTTCTCTCTCATCAGCTCATTAACATAAAGTTTCATGGCTATAGAAGTCGGAATTCTTCCGGCGCTCGAGTGAGCCTTTTTAAGATATCCCTGCTTGTCGAGCTGCGACATTTCATTTCTAATCGTTGCTGGCGAGACACCGATACTATACTTACGATCAATAGTATCTGAGCCAACTGGCTCGGCGGTCTCAATAAATTCTTGGATGATGGCACGTAAAATTTGGATTTGACGAGCGGTAAGATCAATCATATGTAAGGTTACTGTACTACAACTAGCAGTATTCTACCAGCTCTGCTAAAAAGTTAAACACACAAAGCCTGTGATACTATTAGTTGTGGCACGAAAATTACCCAAGAAAAGACCATCTGTACTTCAAATAATTAGTCTTGTTTTATTACTCGTTGTCACTCTCGTGACTGTGACTCAACTACCCATTGTTCGGCAATTTTTAAGCTTTGCCTCTAACCCAGAACCAGCCAATATCGTAGTCGACACCCAATCGGTGCTTGGCCCAATGCCTAGGCCATGGCGGAACTTAGCCCAAGGAGGCGAAGAATCTAGCTGGGATATTAAACCAATCAGTGGCGCAGTCGCTGCTCTACATCCAGAGTATATTCGTATCGATCATCTGTATGACTTTTATGATATTGCTCAAGGCACGCCAGGAAATTTGACCTTTGATTTTAGCAAGCTCGATGTATTGCTAGACGACATAGCCGCTACTGGCGCAAAACCATATATAGCTCTTTCTTATCTATCTCCAAATGTAAGTGATGGCGACATTGTTGGTCAGCCAGCTAGATATGAGGATTGGCAACTGATGACCCAAAAAACGATCGAGCATATCTCCGGCACTCGTGGAATTCGCGATGTTTACTACGAAGTTTGGAACGAACCCGATCTCTTTGGCTCCTGGATGTATTACGGAAATAAAAGTTATCTGAAACTTTATGCATATGCTGCGGCAGGCGCCAACCAAGCGCGGGGCGTTCAACCGTTTAAGATTGGCGGACCAGCTACAACTGGCTTTTATAAAAATTGGTTTGATGCCCTAGCCAACTATGCAGTTAAGAATAAAGTCCGTCTCGACTTCATTTCCTGGCATAGATACAGCACTAATGTGACTCAGTTCAGACAAGATATTTATGACATTCGGCAGTGGGTGACCCAATATCCACAACTAGAACCAACTATCGAGTTCCATATCACTGAGTGGGGCCATGATAGTGAAAATAATGCTGGATACGATGGCGCCTATGGCGCAGCTCACACGGTAGCCGCGGCAATTGAGATGGTTGGCGTAGTCGAGCGCGCATTTGTTTTTGAGATACAAGATGGCAAGGACCCAGCCGGACAAGAATATTGGGGACGCTGGGGATTACTTACCCACCGTGATTTTGGCTCTAAGCCCAAGCCTCGCTATCGCGCCCTACAACTTCTTGATTCAATTGGAGTTCAACGAATTCAGATTCTTGGTCGCGGTACTTATGTCAAAGCTCTCGCTGCTAAAACTGAAGATGGCGCTTTTGAAGTCTTGCTCTCTAATTTCGATAGTAGCGGTCGTAATGCTGAGCAAGTCCCCATCACTTTCGATAATTTGCCGATCGGAAAATACACTGTCAAAAAAGACTATCTTGCAAAAAAAGACGTCACGGAAGTTCTTAATGTCACCGAGGGCATTCCTGCCCAAATTATTGTCCCGATGGGACCACTTGATGTCGTTAAAGTCACTATTTCTCAGTAACAAGATTTCTTATTTTTTCTACAAAGACAGCCTCTGAGTATTGCTTCGCATGTCTATAAATTTTGGCTTGATCGAATTTTTTCTTGGTGGCAATTTTAAGAGCTTTTTCAAGACCGGACACTGATAGTTCATCAAACAAAACTCCTGTCTCTCCGTCAACAATGGTCTCACAAGGACCACCGGAACGATGAGCGATAACGGGCAAACCATGGCCCATAGCCTCTATCGGCACCATCCCAAAGTCTTCGTTCTTAACTGGATAGAGCAATGATTTTGCTCCGGAGTAGAGATCTGATAACTGCTGGTCATCCACAGAACCGATGAATTCTATCGTTGGTCCCGCTATTTTTTTAAGTCGCGGCAGCATCTTTCCCTCGCCAACAACCTTGAGTGGCAAATTAAGTTTAGTACAAACTGAAACAGCTAGATCTGGATGTTTTGAAAAGGTCAAGCGACTTGCGTAAAGAAAATATTTTTTCTCAACCTTGCTCACTGGTGGCTGAATCGGAATCCGGACTGGAGGATTGATTACTACTGAGTCACGACGGTAAAATTTCTTTATTCTTCTAGCAGTTTCCTCTGAATTTGCGATGAAATAGTCAACCTTCTGAGCAACCTCAAAATCAATAATCCGCAAGTAATGATTAATTAAAGTCCCAGCCAATCTAATGAAGGGATTTTTCTTCCAGTCGCTCATAGTCTCATAACCATAAAGTGAGCGCGCTGGTGTGTGGCAGAAACAGTACTGAACCCCATTTGGAACTATCACTGCTTTGGAAAAATACGCATTAGACGAGGAAATCACGATGTCAAATTCTGACAAATCGAGAGCACTAAAATATTGTGGAGCAAATATTCTCAGTGGCGAGTGTAGTTTTTTGTAAAAAGGAATTTTGGTAATCCAAGTTGTGCGAATATCCCAATCAGCGAATTTTGACCAGTGAATGCCCATGGCCTTTTCATCTACAAAAGCTGTATAAACCGGAGCCTTCGGATACATAGCGTGCAAAGACTCCAGTACTCTCTCCGCTCCACCGTACTCGCGAAGATAATCGTGAACTAAAGCTATTTTGGGAGATTTATTTTTCATCTAGAATAATGCTTTCTGAACACCGAGCTCAAAATCATCACGTGGTAGCGAGTTTTTTAGTGACTTAAAACCTAGTTTTTCAAATAATTCACTTGCAGTTTCTTTATCGTACTCTGTCACTTTGCAGTCCTCGAATGCAAATTCCATCGGCACAGACCTGTCAATCGTAGCCAAATTTTTGCTCAGATAAGCATTTTCTTTATCAACCAAAAGCCTTGTTCTCACTGCGCCTTTAATAACTTCGTCAGCTGTCGGCGCAGCACCTCCCTCAAGCTCATTAAGTCGTCTATAAACCCCGTCGAGAGTTTCATGGGCGGTAAGTAAAGCTGTGGCTGTCTTTTTACCAATTCCCTTAACCCCAGGAATATTATCAGAGGCGTCACCCATCAAAGCCTTCAAATCTACAATTTGATCAACCGTTACTCCCATTTTCTGGAAAACTGCGTCAGGATCATATTCCTTATCATCAGTTTTACTTCCCCTGCCGGGCAACCAAACATGCGTTTTGTCAGTCACAAGCTGAAACATATCCTTATCTCCAGTCACAATGCTGGAGTGAATTGTCGGGTGTTCCTTTTCCATGTGCGCGATAATCGTGCCAATCAGGTCATCCGCTTCGTAGCCTTCTAAAGAAAACTGGGGAATATTGAGAGCCGTAATGACATCTTTTACTAGTGCAATTTGGGGAATAAGATCATCGGGCATAGCCTCTCGATTGGCTTTATAAGCCTCATACTCTTCTTTGCGCTTAGTTTTTCCTTTATGGTCGAAAGTGGCCACTATATATGTAGGTTCTAGATCGCGGATAGCATTAAGTAAAATGCGTGTGTAGCCGTAGACAGCATTTATAAGCATCCCCTCTGGAGAAGTTAGGGCTGGAAAACCGTGGTAAGCACGATAAATTAGCGCGTGGCTATCAATGAGAACAAAATGATCTGGCACAGAACAATTATAACGCAGTCTCTGCGAGCTTCACCTTCGGCATTCCCATGAGGCGAGCAAACTCGTCACCATCGAGAGATTCGACCTCAAGCAGTTCTTTGGAGACAGCATCAAGTTCTTTTCGATATTTAATGAGAAGCTCAGCAGCTTTCTTTTGACCTGCGGCTACGAATTTCTGGACTTGGGCGTCAACTTTTTCCTGCAATGCGTCTGAAATTTTATTTGGCTCTGCCCAAGATCTACTATAATTTGAGGATTCATACTGGGGTGAAAAATTCATTGGACCCAAATCACTCATACCGTAATCCATGACCATGGCTCTGGCAATGCGCGTTGCGCGATCAATGTCGCTACTCGCTCCACCAGTTTGTTCGTTGAAAATCAGTTCTTCAGCAGCGCGGCCACCAAGTAAAACAGCAATTTCATCAATGAGTTCCGACTTAGTCGTTTGAAGTTTGTCTCTCTCTGGAGGAGTTAAGGTGAAACCAAGAGCTCTCCCACGAGATACAATCGAAATTCTGTGAACTGGATCGGCATACTTCGAAACATGAGCAATAACCGCGTGGCCAGCTTCATGATAGGCCGTCATTTCTCGCTCTAGTTTATCTTGAAGTCGTTTCTTGCTGGGCCCAAGCTTTACCTTAAGGGAAGCTTCTTCAACATCGGTCATGGTGATTTCTTCTCTGTTTTCTCTAGCAATCGAAATTGCAGCCTCATTCAGCATGTTCTCGATGTCAGCTCCAGAGAAACCGACTGTTCTCTTAGCAACTTGATCCCAATTAACTTCTTTAGCGAATGGCTTCTTCTTAGCGTGAATCGAGATAATATATTTTCTCTCTTCTAGGTCTGGCAAATTCACCATGACTCTGCGGTCGAAACGTCCTGGACGAACCAAGGCTGGATCAAGCATATCGCCACGATTTGTAGCCGCCATAACAATAACGTTGTCATTCTGAGAGAAACCATCCATCTCGACCAAAATTTGGTTCAGAGTCTGCTCTCGCTCGTCATGGCCACCCATGCCACCTTGACCACGAATCCGGCCAATGGCGTCAATCTCGTCAATGAAGATAATAGATGGAGCTAATTTTTTTGCCATGGCAAAAAGGTCGCGCACTCTTGAGGCACCGACGCCAACAAGCATTTCCATAAATTCACTACCAGCGATGGATAGAAACTGAACATTAGCTTCACCAGCTACGGCGCGGGCGAGCAAGGTCTTACCTGTTCCAGCTGGACCAACGAGGAGAACTCCTTTTGGTGTTCTAGCTCCAACTTTGGTGTATTTTTTGGGGTTACGGAGAAAATCAACAATTTCTTCCAACTCTGCCTTCGCCTCATCCATGCCACCGACGTCTTTAAACGAAGTGTCTTGCTTACCTTTGACGAATAACTTAGCCTTACTTCGACCAATTCCCATAATGCCATCCTGGGCACCGCGAGCTTGGCGGAAGAAGAACATAAATAGAACAAACATGAGGGCGATTGGCAAAATACTGAGAATCAACTCCCAAGCCATTTCACCAAAAGACAAATTTCGAACTTCAATATCTGTTTGACCGAGATCAATATTAGCAGCTCTAAGAACAGTCAAAGCTTCCTGACCATCTTCCTTTCGAGCGACTTTATTAGCGCCATCTTTGTACTCGACTCTGAGTTCGTTGCCGGCTACCTGAACCGCCTTGACTCGCTCTTCGCGGATGTCGGTAACAAACTGGGTAAGACTAATAGAATTATCTTCACCATTCCCAAAAAGTGAGATCAAAAAGGGCACAAATAATAAGGCAATAACAACATATAAAAGCCCGCGTTGCATGAACTTTGAAAGATTTAACTCCAGCTTAAATTGTTTAGTCTTCACTGGTTGTTTAGGTTGTGACTTTGGAGCTGTTTTTTTTGCCATAGTTTTGAGCGTCATATTGTATCATCTAAGTACTGAGCCGTTTGCGAGTTTTCTGTCTGGATGGAGCAAAATCGCCTGCGAACCATCATCGGCAGCCACGAGCATACCTTGACTTTCCACTCCGCGCAACCTGCGTGGCTCTAGATTAGAGAGATAAACAATTTGTTTACCAACCAGGTCGTCGACTTCGTACCAAAGTTTAATTCCAGCGGCAATGGTGCGCTCACCAAGTTCTCCAACGTCTAAAGTCAACTTAAGTAGCTTGTCTGCTCCTTCGATTGGTTCCGCCGCAAGAATCGTTGCAACTCTCATATCAAGCTTGGAAAAATCGTCGTAAGTAATAATTGGTTTTTGATCTGTCATATATGTTTTAGGCTAAGCCCATTTTTTCTCTTACTTCCGCTAGTGTTTCTTCAGCTAAAACCTGCGCTTTGGTCGCCCCGGTCTCGATGACTCCGTCAACAAAAGCAGTATCTTTAACTAGTTCGCTTCGCCTCTCCTGAATTGGCTCAAGCTCTTGAAAGATTGCTGTTGCCAGTCGTTTCTTCAGATCTCCATAGCGAATACCATCGTTCTCATAAAGTTGTTCATACTCTTTCATGGCATCAGTGCCCTCAAAGAGCTCAACGAAGGTCAGAAGATTACGCACGCCCTGCGGCATTGTCCCGACTTTTCCTGTGCCACCATCAGTTGGAGCAGCCTTCAGTCGATCAAGAATCTCACTCTCAGTATCAGTAAGATTAATGAAACTCCCAGCCACGCTCTTGCTCATTTTCCCTTCGCCTTGCAATGATGGAACGTACTCACCTTTAGTGGCAAAACGCTTTGGTTCTGGGAATGAAGTGCCGTATTGCTCGTTCATTTTTCTGGCGATGTAGCGAGACACCTCTAGATGTGGCTCTTGATCAATCCCAACCGGCACTAAATTCGCCTGATACAGCAGAATGTCGGCAGACATTAATACGGGGTAATTAAGCAAAGCCATGGTGGCGTGTTCTGGATATTGTCTTACTTTGTCTTTAAAAGTAGGCAGGTGCTGCATTCTGGCGATACTCACGACCGATGAGAATAAAAACGCTAGCTCATAATGACCAGGCACCATTGATTGTAAAAACAAGATTGAGCGCTCTGGATCAAGACCAGCGGCGAGGTAATCGATGAGTACTTCTCTTCTATTGGTCTTTAACTCTTCGACATCGTAAGGTGTGGTGATCGTGTGGGCATCTGCCACCATAAAAAGTGGATGAATATCTGGATCGTCTTGAAGCGCAAGCATGCCCTTCACGGCTCCAAGGTAGTTGCCAAGATGCAAGCGGCCTGTGGCCCTAATTCCGGAAAGTACTCGATTCGTCATGAGGTGATTGTATCACTAGATGAGCTATTGTTGGGAAAATAGGGCGAACTAATAATCAATTGACTCAATTACTCGCAAGACTGCTTCTATTGTTTCTTTGTCAGGTGATTTTGTCACGACTTGGGGCTCACCTTCGCAACCCCTCTCTGAATCTCTAGTCGTTACAACTACAACTAGTTTTTCATCAAGCAAAAATCTATTTTCGACATATCCTCCTCCTGCCCAACATGTTCCATCGTCGTTTGTTGGGAACCCCTCAAAAAAACGATCAGCAATAAATGAATATTTTTTCCCCATTACGACAACGTCCCTTAATTCTGAATTCGCGGGTGCGCCAACTCCGGTCATGAAATTGTCAACTATTTTCTGGTTTGTTGAATGCAGAGAGACATCAAAGATTGTTAATACGTGTTCTGGATATTTTGATTCTGGCTTTATTAAGCCAAAATTCAGCAAGGGCACAAATTCTGGTTCGCAAGAACTATGCTCTTTGCTCCCCAAATGAGACTGATTTGCAAATTTTTCAAAAAGCTCGGAATCGAAATTAATACTCATTTTTTCAAGCAGCTTTGATGGCTCAACCTTTTCATCGACAACTTTATTGTCTTGTAAGAGCTGAGAGAAACTTCTCCCGTAATCGTTTAATCCTTGCCTGAGTAGAGAGATTTCCTGACTTTTTCTTGTGCTGTTTTTTAATGTTTCTAAATATAAAGTAAGAAATAATGCAGCAAGGCAAGCGACTACAAAGAATAGAACTTTCCAAGTTCTTGTCGGAGATTTAATTTTTTCCATCTGGGAATACTATAGAGAGAATTTTACAACTCCTCAATCCTAATGTTCGGTTCCATGTCAGGAGCTTCAATGATTTTGAGGTATTTTTCTGTAGTAGTGATGCGTTTGTGGCCCACGAGTTGAGAAATGTATACGAGTGGAGTGCCGGCTTTTAGTTGTTCGACAATGAAGGTGTGGCGAAGGTCGTTGACCTTGGCTTCTTTAATGCCAGCAAGGCGAAAGTATCGATCGATAGCAGTGCGAATGTTTCTAACCAAGAAAGGACGACAAGTTTTGGTGAGAAAAAGAGTTTTTTCACGGGCTCGTGGACGAACTTGAAGATAATCCATGAGTGAGTGTTTAGCTGCTTGATTTAGAGGAACTCTGCGAGCGCCGCGAGAGTTTTGTGGCTGAATGGTGATGACATTACGGTCAAAATCCACGTCCGATAGTTCGAGTGAGGCGAGCTCACTAATGCGCATGCCAGTTTGGAGTAATAATTCCACCACGGCGGACATGCGAGCGTCTCCTCTGCAAGCATCACGCAGAGCGCGATACTCGATTTTGGAAAGAACTCGTGGAGGACTCTGTTCGTAGCGAGGATGAGAAACCATTTCGGCTGGATTATCAGAAATAGAATTCTGAGTCATCTGGAAACGGAAAAAAGCTTTTATAGAATTAATTTTACGAGAAATGGATTTGCCAGTGTAGCGCTGTTTCTTGAGGAGCTCTTTAAATTCATTGATATCTTCAGAGCTGACTTCGTCTGTGTTCTGATGACCTTTTTTGGCGGAGAATTCGATGAGTTGTTCGGTGTCTTTGCTATAGGCAATGACAGTGGCATGGGCTTTGCCAGTATTTTCAAGATGTTCTACAAACTGTTTGTGTGCGGCTGAAAGTAGCATACTCATGCTTGTTCTACCTTTATATATACTGTATTTTTGAAGAAACTCGATGTAACATAGTAAATGCTATATCTGGATTTCTATGGGGCTTATAGTATCACTGGGGTGGATTTATTGCAAATGGGAAATGTCTTCACAAATCGGTATCTTGCAGTCATTGCAGCAGTAGTTGCAGTATTACTGATCCTCTCAATGAGGCAAAGTAGTAAGAAAAATATCAATCAACAACAAAACCTAACACAAATAGAACAAATAAATGAGAAAACTAGAGATGATATTTCTGATTTAGAAGCTGAAATTCTAGATGCTGAGGACGACTTTTCTAAAGAGAAACAGATCCGTGATGAGCTTCATTTGCAGAAGCCAGGTGAACGAGTAATTGTGCTTACAAATGTCCAGACGAAAAAGGCCGAAGAACCAACTCCAGAGGTTAAAGAAACACCTTGGGAGGGGTGGAAGCGGGTGCTTTTTTAGATAAAAATCAAAGAGATAATTAAAGACAAAATGCTTAATAAAACTATTTCTGATGATCAAGAATTAACTTTCTCACGAATCCAGATTTACTCATTTGAGTATCACGCGCCGCCCCCTCAAGATATCTATTCAAGTCAGCTGAGATTAAGCAATTAAATCGAATACCACGTGGCTGCTCACTAGCCTCTTTTATACCGTAAGCCAACTCTCGTTCTAAATCGTGCTCTGTATATTCAATAAAAACAATCGTTTGTTCGCTTGGATGTCCCAACAAGAAAGGGGGCTTTCCTTCAATAGTAAGAACAACTGTCGGTTTGTCATTGTCGAGTGCTTGATTTATAAAATGAGCGAGTTCTATACTTGGGAGCGAGGCTTCAAAAATGCAAATTTCAGCTTCTTTAATTGCCCTAATTGTTTCTTTGTAATACCGTTCGTGTTGGTCGACATTCCATTTTGCGAATGAAATGTATGAAGTATTTTCAAGGATTTTTTCGGTAAGAGTATGCAAATTTTTGTTTAGAAAAGCATAAATGCGATCTATAAAAAGAGGGATTTCATGTTTAGTTTTTGGATTAGCTGAGAAAAAAATTCTCATGAGGCTATCTATTTTTCTAGCAGATCATAAAGTAGTGAGTCTGCTAGATAACTAGTATGATCAATTTAACACGCCTGTCATTGACAGCGGTGTCAAAAGTGACGAGAGGGTTGATGAATGGGAGATTTATTGTAAGATAACTTACAACGCATGGTCGGTCTCGCTGAACCTTTAGCCAAATATTACAAGAGAGTTTCTGGGTCTGTTATTTTCGTCAATGGCATGCATCTGAGTCAGTTGGCATTGGCAATGTTTGAAATTGATCAGAGTGTAGATGCTAGCGTACTTTCTCGTGTTATTAATGGAAAAAGGCTTTTTACTTATTCGCAGTTAAATGCCTTCTGCCAAATACTAGCTTTAGGTATAACTGAAAAATATTCTTTGGAACAAGTTATTTCAAGAGATATTTTGAAGAGAAACAAGATAAATCCAATTAGTCTCAATGAAGCTCTGATATCCGATACCACGATAATTGTAGCTGCTCTGCAAACTTTGAGAAACTCGGGAAATTTAAGACATGCAATCAGGCTTGCTGGTCTTTTCGAGAGAAATATACATAAGCCATCTCAACTACTTCCAATTCTTAATGAAAAAGTTAGATCGATAGGATTATTGTCAAAAGCAGATGTTGCCCTAACTCTTAGCAAAGAAACTGCTTTAAAAGCCATAGATATCTCTGAAGAATTTGGAAACCAGATAGATAGAGAATTTGCTTTAATGAATCTGGGCGGAGTTCTCTATGTTGGGAAATCTAATCAAGAATCTCAAGATTTTCTATCTATTCACTATAAAAATGTTTCAGATCAAATGAAACCTCAATTTATTCGGACTATGCTATTAAACTCATCAATAATCGGAAATAAAGCACGTTTTTTTGGTTTGCAGAAAACTTCAGAAAAGTTGTTTAATAAAATCTCAGACATAAATTCAAAAGTTTCGCTATTAGAAGCAACTGCTAGAGGTCTATGCATACTCGGTCATGACGTAGAGGCAATCGATTATCTCGATCAAGCATCGGATTTTTATTCATCTTCTTCTCCTTTTTATCAGTCTCAACTGCTAAGGGGAAAAATGACTTTACTCACAGAGCAACAAAAAAGAGGAAAACTAATAGATCTCGATCGTGCTAAAGAAATTCTTGGCCATTATGACAAGCCAATATTTAAAGATATGGAAAGACATAAGAGGCAAGTTCAGGATCTATTCGGATTATTAAAATGCTAATAAATAAACCAATTCTCATAGCTAAAGAAATTCTTTCTAAAAGCACTGATGTTGCCCACGCACTCGACCACCATCGAAGAGTAGCTGAAAACTGCGAGTTAATAACTAAAACTGAGAAACTACAAGTTAGCAATGATTTAATTATGATTGCCGCCTGGTGGCACGATCTTGAAAGCAGGACTGGAAAAACGACGCTATTGAAAAGTACTCTGAATTCTCTCAATTTCGATGAAAACACAATTGATCAAATTGCAATAATAATTAGCGAGCATAGTTTCGGACAACAGCAAACTTCAGATGAATCAAGAGTGCTTTACGACGCAGACAAACTCGAATGGACTAACGCAACAAGAATGTCGGATGTCTTACTTCACGATTCTAAAGAAGTCAAACAAAAATACCATGAAACCTGGATAAAAAATATTTTTGCCGTAAGAGAGACTCTTCATTTTGAGATTGTTAAAAAACTTTTTGATAACTCGTTCGAGGAAACTAAATTACTTGTTGATAAATTTGTAAATTGAAAGAGGTTACTGCGTCTTTGAATACCAATAGTTCAAAATTGTAATATTTGGCTTCAAAATATCTATGGTGATATATCGCTTTTTATTTTTTTTCTTAAACATTATATTTTCACTATATACAGATGTAAAAAATGGAAGAGGAAAATCTTGAATGTTTGCTGTTATCACAGCTGTGTTATTAATAAATGATGTAGCGGCAATTATTCTATCCGCCAATTCAATTCCACTGTTTCGGGAATTTTGATTTCTGTAGATACTTCCTAGAAAACCAGATCCACTTAACACTCTTTGACTAACTTCCAATCTTGCGAATGTCTTCAAAAGCACTTTAACCTTATCTACCTTCTCTCTATAAGCCCCATCAATCAACTCTGCGTATGAAACCTCAGAAATAGCTAAATCACAATCAGTACCAACCCAACTTGATAATTGTTCTCTCACTGCGGACTCAATATATCGATCCATCCAATACTGAACTATGCAAGTATCCAAAATTAAGTACCGTCTACTATAAGAATGATGCATTGCTTGGCACGCGCATTAAGTTCTCTCTAGATGCTTTTTCCATCTTCTTGGCTATTTCTCCAATTGGTAAGCCTCTCTTAATCTCCCTATCACGAGCGGAGGCTCCAAAGATCTTAGTCACTAATCTCATGTTTTCCCGATTATTTTCTAGTAAATCAACTAAGTGTTCTTGTTGCATAACACCATTATTTCATAGTTTCCTTACACTAACAGTAGTAACAACCCGATTCACCCGTTTTTAACTTTCCCCTTGTGCTATACTATGGGACTTCAAAAACTCCTCGGGGAAGGGATAAAGGTAAAAATGCGCAAAAATTTTGGGCAATATCTCTGGTTTGTGTGGCAGTACCGAGGAAAGTTTCTTCTTTTCGTCGGCGTCCTTCTGTTGTCAAATTTAGCTAAGGGAGTTCAGCCCTACTTCTTTAAACTCTTCGTCGATGCTGTCCCCGATCGAAATCTCTCGGTACTTCTTACCATTCTTGGAGTTTACTTAGCCATTCGTTTAGTCCGAGTTCTCTTTGACATTCTTCAATACATCACCGGAGATATGGTGCTTCTTCCCATGGCTCGCGATGTTCGCCTTAAAGTTTTCGAGAAAGTTCAAGATCTCGATTTCGCCTATCATCTAAACAAAAGTACGGGCTCTCTCATATCGGCTTTTAAGCGTGGTGACAATGCCGTCTTCTCCCTTTTCCATGTTGTCTTTCAAGATCTAGCTTCAATCTTTTTGCAGTTCTTAATTATGATGTTTTTCTTTTGGCAGGTTGGAAATCAGTACGTTCTGCTGCTCGTCTTATTGGTCGCGATCAACTTATTTTTCGCCAAACTATTAGTCAATAAAAATGTGAAAACCCTTCGTGACTTTAATGCTGAAGAAGATAAAATCTCAGCTATTATCACTGATAATCTCATCAACTTTGAAACTGTAAAGCTTTTCGCTAAAGAATCTTTCGAGCGCAATAAACTTCAAAAAGCTTTTGTGCCTTGGCTGAAAAAGCTCTGGGCCTTCGCGCTGACTTTTCGTGTTATTGATCTTGCTATTGGCGGAGCTGGCAATCTTGGCTTTGGTTTAATTCTCTGGCTGGCTCTGAAACAATACGTGGCAGGCATTATCTCAGCCGGTGACTTTATTATGCTTTTGGGCTTCTTGGTCGAGTTCTATGGGCGACTTTATGATCTTATTTTTAGGCTTCGTGATCTGGTCAAAGAGCAAGTTGATCTAGAAAAATACTTTGCAGTTCTGCCAATGAAAACACAGGTTAAAGATCCCGCCAAACCGAAGGAGCTGAAATCAGCTAAAGGCGAAATTTTATTTGACAAAATTAATTTTAGTTATGGAGAGGGCAAAGGCTCTGCTCTTTCAGATATTTCTATTCGCATCAGACAAGGACAGACTGTGGCCTTGGTCGGCCACTCTGGAGCTGGAAAGTCTACCGTCGTAAAACTGATGCTCAGGCTTTTTGACCCTAAGTCAGGAACTATTTCCATTGACGGCATGCCGATTAAGCAGATGACCAAAAGCTATTTAAGATCAATGATCGGCGTTGTACCACAGGAACCGATTTTATTTAACAACACCGTAGGCTATAACATTCGCTATGGTCGTGGCCAAGTTTCGGAGCAAGAACTTCATGCAGCGGCTAAAATGGCGCATGCTCATGATTTCATCACCGCCCTGCCAAAAGGCTACGACTCTCTTGTCGGAGAGCGTGGCATCAAACTTTCTGGCGGTCAAAAGCAACGACTGGCTATTGCTAGAATGATTTTGTCAAATCCGAGCATTGTCATCTTTGACGAGGCTACTTCGCAGCTAGACAGTGAGTCTGAGCAAAAAATTCAGGATGCATTCTGGAGGGTCACCGCTGACAAAACCACCATCATTGTCGCCCACAGACTCTCTACTGTCGTCAAGGCAGATAAAATTATTGTTATGGAAGACGGAAAAATTGTTGAGGTTGGCTCACACCAAGAACTAGTTGTGAAAGATGGCTTGTACGCGAATTTTTGGCGACTGCAGACGTTGGGATAACTCCCTATATATTTGCCACAAAAAAAGAGTAATCTAGATCCCATGCATCCACGAGTGAAACCTACGGTCTTCGTCATATCAATCTTTATCTTGGGCCTTTTATTTGGAACCATCTTCGAAAAGGTTTACTTTAATAAAGTTTCTGATCCTGTAGAACGTCACGAGCTTGGTTACAAATATATTAGCCCTCTTCTCGATTGTGACATCTACAAAGAAATTTCATCGGATGCTCTCGAGCCATTTCGAGACAAGATCGTGAACTATCTTGACGAAAATAATCTTCAAGACAGCACCGCTATCTATTTTCAAGACCTGCAGTCTGGATACTGGCTTGGCTTGAAGGAAAGAGATGACTTCATTCTCGCCAGTCTTGCAAAAGTCCCACTGCTTATTGCGTATTATCGAATTACTGAAAATGATCCGGATCTAGCCAAAACAATAATCGCTTATCATGACGAATTTGATGGAGATCAAAACATTGATGACGCTTCTGAGGTTTTGGTGCCTGGAAACGAGTACCTCGTAGAAGATCTTGCTAATAGAATGATCAAGTATTCGGATAATGAATCACAAAAAGTTGTACAAAGATTTGTCGAAGAAAATAATCCTGGTCTTCTCGAGCAAGTCTACGCGCTTTTGGGGATGAAAAAGGGCGAAGAAGCTACTCTTAAATCGTACTCCTCTGCATTTAGAATTCTCTACAACGCCTCATATCTGAGTAATGATTATTCAGAGAAGGCCCTCGCCCTTCTGTCAAAATCTGATTTTAAGCGTGGCTTGGTTAGCGGCGTACCCGAAGATGTGATGGTTTCTCATAAATTTGGCTACTTTAAAAGCGACTTCAGCACAGCTATTCAATTCACGCATTGCGGCATAGTCTATGTTCCAAAAAGACCATACTTGCTTTGCGTCAACACTAGATCAGAAGATGCTAGAATGCTTGAAAATCGCATAGATCAGGTTCAGGAAATCTCAAAAATGGTCTATGAGGAAGTGACAGCTCAGCTGGGGTTATAATCTATCCCAAATGCATTTGCCAAAAATAAACTCTTCCAATCGCAACGTTGCCCTCTATTATCTTCATATTTTCCTCAACAGCCTCTGGTTTTTTGAGGGTGTTTGGTATTTCTTCATGGGCAAGTTTGCTAGCTATGAAACAATTGGAATTGTTCTCAGTGCTTCCACGCTCGTCTGGATTCTCGCTGAAATTCCTTCTGGTGTTTTTGCTGACAGGTTTGGAAGGAAACAATCAATAATTGTTGGAAATATTCTTGTCGTCCTAGGATCAATTTTTTATGTCACGGCACATGTCTATTGGTTCATAGCAGTTGGACTACTTATTTCTGCTGTTGGTCGTGCGTTCATCTCGGGCTCATTTGAAGCCCTGATTTATGATGATCTCCTAGCACAAAATGCAGAATCCAAATATGACAAAATAGTAGCCAGAGGGTTGCAACTAACCATTATTGCTTTTGCAATGGGACCAGCAATTGGCGGTTTATTGTATAAATACAACATATATTTCCCCTATATTCTCCATTGTTTAGCAATGCTCACGGCCTTGATCACAAGCGCCTGGCTCATCGAACCAAAAATGAAGACTCTTTTGAGCAATAGCGCTGACAATCCGAACATTGCTGGATTCAAGCAACTTATTCACTCGGGCTTTCGTCCTTTCCTACTGCCAACGATAGTTGGTGGAGCCTTGTTTGGACTCTACGACTGGGGACTCTCGAAACCGGCAATTGCTAATCATATTGGCCTCAACGCTACTAGCTTTTCTATCATGATTTCCGTTGTTGCAGTTGTGGCATTTTTCTCGGCCGGTCTTTTTCCAAAACTTCGCAAAAGATTTTCCGATATCTCCTTACTGACAGCCGCCGCAGCAATCATCGCAAGTGGGTTTATTCTTGGTGGTTTAGAAACACGACTACTTGGATTCTTGGCATTATTCATCGTAGATATTGGCTTCACAATATTTTCACCCGTGACCAGCGTCTTGGTAAACAAGCATGTCACTTCTGAATATAGAGCAACCAGCATTTCTACTCTTCAATTTCTATTTAAGATTCCCTTTCTGATTCTAAATATTCTCGCTGGATATGCCATAGCTTTCGGAAGTATTAACCAATTCCACCTCACGCTTGGCTTAGTGTCTGTTTTTGGCTTATTTGTGTTCGCTCTAAAAAAACAAGTTTTCTCTCCCTCGACCAACTCTTGATCTCAAACTCTCGCTTCAGCGCCTCATTTCTTGTTTCCAGAGATTCTTGGTAGACCTGTTTTATAGGTTTGTGAGATCGAGTATAGTGACCGCCTTTGCCAGATAAATGTTCCTGAAATCGTCGCTTAGGATCGGTCGTAATGCCAGTATATAAACTGCCGTCGGCACACTTAAGAATGTAGACAAACCACATATTATGAAATCTGTAACTCGGATAATTTTAAATTCATTTGCTCATTTTTTCTACAAACTCCCTCGGAGTTAAAATGTTTAACTTTCCTACTCTCGTATCATTAGCTAAAACCAAGAGATCGTCATCTCCTGTGACTAAAAAATCTGCCTTTCCACTAATTGCGGTATCAAGAATGTCTTGATCTTTCTTGTCTCTGACCTCGGCCTTACTCTTGGTTGGTAAAACAATAATTCCATACACATGAATAAGCTGCAAAAACCCTTCAATTTGCTCTAAGCTCAAATTATATTTCTTAAGAATTTTTGGACGCCTAAATACCTCTGAAGTTTCTGCAATAAGGTTTGGAGAGACCAGAAGTTCAAATTTTTTCGCTTGCCACAGTCGCAATACCTGAAATGGATTGCCTTTTGGGATAATCAGTCCACTAATCAAGACATTTGTGTCAATTACTGCTCGAGGAATTTTCATAGCGCTCTTGTCGCACTGATTCTACCTCCGAGGAAATGTCGTTGTAGGCATCATCAAAATCAACGTCTTTATTAGTAGCTCTTACTTCTTCAAGAAAATAAAAAGCCTTCAGACGCTGATACTCCTCCAGCTGCTTAAGACTGATCATTGCCAACTGCGCTTGGCTTCTGTTCATCACAATGATTGGTCGGGTTGATTTCTCGACCGTAGTCGCGACATTCTTATATTGACGCTGCACATCTCTGATCGAAACAGTTTTGTTAAGTAGTTGCATGATACTGTCTATATTACTGCTGTTTATTCATTTTGTCAAACGTTTGTCTGACAAGAAGATCGAACTCAGTGTTCCAGACTTCAACGTAGCTAAATCATTTTACAAAATTTTTGGCTTCAAGGTCGCTTGGGAAGAGGCACCCAAGGGTATGAATGGTTATCTAGTAATGAAACGTGAAGAAAGTGTCTTGTGCTTCTTTTGTGGAAATGAGCAAGTGTCTAATCACCCTTATTTCAAGAAGTTTGATCCAGACACTAAGGCTGGATTTGGCGTTGAATTCTCAATTCCTGTTGATGGCATTGAGAAGTATTGGCAAGAAGTCTCTCGCCAGCTTGATCCCAAACACATTATGCAGCCTCTGCAACTTCAACCGTGGGGTATTAAAGATTTTCGAATTGAGGATCTATTCGGTTATTACTTTCGCGTTAACGAGCCAACCGATATCCTTTCCGAACTTGTCTTGGGAGAAAAGGAGTATTAATTCTCGCAAAAACCACCACATTTGCATTTTCGTACGGTGATCCATATCTTGGTTTTTTCTTAAAAGAATTTCTGGATACCTCTCGCCAACTATTAAACTTTGAAGTTCTCTCCATATAAAAAACTTCATCAAATTTAATTTTCCCAGCCCTCAAATGTTCGTCTAAATATGAATTGTAACCAAGTGGAAGCGTTACCAATAACGTACCGCCAGGAGCCAGCATTTTCTTCAGATGCTTAATAGCCTTGGGAATTTTATCTTTGCTTTTCACTTTCTCATCCCAGCCAACATGCTCCAAAGTTGAGATGGAAACAATCAGCCTAAATTTTTTCTTCGACTTAAACTCGATCACGTCCTCATTGATAACACCTGGTGCCACTTCATATTTATCTACAACAAGATGCTTGGTCGGAAAATAATGTGACAACACATTGCCAATTTCCAGAACCTCTGAGCTCTTATGTTTCTGAACCTCTTTCCATACTATCGGTAGTTCCACGGCCCGCTCATTCAAATGTGGGTGATTATATTTATGACAAAAGTATCGATATTTCTCTCCGCAAAAAGAAAATGATCTAAAAGGCTGGAGTGCTTTGTGAGTTAGGTAGCTTTTGTTAAATTTTTTCAAAGTTTTTTTCTTTAAATAAATCAAGATCTTCTTTATGGTCAAAGGCAGTTTGGCTATCTTCGGGAAGTTGGCTTAATTCAAACCATTCCTGGTCTGAAACTTCAGTATCTGATTCTCCAACTTTTTCCGCAGCTTCACAAACAAAAACAAATGAAATATTTTGCCTGTCTTCGTGGGGTCTGTCTGGATTATCTCGAATTGTGAGAAGTTCTATGTTCTTGATATTGTATCCAGACTCGAGTCTGTACAATTTCTTGTGTAAACGCAAGAGAGCAATAGCTCTCTGACGTATTAATAAAACAAGAAAGGGCGCATGACAGATTCAGTAAAACCTGTTCCTTCTTTGGAACA
>Ga0100393_10000851_pt1 | contig 32338 bp, 36 predicted proteins | sample CryGeymeta201517_FD_81546 | JGI IMG/M metagenome (GOLD analysis project Ga0100393, IMG submission 81546) | Groundwater microbial communities from Crystal Geyser aquifers in Utah, USA - Crystal Geyser metaG 2015-17 | ecosystem: Environmental > Aquatic > Deep subsurface > Groundwater | place... | reverse complement strand
GTGCTTGCGAATTCCTGTGATATCGTTAATCTCTGGATGAGCTTATCATTAAGGTATAAGTTTTGTGTGGTTGTGGCTGTCCAGGAGTCGTCATTATTAATGTTAATTGTTATATATTTGCTTATGTGCCATTGCGCGTCGTATTCATATTGATAAATAGATTTATTCTTGTTTGTAAGTAAGGCACCCACAGGAGGCTGCCTTGGATCATAGGAGCTAAAATCTGTAGGCTTACCGCCTGTAAACTCCTGATTTGTAATCACGCGCTGCAGCAACTTGTCATCAATATTATAAAGGTTCTCTGTTGTGTTGGCGCTCCATGTATTGTCATTATTTATGCGTAGGTTTACATATTTTATCAGCCTGCCGTATTCATCATCATATTCATAAATATTGACATTCTGTGACTGGGATAACAGATGGTACCCTTTAGACGCTATATCATCAGGTGAAAACTCTTCAGCCTCATTAAACCGCGCCCCGCCTGAATTTAAATCAAACTCCTGCGTTATGGTCCTGCGCGACGTAACCTGGCCCTTGCTGGCTATATCACGCGTTTCGTATTCTGTTATTGTGGTATTGGCTGTCCAGTTACCATTTTTATCAATATAAACATTTACATTCTTAGTTATGCGGCCTTGCAAATCATAAACATATTGCACTATATCTTTGGTCTCTTCCAATAACGCGTTATTTGCGGAAAAACTTTTGTTTATAGTAACCCGATTCTTTATCTTGCCTCTTACGGCTTCAGGAATGTTTTCATCATCCGGATAATACGCTGTCTGCGTTGTCTGAGATGTGCGGGAACCATCGCTGTTAATATGTATAAATACTGACTCAATCTGCTTACCTGAGTCATCGTACTGATACTGATTTATGTCCGTTACCCTTGGTGCATCGATATACGCGGCTGCATCAGGGTCAAACTCCAGGTTTTGGTCAAATACAACGCTTGCTGAAAAATTCTGCGTTATTGAGATTCTCTGTTTTAACTTGCCTTCCTCAGCGCCGGTTGTTTCATATGTATTTTCAACTGTATTTGCTGTCCATGTACCGTTTATATTCTTATTTATATTAACTGACTTAATCTGCCTGCCGGTTACATCATAATACCTATACACCCTGTTTTCAGATGTCGTTACATAGCTGCTCTGAGCATTTAATTCTTCAGTCGTAGAAACAGATGTATAATTCTTAAGCGTGCCGTCAGTATAATATTCTCTTATATCAGTTCTTACATCCCTTCTGTATTCCTGCTGGCTGTCTCCATGATAATATTTTCTTATAGAGGTTGTGCCTGTGAGATCTGCCTCGACATCTGCTGATTCATATGTATAATCAACCCTGTATTCTTCTCTTTCTGTTGTTTCCCTTAAGGCATTCTTGTATGTCCTTGTTTCTGTTGTGTAATCCAAACGGCCGTTAAGATATTCCTTGTGCTGAGTAAGTATATTTTGGCTGCCATCTGTATTAGTGTGCTCATAAGTATAATCTGAAAGCTGGCCCTGCTCATTATAGTCCCTTCTTGTATAATCTATCTCGCTATTTAACAGAACGCCGTTTGTATAATTTTCGTTTGTGGTAGTTGATTCGAATGTTTCAAGGTAGTCAGTATCAGGCCTGTATGTCCTTACCTGGCTTATTATTTGCTTAAAGGTTATTTTATTATCAGCGTCTTTGGTTATAGTTGTGGATACATAGCTTATAAGTCTGTCAGCTTCGTAGACTTTTACTATTTCATTAACCTGCTCATTAAGTACCACATTGTTTTTTGAATAGTTTGTGGTAGTTTTGACTGAATGAGTATAATAACTACCCTGATAATCTAATCTTTGCTCTGTAGATGTGCTCCAGGTGCCATCATTATTTACATGTGTGCGAATAAGGCTGGTAATACGGCCCTGTGCATCATAATATGTCTCATATTCGTCTGTTTCCGGCGTACCTATTGGATTTTCGTTTGCGTCATAATCCGTTCTCGTGACAGTTGTCTTTATATAGGAAAGGATACCGTTATTTTCATCATCATAATCCTTGGTTACTTCTGTATATTCTTTATTTGTAAGCTTGCCGTTTTTGGAATAATAGTCTCTTGTAGTCTGAGAACCAACAAGCCTGTTATCATGGTCCTCGTCAACCTCCTGAGTCGCAGTTATAACAAGCTTTGATCCGTCATTGTAAACATATGTAATAACATTTATTGAGTGGATTAACGCATTTTGGGAATATTCTTTCACTATCTCGCTGATACGCACAGTGCCGTCTGAAAGAATCTGATTTGTTTTATAACTACTATTTACAAGCTCGCCTGCTGTGGTGTATTCGTCTTTAAGCTCATATGTTATCGGTTCGCCTGTATAACCGGCCTTTACAGCAGTAGAAATGATAACCTTATTCGCGCCCTTTACCTCTATGGCAGTAACTGTAAAATTCAAGGATGTTATGACATAGCCATAAGCATCCTTAACTTCGTATGTAAATTCACTGCCTACTGCAATATTTCCAAAATTATCTGTCTGGTATATCCTGATGGTTGTCTGAAGCGTATTGCCGCTTGAATCCAACACCTTTTCAATAACCCGTAACTGGCCTTCAATCAATTCTACTTCTATGATTATTCTTGCTGATGGGTCATTTGCAAATCCATCCTGATTAGTATCTGAAACATAAACAGTGCCTTCTCTTATTATTGCGTTGTTGGCATCTGTAACCTTTTCGTAATAGCTTATAAGGTTGCCTTCTGAATCATACTGCATATAACTGACAAATCTCTTCTCAACAAGATTGCCGTCTTCATCTGTAACTTCTTCAACGTATTCAAGGAGATTGCCGTTTTCATCATAAATCTGTCCTGAAATATTATGTAGGTATTCATCGGTATAGGTTGCCTGGCCCTGCGCATCGCCATAAACTTTTATTTCTTCTTTGTATGAAACTATAAGCTTGTTGGCGTTTGTTTCATCACTGCCATAAAATACTGAATCCGCGGTATACTGAATGTCATACCTGTGCACTTCGGTAACTACGCCATTTGGAGCAGTAGTTCTTGATGTGTATTCTGCGAGAAGCCTTTTGTCATTATAGTGCATGTTAAATGTATCTCTGAAAGACACATTTCCATGATCATCAGTAACGCGTTCGTTGAGTATGCTTGTGGTAAGGCCTGAAAACGGGTCAAAATTGACTATCATGCCGTCTTCATATCTCATGTAGTCCTTGCCCATCAAAGATTGAACCCTGAGTATCTCCTGGACTATAGACTGCTGCGCCATGATCCTTTCAGGGAATATACCGTATATTTTTTCTTCCTGGTTACTGCCGTAAAGTGACTTATCAAGGCCATACTGCACTACGGCAGGAGCTACGCTGCGCTGCTGTTCTGCCCTGCGCCTTTGCTGTAATTCTTCAAGTTCCAGCTTTTTGTTCTCTTTAAACGCCTCAAGGCCTAAAAAGCCTGTGCGCTCTTTTGTTACCTGCTCAGGCTTAACCCTTGACCTGTCAAATGCTTGGGCTACGCCTGTCTGGGTAAAAATAAAAGCAACGACCACTACTGAAGCTATTATTCTTAATAATAGCTTATGTCGTTGCTCCCATGGTATAAAAACAGAATTTATTTTATCTAAGTTTTCCATGTCTTTTATCCTTTTTACTTTCACTTATTCCCCTGCAAACTAACTTCTGGAGGGACTTTGTAAACACTGTAAAAAAGAGACAATTTAAAACGCCTTTTAACCGCCAAAATCTTTACTGCTGATTAAAAGGACTTCTGAATCACTCCAATTCTCGCTAAGAACATTAATCATTATATAGCTTATTATAATCCTTACCATAAAAAACCGGATTACCAATAATTCAAAAAACTTAACCTTTTGGTAATCCGGCTACCCCTATTTTTAAGATTAAACAAAGCTGCTGATGGGGCCCGTGACTTTGCGTCCTGCGATTACTCACAGTTTGCTTTTGTCGGGGCTACTTCTTAAACTATTAAGTTTTCAATATGAACTACTTTATTAAACACCTTTAAAAACCTGCTCTTCTCTACTACTATAACAACTGAAAATCGGAAATATTCCCACTTTTTTTCATTTATTTTTTTATTTATGTTTCTTATGCTTTTTGTTAGTAAAAATGAAAGTTTGTTAAAAACTGATCTAAAATTACAGTGGAAATAGCACGATCCTGGATGCCAATAGGAAATTATATTGAAATAGCCTTATGCGCGCGCCACACCTATAAAAAAGTAGCTTAAAAATAAACATTTGATACTAGATGATACTGTATGATACTGTCTCTACAGATATGATACTGCTTATTTAACTATGATACTGTTTAATTTACAATGATACTGTTATCATAACTACTTGAAATCATTATACTTATGATGATATAGTATGATACTGTCTAATTTAGTATTTAATGGCAATTATATACGTTTTTTAGGGATACCTCTTTAAGAGATGTCCCTATAGTCGTATGATTTGCTTATTAGACATACTATTTACTTATAAAGCTCTTTTGTGAATTTCTTATCTAGTGAGGTAGGTATTCTTACAGAGGAAAAACTCTTTAACACTAACCTGGCATTCCACAATAAAATGGCCTCATTTTGGCAGTATTTGCACGTAGATAGATGTTTTTCAACAACCAGCCTTGCCTTATCTGAAAGCTGGCCATCTATGTAGAAGGATAGTCTTTTTGTAGCAAGTTTACATCTTTCCATTTGAACCATTTTTTGGACTTTTCCTTGTATAATACAGCTAATTTATTGGCTATTTTACGCCTTGCCCTATGCAGCCTGGAACCCACTGTAGAAGGCTTACACCCCAATATCTGCGCTACATCCTGATAAGACTGGCCCTGGATATCGCATAAAAGAAGTATCTCTTTATGCTCAATAGGCAAAGAATTTATTGCCTCCTGTATCTTACCAACCAGCTCTTTGCTGCGTATTGTGATCTCAGGCCTGTCATTTACATTCTCAAGCACATCAATCATGCCTATGTTGCCATCTGTATCTTTTAAAGGAGCATCCAGGGAAACCTCAGACCTTATATTCTTGCTCTTTATAGCATTTTTGCACAGGTTTCCGGCTATAGTATAAAACCAGGCAAGGGGTTTACCCTTTTCTGAATACTTATTCAAATTTATATACGCGTTTATAAACGTTTCCTGCGTGATCTCCTCTGCCAGGGCATAATTGTTTACAAACCGGTATACATAGTTAAATATCTGCTTTTTATATTTCTGATAAAATTGCTCAAAGGCTGTTTTGTCGCCTTTTGTTGCCTTTTCCAGCAATATTTCATCTTCTCTCTTAGTATCCATAACAACCCAAACCCTCAAATATTCCCATTTATTTCTAAAAAATGGCTATTTTTAATAGCTGCTATTGATAACGTCTATCAATTCCCTGAACCTGCCGAAATCATGGCGGTTAAAATGCATCTTTATACGCGGCAGACCCAAATGCTCATTATTCTCTGTTTCCAGCTCAAAAGCAGGTGTTTTCTCAGGCCCGCTGGATAATATATCGCAAAAGCCCTTTTTTATCAAGCTAATTACCTTATCAGGCATCTCATTGTTAAGCCTTATGACCGTAATATCATTTATATAGCGCATGGAATGGTAATTTTTGTAAAAATGCCTGATTTGCCTTACGGCATCATTAACATCATTGGTAATACTGAATATCTTAAGCTCATCTTTTGATATATAGCCGTCTTTAAGTATGCTCTTTTTAACAAAATTAAGCCAGTTCTTCCAGTAAGTACCGCCTTTCGGTTCAAGCATTATAATAGGCCTGGGCCTGCATTTGCCTGTTTGGAAAAGTGTTATAACCTCAAAACCCTCATCCATAGTGCCAAATCCACCCGGAAACAGCGCTGTAGCGTCTGATTCCTTGATAAATATGAGCTTTCTGGCAAAAAAGTACTTAAAATTAACAAGCTTTGTGTCTTCCGCTATATACGGGTTAGGTTTTTGCTCAAACGGAACCCTTATGTTAACGCCAAAACTGTTGACAGCTCCGGCGCCTTTATTGCCTGCTTCCATTATGCCCGGGCCGCTGCCTGTAATAACCTGAAAACCCTCTTTGGCAATAGCCTTTGCGAATAATTCTGCCATTTTGTATTCTTTTGCGTTTTTATCTGTCCTAGCTGAGCCGAATAAAGCAACCTTGCGCCTGTGGCGGTATTTTGAAAAAACCTTAAAGGCGTATCTGAACTCCTTAAGCGTGGTGTTTATCAGCTTCATATCCCCGGGATCAGAACATTCCTCGCCTATCTTGGCTATCGTAACAAGCATATCACGCATAAGGCTTTCCTTAAAACCCGAAGCGTAATTACCGGCTATCTGACCTATAAGATCATTAATTCTGTCATCTTTTGCCTTGTATGGCTTTTTATTTTTATATCGCATATTACATGACATCCAGAACGTTTTCTTTGTATTTATCAGGGTAACTCTTGCCCAAAGCGGCTTCGAATTTATCAGAATGAGCCGCTTTAAGATTAGATATCATAAGCCTTACCACGTCTATCCGGCGTGTTGTTTTGTGATGCGACATAATATAACTCTGAACCGATGAAAGGTCTCTTTTTTCCTGAACCTGGATAACGTCAAGCATCCTTATCATAGCCATAGGGTCATAGCCGGAGCGCAATAAGTATTCAGCGGCCTTTATATCAGCCTCGGACTGTATCTTTTTATGCACGCCCACATCAATCAAATCATAAGCAAACATTATTCCGTGCATAAGCACATCTTTTTTGTTTGCCGTGCTTACTGAATGAAAAGCCATATTTTTTTCTATAGAAGGAATTGAATGCCTGTAAGCTATGTGGACTACCTCTGCGGCTAATACGGCTGCCAGCTGCGCCTCGGTTTTTAACTTAGTTAAAAAGCCCTTTGTTATATAAACATAACCCCCTGGCGCTGAAAAACTGTCAATCTCATTAGCATCAAGCACAGTAAAATGATAAACTATATTTTGCCTGTCTGAAACGCTTACTATCTTAAGCCCGACGTGTTCAACGTATTTTTGCACCTTGGAATTATCATATATGCCGTATTTTTTAACCAGCTTTTCGTTTACGCCGCGGCCTATCGCAGCCTCTGTCTGCTGCGTCATAGCAAACACGCCCTGGCAGGACAACAAAAGGGCTGTCGTTAAAAAAACTACCGCAAAAATATTGCTTATACGCCCCATATCTTCTTCAATTCCTCGTTTATCTTGCTTTCGTTCACAGGTTTTACTGCTTCAATACGGCTGCGGCTGATATCGCTTTTCTTGAAAAACTCGCGCGCAGAAATACTCAAAGCGCCGAATGCCTTGGCATGGTTACGCACATAATTATCATCTGAAACAACGCTGATATCTGAAGCATCTTTGGCGTTTTTCAGAATGGTTATTATGCGGTTGTCCGCCTCTTCATGCGTCCTGGTAAAGACCACCTTAATTGCGCCGCCGGTTTGCTGCTGATATAACCCTGAGTGCTCGTCTTTACCCTCAAAAACTACTATATATTCGTTGCCTTTTGCAGAATGCGCCTTTACCATGGATACCAGCGCCAGGCGCGCAGCCTCGAGGCTGTTGTCTAATTTCTTCTCTAAGCGCGCTATCTTATAAATAATATTATATCCGTCAAATAAAAATGTCACTGTATTTTATTTCCACACAGCCTTGAGCTGCCCGCAGCCGGAATTTATGTCAAAACCTTTTCTCCGGCGTCTGACTGCATTTATTTTATTTTTAAGCAGCCTGTCGGCAAATTTTTTTACATCCCGGCTTGCGGAAGTTTTAAAATCCGCGCCTTCAATCCTGTTATAGGGTATAAGATTTACCTTGCAGCTTATGCCTTTTAATATGCCTGAAAGCGCGTCAGCGTCTTCAGACGAATCGTTTAAACCGCTTATCAAAACGTATTCAAATGTTACATGCCGGCGGGTTTTAGATATATAATCTTTTACCGCGTCCATAAGCGCTTTTATATTATATTTTTTGTTCACAGGAACAAGGGTGTTTCTTTTATCATCAAAAGCGCTGTGCAGGGAAACACTTAAGTTTATCTGTTTCTTATAATCCGCCAGCTTCTTAATGCCCGGGATTATGCCTGAAGTTGAAACAGTTATCCTGCGGCTTCCTATATTTGCCGCATAAGGGCTTGTTAAAAGGTCTATGGCCGAAATCAGATTTTCAAAATTCAAAAGCGGCTCGCCTATACCCATAAAAACAACATTTGTAATGTCTTTGTCGCTTTTTTGCGCATGATGGCGCATTAAAAGGAACTGGCTTATTATCTCTTCTTTAGTGAGATTGCGCTTAAAACCAGCCATGCCGCTTGCGCAAAACACGCATGACACAGCGCAGCCAACCTGCGTCGAGATACACGCTGTTAACCTGGCGTCATCCGAAGACAAAAGCGCTGACTCAATCAGGTATGAATCTTTTAATTTTATAAGAAATTTTTCAGTTTTATCTGCTTCGCAAATCCGGAAAGTTACTATTTCGCCTGCCAAAATACGGCAGTTTTTATTTAACAAGCTTATAACGGCTTTGGGAAGCTGCCTGAATTGGTTAAAATCCAACAGGCCTTTTTTGTATATACAGTGAAATACCTGCTTTGCGCGGTATGCGTCTATGCCGTTTTTATCAAAAAACCCGGCAAGTTCTTCTAAAGAGAAAATGAATCTGATTTCTGAGAACCTTTCTTAAATTTTGCCTCAACCTCGTCAACCGCCTGCCGTAAGCTAGCTATTGTTTTGCTGACCTGGTCTTCTGAATATTTGTATGCCGAGGCCGAAAGATTGCCTATCAGTTTTATCTTCTTTATCGCGTTTGGAACCCTGAGGTTGGCGATACGTATAAATTTTTCTTCGGCTGTTTCATTGGGCCTTGAGCCCTGACTTTCCAATTTTTCCTCGTCTGACATAGATACCCCCTTAGATTAACTTGGCTTCTTTTAAATCGCTCTCTAAAGCAAGGATTGCTTCCTTGATCTCAGGATATAACTTTACATTAATGGACACGCCTTTTCCCGTAGGCGAATACTCGCTGGCGCCCTGCGGCAGGGTCCATGTCCTTATGTCTATAAGATCGTTGCCCTGATACTCAGTTATGCTAACCCTTATCTCCTGAAACTTATTCTTTGGAAACGCTTTAACTGTTTTCTGCATGAATCTTCCCCTTTCTGTACATTAATACTGTCACCAACACCAATGAAAATGAAATAAAATTCATTATGCTAAATACCCTCCATAGCATATCCACAGACACAAAACTCGACGGTGCCATAACCAAAAGGCACGCCCAAACGCCTGCTGCCCAGAATATGCTTATATCCTCTGACGAGCGCCTCTTTATTACCCTGAATATTAATGGCAGGTTCCAAAAAGGAAGCACCACCGCTGCTATAAACGAAATGTGTTTGAGCATAAAATATTATATTTAGGGTATTATATTATCACTTGAGGCAGAAAATTGCAAGGATTTTATGCAGCAGCGCGGCACAGGCGAAGCTTGAGGCAAGGTCGGCTTTGACAGGCGACAGTTCTACTATGTCCATTCCGATGAGATTTTTGTTGGCTTTTTTGATGGCAGAAAATAAATCAACGACTTGATACCAGGTTAATCCACCCGGCTCCGGCGTGCCTGTGGCGCGGACAACAGCCGGGTCAAAAACATCCACATCAAATGAGATATAAATATTTTTGCTTAATCTTTTTGTTATCTTCTTGATCCAATCCTTGTCTTTATGTATCTGATGCGCATAATGAATCTTTATGCCTTCTCTTTTGATAAACCTGCTTTCTTCGTAGGACTCGCTGCGCACGCCTACTGAAACAAATGCCACGCCCATTTCCCAGATCCTGCGCATAACACAGGCATGTGAATATTTTGTGCCGCCGTATGTATCGCGCAAATCAGAATGCGCATCAAGGTGCAAAATTGAAAAATCGCGGCGACTGGTTTTGATTGCTGCTATTATCGCTGCTGTAATCGTATGTTCGCCTCCGAAATAAATAGGCAGGTTGCCGCCGGAAAAGTCATAGTTAATTTTTTTTATATCTTTTACCGCAGGAAGAATCTTTATCGCAATATTGTCAGTAGGCCTGTTCAACTCTATATCATACCGTTCAACCTGCTTAAAGGCGCAAAGAATGGCTTTAGGGCCATTCTTTGTGCCTTTACCGTATGAAGTAGTCTTTTCATACGGAACCGGAATGATTACAACTTTTGATTTCATGTGATAAATACCGCTGCTGCGACAACCGATGTCCACAGGCCGTCTTTGTTGCCTTCGGCCGACTGGGTGATATTTCTTGTCCTGATTATCTTGCCTGAGGTCTGAAATTCCTGCTTTCTCTCATCCCAGTTTTTATCAGCGTCAAAATCTATATCCATTATACTGGCAAGCATTGAAGCAGCCAGGTCTTCGGCGTAAGCTCCGGCTCTTTCTTCTGTCTCTCCGCATGCGTGATGCTCTGAAAGATACCCGTAATGGTCAGAATCCGCCGGCACCGCAAGCCCCACTGAAGAAACTATCAGCCTGTTAGGCTCATTCGTGTCGCTTCTTGCCATAACACAAAAAACTATCTGCCCGTGCCTTAAACATTTAACGCCATGCTCTTTTGATACAAGCTTGCATCCCGGCGGCAAAATACTCGATACGGTTACCAGGTTAAAGGCCTCTATCTCGGCTTTTCTCAACGCTATTTCAAAACTCGTAAGCTTATCCTTGTGCACGCCAACGCCTTTGGTGAAGAAAATCTTGGTAGGCACAAGTATACCCGGGTTTACGACTATCTCAGGCTCCTGTTTCTGCTCGCCGTTTATTTTCTGATCAACACTGTTAGGTTCCTGCGCCACTGGTTTTATCCTTTCCTACAAAATTATACTTTATTGCAATAATTAAATCAAGAAGATTCAATTATTCTGTATACCCATGCGTTTTAAGATGTTTTGAATGTCTTGAGGTATGGATTTGGCGGCAAGGGCAGCGGCGTATATCATTACCGAAAACTGCCAGCAGTCCTCAGGCGAAACCACAAGGCCTGTGCTGACATCCTCTTTCCGCTCTAGATCGCGCTTGTATTTTAAGACAACCTTTGACAGGGGGCCTGAAACCACATCCAGTTTCTGGGTCTGATTTGAATATTTCATGCTTGGGAATGATACGCCGCGCAAAAAAAGAAACGCCGCAACATCATTGATCTCGAAACCCTCAAATTGCGGCAGGCCGCCCGGCAACATTACCATTGGCTTTTCAGCCGTAATCCTGCCCTGGCGCACAACAACATCACCCGGGTTTACGGTTGACTCCGCCAGGTATACATAGGGCAGTTCCGTTTGATCAAAAGTATAAAGATACCTTATACGCGCCCTGTATATCTCGGTTTTAGTAATTGCTCTCTGCCACAATTCTTCGATGTTCATTATTTTTTACCCAATAAAACTTCTTTTCTCTTAAGCAATTCACTTGCATATCTTGAACCAAACCCGCCCATCTTTTCTTTCAGGCTGTTTAATTTATCCTCAACCTCTTTAATGGCCATCTGGCCGATTTTTTTATTCTTTTTGGCCCCTGTTTCAAGGGCTGCTTCCGGCGTTGCTTCTGGCGCTGCTACTTCTTTTTTAGGTTCAGCTTTAAGTTCGGCCTTTGGTTCGGCTTTTGGTTCAGGCTTAAATTCAGCTTTTGATTCTGCCTTTGGTTCTGCCTTAAGTATTTCCTGTTTTTTGTCCTCTTGCTTTTTTTCTTCCTGTTTTTTGTCCTCTGTCATGATTTTATAGCCTCCATGCATTCATTGATTTCTACACCTATAACGTTTAAATCTGATACAAAACTCTCTAGATTACTAAATACAAATGATTTTCTTATGCCTGCCTTTTTGCCACCCTCTATTAGTTCAGGCCTGTCGTCGGTATATATTATCTTTTCCGGCGTTGTCTTGGCCGCCGATATCGCGGCTTGATAAATTTTCGGATCCGGCTTCATTGCGCCGGCTTCATAAGATAAAACTAATCCATCAAATTCCGCGATTATTGGAAAATTTTTTCTTATATACTCAAATTGCAGTGTATTCACGTTGGACATCAAAACAAGCCGGTAATCATTTTTAAGGCATTTTACCAGTTCAAACATATCATCTTTCTGGCTGAATATATCCACCCATATTAATACAAACTCATCAAAAGAAATATCAAGCCCTGTCAACTTTTTTAGCTCGGCGTAAAACTCGCGCGGCGATACCTTGCCCTCGTCGAAAAGCTTGGTAAGCTCTGACTCAAAAAACAACTGGTAAAGCCATTCCTGTGGTTTTCCGGTAAGCTTAGCTATCTTTGCGGCAGAGATATTATGATCAAAATCAACCAGCACCCTGCCTAAATCAAATATAAACGCGTCGTAATTCGTATTTTTCATAGGATATTATTATAACATAATAAGATTATTTCGCAAGGTAATTTCTACTGCAGGTTGCGCTTAAGAATCTTGCCTGTGGCGTTTTTGGGCAGGAACTGCCTTATTTCTATGTATTTCGGTATTTTATACGACGCAAGCCGCTCGCGCAGATAACTCAGCAATTCATGTTCTATATCATTTTGTGACTTATGACTTGTGACTTGTGACTCTTCTTTTAACACAACAAAAGCCTTCGGCGCCTCGCCTTTATGCTTATCAGGTATCCTTATAACAGCAGCCTCTTTGACTAACGGATGTTCATAAAGCGCATCCTCTATTTCCTTAGGGTAAACATTCAAACCACGCACATTCACCATTTCTTTTTTTCTACCGACGATATAGATATAACCATCGGCATCAAGTTTTGCAAGGTCTCCTGTATAAAGCCATCCGTTTTTTAATGTCTCAATATTTGCCTGCGGCTGATTCAGGTAACCCTTCATTACGTTAAGGCCTTTTACCAGTAACTCGCCAACTTCACCAATAGGCACTTCTTTATCGGTCTTATCAACCGCCCTTACCTGAACATCAGGCAGCGCCAGGCCTATTGATCCGGGCTTACGCATACCTTTAAGAGGGTTTAATGAAACAACAGGCGATGCCTCTGTAAGGCCGTAACCCTCTATCAGCGGCACTTTAAACTTTTTCTCAAAACGCGCCAAGGTATCAACAGGCAATGCGGCAGCGCCTGATATACATAATCTTAAAGGGTTTATAATCCTTGAAACCAAAGGCGCGGTCAGCATGCGCGGCAGCTTGGCGTCTTTTAATATATTAAACATGGAGGGTATACCCGTAAAAACCGTAACCCTTTTTCTGATAATAGTCCTCAGTATGCGCTTAAACGGCCTCGGAGATACAAAAATAGTAACTTTGGAACCGCAAAAAATCGGAAGCAGCATGCACACCGTGGCGGCAAACGAATGAAATAATGGCAAGACACATACAAAATGGTCTTTTACTGATATCTTTATAGCGCAAGATGAGGATTTAGCATTGGAAACAAGGTTATAATGCGTAAGCTCAGCGCCCTTGGGCCTGCCTGTTGTGCCTGAAGTGTACATTATAACAGCCGTATCATCCCGGGCTATTTGGCCTATCCTGTTGTTTTTCGGCTTTTTATCCAGAAGGCTGTGAAAATCTATTGTTTCCTGGGTTTTCTTACGGCTTACAAGTATTATATTTCTTAAGCTCTCTACTCTTGTACGAAGTTCAAACGCCGTATATAAAAAACTGGGCGATGTGATAAGCGCGATGGCGCCTGAATCCTCCAGCATATACTTTATTTCATCTGTCTTAAGCATTGTATTAACAGGCACGATTACAGCGCCGGCCTTGAGTATGCCAAAATAACTTATTACAAATTCCGGCCTGTTAAATAAAAGAAGGGCCACGCGCTGGCCCTTTTCTATTTTTAAATCGCCTATGAGCGAGGCGCTTAGATTATCGCTTTGTTCATCAAGGCTTCTGTATGAAACTTTTCTCTGGCCGTATATAAGCGCTGTCCTTTTTTCGTGTTGCGCGGCGCTTACCTTTAACATTTGCGCCAGATTGCATATTTGCGTCATTCGCAACTCTCCTGATCTGTTGAATTTTATTCTGCCTGTTATGCATGCCTCTCATTTCATTCTCCGAGCTTCTTTACCAGCGCCTCGCCGAATGCCACGGCGCTCCCAGGCCCGTCAGCAGTAATAATATTTCCATCAACCTCGACGGACTTGGCGGTATAATTTGCGCCGTTATCCTTTAAGATCTGCGCCTCGCCTGGAAAACAGGTGGCTTTTTTATTCTCAAGCACGCCTGCCAAAGCCAGCGTTGCGCCTGCTGAACATATGCCGCCTACTACCTTGCCCTGAACAACTGCTTCTTTTATTACGCTAAGGGCCTTGGCATCTTTCCAGTATTGCCTGCAGCCGGCTCCGCCTATAAAAATCACAGCGTCATAATCAGAAACATTTATATCCAAAACAAGCTTATCCGGCACATATGTCTTACCCAATGTACCTTTCGCAAGTTTTGTATTAGATGACGCGACATCCACCTTTACGCCTGCATTCTCGAGCGCTTCTTTCGGCTTAAAAAACTCCTCATCCCGAAAATTTTTCTCCGCTATTACCATTACAACTCTTTTATCGGTTAATTTAGCCATAGCCACCTCGCCATATACATTAAAAATCATTAAAAACAAAATAGAATAAATCAGCGTCTTCACAACAGCCTCTATTTTATATTTTTCTGGAAGGGCACAAATCGTAAAGAACGCATTTATCATGCAGCGGTTTTTTGGCGTTGCATACAGCGCGGCCATGGTTAACAAGCAGAAAATTCACGCTCCCCCAGTCTTTTTTCGCAACAACAGCCATTAAATCTCTTTCAACCTTCACGGGGTCGCTAAACCGGCTTAGGCCCAATCTTTTTGAAAGACGAAGCGCATGCGTGTCAACCGCAATGCCTTCCACCTTTCCAAACGCGCTTGTCAGCACAATATTGGCTGTCTTGCGGGCAACGCCGGGCAAAGATACAAGGCCATCCATGGTATCAGGCACCCTGCCGCCAAAATCATTAACAATCTTTTTTGCGGCATTAACGATATTTTTCGCCTTGTTCCTGTAAAAACCCGTCGAGCGAATCTCTTTCTGGAATGTTTTCAAATCCGCTTTTGCGTAATCCTTTACTGATCCGTATTTCTTAAACAAATCCTTTGTTACAATATTTACCCTTTTATCCGTGCACTGGGCCGATAAAATCGTGGCAACCAGGATTTCAATGGGGTTTGAAAAATCCAGCGCAACCCGGACCGCGGGATACTCTTTTTTTAAAAGCTTTATTATCTGTAATGCTCTGATCTTTGCGTCCAATTTACTTTAACAGCGCCTCAAAGCCTTCTTTGGGCTTACCGCTGCCTGAATACTTTATTATACCTGTCTCGTCCACAAAATACGTAGCGGGTATGCCGTAAACATTATAACTTCTGGCCACGTCACCCGTTTCATCAAGAAGAACGGTATAATTTATACCGTATTTTTTTACAAACGCCGAAACCTTTTCCTGGCTCTCCTGGATATCAATACTCAACAATTTTACATCTTTGTCCTTATGCTTATTAAAAAACGCCTTAAGGTCATTAACCTCTGTTACGCAGTAAGGGCACCATGTTGTCCCGAATACTATCAGGACATTTTTACCTTTAAAATCGTGCATGCTAACCTCTTTACCATTGACATCCTTAAGCGTAAAACCCGGTGCATTTGGTATAACTTTTCCGACAGAATTTTTATCAGATGTAGTACCCATTGCGCTTGCCGTCATTATCAGGCAAGCCCCTAAAACGCCAACTAACATAAAAACCATTATTCTCTTCATGTCTATACCCCTTTCTTTTGGATTAAATCCACATTGCGCCTGCTTTTATTAAAAAATATTCTCCCAGCAAAATAAGTATAATCCCGAATACCTTTTTAATTTTAAGCGTCCACGCATCTGCTTTTGGCAAAGACGCTAGCACTGCCGTAAATGTGCCCACTATTATCAGCATAAAACCCATTCCCATTGCAAATGTAAATAAAAGCGTTGCCCCGAATACAACGCGCTGCGTAGTCGCGACATAAGCCAAAAGCGCCGCCAATGCGGGCGCTGTGCACGGGCCTGTCACAAGGCCCGAGATCATGCCTGCCAAAATATTTCCCAGAAAACCTTTACCAAAGAGCCCTTTTGTCTTTACCCTGGAACTCAAGGCAAATAAAAATGATAAATCAAACACATCGAGTGTTGATAAACCCAGCAAAACACATACATTTCCTACTATAAAAAACGCCCATGGGCTTGTCTGTATCCTGCCGAACAGGCTACCTGCAAGCGCTGCTATAATACCTAAAGCCGAATACGTAAGCGCTATTCCCGCCACATATGACAATGAAAGTAAAAATGCCTTGCGTTTTGATTCCGCCTTTTGCGCGCCTATAATAGCTGCTGTGATGGGAATCAAAGGATATATGCAGGGTGTAAGGCTGATAAATAACCCCCCTAAGAATGCCGCCAGATACGCCATAAAACTTCCTGACTGCGCGTATGACTGCAGATTGGATATAAGATTTTCAAACATAGATTATCCTTTCTTTAAAATTTTTAGCATCTGCTTATGAATCTTGCCGTTAGAGGCAAGTATCTGTTTATCATAAATACTGTATTTACTGCCTTTAAAATCAGCGAGTTCAGCCCCTGCCTCCTCGGCAATAAGAGAACCTGCTGCTGTATCCCACGGGTTAAGCCCAACCTCCCAGAACCCGTCAAACCTGCCGCAGGCGACATAACATAAATCAATCGCCGCAGAACCAAGCCGCCTTACAGCTTGTGAGGCAAGAAGAAAATTCTTAAAATTCTCTATATTTGTATACTTGGCCTCTTTTATGTTATAAGCAAAACCGGTTACAAGCATGGATTCTGAAATATTGTTTACAGCCGATACATGGATTCTTTTATTATTTAAATAAGCGCCTTTATTCTTTTCTGCGCAAAACAATTCATCGCGGCTGGGGTCATGCACAACGCCGGCTATCACCTGGCCGTTTTTCTCAAGGCCTATGGATGCGCAAAATATGCCAAGCGAATGCGCGTAATTGGTTGTACCGTCGATAGGGTCTATTATCCATTTGTATCCGGAGCGTTTACTGCGGCTGGCGCCGCTTTCTTCGGCTAAAAAATCATGTTCAGGAAAACTACGCCTTATATGCTTTATTATGATCTCTTCTGATTTTTTATCAACCTCTGTAACCAGATTTATGGTGTTATTACTCTTATAGGAAACCCTGCCGTAGTTTCCCATCCTTTTAATCATATATTTGCCGGCTTTTTGCGCTGCCTCTTTTGCAACTTTAATATATATACTATCTCTCATTTTGCGCCTGATAAATCTTTCCCTGATTTATACGCTTTTTCCAGCGCGCCTTTTATTGATTTTATATCGCCGGCGCGTCCTGCTCCTCCAAAAAACAACTCTTCTGTAAAATCAATATTCATTGTCTTAAAAAATACTTCAATCGTTTTTCTTGTAAATTTATATAATGTGTCTTCTTTATGGCCGCTGACACATATAAACGCCCCATTCGCTTTGCGCTTTTCGTTTTGCGCTTTTCGCTTTTTCAGCACATACTTCGCCACCCACTCCGACTGGCACCTGTCTATCATTGCCTTAAGCTGCGCAGGCGCGCCTGCAAAATATATAGGCGCGGCTATTATGACAGCGTCAGCTGAATTAAGCTTTGAATACAAAGGCGTCATATCATCCTTTAAAACGCATACGCCTGTCTTAGCGCAGCCTCCGCATGAAATACAACCTTTAAAATCCATGTCATAAATAACTAACTTCTCTGTATCAGCGCCGCTGTCTCTGGCTGCGCGCAAGGCCTCGTTTAACAAAATATCAGAATTGCCTTTTTTTCTCGGGCTTGCCAGTATTCCTAAAATTTTCATTTTAGCACCTTTTAATAATCCAGTCATAGATGTCAATAAAAACTTCCTCTTTCTTTGTTTCATTTAATAATTCGTGATAAAAACCCCTATAGAGCTTAAATTCCTTGTCCTGAGAAGCTGCTGATTCATAAAACCTCTCGGCTGCTTTTGAGTCGCATATCCTGTCATGGCCTGCCTGTAAAACCGCCAAAGGCATTTTAAAGTCCCCTGCCGCGCGCCTTGCAATCTTCATCGCTTTATTCATTTCAACGAAAAAACTTGCTGTCACAAAATGATGCATCAGTGGATCTTTGGCAAACTTTTCAATAATCTGGCGGTCGTGCGTGGCCATTTGCGGTTTTATATGGCTTGAAAAAGACCTGTTACCCAACATGTCGTAAAGTTGAGCGGCAAACCAGGCCTTTACAGGCGCAATCTTCAACCTCAATTTAAAACACGGCGAACACAAAATCAAACCTTTAAAATCATATGTAAAACGCATTGTGTAAAAAACAGAGATTAACGCCCCCAAACTATGCGCCGTCAAAAATGTTTTTTTGTTTCCCCAGCCCTTGTCTGTAAATTTTATAAATATATCCAAATCTTTTGCGTAATCATTAAAATTATCCACATGGCATGCGGCCCCGCCTGAACGGCCGTGGCCGCGCAGGTCCGGCATAAAAACATCTATTCCCTTGTCAACGAACCATTGGGCAAAATACGCATACTTTTCCGTATACTCGCCTGCGCCGTGAAGAAATATAACCTTTGCTTTAGGCTGCTGCGCCAGGCAGGCCTTATAAAACAGCTTAACGCCTTTATATCCGTCTACAAAGCCAATGATTTCATTATTCATTATATACAACACTCTTCTTCATTGCGCGCCCCCTTTAAGCATGCCGGATTTCGCCGCTTTTCGCATTATAAACTTTTCTGAAGGATAAGACATAACCTTCAGGGCCTTTTTTATATCAAACCATCCGGTTTCATCCACCTCGGTTTTATCCGCCAGTAAATCCCCTTCAAGATATTTACATAAAAAAAAGCGCACTCTCTTGCTGACTTGCGCTTTGTCTGCCGGTGATATAAATTTATAAAAAATATCGTCTAATAGTTTTATTACGCTTACTTTTATTCCTGCCTCTTCTGATATTTCCCTTACTGCGGCGCCCTCGGGGGACTCCCCCGGTTCAATCTTGCCTTTAGGCAGACACCACGCATTCCGGCGGGATATCAACACCACTTCTGTTTTTTCACCGGCCTTTTTGTATACCACGCCTCCTGCGGAAAACTCTTTCCTTGCTGGCTTTAACATAACTCATATTTATTTCTGTTTTTTTCTGGATTTTCGCGTTTTTATGCCGGCTAGTTTTTTAAGCCGCTTCTTTATCCTGGCTTTTCTTTTGTTTTGGATGGCCTTTTTCTTTTTCGCTATTTCTTTCTTTCGCTTTTTTATATGCTCGCGGTATTTCTGAACCCATTCGCGTATCTGTTTTTCTTCTTCCCTGGATACATGGTCCAGATACTGATAAAGCTTATCTTCATCATGCGGCATGAAATTAGAAAAGAACACTCCTAGTTCATAACCAAACGGTTGTTCGTCTTTGGTATCCGGCTCGCACCTTACCACGGCCCCCTCGCCTTTTACCTCGCCGATTAATTTGTCATCATCGACATATTTCGGGATTTCAAGCAAAAGCGCAACGCGCGTGCCTGGCAGGATCTCCCTGTTCATATTAAGGCATGCGCCCAAAAGGCTTACATTTTTGGTTGAAGCCAACGCCTCTGTAGTATTAAAATCAAGGCGCACAGGCAACTGGACTTTGACTCTCTTGTTTCTCCTTCTTTCAAGATCAGCAAGTGTCGGCATGTCCCCTCCTTTAATATTATATTATCACTATTGCGCGGCAAAAGCAAGAACTGCTTTTTTAGGTTATATCGCTGTATCTGATTATCCTGGCATCCAGCTTGCCGCCATTTATATCAACCACAGCAAAACTGGCAGAATTGCCTCTTTTGTCAATTTCGCGCAGGTGGCCCGGATTAACCCACAGGGTTCCTTTTTTATCTTCTATTCTGGCTATATGGGTATGTCCGTAAAAAACGGCTTTTAAATCTTTGGATAAACATTCTGGCGGGATTTGAGGAGAATGAGTCATTAAAACCTTGGCGCCCTCAATATCCTTTATAATAATATTTGGTATTTCAGGGTCATGGTAATAATTACTGCATACATCGGGTATTTTTATTATATCAATGCCCAATCCATTAATTGCATCCGCGTCATCGCATTCATCTCCAAGATGCACAATCAGATTAACGCCGGCCTTATCCTTAAAGTACCGGCCTATTGTCTTTACATATTCTATATTTCCGTGCGAATCGCTGATAAGGCCTATGATCATGGTTTTGGTTGTTCTACTTCGCCCTACTCAACGTTATTGCTGGTATGGGCTTCGTAGCAACATTCTGCTTCGCCTTTCTACTTCGCCCTACTCAACGTTATTGCTGGTATGGGCTTCGTAGCAACATTCTGTTTCGTCTTTCTACTACGCTCTGCACCATCTTATAGCTGGTAGAGCTACGTAGAAACTTCGAATTGCTGCGTAGCCCTTACCAAATGAATCTTTTTGGTGAAGGGCGAAGCAGAATGGAGCGGGCGATGAGAATCGAACTCACGTGAGCAGCTTGGAAGGCTGCCGTTCTACCATTGAACTACGCCCGCGATGGTGGGTCCTCCAAATAATTTTGCGATGCAAAATTATTTGGAGAGACCTCACCAAAATTTGTTTTACAAATTTTGGTGGGCAGGGAAGGATTCGAACCTTCGAAGGCATAGCCGACAGATTTCAAGTGCCCTCAAGTTACCTCGAGGCTTGGACTATCTCATCACCATGGTTTTTAAACTTTAGGCGGCGGGCGCTTAGTCTCTGCACCTTCCCCGCTAAAAAAATAGCGGGGCTTGGCTCACGATTACCCTGATATCAGGGCTCCCCTGAATTCACCCGCTTTTACAGTTTGCCTTTCGGCTAACCGCTGCGTTTTAACACAGTCTGTTCCATTTGACCGCTTTGGTACCTGCCCATGTATTTTATTTTGCAAAGAACTAATATACTCTTCTACCCAGTTTAAAATTGTTTCAAGCAACCTTTTATCATAATATCTTATATGTATTAAACCATGAGGCATTTTTCTATTACTTAAATTAAGATTACTTCTTCTAATATATGGTTTACTGAACTGCTTTAAACTTATATCGGTAACGTTGCTCCAAAATAATTTCAAATTATCTATATTACTATTTTCATGTGTATACAAATAAACTCTTAACCTGCTTTCATCGATACCACAAATACGACGTAAAAATTCCAGAAACATTTTGATCATCAAGGGATCACTATTAACAAAATCAACGCCAGAAACCTTCTTACATCCTTCAGCCCAATATAACATAATTCCTGCTATTTTCAACTTTTCTTCTTCAAAATTTAAAACAGCTTTTATATTAAATTTGGGTTTAAAATCGCTGGCAACATAACTTGATTCTGAAAAATTTCTGCGCGCAATGTTATATTTTTTCATACGTTTCAAAACAGACGATACATCAAGTTCGTAACGTCACGCTATTTTTGGCAATGATAAATTATCTTGCCAATATAGCTTATTTAATATTTCTCTATTTAAATCCAATGCTTTTTTCATACAGTCTGTTCCATTTGACCGCTTTGGTACCTGCCCGATTTTGTTCTACTTCGCGCTACGCAATTCAAAATAGCGGTGTGCGCTTCGTAGGAACATTCTGCTTCGCTCTAATTCCTGCGAAGCCCCACCGCTATTTCTCCAAGCTAAGGGCGAAGCAGAATGGAGCTGGCGAAAGGAATCGAACCTTCAACCTATGGTTTACAAAACCATTGCTCTGCCGTTGAGCTACGCCAGCATTTTTTGCTTTGCAAAAAATGTCCCGAGTCCCTCGCCGCTTATGGGGACACACCTTTAAGGTGTGTCCCCACCGCTAGCGTCTCGGGACGAGGGACAAAATTGCTTTATGTATCTTATTTAAAAGATCTGTCGCCCTTAATCCGGCTTGGCCTGTTTTTCTTACCGCTATATCACCTGCTGCGCCGTGTAAATATACGGCTGTTTTTGCCGCTTCAAACGGCTCAATACCCTGGCCTATAAAACTTGCGATCATGCCTGTCAATACATCGCCGCAACCTGCAGTTGCCATGCCGGGGTTACCGGTATTATTAACATACGCCTTTTTATCGGCGGCTGCGACAACGGTCTTGTGGCCTTTTAATACAACTACAACATTATACTTATCAGCAACTATTTTTGCAATATATTTTCTTTTCTTTTGAATTTCCCTAACGCTTATTCCTAAAAGCCGCGACATTTCACCCGGATGCGGGGTAATAACCTTGCCTCTTAGCAAGCCCAAGCGGCCCGGCAGGGCATTTAAAGCATCAGCATCAACAACCATGGGTAAATCTATTTCAGAAACAATCTTGCGAACTAACGCCTGCGTTTGGTTGTGTTGCGATAATCCAGGCCCTATAGCCAAAACATTTATTTTTCTTGCCTTTATAAAGCTTTTTATCTGGCTAAAGGCCTTTAAACTCAATGATTGTTCTTTTGTTTCAGGTAAAGGCCTGGTCATCACCTCGACGAGCTTGCGCGCCAAAATCGTATTAAGCGACTTGGCAAGCCCAAGCGTTACCAGCCCGCTTCCTGATAAAAGCGCTGCCTGAGCGCTCAGGTACGCAGCGCCCGTTAAGCCAAGGGATCCTGCAATCACAAACACATGGCCGTAATCGGCCTTGTTTGTATTGCTTTTTCTTTTTAAAAGAACGCTTTTAACTTTTGCCATTTTTAATCATGATGGCATTTGCCACCGCATAGGTACGCGTATGCGACATACTGATAATTATATCCGATATGTTTTTTTCCTGTTTAATCTTTTTTGCCTGGCCGGACAGATTAACCACTGGTTTACCATGCTCGTCGTTCAAAATTTCAACATGCACCCACTCTATCCTGTGTATGGTGCTGTCGCCTATTGCCTTTAAAACCGCTTCTTTTGCGGCAAACCTGGCTGCCAAATGCTGGTACGGCAGGGGTTTTCCGTTGGCATAAGCCAGTTCATTAGGAGTAAATATGCGTTTTAAAAACCTGGCAGACCATTTTTTCGCTGCCTGTTTTATCCTTGAAATCTCGACTATGTCTACGCCTGTTCCGACTATCTGCATTAAATTACCTTGTTAAAGACAACATTTCACGCACCGCTTCATCAAGCCCGTTAAAAACCGCCCTGGCTATAATGGAATGCCCTATGTTAAGTTCGTAAACCCCGCCTATCGCGGCAATATCTTTTACATTGATATAATTAAGCCCGTGGCCCATATTTACTTTTAATTTTAGTTTGATGGCGGTTTTTGCGGCGTCCTTTAAAATCTCAAGCTCTTTTTTTGCCACATTATCATTTGCGGCATTGGCATACCTGCCTGTATGAAATTCCACAAACTCAGCGCCCGTTTTTTTAGATGCCTTTATCTGTTTTTTATCCGGGTCTATAAACAAGCTGACCACAATACCTGATGATTTAAGGTCTTTGACAACATGCTTTATCTTTGCCGGAGATTTTACGACATTAAGCCCGCCCTCTGTTGTAATCTCCCGGCGTTTCTCAGGCACAAGGGTCGCCTGGTCAGGTTTTATCTTTTTGGCTATCTTTACTATCGACGGCGCAACGGACATTTCAAGGTTTAATTTTGTCTTTACGATCCTGCGCAGGATCTGGAGGTCCCTGTCATTTATATGGCGCCTGTCCTCGCGCAAATGGCACACAATCGAATGGCACCCCGCGTTCTCGCACAAAACAGCTGCCTTGACAGGGTCAGGCTCAGGCGCCATACCGCCTAAAACCGTTTTATATCTTGCCTGCCTGAGTGTTGCGACATGATCTATATTAACGCCTAATTTCGGCATGAATCACCTTTTCGTAAGCTGGCCTGCCACGTAAAGCCAGGTCAATGCAGCCAGGACCAACGCTATAAACTTAAGCCAAAAATTATGTAAAATCTTTTCAATAATCTTATTCATATTCTAACCCTCTGAATTAAACTTTGAAAAAATCCCGTACCTGAAAGGCCCGCCTATTGCCAGCTGCTTCCAGAAATTCTTGGATTTCTGCCCGGGATTATATAAATTTTTCAGTATCCTTACAAGCCCGTCTTTATCAAGCTCTCGTGTCAATTTGCCGCCTATGGCTATTGAAATACCGCCTGTCTCCTCTGAAACCACTATAACCACGGCGTCTGTTTCTTCTGTTAAGCCTATGGCAGCCCTGTGCCTTGTGCCGAGTATTTTGCTTATCCTCGGGTTTTCGGTAAGCGGAAAAAGGCAGCCCGCGAATGAAATCCTGTCGTTATGCACCACAACGCCTCCGTCGTGAAGAGGCGTTGAAGGCGTAAAGATAGTGCATAATAATTCGCTTGTTACCTTGCTGTCCAGCGCCACGCCGCTTTCAACATAACTTCTTAGGCTGGCTTCTCTTTCTATGGCTATCAAGGCGCCCACTTTTTTTCTGGACATTATAACTGCCGCCACGCTAAGCTCTTCTATTACTTTTTCTTCTGTCGGCAAAATATTAAATATATGCCTTTGGCCTAAACTTGCAAACCCCCTTCGCAATTCCGGCTGAAACAATATCAGAAATGCTATAACGGATATAGCCAGAAGCCTGGACAAAATCCAGTTAAGCGTGTAAAATTCAAAATACTGCGCGAGAAAAAAAGCAAACACAAGCACTACCAGGCCCCTCAATACCTGTATAGCCCTTGTGCCTTTTAAAAAAACAAGCAGCGTATAATAAACAAACCATAAAACAAATATCTCTACAAACGGCTTCCAGAAAATTGAAATTTTTTCTATCATTTTTAAGCCCTCAGGATTGCATCTGTTAAACGCGCAACTTCACGCATCTGGCTTACATCATGGACCCTTACTATGTGCGCGCCGGCTGATATGCACGCGGCCACGCTGGCCGCAGTGCCGGTTAGGCAAGGGCCAATTTCAGCGCCCAACACCTTGCCGATAAACGATTTTCTTGAAGGCCCGACGAGAATGGGCCTGCCTATTAAATTAAGTTCTCTTAGATTTTTGATTATCTGTAAATTATGCCTTACTGTCTTTCCAAAACCTATGCCCGGATCTATTATTATTCTATTTCTCAAAACGCCTGTAGCAAGGGCAATCTTAATACTTGCTTTAAGCTCGCAAATTATCTCTTTCATTAAGTCACCATAACGCGGCGACTTCTGCATATTTCTCGGCTCACCTTTTTTGTGCATCAAGCACAGGCCTATTTTGTAACGCGCGGCTACATAAGCCATGCGTTTATCTTTACGCAATCCACTTATATCATTAATAATAGAGGCACCTGCTTTTATTGCCGCCTCGGCAACATCGGCACTGCAGGTATCTATTGATATGGGTATCTTTATCTTAGGCCTTAGAGCCTTTATAACAGGGATGACTCTTCTTATCTGCTCTCTGGCAGCTACACTTAAAGAGCCCGGCCTTGTTGACTCACCGCCTATATCAAGTATGTCGGCGCCCTGTTTCTGTATATCTATAGCGCGCCTTAAAGCAGCTTTTTTGTCAAAAAACAAACCACCGTCACTGAAAGAATCCGGCGTAACATTCAACACGCCCATGATACATGTTCTATCGCCAAGCGCCAATCTTTGGCCTGCGCAATCTATTATATATTTTTTTCTCGCAACAGCTTTAAAGCTCAATGATTTTCCTTGATTCCTCGCCGGTTAAAACCTCTTTTTCCAGAAGCGCGCCTGCTAATTTATCAAGTTTGTCCCTGTTGGCAGTGAGCAGTTCTTTGGCTTTCTTATAACAGGTATCAACTATTTTTTTAACTTCCTCATCTATAATCTGGGCTGTGTCATCGCTGTAATTACGGTCTTCTTCGTAAAAGTCGCGGCCTAAGAAAACCTGGCCATGGCGCCTGCCCAATGTCAGATGCCCTAATTTTTCACTCATGCCGTATTCGCAAACCATTCTTCTTGCCATATTAGTGCTTACCTGCAAATCATTGTGCGCGCCTGTTGTTAAATCAGAAAACACCATCTCCTCGCTCACCCTGCCGCCTAGGGCAACGGTTATATCAACCATGAGTTTGGTTTTAGTAAGTATATATCTGTCTTCTGTTGGCGGTGTCAGCGTATACCCAAGCGCTATACCCCTTGGTAAAACTGAAACCTTATGCAGTGGATCTGCGCCAGGGGATAAAAGCACAAGCAGCGCATGGCCTGATTCGTGATACGCTATAATCTTTTTTTCCTGCGGATTTATAACCTTTCTTTTTTTCTCAGGCCCTGCCATCACCCTTTCAATGGCTGACTGAAGCTCTTCTGTATTTACTGAATCTTTATTATTGCGCGCAGCCAGCAAAGCGGCTTCGTTGGCAAGATTAGCAAGGTCTGCGCCTGAAAAACCCGGCGTCTGCCTTGCTATGGATTTAAAATCAACGTCTTTTGAGATTTTTATATTTCTTGTGTGAACCTTTAATATCTCTTCACGGCCCAGTATATCGGGCCTGTCTATTACAATCTGCCTGTCAAACCTGCCCGGGCGTAAAAGCGCAGGATCCAAAACATCGGGCCTGTTACTTGCGGCTATAAGAATAATGCCCTGGTATGTATCAAACCCGTCCATCTCAACCAGCAGGGCGTTTAATGTCTGTTCGCGCTCATCATGGCCTCCGCCTATGCCGGCAAACCTCTGCCTGCCTACTGCGTCTATCTCGTCAATAAAAATTATACAACCACTGCCTGAGGCAGCCGCTGATTTTCTTGCCTGTTCAAACAAATCACGCACACGGGAAGCGCCAACGCCCACAAACATCTCTATAAAATCCGAACCGCTTATGGATAAAAACGGCACTCCCGCTTCGCCTGCCACGGCTTTTGCCATTAACGTCTTGCCGCATCCCGGAGGCCCCATAAGCAAAACGCCCTTGGGAATTTTTCCTCCCAAGCGCTGGAATTTTTTAGGGTCCTTTAAAAACTCTATAACCTCTGTTAGCTCCTCTTTTGCCTCGTCAACTCCCGCAACGTCATTAAACGTGGTCTTTGGCCTGTCAGGATTAACGAACTTTGCCCGGGACTTGCCAAACGATAAAATCTTTCCTCCGCCCTGCATGGCGCCGCGATAAAATAAAAACCATAATAACCCCACAAACACAAGCGTGGGGAATATAGACCAGAAAAGATTTGCCAGGAATGCCGGCTTCTTAATCTCGAAGTTTTCGACATTTTCCCTTAATACCCTCATAAGATCCGGGTCATCACTGGGTATAGTAACATTAAACCTGCCACCGTCTGAAAATGCGCCCTGCATGGAATCTTCTATTTTTACAGCAGAGATTATGCGGTGCGTAGTGGAATTATTCTTTACAGCATCATAAAACTCGCTATAAGTAACAGGCTTGGCCGCGCCTTGCGTAAAATCGCTGCTGTTATTGCCTTTGAATAAAAGCCACATGGCTGACATTACTAACAGCCATGTGATCAAAACCCTGACAACCTGTTTTATCTTTTCATCCTTTGGATTTTTGCTGTTTTTCTTGTCTGTTTTCTTGTTATTAGTTTTAAACTTCATTTTCATGTTTTTCACATTCTCCTTTATCTTATAATTATATCAATATAATAGCGCTTTTGTCAACCTTGCGGTTTTATGCCTTCATTAAAAAATATCACAGCGCCTTTTTTTATACGCACCCGGCAGCCATAAGGCAGGTGCCAGGCGGCATTGTTTTTTCTCTTTGCGATAAAGGCCTCTATAAGGCGCCAGTGCCTGTATTCTATTCCGACAAGCTTCAGGTTAACCCTGCGTATGCACTCCCTTAGTACGTATTTTTTTAAAGCAACGTGTAATTTGTCCAGTTCTTTTAAGTTCAGGCGCACAATATTGTTTTTTCCTGTCTTTATAATTTTTTTAAAAACAGGCTTAAGTAAAACCTCTTCCAATAAATCACGGTCATCTCTTAATAAGGCAGCGGTTCTTGATAAGGCCTGTTTTATTCCCGGATTATAATTCTTTTCGAAGATTGGGATAAGGTGCTTCCTGATTTTATTGCGCTTATATTCATCCTGGCTATTTGTCGAATCGTGACGCGGTTTGATCTTATTATCTTTCAGGTATAATTCTATATCTTTTCTGGATGCCTCGATAAGCGGCCTTACAACCAGATATTTTTCAAACTTTCTCGCAGGCAAAATACCCGAAAGCCCTGTTATACCAGCGCCATAAATAAGCCGCATCAGGACGGTTTCTGCCTGGTCATCTCTTGTGTGGCCCAGGGCAATCTTATTTACATTAAACTTTTTAGCTGCCTTCAAAAAGAAATCATATCTGACTGTGCGCGCTGTGTCTTCCTTGGAGCCACCCCGGGAATCGTGCAGTTTTGAAACATTCACCTTACCTGCCAAAAAAGATGCCTTAAGTTTTGCCGCGAGCTTTTTTACAAATTCTACGTCGCTGGCAGCGTCTTTTCTGAACATGTGATTCAGGGACGCAACGTATAATTTTAAACCAAGTTCTTTTTTTAAACTATGTAAAACCAACAAAAGCGCAACCGAATCAGGCCCGCCTGATACTCCGACAAGCACCCGGTCGCCTAATTTAAACATATTATATTTAGATATGGTGTTAAGGATTTGTTGTGTAAGCATAAAATAGGTTGGTTAGAAAAGTATTCAGCTCTACTTCGCCCTACACTTAGAAAAATACTGGTAGGGGCTTCGTAGCAGCATTCTACTTCGCCTTAAATTACTATATTAAACGTTTTGTCAAAAAGGCTTGGCCTGAACCTTCTTTCAAATACTTCTCAAATTTTTCTGCAATTACCTTATTTTTAAAAGTTATATAAGTTTCTACTTTCCAAGGGGAATATCTACTACTATAGCCAGATTTTTCAGCATTGCGCTCTTTCAGACTTCTGTCTAAATCTGCTGTCAGACCTATATAGTAACGTCTTGAATTATTAATACTTTTAAGAATGTATACCATATACATACGTCTAATTGCTACGAAGCCCTTACCAGATGAATCTTTTTGGAGCAGGGCGAAGTAGAATGGTGGCGGCGACTGGATTTAAACCAGTGGCAGGCCGGGTATGAGCCGACTGCTCTAATCAGGCTGAGCTACGCCGCCGAAATTTTGTTCACAAAATTTCGATCCTGTTTTTTCAGCTATCCCGAGTTGAAAAACAGGACCTTAACGCCTTTAAAGTCTTTTAATTATACCACATCCGCCCAAAAAAGCAACCGTAAACAACTAAAAAACCACTCCCGGGGAGTCCAGCGGGCCACCCCGGAAGTGGTAATGGTTAGTAATAGTCCCCATCATTCTAATCTGGCAATTCTAACCAAGTTAGAATTGCGCTTTTAAACGCTGTTTAATAATAAATGATTCTGTAATTTATTAACATCTTCTTGTTCCGTCATGCTATATACAACTATGCCGCCTATTAATAAAGCGTAATATGAAGGCAAAAGTTTTCTGACTGCTTCTGTTACGAAAACCACTCCGCCAGGAACGGTCTTTTGATAGGCATAAATCGCAGCTTGCACCGAGGACATAGTTGGATCTTTAATAACTTGCCGAAGTATATTGTTATATGCTAGACCATGCTCATCTTTTAATATCTTAGCAAGGCTATCAGCTGCTTCACCACTTTCAGCTAAAACAAGCGCGCGCTCTTTTATCGCCTGTTGCTTCTGGCGCCGAACGGTTTCATCATCAGTGCCTACGTATTTAAACAAACAGGTATTTTGCGATTCTGGTACTCCTGCGACAAAACTTATATAATGAGTAACTGTTTCACCATTATGCAGAATAGCGATTCTTTCACCCGGAACAAACTCTTCTACAATACAATTTCTATATAACTTTAGGCCAACATTTTTAACATCAAGTAGAATTGTCGTAGAAGTTTTCGTTGTTACAAATTCGGCAAGCCTGTTTTCAATTTCCGCCGGATCCGTTGTGCCGACCCCCGCCGCGCCGGCGGCTTGGGTAGATGCTTCAAATAATAAGTCACCGTTTGCAGGAAACTCTATTTCTCCTTTCAAAAGAAGCTCAACTGCTTCTGCATAAGAAACAGATCTTGAAATAGATAAATCGCGCCTGCGAATATCAACAGTATCTTCTGAACCTCTCCCTATCGCCCATTTATAATCTTGGACTACACTACCTGTTTTGCCGTCTTTAAACTTAAAGGCACCTTTTTCATCAACTATAATTCCAGAACTTATTCCTGTTTCTACTTCTTCACGGATCAAGTCAACTGATAATTGTAAAAACCCTGACTGATATAAAACGGGCACACCCGCCGCAACCCCGGTGACTGATGACTGGAAACTGGTGCCCCAAGCGTTTCTCCTTGCCCCTCCCCCGCCGCGCCGGCGGCGGCTGTTTCTATTTCTCTAATTTTTGCAATATATTTCTCTGCCACAGCTTGAATTTCTCGATATTCTTGCGTATCATGTGTAGCTGTGATAGCGCTTAATAACTCTTTCTCTTCGCCATCCGTTATCTGTATTGCTATTTCGTATTCCTCCTGTTCTAACTCATCTTCTAGAGACGGATGAACATCTCTTGTCGCTCGCACACCACTGACAATTTCTGTTAAAATAGCCACGCCTGCCGTAGATACAGCTTCGTATTTGGTCATGGCAGGAGTAAAATTACGGTGTTCCATCCAGCCGAATATAAAACGCTCGGCAACATTAAAATGATAGGTATCCAAATTATTAGAATCATCGCGTTTGTCAGGCTGTACTTTATTTCTAAAGTAACTCAAAATCATGGCCGCCTCATTCCAAGGCAACGCATACATAAACACATTATTCAATTGTAAGTCTTTAACATCTGGTATGGAAAATGCAGCAATTGCTTCCTGAAGGTCTGCCGGCATAGGAGTCGGTTGAGACCCTTCTATTATTACTATCAACCATTTTGCGGCATCGCTCATATGCCTAAGGTCATCCGCGCTGGGATTCAAAATTCTTTGTATTTGATCTGTTATATCTTCGCCTAGATCTATAATCGCCTCAGTTTTTATAGGGGATGCGTCAGCGGTTACCGCCAATTCTGTGCCATTTTCTTCAACAATCAACTGCGCATTAAGCGATAGCTTTGATATTCTTGATAAGTTCCATACAATTTCAGGACGATTATCTTCCGTAATAGCAAGCGGATTTGAATCTGAAATATCGGGAAAAGATATGGTTGGCATTTCATGTCCACCAGAATCAAGCTTTTTATCAATTATAGCTATCGCAGCATTTAATGAAATACCTGTTGAATTTGCCCCCGCCGCAGCGGCGTCTGCTGAGGTTATGGTTAATGTCCATTTTGCTGACGCGCCGGGATCATCACCTTCAAAACGAACCATATGGCCGCATTTTCTAAGCAAAGAATCCATCGAGCCGCCAGGCTCTTGTCTTATTTTATTAGCTAAATCTTTTTGTTTGACTTCTTCTCTTCTAGGGTCATTGCCTATATAAAACCTTACGATTACAGTACATCTATTCTCTCTTCTCTTGCTTAACGCAGTAAGAATCTCAAGCGCCTCATCCCGGCGCATTACGCCTCTTTTGTTAGCGATTTCTTCGGCATTATCCCTCGCCGCAGCGGCGGCAACGAGTTCTCTCGCGCGCTCAACTGTTGTTACCTGCTCATGCGTATTCCCATATTGTGCTAATATTTCGCTTTCATGTAAAAGCTTCTCTACGGCAAAATCTTCATATTCACTGTTCGCGTATTTTACTAAAAACAGTTCTTGATTAGGTATGTCTCCGCGGTAAAGAATGATCGTATCGCCTTTTACATCTTTTGGCCAGAGGATACAATATAAAGCTGTACGCACTCCATGCGCTGTTACATATTTTTCTCTAACATCTGATAAGCCTAACATTTCTGCAGCTGCTGCGACTTCACCTGTTGCAGCAGCAGATACAGCCGGCGCACCGATGGCGTTGGCGAGTTCAACGACTGCGCTACCTTCAGATGTCTGCCGCAAGGCATACCCAAGCCCGCACTACGTGCATAAAAATGCCGTTATTATGACTGCTGATATTATGCGTTTTAGCATGGCTTTGTCCTTATAAATATAAATTAACAATAGATCCCTCGCGACTAAACGGCATAGCTGGTCGCTCGGGATGAAATTTCAGCGCGAGATACCTGGAAATTTCAAAAACCCTAACAGCCTTGGCCGTTAGGGTTAAATTAGTGATCTGCGTCTTAAACTGCATATAAACTATATTATAAGTATTGGTTGTCCTTGGCAGGTTAAACTGCTATATATTCTACTATATATAACAATCCAAATCAAGCAAAATTTC
>Ga0100393_10000829_pt1 | contig 32779 bp, 39 predicted proteins | sample CryGeymeta201517_FD_81546 | JGI IMG/M metagenome (GOLD analysis project Ga0100393, IMG submission 81546) | Groundwater microbial communities from Crystal Geyser aquifers in Utah, USA - Crystal Geyser metaG 2015-17 | ecosystem: Environmental > Aquatic > Deep subsurface > Groundwater | place... | reverse complement strand
GCTGATCTAAACTTAGCGTAGACTGTTTTGAGGCCATTTCCTTCACTTAGTGTCCAATCTTTAGTTGAGTTATATTTCTCAAAAGAAACATCTTCAAATTCAGCGTTATTAGCTATTGCCATTAATTCGGCATTTTCTACATTGAAGTTTAGAGTTACTCCTCTTGTTTTTGTTGTGGCTTCGCCACTATTTATTATTAGGGCTTTTACATTATTTTTAGTATTAACTGTTGGTGGGTTACTATATATTGTACTTATTCCTTGTGGAATTGAAGTTAAAGTGAAGTTTACTTCTCCGGTACTTACATTAACACTATTGACTGTTAAAGTAGTCTCATCACTACCATTTCCATTTAAGTCCAAGTTAACAGCTTCGCCTGCCCCTACTGGGCCTGTAGTAACAGTGGTTGAATGAAGAGTGATAATAGCTTTTGCTACTCCGTCATAATCTGCAACAGAAGTTATTTCAGCGGTATGACTATCTTGACTACCGGCAAATTGGAAAGAAGAGGCTGCTTCTCCGGCCACGAGAACCATACTTACTGTTTGTGTTTGAGCGGCGGTTGTGATAGCAGAAGTATAATCTGTGTAAGCAGTGTCCTGACTAGTGTTACCACTAGCTGAAATTGCTTTTACTTTAAAGTAATATTCTGTATTTGGGGTTAGGCCGGTAATAGTAGTTTTTGTACTTGTTGTTGTCTTATTATATACACTACTCTTATTATTACCCACTTCGTAGGTAGTGCCTGTTGGATTGCCATTAGCAGACCAGGATACTATGGCTGAGGTTTGACCGTTGGCTGTAGCTGTGACGGTGATTGGTAAGGCTGGGTTGGTATAACTACTTGTTGCGGTGCTATATACACTAGCGTTTCCGTAACTATCTGTTGCTTTTATTTGCCAAGTAAAATTTGTATTAGGTGTTAAACCTGTATATTCCAAAGAAGTTGCTGATGTAGTACTAACTGTAACATCGGCATTACTATTTACAGTATAGTTAACACTATGTGTATCTGTCACTGCTGACCAATCTGCTTGCATTGTTGTACTTGTCATTGTGAAGCTATCTATACTTGGAGCTAATGGTGCGACGTTGTCTAGTGTGACTGTAGTAGTAGCCACTGTTGAAGTCACAGTACCATCGTAAGCGTAAGCATAGACACAGTAGGTGCCATTTGCACTAGCTAGAGCACTTTGACTTTGGGTGTCCCAAGTTGAGGTGACGATATTAGCACCTGGAGTAGTCGTCACTGTTGTTACTTGGTAACTTCCTGTGGAAGTTACGGCTACGCCGTTAGCTGAAGATACTGCACTTATGGTTGATGTAGTAGAAGGTAGACTTTCACTACAGGTGTCTGGTGAGTAATAGTAAGTAATACTTAGTTCGTTATCATCAGCATCGTCTACTGTTGAGACTATACTTACTTCTCCGGTGCCGTCGGTGGCGGGGGTGGCTGAGGTTAGAGAGAGAGTTGGGGCGGAGTTATATGCCATTGTAAAAGATGTCACGAATGCATCATAGGCTCCATAATTAGTGGCACTTTCTCCTGTAGCTCCACTGGTATCACCATCACCATCCAAATCAGCAGCTCCAGTCACGGAACCAGCTAACATAAATGCTCCTGTTGAAGAATTAATCGCTACACCATAGGTGTAATCTCGACTTGAATTTCCCAAACGTATAGACCACTGATACGTTCCACTAGAGTCAAATACAGAAACATATGGATCATAATGATCACTTACCGCCGTTAACGATTCACCATTAATATTTACGTCATCTCTTGTTCCATCTCCATTCAAGTCAGCAATACCATACATCTCGCCAACGACCACGACATTATCACTCGCATCGGTAGCGATATCATTCACATGATCTCCATCCCAATACGAAGAAAATATACGTTTTGACCATCTATACGTACCTGCAGTATCAAAAGAAGAAAGAAAGATATCATACGAACCACTAAAAACAATCTCTGCCTCACCATCATCACTTGTATCATTATCCATATTCAAATCTCCATCTCTTGTGACCAAACCTGTCATAGTAAGATTTCCACTCGAATCGAATGTGACTCCATATGCATCATCAGTACTCGTTCCACCTAAACGCTTCACCCATTTTATTGCCCCGGTAGAATCAAACACTGAAACAGTCGCGTCATTAGCACCAGGCCCAGAGGTTTCACCTGTACCGGTTGTATTTCCATCACCATCTAAATCTATAGCACCACTGTTTACCCCACCTGCGGCAGCAACATTGCCACTTGCATCAGTCGCTACGCTATAAATATGACTTTGAATTGTCTTTGTAAATCTTGTTGTCAGTCCATCTGAACTGTATGCAACAAGGTGTCCATAGCTACCTATTTGACCTCCAATAATGATATCTTGATTCGCGCCAATGGCCACACTATGAAAATAATCATCGCCTGTACTACCTAAACGTTTTGACCACTGAAATAGACCATCAGCATCAAAAACGGAAACAAAACTATCTAGACCGCCGTATCCAACCGCAGATTCCCCTGTTGCACCTGTAGCATCGGTATCACCGTCCAAATCAGCATCTCCAAAAATATCTCCTACAACCACAATATGTCCATTGGCATCAACAGCTACGTCTGTTGGATAATCTGAAGAGGTGCTTCCCCCTAATCTTCTAGACCATCTAAAATTTCTACCTGAGTCAAACACTGAAATATAAATATCTGTTGCTCCGAGAGATCCGGAGGGAACTTCTCTATTGTCATTCGTAGCACCTGTTGCATCTCCATCTCCATCCAAGTCAGCATTTTCTTTTACTCTTCCAACAATGACGATGTCTCCATTTGGAGCATAGGCAACAGCACTAGCGGTATCACCATAGTCAGGACTTCCACCACCACCAAATACTAACGACCCACCAAGACGAATAGACCAATCATACGTACCGTCAGCTGCGTCAGCAACATTGTTAAAAGGTACTATACCAAATACCAAAGTAAAAACTACAAAAACATACAAAAACTTTTTTCTAAACATACAAATTAAATTAAATTAAATTAAATTTTTAAAACTTTATATATTATAACAAAAATAAGAACTCTACACAAGATCAATTTTATAACAAAAAAAACAATCCTATTCCTAGGATTGTTTATAATATATTTTTCAGTGTATTTTATCTGTCTGAATCTGTATAAATCAATGCTTTACACTCTATCATACTCATGCATCTTCACTTGAGCTTCTATTTACTTAAAAAAGTTTATCAAGAAACTTCAGACGATACTATCAAAACTTCTTTTTCAAAAAATTTCTTCACTTTAGACCATTCTATATCCTCAAGCATTTTTGGCATAGGTTCTTTTTCAGCTTCTACAAAATATACCAAAGACTTCAAAATATGAATTACTTCATAATTTAAGCCTTTGTATTTTTTCTTCATCTTGAGTAACAAGCTAGATAAATCTATTTTTTCTTTATGTAAAAAATAATACAAATCTATAAAATCTTTTTTGGTATTACGACCAGATATAGCCGTCAATTTCATAAGAGCAATATCTAGTGTGCTTGCCAAATTTACTTTATTATAAATAGAAAAATCATGTAGCATTACATAAGGGTAACTCATAAAACTTACTTTTACACCATCGAGTATTCCTTCAATAGTATTTTCTTCTTCTTGCAAAACTACAAATTTACCAATTTTAGAAAGTTTTGACAATAAATCTTTTGTTCTAATATTTTTTATTGTAAACCAATCTAGATCAACAGATTCACGATGTCCATAATGCAATGCAAGTGCAGTGCCACCAGCCAAATAAAAACTTTTTAACCATTTTTCTTTGGTTAGTTTATCAAATAAAACTTTTGTTTTTTTTGCCAAAGTTTCTTCGTGCATATTATTTTATAAGTTTCCAAAAATTCTTAGTTTTGAGAGAAACATTTTTACTACGTCTTATAATATTTTTCAATTGTTTTATATCAAAATTTTTTTGAAGCCAGTGAAATTCTTTCATTCCTCCTTTTTCAGCAAGACGACATACAACAAAATCACGATTTTTATCCAAATCGATTTTCTTCAAATCAGTATCCCAAAAAAATGGCTTAAAATTCTTTGACAATTCCATATTTTTATTTATTTTATATAGTATATTATAGCACAAAATAAGACATTTTTCAAGTTTCTTATAAGAAAATATACAGTCAAAGAAAAAACAACCCTCTCAATAATAGGATTGTTTTATAATATATTTTTCAGTGTATTTTATCTGTCTGAATCTGTTTAAATCAATGCTTTACACTCTATCATACTCATGCATCTTGATTTGAGCTTCTATTTGCTTAGCAGAATCAATCGCTACACTCACGACGATAAGCAGACTAGTACCACCAATCACGAGTGATTGAGAACCTGTGAAAGCTTTGACAACTAAAGGTAATACAGCAATAAGACCCAAGAACAAAGCACCAGAGAAAAGAAGTTTGCTCATAGTTATTTGCAAATATTTTTCAGTCTCTTGACCTGGTCTAATACCTGGAATAAAAGCTCCTTGACGTTGTAAATTTTCGGCCATCTTTTGTGGTTGGAAGATAACAGCAGTATAGAAATAGGTAAAACCAAATACTAACAAGAAGTAAGTAATTCCATAAAACCATTGATTATTGAAAAGTGTAATAACAGCTTGAGAAGCACGAGCCATAAAGCCAGTCCCATTGACAAAAAACTGAGCAATCATAGATGGAAATAGTACTACAGAAATAGCAAAGATAATAGGGATAACACCTGCCATATTTAGACGAAGTGGTAGATGACTAGTATTGCCACCAAAAACATGATTACCTCGAATTTGCTTGGCATAACTCACAGGAATATCACGCTGACCTTCATTGATAATAACCACAGCGACGACAGTTATAATTGCCATAGCCAAGAACATCATGTACATATATAATTGTGAAGGATCGTAATTGACGATAGCTTGTTGTAAAGCACTAGGTAAAGCAGCTACGATACCAGCGAAGATGATAAGTGAAATACCGTTACCAATATTTTTTTCTGAAATAAGTTCACCAATCCACATAAGAAATATTGTACCAGCTGTAATCATAATCATGATAGAGATATAACGATACAAATCTAGAGTACCAAGTATTTCATATTGTGAACTTGAAAGTAATCTAATCATGGCAAAAGATTGTAAAAAAGCAAGAGGAACAGTAGTAAGACGAGTATACATGTTTATCTTTTGTTGTCCACTTTCTCCTTCTTTAGTCAATTCCTCAAGACTAGGAATGACCATACCAAGAAGTTGGAAGATGATAGAAGATGTGATATATGGAGCAATACCAAGCATGACTATAGAAAAATTTTCCATAGTACCACCAGAAAACAAATTCAATAAACCAAGAATTTGATTACCTTCCAAGAATCTAGATAAATTTTCAGTATTGACACCAGGGATAGGAATATGTGCTGTCAAACGAAATATAACAAATAAAAAAAGAACAAAAATAATTCTTTTGCGTAAGTCTTTGATTTTCCAAATGCGTCTAAGTTTTTCCCACATAAATTTTAGGCTAAAGTAATGTTTAATTTAAAATAACAAACTCCTCCTAAATAAATATAAAGCATTTTCAGCTTTATATCAAGAGGTAAGTTTAGAAAATAATTTTGCCACCGGCTTTTTCTATTGCCTCCACTGCTTTTTTAGTAGCAAGACAATTTTTTATAGTAAGTTTCTTTTTCAATTCACCGCTAGCTACAATCTTAGCTCCTTTTTTGAAACTTCTAATTACTTTTTGTTCTTTTAAAAAGAATGGAGTAACTTCTGTACCTTCTACTGCGAATTTTTCAAGCATTGCTAGAGTAACTGTCTCAGGTTTTAAAGCAGGAGATTTGAAACCACGAAGTTTTGGTACTTTTTGAAGCTGAGCTTTGAAAGCACGTCTCATAAGACCACCTTTACCACCAGAACGAGATCTTTGACCTTTCATGCCACGTGCTGAATAAGTACCTTTTCCAGAGGCATTACCACGTCCTAATCTTTTTGTATTTTTCTTAACTCTCTTTGAAGAAAGTGTAGATGGAGATAATGACATATTTTTATATTACTCTAAAATTATTTTATTTTTCTTCTTTTTTTACTGTTGTTTTTACAGGAGCTTTTACTTTCTTGAATTCTTTTTTTTCTACTTTTTTAGTTTCTGTTTTTACTTCAACTTTTTGAACTTTATTTTTTTCTACCCTTTCTCTAGATTTTCTAGCTTTTTCAATAGCTTCAGGTTTGAAAGAACTAAGAGCAACAAAAGTAGCTTTTACATTTGACATCTTATTGTTTGATTTACCAAGCATTTTAGCAGAAGCATTTGGTACACCTGCAAGTTCAAGTACAGTACGGATAGAACTGCCAGCAATAATACCAGAACCTTGTGGAGCCGGTTTGATCATTACTTTTCCAGCTTTGAATTTGGCTTCTACACGATGTGGTATAGTTTTTTTATCAAAAGGAACAAAAATTATGTTCTTGTGAGCTTGTTTTACAGCTTTATCTACCGCAATTTGTACGTCAGCACCTTTTTCTACACCATAACCTACTCTACCTTTTCTGTCCCCAATCAAAACTAGAGCACGAAAACTAAGATGTTTACCACCCTTTGTTACACGAGTAACACGTGCTAAATCCACAATTGATTGCTCAAATTCTGGTTTTTCTTTTCTTGGTTTTTGTCTTCTATTATTGTTACCTTGAGGTTTTGACATATTCTTATATATAGTTTAATAGCAAAATTAAAATTGCAAACCGCCTTCTCTAGCGCCATCGGCCAAAGCTTGTACTCTACCATGATATTGGTAACCACTTCTGTCAAAAACAGCAGATGTGATATTCAATTCTTTAGCTTTTGCTGCCAATTTTTTACCCAATACGAATGATACCTCAACTTTTCCTTTTCTGTCTCCAACTTCAACTGCTTTATCAAAATCAGCTTTACTATTGACACTAGCTAAAACTTTTGAATTTTCATCATCTATCAATTGAGCATACATACCACGCAAACTACGAAAAACGCTGATACGTGGAGTAGTAGCACTACCATTCATACGAGCACGACTTCTCATGCGACGGCGTAATCTTTTTTGTTGTGATGTTGTATTTTTCATATATTTATTAACACAGATTTATACTGATTATTTTAGATTACACTGAGTTTTTACATTACACAATTTTTTATCTGTGTAATCTTTCAAAATCAGTGCAATCAGTGTCTATTATTCACCTTTAGCAGCAGTCTTACCAGCTTTACGTCTAATAATTTCTTCCATATATTTGATACCTTTTCCTTTATATGGTTCTGGTTTACGAATTGATCTGATTTCAGCGGCAATACTACCTAGCATTTCTTTATCATATGATTCCAAAGTAATAACATTTTTTTCTACACTAGCTTTGACAGAGTCAGGCATTTTGAAGACTACAGGATGAGAAAAACCTACTTCAAGTTTTATATCTTTACCTTGCATAGCAACTTTATAGCCTACTCCATTTACTTCAAGTTCTTTTTTGAAACCTTCTGTCACACCTACAATCATATTTTTCAAATGTGCAGCAAAAGTACCCCAAAGTGAGCGTTCTTTTTTGTCTTCTTTATTCTTTACATCAAAAGTCAAAGAATTATCTTCCATTTTTACTTCCACTTTATCATTCAATTGTCTTACTAGTGTTCCTTTTGGACCTTTTACTTCAATACTAGCATCAGTCATATTGACAGTAACGCCCTCTGGAATACTAATGATTTGTTTTCCGATACGTGACATAGCTTTTTATTACAATATAATCTTTTTAAAATTAATAAACAGAACAAACAACTTCTCCACCAATACCTTTTTCTTTTGCTTCTTTTACAGTCATCATTCCTTGTGAAGTAGATACAATAGCGATACCAAAACCATTCAAAATACTTGGTAATTCTTCTGCTTTACGATATACTCTGTGACCAGGTTTACTTTCACGTTTGATAGAAGTAATTGCTGGGGATTTACCATTATATTTTAATTCAATACTCATTACAGGTTTTGGACCATCAATTTTGCTAACAACACCAACATAACCATTTTCTGACAAAATTTTTCCGATCATAAATTTTACCTTAGCAAAAGGTAGCTCCAAAGAAGACTTTTTAGCCAATTGAGCATTTCTAATTCTCGTTAGCATATCTGCGATTGGATCGGTCATCATAGTATATATAATTATTTATTATTTTTATTATTAATTAATTTGAAATAAATTACCAACTTGACTTCTTAACACCAGGAATCATACCTTGGTTAGCCAGTTCTCTAAAACAAATACGACACAAACCAAATTTACGCATGTAACCATGCTTACGACCACATTTCCAACATCTATTAACAATACGTGTTGAATATTTTGGTTTATGTACAAATGTTTTTGCTTGTTGTGCTTTAGTTGCCATAATCTATTTATTTATTATTTTTCTTTCTAAAAGGAAATCCAACTTTTTCTAGCAATAATTGACCTGCTTTATTATTTCCCGCAGTAGTATTAATAATAATTTGCAAACCATGAATATTATCAGCAGCATCACCTGAAATTTCTGGGAAAGCTAATTGTTCTTTGAAACCAATTGTATAATTTCCTTTTCCATCAAAACTCTTTGGATCAATTCCTCTAAAATCACGAACACGAGGGAAAGTAAGATTGATTAATTTATATAAAAATTCATACATTTTATATCCACGTAGAGTAACTGAAGAACCAATTTCCATACCTTCTCTAACTTTGAAATTTGAAATTGATTTTTTAGCTTTATTTCTAACTACTTTTTGACCAGAGATAAGAGTCAAAGTCTTTTCTACTCTTTCGATAAAAGATTTATCTTTAGCATGACGACCGTAACCAACATTAAGAACTACCTTCTCAATCTTTGGTACTTGCATAATATTAGCAAGACCCAATTCTTCTTTCAAGGCAGGAATTACTTTTTCTTTATAAGTTGTGTACAATTCTGGTTTCATAATTTTTTATGACTAAAGATTTTATAGGATTGTTATTATTAATCAATGAACTCACCACTTACTTTGGCTACACGTTTTTTTTCTTCACCTTCTATTTTGTAGCCAACACGAGTTGGTTTTTTACTGTTACCATCAATAAGCATGACATTACTAATATCCATAGGAGCAGGAAGTTCAATAATTTGACCTTTCTCACCTTGTTTACCAGCACGCAAATGTTTTTTTAGCAAATTTGCACCTTCAACTACAACAAAAACTCTATTGGTCGTTTTGTTAGTAAGTACTTGAAGGATTTTACCGGTTTTACCACGGTCTTTGCCACTCAAAACTTTTACTTTGTCACCTGTTTTTATTTTCATATTGCTTAGTTCTTATTTCTTAATCCTTATAGGACTTCTGGAGCCAAAGAAACAATCTTTTTATAACCTTTATTTCTTAATTCTCTAGCTACTGGCCCAAAGATACGAGTACCTTTTGGTTCTTTATTTTTCTTATCAATAATTACAGCGGCATTTTCATCAAAACGAATATAAGTACCATCTGTTCTACGCATTTCTTTTCTTTGTCTGACAATCACAGCATGTACTACTTCACCTTTTTTTACACCAGCACGAGGAATTGATTCTTTTACAGAACAAGTAATGATGTCACCAATACGAGCGTATCTTTTTTTGTAGCCACCAAGTACGCGAATACACATGAGCTTCTTAGCTCCGCTATTATCTGCTACTTGTAACATGCTTCTGTGTTGAATCATATATTTATTATCAAATTTATTTTACTCTATTTTTGAATACTAACTAATGTCCATTTTTTAGTTTTACTAATAGGACGACATTCTACAAAATTTACAAAATCACCTAACTTAGCTTTAGCATGTTCATCGTGTACAGCATATTTTCTACTAACAACATATTGTTTACGATATTTTGGGTGCATTTTTGTAGTTTTGACCAAAACATGAATAGTTTTATTTTCTTTCACGCTAACTACTTCACCTTCAAAGTTTCTATGTTGTATTTTTTTAATATCTGACATAAAGTTAATTATTCTGTTTTATTATTATCTTGTTTTTGCAAAACTTTTATAGCTGTCATAATACGAGCAATATTTTTCTTTTCAATTCTAATTGAAGTTACTTTCTTCAATTGATTTTCACTTGCTTGAAAACGCAAACTTCTTAATAAGTCTTGCTTTTCGGCTAGAAGTTCTTCTAACGCTTTCAAACTTTTGTTGTTCAATTCTTTATAGTCCATATTATTAACGAATATTTTTGCTTTTATTGTTTATTAACAAATATAGCTTTAATAGGTAACTTATGAGCAGCACTGATCATTGCTTCACGAGCTTGTTCTTCTGGAATACCTGTCATTTCAAACATAATTGTACCAGGTTTCACAGTAGCTACATAATGATCTGGAGTACCCTTACCTTTACCCATCGGCATTTCACTACCTTTTCTAGTAACAGGTCTATCAGGAAAAATACGAATCCAAATCTTACCACCACGACGGACATAACGAGTAAGCACACGACGAGTTGCCTCAATTTGTCTACTTGTTATCCAACCATGTGTAGTTGATTTAAGACCAAAACTTCCAAAAGCTACAGTATTTGTTCTAGTAGCGACACCTTTGTTACGACGTCTTGGCTCATGCCATTTTCTGTGTTTTACTTTTTTTGGTAACAACATACTTATTTTTTAGGTTTTCTTTTAATATCATCTTTTTTGTCAGCTAGTTTATCAATCATTTCAAAAGATTCACCTTTATAAATCCAAACCTTCACACCAATAGCTCCATAAATAGTACGAGCAGTTTTACCAGCAAATTCTACATTACTTCTTAAAGTAATCAAAGGAATCTTACCTTGTGAAAGAGTTTCCGTACGAGCAATTTCTACACCATTTAGACGTCCGGCTAAAGTAATTTTGATACCTTTAGCACCAGCAGTCATTACTCTTTCGATAGTTTGTTTCATAATACGTCTAAAAGCAACACGATTTTCAATATCTTTAGTAATAGTTTGAGCAACTACATGAGCTGAAAGTGAAGGTTGACGTACTTCTTGAATATTCAATTTTACTTTAACAGAAAGTTTCAAAAATTTTCTTTCTAAATCTTTTCTTAAATCATCAAGACCTTGACCACCACGACCAATAATAACACCTGGTTTAGCAGCAAAGATAGTAATGGTCATATTTTTTGGACCACGTTCAATAAAGACAGAATCAATTTGAGCATCTCTAAATTTACCATCTAGGTACTCTCTAATTTTGATGTCATTTTCTAAGTACTCGGAATAATTTCTTTTGGCAACCCAACGAGAAGCCCAAGGAAATAAGATACCAGTTCTATGAATTTGTGGATGTACTTTGTGACCCATAGTTAATGATTTAATTTCTAATTATTTTTTATCTTTTTTAGTTATTTTCTTTTCAGTTTTTTCTACTTTAGTTTCAGTTTCTTCTACTTTTACTTCTTTTTCTTTTTTAGAAGATTTTTTTGTTTCGTCAGCTTCACCACTAAGCACTACAGTAATATGAGAACTCTTTTTACGCAAAGGAGTTGCTCTACCCATAGCTCTTGGCATCCAACGTTTCAATACACTACCTTCATCTACAAAAATAGTTTCTACTTTCAAAGTTTCTTCTTTGACATTATGATTATGCTTAGCATTAGCTACAGCTGATTCAATCAATTTTTTAACAGGCAAAGCGGCTTGTTTACTACTAAATTGTAATTGTTCCAAAGCTTTATTCACATCCAAACCACGCACCAAACCAGCTACCAATCTTACTTTTTGTGGAGTCATTCTTAGATGCTTTAATTGTGCTTTTGTTTGTACTTTCATAATGTTTAAAATCTTTTTTAGAAAGAATATTTATTATTAGATTAACTTTATTTGATTCTTCCTGCGATTTGTCCCGATTTTGTCGGAATTAACTCTTTGATTGTTCTTTGGCCATCTTTCCACCGTGTCCTTTGAACTTACGGGTAGGAGAAAATTCACCAAGCTTATGTCCGACTTTGTTTTCATCGACAAATACTTCCAAGAATTCTTTTCCATTGTGCACCAAAAAGGTAAACCCAACCATTTCTGGAGTAATCGTGCAAGCACGAGACCAAGTTTTGATAGGTTTTTTGTCACCAGTATCAAGAGCCTTTTTTACTTTGGCAAGTAATTTTGGATCAATACTAGGTCCTTTTTTTAAACTTCTAGACATAAATCAAATTTAATAAATATTATTTTTTCTTTTTACTTTTTCTTCTTGAAACAACGAATTTATCACTAGACTTTGGTTTACGAGTCTTCACACCTAACGCAGGTTTACCCCACTTAGTACGAGGACCTTTACGTAAACCGATAGGACTATGTCCTTCACCACCACCATGTGGATGGTCAACAGGGTTCATATTCTTACCTTTAACAGTTGGTTTGATACCTCTATATCTCATTCTACCAGCTTTTCCCCAACGTACAAGTTTATAATCAGAATTACTTACTTGTCCAATAGTAGCCATACATTCTTTAGCGACAAGTCTAATTTCAGTAGAAGGCATTTTCAATTGAGCATGTTTACCTTCAATAACCATTATTTGAGCATAATTTCCAGCACCACGAACAGCTTGACCACCTTTACCCGGTTCCATTTCAACATTATAAACATTCATACCAGATGGTATATGCTCAATTGGCATACGGTTACCTGGTTTAGGTTCTTGTTTTTTCTTTGAAGAGATTACAACATCTCCTACTTTCATTTTACTTTCAGCTAAAATGTATGATTTGTTTTTGTCAGGATCTTCTACAAGAGCAATACGTGCTCCTCTATTTGGATCATATTCAATAGAAATTACAGTTACAGGTATTTCAAAATTAATACGAGCAAAGTCAACACGTCTATAAAGACGTTTTGTACCGCCTCCACGATGACGTACAGTTATTTTACCTGTATTATTACGACCAGCTTTTTTGTTCAGTACACTAGTCAAAGATTTTTCTGGTCTTTTCTTTGTAATATCTGAAAAATCTTGAACACTAGATTGTCTTCTACCAGGAGTGGTTGGTTTGTGCTTTCTAACTGCCATAATATTTTATTTATTAGACACCTTCGTGGATATTAATGCTGTGTCCTTTCGCTAAAGTTATGATTGCTTTTTTAAAATCACTTCTCTTACCTTTCAAGGCACCAAAACGTGTACGTTTACCTTCAAAATTCATAACTCTAACATCTGTTGGAATCACACCATAAACTTGCTTTACAGCTTTTTTGATTTCTGTTTTATTAGTACTTTTATTTACTAAAAAAGTATATTGACCATGCATTTCAGCCATACTAGCTTTTTCACTTACCAAAGGTTTCAAAATTATTTTATGAGCAGGACCCTTTAGAGAAGATGCAGCTTTTTTAACAGTACTTTCTTTTTTATCATTAATTTTTGAGGATTTTTTTGAAGCTTCAACAGTAGTTGCTTTATTAGCAACTGATTTGTCTGTATCTTTTTTTGTCAATTTATCAAGTAAACCCATATAAATATTTAAATCCTAAATTATTTTACCAAACGTTTTTCTAAAAATTTAATACCTTCTTCACTAATAAGTAAGTATTGATTATTCATCAAATCCAAAACATTTAGATCTTGAGCTCTTACAATTTTGAAATTTTTTATATTTCTAAGAGCTTTCAAGTTTTCGTCAGTAGATTCTTCATTTAAAACTACCAAAGTAGGTCTGACTTCTGCCAAAACTTTTTTGGCCAAGTTAACTACTTCTTTAGTTTTACCAACAAATTCAAATTTATCAACTACTACCATTTTGTTATCAGAAACTTTGTCTGACAAACACATACAAGTAGCTAATTTATTTACTTTTTTATTAATTTTTTGTTTATAATTACGAGTACTAAGTGGACCAAAAGTGATACCACCACCACTCCAAATAGGAGAACGGTTAGAACCATGACGAGCACGTCCAGTACCTTTTTGTTTCCAAGGTTTCTTACCACCACCAGAAACTTCACTTCTATCTTTTGTATCAGCCCATGGTTGACGAGCATTTGCACGCATTGCTGTATATACTTGATGAACTACTTCTTTATTTATAGGTGTAGCAAAAATAGCATCATTTAATTCTATATCCTTGCTTTGTTCACCTTTTGAATTGTACATTGCAATTTTTGTCATATAAAACTATTTAGTTTCTTCTTTATTTTCTTCTACTTTAGTTTCTGTTGCATCAATAGATTCGACAGTTTCTTCTACAGGTACTTCTTCTACTTGAAGAACTACATTACCTTCTGTAGTAAAAATATAAAGTAAACCATTTCTGGCACCAGGTACAGCACCTTTTACCCAGATTTCATTATCTTCAGGTTTGATTTCTACTATTTCCAAATTTTTAACCGTAATTTGAGCGTCACCCATGTGACCTGCCATACGTGTACCTTTGAAAACGTGTTGAACACCACCTGCTCCAATACTACCAGGCATGCGCAATTGATCTTTGTGACCATGAGAAGCTAGAGAACCATGAAAACCATGACGTTTTACAACACCTTGGAAGCCTCTACCTTTTGAATTACCTGTTACTTGAACTTTTTCTCCTTTTTCGAAAATGTTGACTGTAAAGACATCACCACGTTTCAAATCACTATCATTTTTAAAGTTGTGCAAATGACGAACAGTTTCATTGTTGTTGCCATCTACACTGATACCTTTCAAATGTCCTTTTTGTGGTTTTGCTAATCTGAACACTTTTTGTGTACCAAAACCAACTTGGATTGATTCTACTCCGTCTCTTTCCAAAGTATTTACTTTGGTAACAGTACAAGGTCCTGCTTGAATTCTGGTTACTGGAATTACAGTACCATCTTCATGAAAAACCTGTGTCATGTCTAATTTTTTGCCGATAATAAATTTCATAATATAAAAAAACTAGAAATGAATACCACAAACAATAGTTTGATTTACTCATCTCTAGCCTTCAAGACCAAAGGATTGGTTGTAAGGCAATTAATAAATGTAATGAAACACCTCCATTTAACAAACTGTACTCTTCAATCAAATGTTTTCTTGATTGAGTAAACTCTCTCAAGATCTTATCTGTTTGGTAAGCTTGTCTTGTAGGACTAACTTTAAACTTTTTTGACTGATAATCCAGTCTAATATTTTTGCTTAGTTGTCTACTCATTTATACAATGTAAATAGACAACGGCAGTATTTTAACGCATATAAAACAAAATGTCAAGGACTAATACACTGATATATCCCCAGTTTGTTGACATTTTTTAAAGTACTAAACGAACAACTTTTTTGAACAGATTAAATCATTTTGATTTCAATATCCACACCACTTGGCAAGTTCAAATTCATAAGAGCATCGATTGCTTTTGGGGTTGGATTTAAGATATCAATAAGACGTTTGTGAGTACGCATTTCAAATTGTTCTTGAGCTGTTTTGTGAACAAAAGTCGCTCTATTAACACTGTATTTTGCGATATGTGTAGGAAGTGGTACTGGACCAACTACTTTTACATTATTTCTTTCTGCAGTGTCAATGATAGTCTTGGTAGCGATGTCAAGAATTTTACTATCATAAGACTTAATTTTGATACGTAACTTACTTTCTGCTTTGTTGTTTGTTTGGTTTGCGTTATCTGACATAATTAATTAATTTAGGCAATATCAAGCCTCCTACAATATTGCAGGAGGCTTGAATGATTACTTTTATTTGATAATCTTAGTTACTACACCGGCACCTACAGTACGACCACCTTCGCGGATAGCGAAACGTAGTTTTTCTTCCATAGCTACAGGAACGATAAGTTTGATAGTTAGGTTTACAGTGTCACCAGGCATAACCATTTCTGTACCTTCTGGTAATTTTACATCACCTGTTACATCAGTAGTATTGATGTAAAATTGAGGTTTGTAACCATTGAAGAAAGGTTTATGACGTCCACCTTCTTCTTTTGTCAAAGCTACAACTTCAGCTTCGAATTCAGTATGAGGAGTAATTGTACCTGGTTTAGCCAAAACTTGACCACGTTCTACTTCGTCTTTCTTAGTACCACGAAGAAGAACACCAGCGTTGTCACCAGCTTCACCTTGATTTAGACTCTTGTTAAACATTTCGATACCTGTAACAGTAGTTTTACTAGTTTCTTCTTTCATACCAACGATTTCTACTTCGTCACCTACTTTTACAATACCACGGTCAATACGACCAGTAACTACTGTACCACGTCCTTCAATTGAGAAGACGTCTTCGATAGACATAAGGAAATCTTTGTCCAAAGCACGAACTGGATCTGGGAAATATGTATCCAAAGCGTTCAATAAATCCATAACTGGTTTTGAAGCTTCTTCATCATTTGGGTTCTCAAGAGCTTTTAGAGCACTACCACGGATGATAGGTGTTTCGTCTCCTGGGAATTCATATTTTTTAAGTAAATCTCTTACTTCTTCTTCAACGAGGTCGATAAGTTCTGGATCAGATACTTGATCAACTTTGTTTAAGAAAACAATAATTCTAGGAATACCAACTTGACGAGCAAGTAAGATATGTTCACGAGTTTGAGGCATTGGACCGTCTGCGGCTGATACTACAAGAATAGCACCATCCATTTGAGCAGCACCAGTGATCATGTTTTTAACATAATCAGCATGGCCTGGACAATCTACATGAGCGTAGTGACGTACTTCTGTCTCGTATTCTACATGAGCTGTAGCGATAGTAATACCACGTTCGCGCTCTTCAGGAGCAGCGTCGATAGCACTAACATCTTTATCTTGTGCGATAAGACCTTTTGCAGAAGCAACTTTTAGGATTGCAGCTGTAAGAGTTGTCTTACCATGGTCAACGTGACCGATTGTGCCCACGTTTACGTGGACCTTAGTTCTTTGAAATTCTGCCATATTATTACTATGGTAGCGTTTAGCCGCTCTAACGTGAGATGGCCCAGTTAGATTTGTGTCCAGCGACCTTGAATATTTATAAATATATTGCTCTATTAGAGCAAAAAAATACATAAAAATTATGCGGTGTGATTATAAACTAAAATCTTAAACAAGTCAAGTCCTAGCTTGGGGAATAACTGTGGAAATTAATATAAAGATTTGAACACTAATTTTGTACCAAATTTTCTATCAAAAAATGACATGAAATATTTGCTCCAAAAGGCTCAAAAATGATATAATACTAACACTTTAAATTATTAATTAATTTTAACTTTTACATATGACAAAACTAGTCAGGTTCAAAAAGTTTTTTTTATACACTCTCGTAGGAAGTCTCATTGCAGCAGCAATAACAGCAGTAATCACCATACTTATAGGTGATTTCACTGATATCACAGGTAAGGTATTTATTACCCTACTCATGGTAATGCTTCATTCTTTGTTTAGTTTATTATTCGTTTGGGAAGATAATAGAAAAAATACATTTGAACGTCTAGCTCTGTTTAGTAATGTTTTATTCTTTTTAATTGTCTTAAGTTTTTTCACTTCTTTTTTTGGAATTTGGGAAATATTTAGCTATGCGACAATTGCCAAACTATATGCCAGTTACTTCACCATAGGCTTTGCTTCTCTACATGTAGATGTATTATCCAAAATTTTAAATAAAGACAAACTAATAGACAAACTAGTGACAGCCAATTATGTTTTCATATTCTTTGTGGTATTCATGTTGCAATTGGTGATATATCTAGGAAACAAAGATATCTTAGGAGATTTCTTTTATAGACTCCTAGCTGCAGTAGGAGTAGTTGATGGTACCTTGAGTATTTTAGCTATTGTCTTTTATAAGATATATCTACAAAAACATCCTGAACTTGAAAACGACTTAGTAATTGGAAAAAAGAAACACTTAAGTATTTGGGTATGGCTCTTACTAATTTATTTAGTCCTTCAAATGTTTTCTATTGGGTTTAGAGTTATTGGTCGAGGATATTACTATTAAAAAATATATGGAATTAACACCAGAACAAAAACAAAGGGAAGCCTTTCTTTTAGAAGAAATAGCCTTACCAGAAAAATTAAGAAAGGAAGAAAAAGAATTTGCTAGAATAATAAGAGAAAAAATACTTGAAGCTTCTACAGAAGATGATTTTCTACAAATAATAGAAGAACTACAAAAAAATTCAAAAGATATAAAAGATACTGTTGGATTGAGTTCAAAAAATGATCTTTATTTGAAATTTGGAGATACAGAATATAATGTAAAAATCTTCATAAAACCAAGGAAAACCCATGAAAAAGATGATGGAATAGAATATTTCTTGTATATATCAAAAGACTAAAAATGAACTATGATTCCTTGGAAAAAAATAAAAGAAGAATCTTTGAGAACAGGTTATAGAAAACTACTAAAAAAGACTTTTGAGTTACCAGACGGCAAAACAGCAGAATTCGATATCAAACACGAAGGACCTGCAGTATGCATTCTTGCAATAACGAAAAATAATAAAGTCGTTTTGACCAAACAATTTCGTCCAGGACCAGAAAAAATATTATTAGAAATGCCTGGGGGTGGAGTTGACCAATATGAAAGTTCCCTTGAAGCTGCCAAAAGAGAATTACTAGAAGAAACTGGTTACACAGGTGATTTTGAATTTGTAGGGACATGTCTTGAATGTGCTTATTCTACGATGATTCGCTACAATTTTATAGCAAAGAATTGCGAAAAGGTACAAAAACAAGAGCTTGATGCATATGAATTTATTGAAGTTGTAGAAATGTCTTTAGACGATTTCAGAAAACACTTAAAAACTGGCGAACTAACAGATGTAGATAGTGGTTATCTGTGTTTAGATTCTTTGAACATGTTATAAATATGAAAACAAAAAATAAAATAATTCTCTTACTTAGTCTAATCATTTTTCCTCCTATTATAATTATTTTAAGTAGACAAATTTTGCCAAACAATTATTTCTTTTCTTCTCTCTACAAGCTAGTCTTCCTATCCCCTATTGTTTTCGCACTATGGAGTGAGAAAAAAACACTAAAAAAATCTTTAACTGAAAACTTTCATTTTTCTACTTTCAAAAAAAATATTGGAATACTCACTTTAATTGGAATTTCTCTAGCAGGTATTTATCTAGCTAGTTTTTTTATTTTTCAAAATTTTCTTGATCTTAATACTATTACAGAAAAACTAAAAAACCTAATAAACATCACTCTAACAAATTTAATATTTATTGGTCTTTATATTATTGTACTCAATTCACTTCTAGAAGAATACTTCTGGAGAGGCTTCCTATTCAATAATCTAGAAAAATTTATCAAACCATGGCAAGCTTACTTAATTACAGGTATAGCTTTTTCTTTCCACCATGTTATGTTTTATTATAATTGGTTTAATGTTGGATTCTTTATTCTTGTTACCTTTGGGCTGACAGCATATGCAATAATTGTGAGCTATGTATTCAAAAGATACCAAGATTTATTCTCTTGCTGGTATATACATATCTTTGCAGATTTGGCTCAAATTTTTATTGCCTTCAAAATATTTGGACTACTTTAATAAAAATAACATGAAAGAACCAAAATATAGATTCAAATTTCGCATATTTGCTGGAAAAATTTATTACAATCTAAAAAAACATTTTGATTGGTATCTCTCAGGGGAAAAATTTACTAAAAAATTTGAGAGCCCTTTAGCTGAAGAAATTTTTACACACAAAACGGTCTTGAGAAGAAAACTCAAAGATGTCGACATATGGATGCAAGAAAATAAAATAAAAAACTTAAAAATAGCCATTCAAAAATTGGATAAAATAGTTCTAAATCCAGGAGAAACACTTTCTTATTGGCGACAAATCAAAAATCCCAGTAAAAGAAAAGGTTATCTACCAGGTATGGTACTACACGACGGGAAAGTTCTGTCTGGTATAGGAGGTGGTCTCTGCCAACTATCCAATCTTATTTATTGGATGACACTACACACACCTCTCACAGTTGTAGAACGATGGCGTCATAGCTACGATGTCTTCCCAGATGTAAAAAGAAACCAACCTTTTGGTAGTGGAGCTACTTGTGCTTATCCGTATATAGATTTGCAAATAAAAAATAATACCAATCAAAAATTCCAACTTTTTCTAAAACTAAATGAAAAATATTTAATCGGCAAATGGTTATCAAATGAGACTATTGATTTTAATTATGAAATTTTTGAAAAAGAACATTCTATCAAACAAGAATGGTGGGGAGGCTATGTAAGAAGTAATGAAATCTTTCGTAAAATACGCGATAAAAACAAAAAAGAAATAAAAGAAGAACTCATCACCAAAAATGAAGCTATCATGATGTACAATCCCCTCTTAGAAAATAAATAATTTTTTTCAAAACCAACTATCTCGCAAAAAAGCTGACGATATATGAGAAGAGACATCTTCATAGCAAGATACAAAAAATTAAGACATCTCGTCCGCCTTGGGAGGATTAGCGTTTGTGTGCTATAATATAAAAAGATTAAATTTTAAAAAATTTTTATGATGGAAGATCAAAATAGTTTTAATAATATTCACCGTGAATCACATACTCCAATATATATTTGGATCATCCTGGTAGTTCTTTTATCGGGATTAGCTGGTACAGGCACTCTTTATTTTTTAGAAACTAATAAATCACAAGAAAGAATAAATAGCCTACAATCTCAAATTGCCCCACTTCGCAATGATGTAAGTAAGCTACAACAAGAAAAGAATGAACTAAATAATCAATTAAAAGTAGAAAAAGCTAAACCTGTATTTGAAGCAGGAAAAACAGTATTAATTAGTAAAAATGTAAAACCTTGGAATTGTTCAAAATACGGTGATACTTGTGAAAAAATACTTGTTACAACAGAAGTATATCTAACAGAACCAAGTATGGGAGATACTTTGACAGGAAAATTTTATATACGATCTTACGATGGTAATGATTATTTAAATAGTCCTAAGATAGGAGAACTCCAAATAACACAAAATTTTAATCCTTTTGCTGGAGATGGTGGTGGTGTACCTTATGAAAAAGACACTAAAGAAATATTAACTATAAAAATGTCACCTGATTCACTACCAACTGATGAATTTCGATTCCAAAATAAATTTTACTTAGAATATCTAAATCTTATTCCAAGCTTTAATACTCCAGGATATATTTTACATATAAATAATGATGGAGAAACTTCTCAGTTTGACCAAAGAATGATTGATTTTCTTTATAAAAATGAAAACTTAAGTATATCAACACCTCAATAAAATTTATTTTTAATCAACTACCTCGCAGTCCCGATAAAATCGGGAACGAGGTATAAGAAGGAATCCCGACTTAGTCTGGATAGCAAGAGCTACGGGGAATTAAACCCACTCGTCCGCCTTGCCTAGCACGACTTGGGCTGTTGGAGGATTCAAAAAAGCAACTTTAATCAAGTTGCTTTTTTATTTTTGATATTTTTACAAAAAAAATGAAGGCCTCGTGTTTTTTTACACGAGGCCTCTGTAAAGACTTACACGAGCATCAACAATTGACCGCCCGCAATGTCTCATGAGTCCAAGGAGACTTGCCGTCGAGCCACTCCTCCACCCTTGTCTCAGGGTTGATGCGGATGACATTCTTTTTACAAGAGCTACAGCTCCCGACAAGAACACCATCAGCCAAAGATGAGTCGATGCTAACTTGGCAACAAGGTGACAACAGCTTCTCGGGCATGGCTACCTCCATTTTATAAGCCAATAACCACGATGAAATTATCACAACAAAATAAAAAAGTCAAATCAAAAACAACCTCTAACCAAGGTTGTTTTAATATTTTCATGTTTTAATACTTTTATTCGACTACACCGGTTCCTCAAAAAACACAGGATCACCATCCAAATCTTCTTCTTCAGTCATCTCAGTTTCTTCATGATTTACAAAAGGAACCTTATGCTTAGCACCAAGAGATTCTTGTCCAAGAGAATCATAAACAAAATCATCTTCACTATCATCTACCCCAAACATTTGATCTTCTATATTGTAGTCTTCATCTTCGTCATTATCTGCATCTTCAACAAAATCTGGTACATTTGGTACAAAGTAATCAGGGACTGTAGTATCAGCAAAATTTGGAGCAAAACTACTATGTCTATTGGTTAAGACATCTCCAGCTTTGTGCCACTCAGGGTCATGATTATAATCTTCAGCAAAAGGATCTTCCAAAGGATTCTCCGCTAAATCCTCTTCCAGAAGATCACCTTTCCACTCTAATTCTTCTTCTTCACGATAAGAACGCCAAATAGCGATATCACGGTTTATTTTATCCAACATATCTCCCTCAGACATATCATACAACTCTTCATGATCACAGCTACAATCATCAAATTCTTGCTGCATATCGAGCATCATCTCATAAGAATCCAAATCCATCATAACCATGTCCCCTTTTTGTTCATCATGGATAATAAGGGTACTACCACTTTTTTTGGCTAATTGTATTAGTCTATCCAAATTTGCTGACATAAAAGATTTTTAGATAATAATTATATTGGTATTTTAGCGAGTTTTGTCCCAAAGGTCAAGAGTAGCTATTATTCCCTTTTTATAGCAAAAATGATAAAATAACTAATATATCTAATAAATTTCTATGCAAAAAAACATCTCAATGGTATTCCTTACAAGCTCTCTGTTAATAATAGGAGGCTGTAACCTTAGTAATAATTACAATAAAACGACAGAATCAACTCCTCAAAACAATGCCCCCGAAATAACCACACTCTATGAGTGCGAACAAAATTTTACAGACCAGATAGAAAAACAAAACTGTAAAGGGTTAATTCTAGAAAAAATAGATTATATCGGAAATTTTTATGGACACGAATGTAGTGATACTGAAAATTGCCAAGGATTACAAGAAGGTTATGATTGGGCTAGTGAAAATGAAGTAAAAAATGAAGAAGAATGCCCAAATTATTCTTACGATTTTCAATCTGGATGTCAGTTTTTTGTAGAAGACGAAAAACATCCAAATGTTATAGACACAGACTTTCTAAAACAAGAACAAAAAGCTGAACAAACTGTAAGGAATCTCGAGACTGTAAAAAATTGGTTAAAACAATTTTCCAATCCAGACGGAACATCACCAATTACAGGAGGTAACCCAATGATTGAAATAGATAGAGATGAAAACAATACAATTACTTTTCATCTATACGAAAGTACCTCAGAAAGAAATATTACTTTTGATTGGTACGATGTAGATATGGAAACATTAACAGTCACCAACATGATATTGGAAGAAGTAAAATAAAATATTTATGAAAGAAATAGCAAAAATAAATAATTTTTCTGTCTACTTTCTTGATGAAGAAACAGCACAAAAATACTCTGCCGAGATATCAGCTTTAGCTGATGAAATACCGATGAATGAAAAAGGTCATTTTAATATAATGGCAAAAGAAAAAGATGGCAGAATACTACATGAAAAATTCAAACACAGTTTGATAGTTTTTGACAAAGAAAAAATTATCGCTGGACTTATATCATATGAACGAGAACCAGAACAAAATGAAAACTACAAAGAAAATTTATTATATATAAACATGTTATCAGTACATCCAGACTATAGAAAACAAGGTTTGGCTAGAAATCTTTTCAAAATATTTTTTGAAAATAACAAAAAATTCTTTTATTTAAAAGGAAAAGTAAAATACGCTATGCAAACAAATATGGATGATTGGAACAAACATGTTCAAGATTTTTACAAATCTCTAGGTTTCAAACAAGTAGGTACAAAAGATTATGATGATCATACTGATATGGTTTTTAAGAGGTCTCTATAATTAATAAAGTAAGCATTTAAAAAATAGACTTTTAACTTTATTTGTTTTATAATAAGTAAGTAGATATTATAATTTATGCCTGTCACCCTATGAAAAAAATAACTAGTTTTATTTCACAAGAAAAACTCAATGAAGAAGAAAGTGTCATTCTAAAAGATATTCAACCAGAAATTGTAAAAATAATAAAAAAAGATTTTTCAAAAATAAAAAATACACACTTCATTTCTCTTGTAGAATTAAATAAATACCGTCGTCAATATTTTTTGTCTCTTATAGATGAAGAAGCTGGTGAATTCGATAAAGTAGAAAAAGAAGTAGTAGATGCTATTTCACACAACAAAATCTTGTCAGACAACATCGAAGAAGAATTGGACGACAAATTGTCTATCGGACAAAAAGTCGCTGACAAAGTCGCAACCTTTGGTGGTAGTTGGGGTTTCATTATTACATTTTTTTCATTCATGGCGCTGTGGATGGTCCTAAATATTGTCTTCTTAAGAAATACAGGTTACGATCCATATCCTTTTATACTCCTGAATCTTGTGTTATCATGTCTTGCAGCTATCCAAGCTCCTATTATAATGATGAGTCAAAATAGACAAGAACAAAAAGACAGACAAAGAAGTGAGCATGACTACAAAGTAAATTTAAAAGCTGAACTTGAAATACAACTTCTACACGAAAAAATAGATCATCTAATAGTAAATCAAAATAAACGTCTACTAGAAATACAAAAAATACAAAATGACTATCTAGAAGAGATAGTAGAAAAAGTAAATAAAAAAAGTAAATAAAAAAATACCAGCTGAAAAAGCTGGTTTTTAATAATTATATTGCTAAAATGTTTTGTAAGAAAAATTATAAATGAAGAAGATTATAATTATATAATGGAAGAATTAAATAAATTACCAAAAGAAATAAACAGCCCGATTTATTATACAAACACAAAATTAAAATTTTAAAAACAATTTAACCATTTAACAATTTTATTTTCTAAAATTAAAAAAACGCCCAAAATAATGTGGACGTTTTTTAATTATTAGAAGATTCACAAACACAAACGTGACAAGAAACTTAGTCTATTTCCAGAGTATAAGATCGTTATTCTTGCGAATATGATCTCGACTTTGGATTTTTACTTTCGTAAAAATGTACTCCAGAAAGGAGGTGATCCATCCACAGCTTCCGCTACGGATGCCTTGTTACGACTTCACCCTGATCATTGACCCCACCTTCGTCCCTCTACTGAGAGCCTTCGGGTGTTGCCAACTTTCGTGGTGTGACGGGCGGTGAGTACAAGACCCGAGAACGTATTCAACGCGCCGTATCTGATGCGCGTTTACTAGTAAATCCAACTTCATGCAGGCGAGTTTCAGCCTGCAATCCGAACTGAGACCAGCTTTCTGGGATTTGCTCCATCTTGCGATTTGGCATCCCTTTGTACTGGCCATTGTATCATGCGTGTAGCCCAAGGCGTAAGAGCCATGCTGATTTGACGTCGTCCCCACCTTCCTCCCGGTTGCCCGGGCAGTCTCTTGTGTACATTTAACACAAAACGAGGGTTGCGCTCGTTACCCCACTTAAGGGTACACCTCACGGCACGAGCTGACGGCAACCATGCAGCACCTGTGTGGCACCTTCGAAAGGGGCTCCCGTTTCTGGGAGCTTGCAGCCACATGTCAAGCCTTGGTAAGGTTCGCCGCGTACCATCGAATTAAACCGCATGATCCTCTACTTGTGCGGGTCCCCGTCTATTCCTTTGAGTTTTAACCTTGCGGCCGTACTCCCCAGGCGGCATACTTAACGCGTTAGCTTTTTTGAACGGCACTGAGAGGGTCGATACTCCCAATACCTAGTATGCATAGTTTACGGCGTGGACTACTGGGGTATCTAATCCCATTCGCTCCCCACGCTTTCGTCCCTGAGTGTCAGGACTGTTCTAGTACACTGCCTTCGCCTTTGGTGTTCCTGTTGATATCAACGCATTTTACTACTACACCAACAGTTCCGTGTACCTCTCCCAGCCTCTAGCCAAACAGTATTGATAGCAGTCTTTGAGTTAAGCCCAAAGATTTGACCACCAACTTATTTGGCAACCTGCGGACGCTTTACGCCCAATGAATCCGGATAACGCTTGAGGGCTCTGTATTACCGCTGCTGCTGGCACAGAGTTAGCACCCTCTTATTCATGTGGTACCGTCACAAATTCTTCCCACATAAAAGTAGTTTACACCCCGAGGGGCGTCTTCCTACACGCGGTGTCGCTCCATCACACTTTCGTGCATTGTGGAATATTCTTGACTGCAGCCTCCCGTAGGAGTCTGGGCCGTTCTCAGTCCCAGTGAGCCGGGTCACGCTCTCACGCCCGGTACTGATCGTAACCTTGGTGAGCCATTACCTCACCAACTAGCTAATCAGACATAGGCCCCTCTCTGAGCCAAAAAGTTTACATAAAAAAACTTAAGTTTTCTTATGACTATCGGGTATTAATCCACCTTTCGATGGGCTATCCCCGACTCAGAGGTAGGTTACCAATGTGTTACTCTCCCGTTTGCCGGTCCGTATCTCACCCGAAGGTAAGCCGGTCCCTCGACTTGCATGCCTTAGACACACCGCCAGCGTTCATCCTGAGCCAGGATCAAACTCTCAAATAAAGAAGAACAAATAAATTGCTCATTCTTGTGCGTTGCTTCACAGCAACTATAAGAGTTGATTCCTCTAAATAAATTAGAGGTTTATTGTTTTTTTCTGACTCTAAAAATAGACTTGGCTATATCCCCGTAGGGATATAATCTTGTTTCTTGTCACATTTGTATTGTGAATCATATCTCTTACTATCGAGTAAAGATATGAATACATTTCTTACACAATTCTAGGAAGTAGAATTATGTAGAACCTTACTATGTTGCGTAAATTGTAATGAACGCCTCTTATAAAAAAAAGAGAAACCTGTTTGCATTTTGATATAAATATCCAAATGCAATTTAGTTACTCTTTCTCGTCCTAGTATCTTGAGTTAATCTCTAGACTGGGGATGAGTTAAATTGTCGTGTTCAATTGCCTGCAAATAATACATAATTTCAGAGAGTATGTCAAGGGCATAGAAATACACAGTTTGGGGATAAGTCTGGAAAAATTGATTTTAAAGTTAAATTAGACAAAAAAGTTGTTTATTAAAAGCTAATTTTACTAGACAAGCATGATTTAATTTCAAATTTTAAATTTTAAATTTCTAAACAATTTTTAATGTTTTAATTTAAAAATTTATTTGGAATTTTTTTTACGCCATTCTGCTATTTTCTTATGATCACCTTTTAACAAAACATCTGGCACTTTCCAACCTTTGAAATCTGCCGGTTTAGTATATTGAGGATACTCCCCTTCTGAAGTAGAAAAAGTTTCATCTTTAGTTGATTCTAAATTACCCAAAACACCCGGTACAAGACGTGATACAGCTTCAATAATAGTAAGAGCACCAAGCTCTCCACCTGCCAAAACATATGGTCCAATAGAAACTTCTTCATCAATCATATTGTCAGTCACCCGTTGATCAATTCCTTCGTAACGTCCACAGATAAAAGTAATCTCATCTAGCTTAGAAAATTTCTCAGCCATGCGTTGATCAAATTGTATACCACGTGGTGAAAGCAATATTGTTTTCTTCTTCCTACCCAAACTACCATTGAAAACTTTTTTTATTTTGGTAAGTCCATCTACTTTGGCAAAAGGAATAGCATCAATGTTTTTCAAAGCCAAAAAAATCGGTTCCGCACTAAGTATCATTCCTGGTCCCCCACCATAAGGTGTATCATCCACTTTATTATGTTTATCCAAAGTATACTCACGAAGATTTATAGACTTAATATTTATAGCTCCAGCTTTTTGTCCACGACCAAGAATAGATTCTTTGGAATAATCTTCGATAATATTTGGGAAAATTGTTATTACATTAAATTTCATAAAAAAGGCTTGAAATGCTGGAAAGGCCTGAAAGGCTTTTTACTTAATAGAACTATTTTAAACTAATTTGAGAGAAAAATCAACTAAAAAAAGGCAATCATGATTACATGATTGCCTTTTCAGCTTTTCAAGCTTTTTAAGCCTCTCTGGCCTTTCTAGCCTTTAACAATTACTTTTTCTTTCCAGCAATAATTTCTTGTTCTACATTCTTTGGACATTCTCCATATTTCAAGAATTCCATAGTAGAAGCAGCACGACCTTGAGTCATAGAACGAAGTGAAGTAACGTAACCAAACATACTTGAAAGAGGTACAATAGCACGAACCACTTTGGCAGAACCACGGTCTGTCATTTCTTCGATTTGACCACGTTTTGATGACAAGTCACCAATCACATCTCCCATGTATTCTTCAGGAGTAGTGACTTCTACTTTCATAAGAGGTTCAAGCACAACTGGATCTGCTTTTTTGACAGCAGCGGCGAAAGCCATACTACCAGCAAGTTTGAAAGCGATTTCAGAAGAGTCGACTTCATGATAACTACCATCATAAACAGTAGCTTTGATGTCTAGAAGTGGATAGCCAGCGATAACACCTTTGTCCATAGTTTCTTTGACACCTTTTTGGATAGGACCAATATATTCTTTTGGAATTGAACCACCTTTGATTTCATCAACGAATTCGAAGCCAGCACCTTTTTCAATAGGTTCAATACGCAACCAACAATGACCGTATTGACCACGACCACCAGATTGTTTAACATATTTACCTTCAGCTTCAGATGATTTTCTAATAGTTTCTTTGTAAGCAACTTGAGGAGCACCTACTTGAGCTTCTACTTTGAACTCACGTTTCATACGATCAACTAGAATATCCAGATGCAATTCTCCCATACCAGAGATAATAGTTTGAAATGTTTCTTCGTCTGTATGAACTTTGAAAGTAGGATCTTCTTCTGCAAGTTTTTGTAGAGCCAAACTCATCTTTTCAGCATCTACTTTTGTAGCAGGCTCAATAGCAACTGAAATAACAGGTTCTGGGAAAGTCATCTTTTCCAAAACGACAGGACGATTTTCGTCACACAAAGTATCCCCTGTAGTAGTTTCTTTTAGACCAATAGCTGCTGCGATTTCTCCAGCAAATACTTCATCCACTTCTTCACGAGTATTAGCATGAAGACGAACGATACGAGCGATACGTTCTTTTTTACCTGAAGTAGTATTCAAAACATAACTACCAGATTTTAAACTACCAGAATATACACGGAAAAAAGATAATTTACCAACAAAAGGATCTGTAGCAATCTTGAAAGCAAGACCCGCAAATGGAGCTGTATCATCAGTCTTGATTTCAATTTTCTTTTCTTCATCATCAGGGTCAGTCGCAAAAAGAGGAGGTACATCAAGAGGTGAAGGTAAGTAAGCAATTACATTGTCTAGTGCAATTTGTACACCAACATTTTGCAAAGCTGTACCACACATCACAGGATAAATTTCATCTTTCAAAACAAGAGTACGAATACCTGCTTTCACTTCGTCAATTGACAAAGCTTCACCACCCAAATATTTGTTCATCAAATTTTCATCAGCTTCAGCAACAGCTTCCATCAAATTACCACGATACTCAGCTACTTGATCCTTCATATCAGCAGGAACTTCAATTTCCACAATATTCATACCATGATCACCTTCGAATTTGTAAGCTTTTTCTGTAATGATATCTATAACACCTGAAAAATCAGATTCACTACCAATAGGAAGTTGGATAGCAAAAGCTTTTGGAGATAGACGACCTTGGATTGATTTCAAACTCATGTAGAAATCAGCACCAGTCTTGTCCATTTTGTTCACAAAACAAATACGAGGAACATTGTATTTGTCAGCTTGACGCCATACTGTTTCAGATTGAGGTTCTACACCTTGTGAACCATCAAATACTGCGATAGCACCATCGAGAACACGCAAAGAACGCTCTACTTCTACAGTAAAGTCAACGTGGCCCGGAGTATCAATAATATTGATACGGTGATTTTGCCAAAAACAAGTTGTAGCAGCAGAAGTGATAGTAATACCACGTTCTTTTTCTTGCTCCATCCAGTCCATAGTGGCTTCACCTTCATGTACTTCACCGATTTTGTGTTTTTTACCAGTGTAGAAAAGAACACGTTCAGTAAAAGTAGTTTTACCAGCATCGATATGCGCCATGATACCAATGTTACGTATCTTATCTAAAGGATAATCTCTACCCATATAAGTTTAGGTTAAATAATTATAATATTGTTTTATATAAACAATCCAGATTCCCGAATAATCCAAATAATCCAGATAACGTATAAAACGTTTTTTTAATATCCGGAAAATTGGGATTATCCGGATATTCGGATTGTTTCTTTTAACGACTGAATCTTGCGAAATGAGCAAAGGCTTTGTTAGCTTCAGCCATTCTATGTACGTCTTCTTTTTTCTTGATTGTACCACCAGTACCTTCAAGAATATCAGCAAATTCAGCAGCCAATTTTTCTTTCATAGAAACACCTTTTCTAGCTCTAGTAGCAGCAAGAATCCAACTGAAAGCCAAAGCATTTTGTCTTCCACCAGAAACTGGCATAGGTACTTGATAGTTGGCACCACCAACACGACGAGAACGTACTTCGACTTGTGGACGAGCAGCTTCAATTACTTGTTCAAAAGTTTTCAAAGCTTCTCCTTTTTGTTTTTTTGCTAAAATTTCCAAAGCGCCATAAACAATAGTTTGTGCTGTAGATTTTTTTCCACCAAACATTACGAAGTTCACAAATTTTGATAAAAGTTCGCTATTGTATACTGGGTCTGGAAGTATTAGACGTTTTTGAGCTCTTTTTCCTCTCATATTATTTAAGTTTATTAGTTTATTTGATTATTGGTTTATTAGTTTCTTTTCCAACAATCCTTAAATTACATCAGTGTAATCAATGTCTTATTTTTTAGCCTTAGGTTTCTTAGTTCCATAAATAGAACGACTTCTGTTACGACCTTCTACACCTTGAGTATCATAGACACCACGAACGATATGATAACGTACACCAGGTAAATCTTTTACACGACCACCACGGATAAGTACGATAGAATGTTCTTGCAAATTGTGTCCTTCACCAGGAATATAGGCAATAATTTCAGAACCATTTGATAAACGAACCTTAGCAACTTTACGCAAAGCTGAGTTAGGTTTTTTTGGAGTAGCTGTGTACACTTTTGTACATACACCACGTTTGAAAGGACTTCCTCTACGTAGAGTTGTCTTTTTGCGGTGCAAACTATCCCAGGTAAATTGCATAGCAGGAGAAGCAGATTTTTTCTTCTGACTTGTTCTACCTTTACGCAATACTTGATTCATTGTTGGCATAATCTAGAATGCTTACGAAGCCTAAATAGGCTATATTAATAAAAAAATTCCCTTTCTCGGGAATCAAATTTAGAAAATATAATTTCTATATAAAATTATTTCTCCAAAGCGTTGATCCCTTATTTCAGGGACGTCTTCTTCCGACAGTGTCAGAATACTACGTCTGGTTATTCTCTTTCGAGAACGCAAGTAATATATACTATTTGAGATTTTTTGTCAAGTAAGTTGCCACAAAACAAAAATATTTTTAAAAAAATTTTTTCATTAATAATTAATTAACAAACATAAAAATCTTATCCCGACTATGTCGGGATTGAAAACTAAGAGGGAGTAGGAGTGTCGAATTCCTCCTCCTTATGTCTCACAACAAAACGAGGAGCTCTTCGTCCTTGTAGCCGGACTTGCGAAGGGCTTGAACATCAATCTCCTTCAAACGACCTCTATTCCTTTCCTTCATCGCCTCAACAAAGTCGGACAAACTGTAGCCGAGCTTCTTATAAGTGAAGATGAACCTTGTGAGATCCTGAGGATTACAGCAGAAGTCATGACTACCAGACAGTACTTCAGCAAGTCCAATGCCATGCTCACTGAAAATAGCGTAGATGAAGTTTATCTGGCCATTTTGCACGTGACGATAAACTGCCCAAGAGGTATTGTGGACAGAAACGCCAGCTGCCAAGTAAGCCTTGATGAGCTCCTCGTCGGAAATACCACATTCACGGAGCACCTTGTAAAGGCCTGTATCGACAAGCGAACTCACATCGGGATCCTGTGAATCCTTGAACATCTGGACGATGTCCTTGACACATAGGTTCACATCCAACAAAGCCTGCACGAACTCCTTGAAGCCGTAGGTAAACTTCTCGTTGTTGGACGACACGTAGGAAGGACAAGAAGCATAGATCCCAACTTCTTTACGACTTCCTTCCTTGAAGTTGAGCGCCGAGAAAAGCTGAGCGCCAGACAAGCCGACGGACAGGAAACCTTTGATGATCTCCAAGAGAGCCATTTCGGCTGAGAAGCACATATTGGCTACTTCTCGAGGAGTCTTTTCTCCACCGACGACCTTCACGAAGAAGTTGTAGACCCTCGAGAACGGGTGACCAGCGACCACGGCACTCTGAAATATCTCGCTGTCCTGATGACCAGCCTCCTTCATGGCCTGGAAGACCGTGTGGGCACTTGTCTCCACCATGAGCTCCCCAAAGGGGTGATCCTTGAACAAAAACACCGCTACGATCTGCTCGAGGGCCAAAATGACAGGAAAATTCCGGAAGATATCCACGAGAGTCTGCCCCTCAATAATCTTCTGTTGGATGACTCCTCGGAGTCTGTTCAGATCTGTCTCTGTCTTACTCTTACGTGCCATGAGGCACCTCCTAATTTGTTGATATTATTGTTTTCGACACTCCCTCTTAATTTTCAATACTATTTTAAAGAACAACTTAACATAAAATTATTAACATGTTTTGGCTAAATTGTCAAGATTATGTATAGTTACCCATAAGTGGTAACACTTTGCTAGAATAGAGGTTACAAAGGGTAACCATAATAATTAGCAAAGAAATATGAGAACAAGAAAAATAGTATTTCCTCCTGAATTAAGGGGAAG
>Ga0100393_10000823_pt1 | contig 32967 bp, 27 predicted proteins | sample CryGeymeta201517_FD_81546 | JGI IMG/M metagenome (GOLD analysis project Ga0100393, IMG submission 81546) | Groundwater microbial communities from Crystal Geyser aquifers in Utah, USA - Crystal Geyser metaG 2015-17 | ecosystem: Environmental > Aquatic > Deep subsurface > Groundwater | place... | reverse complement strand
GGATGTAAGAGGTGTTTTACCATTAAAGCCGGGCAGTACAGCAAAATATGATTACGAGTACAGGCGCAATGGAACAAGGAATATTTTTGTAGCAGTAGAGCCACTTGGCGGCAGAAGAAAAATGAAAATAAAGAAATGGGCAGATATACTGTTCAATTCGATGCTTCCTCACTTGCAAGCGGAATGTACATTTACCAGTTACGTGCAAACCATTATACTTCAACAAAAAAAATGTTGTTGTTGAAATAAAAAACACTAATATAAAGTAAAGACGTTGCGAGCAACGTCTTTACAACTAATAACTAAATTAATCATTCACAGAAGGAAATTAATTATGTCAGAACAAAAAAACAATCACGGTTTAAAAGGGGGAGAATTTCTTACAAAAGAAACCGATCCGCAAAATGTTTTTATTCCGGAAGATATTACCGAAGATCAAAGAATGATGGCGGACTCCGCAAAAGATTTTATTGAAAAAGAAATTCTTCCAAAACTTGATGCGATAGATAATCAAGAACCAGGCTTAACAATTAAATTAATGGAACAAGCCGGTGCCTTGGTTTACTCCGCGCATCGGTGCCTGAAGAATATGGCGGAACAACTCACAGATGCAAAACTTGAACTCTATAATATTTTAGGCGAAAGAATTTTACAGCAAACGCTAAATATTGGATACAAAGGAAGAAACACTTTCTCCCTAAAAGGACTCGATAACCTTACACCGGTGATATATTTTATAAAATTAAATTATGCAAATAAAAACGTTCTTCACAAAATGCTTAAACTAAAATATAAAGTCGAAAAATAATGAGAAGAATTCAATTGATGGAAAATCTTTTACTTAAATGTTCATTAGTCGTTCTACTTTTCTTTATTGCTGATTTACACTCACAATCTATTAATACTTTAGAACCTGATTCAGCGAAAGAAAAACCGATAGAATTGCGGAGGAATGTTGAGTCGAATTCCACCTTTCAAACCTATGAGGAAAGGTACCGGGATAAAAATCTTATTGAAGAAAAGAAAAGCTTATTCCCTTTAGGTTTTGAAGAAAAGAAGTTAAAAAAAATAGAAAGAGTAGCTGGAATCTGGACAGAGTTGAACCCGAAAGTACCCAGAGTAGCTTACTCAGGCATTCAATTCGTAAATAAAGATACCGGCTGGGCAGCGGGAGATTTAGGGGCATTGATAAAAACAACCGACGGCGGCGGCAGTTGGAAAGTAATAGAAACCAATACAACAAAACCCATATTAAAAGTAAGAAGCTACAATGGTACAACCGTAATCGCCGGCGGATATGATGGACTAATACTCCGCTCTACAGACAGCGGAGAAACATTTGCTCAAGCAGCAAGTGGTGTAGGCACTGGTGTAGACCTTTGGGGGTTGGAAATGATAAATGATACTTTGGGTTGGGCATGCGGGGCTACTACACTTCTACAAACCAAAGACGGCGGGGAAACCTGGAAGATAGTAAATACCCCGGGCTATACCGGAAACCTCTGGTGGATAGATTTTATAGATGAAAATTATGGGTTTGTAGCAGCAGATGGGAAAGTACTAAGAACAACAAATGGCGGAAGTGATTGGGATATAATACAAGCCGGAGATAACCAACCTTTATACAGTATTGATATAATAGATAGTCTGCATATAGCAGCAGCAGGCTACGGCGGAACAAGCTATAGAGGAAAGAATATTTACAGCAGCGATGGTGGAAATACCTGGATAAACGGAGGACATTTAACCTTTGAAGCGGTTAATTGTATTAAGTATGTAAACAAAGATACCGGTTATGTAATATTAAATGAAGTAGGAATATGGAAAACAACTAACCATGGAGAAAGCTGGATCGGAATTGGAAACATCGGTGAATGGGAAATACAATTACTTGCTGAAGAAAATATAGGTTATAATGTTGGAAGCGGGCTAAGGTTATATAAAACAGAAGGAAATACTGATGCATGGAAAAAGCTGATAATAAACGACAACTTTACCGGCGTCTATTTTACAAGCGAAACCACAGGCTATTCTTCCGCTAACAGAATAATTTACAAGACAACAAATGGTGGGGAAAATTGGTTAGTGCTGACAAACTTTCCATCAGATGTATTTACATCAGCATTAAACAGCTTAACGTTTACCGACAGCCCAATAGGGTATGCCGGGGGACCCCCAAACAGAATTGTAAAAACAACAGATGCAGGCAATAGCTGGTATATTACCAATCAAAGTGGATTAACTGATACGATAGGAAGTATAAATAAAATATTTTTTATTAGTCCCACAACGGGTTGGGCTGTCACAAGCAGAGGGGGCATACTTAAAACGACTGATGCTGGCGAAAATTGGTTTGCTCAATTGAATGCCGGTTCCTATGTAATATTTAATAGCATTCATTTTATTGATTCATTATATGGATGGACTGCTAATGCAGCGCAATGGCCATTTAAAACCACTAATGGTGGCGCGAAGTGGATACAACAAACAAGTCTTAACATATTTAATACAAGAGACATTTATTTTATAGATTCCTTAATTGGGTTTACAATTAAATTTCTTGAATTGTGTAAAACAACAAATTCGGGAGATAGCTGGTTTACACAATTTAATTCACAAAATGCAATCTTGAGTTTTAGCTGGCTATCACCAACACATGGATTTATTATTGGAGAAGGAGTATATGAAACAAATGATAGTGGAAATACCTGGCTAGAAATAGTTGATTTAAGAAAAATTGGTTTAAAAAAGTTTCACTCGCCTACCAATTATATCGGCTATTCTATAGGTTCTTTAGGGGTAGTATTAAAATATGAAGACACTACTTATCTCCCTGTACCAGTATTAACCGCCACGGTGAATGCGATTAATTTTGGTACGATTAAAATTGGAACAACAAAAGAAGACAGTGTCCTGGTTTCAAATACGGGAGCCAGCACCTTACATGTTTCAGGTATTATATCTTCTAATCAACATTTTAGTTTTCCTAGGGATACCCTAACCCTTGCAACATCAGAAGAGACTTATTTAAAGATTACATTTATCCCCGTTGATACTTCTGTTCAATCAGGTTACATAATAATAACAAGTAATGCTTTAAGCTCACCTGATACGATTACTGTACAAGGCAAAGGAACCGATATAGTTGCTGTTGAAGACAAGATGAAAAATCCTTTAAATTATAGATTAAATCAAAACTATCCCAACCCATTTAACCCTACCACTCATATTACTTTTGAGATACCTAAACAATCAGAAATAAAAATTATTTTGTATGACATTACAGGGCAAGAAGTAAAGATTTTAGTGGATCAAAATTTAGAAGCCGGATATTATTCGGTTACCTTAAATGCAAAAGAATATAATTCGGGAATTTATTTTTGCCGTATGACAACATCCGGGGGTGATATGGCGGTTAAAAAACTAACTATCATCAAATAAGAGGGAGTTCTATATGAAACATGTTTTGCTTTTCTGTTTCTTCTTTTTTCTCTGCCTCAATATAGTAGAAGCACAAACTAATGCGAACATTGCGGGAACTGAAAATGTTCTTGTGGTTTATCGAGGACCAGTGAATGAAAGTGATACTATTTCACAAGGGGTGAAAAATTATTACCAAAACGCCCATAATATACCTAATAAAAATATAGTGGGGCTTATGAAATATTAACTTAAGTTGAAAAGTATAAAGAACAACCATTTGGAGATAAGGGAATGAAAACTACATTCATAATTGTTTTATTGTTGAATTGCTTGTCACTATGTGATTTTATTATTGCACAGCAAGAGGATACAACCAAAACCAAACCAGTACAAATCCGCAGAGGCATACCATTGCAGCAAGGCTATCGGAGTTATGATGATTATTACTACTCGGGCAAAGATATGTTCGAAGAAAAACGAAGTCACTTTCCACTTTCGGGAACTGGCATTTGGACAGAACTAAACCCGCAAGTACCAAGAGTGGATTACCGGGCTGTTCATTTTGTAAACAAAGATACCGGTGTTACAGTTGGAAAAAATGGAGCTATAATCAGAACAACTAATGGGGGAGGTAAATGGCTTAACGTAATTACACCTTATAATATAACTTTCAGAGGGATTGAAGGGCAAAGTGAAGGAAGAATAATTGCGGTAGGCGACAGTGGAACAATTATTTTGTCAGATGATTTTGGCAAAACGTGGAAAGCTATAGAAAGCGGAACAAATCATGATTTATACAATTTACAAATGATAAATGACGATCTTGGATGGCTTGTAGGTGATAAATCTATGTTGTTAAAGACTACAGATGGAGGTTTTAACTGGGTTCAGCAGTTTACTCAACTGACGGTTTATCCATTCTTCGATGTATCCTTTCTCGATTCATTATTTGGTTATATAGCAGTTGATGTGGGGCAAATACTCCGTACTACAGACGGAGGTTTGAATTGGGATTTAAGCCAAGTGAGAGATCAATATTCATTTAACGTAATAAAAGCAGTAACAAGAAAAACGGCTGTCGCACTGGGATTTGCAGGGAAACAAGCCTACACCTCCGATGGAGGAGAGACCTGGCAGTTTATAACCTACTTAGGCAGCACCTTTAGAGATATTGCTTTTCTAGACACACTGAAAGGTTTTGCAGTCGGTTTTTCAGGAAGTTTCGATACTACAGACGGCGGATTTACCTGGAACTTAAGATTAGATATAAAAAACGCAGGGGGAATTACTTTCCCAAGTCCGGATATTGGTTATTTAGTTGGTGATGAATTAATTTTAGATAAAACCACAAACTCGGGGCAAAACTGGTTCAGGAAAATAATAAATGATGATTTCACAGATGTTTTTTTCACAGACGAGAATAATGGCTGGTTTATTGGATATGCTTGGTATCAAAATAACTTGTATCAAACTACCGATGGTGGAGTTACTCTCAAACAACGTACTGATTTTCCAGGTGACCGACCTTCATCAGTTTACTTTTTGGACAGTCTAACAGGATTTGTAGGAGCTAATGAGAAAATATTTAAAACCAATGATGGAGGTATAAGCTGGCAGGAAAAAAATATTTTTGGAATTGATAGCCTTTTATTTGCTGGTGAGTTTATAAGATTATTTTTTATTTCTGACAGTATAGGATGGGCGTTAAATTACAAATATGTAATAAAAACTACTGATGGGGGTGAAAACTGGAATTCACAATTAAACGTTTCGGGATTAACGGGAATACACTTTAGTGATTCGTTTAATGGATGGATAACACCAGGCGTAAAACCTTTTAAGACAACAAATGGGGGAAAAACATGGATTGAACAAACCAATTTTCCTGAAAACAGTATGTATGATGTTTTTTTTAATGACAGTCTTAATAGTTTTATTTCGAAGTCTAACGAACTTTATCAGACTCTAGATGGAGGAATAAATTGGACTTTGGTTTCAAATGTAACAAATTTTTCTTATGGAAGATTTAGTAATAGAAAACAAAATGGAATTTTCTTAGCTGGCGGACCCCGTACTTATCGATCAGAAGATGCTGGTGCAAACTGGGAAGAAGTTATCGAACTTCGTGATCAATTTGTAGAATATGTAAGGTTATTAGATATTAATAATGGTTGTGCAGTTGGAAGGAGAGGACTAATATTGCGATTAGCCGATTCAGTTGTTTACGTTAGTGGGGATAATTCACCAGCCCCTGAAGAATTTCAAATTTACCAAAACTATCCGAACCCGTTTAACAATTCAACATTCATAAGTTTTAATTTACCCGAGAAGGCAAAAATCAAAATAACAATTTATGATTCATTAGGAAGGCTAGTTAAGGGACTAATTGATAAAGAATTCGAATCAGGTTTTCATACTGTTAATTTTATTGCAGATGACTTAGCATCCGGTATATACTTATACAAAATAGAAGGAGGTGGTTTTAATGAAGTAAAAAAAATGGTTCTTTTAAAATAAGCCTGCATTAAGCAGGGTAAAATTTATCTAAAAACAAAAGGAGCATATAATTATGATAAAAATATTTTTCTTCGTCATTCTTATTTTGGGCATTAGTATAGCCCAGCAGCAGCCAATACCACCCCAACAGGGTCCACAACCATATATTGAGTTAATTCCAATACAAAATACTACCCATAAAAATTTCCCCACACCAGAAGAAGTATTGGTTGTTTATGCTAATAATATTTTTGGTGATAGCTCAAAGCATATCAAAGCATATCAAAGACTATTACGTAGCAGTACGTGGTATACCTGAAGTGAACATTTTAACTGATGGTCTTTTTATTCCAAACTCTATTATATATCCAGAAGGTACTGTAACAGTGGAACAAGGCGGTGAAGATATTAGAGGAGAAGGTAATTTGGGTTGGCGATATGCCAAAGATGTTATTGCAGATCCAATCCAGAACTATCTAAACACAACTTATGTAAATGGGCAGCCACTGAAGGATAGAATAAATTACATCGTTCTATGTAAAGGTATTCCACTCAAAGTGCGCTCTTTTCCTTTTGAATGGATGACTTCAAACAGAAGGCAAGTTTCTGTGAGTGCTCTTCTCTGTCTTATAAATCAACCTGATCCAAATAAAAACTTTTTACAGCTTTATTCCACAAGTATGACTTCGCAGTTAAATCCTTATTTTGGCGCGGATATAAATAATACTATGAATTATCGTTTCAAATCCAATCACTTTGTTAACGGTGGTGGCTGGTATACTCAGTATTTGGTGTCAAGGCTTGATGGGCAATTTTATTCTGATGTCTTTGGTTTAATAGACCGTTCCGCTGATCCAGATTATTCGGGAGAAAAAACATGTATAATTGATGATGATTCTGATCCCAATTATCATCATTTTGACGTTGTTCATCAAAAATTAGACGCGTTAAGTTTTTCATTAAATCCTGAGGTATTTGTCATATCACAGGATTGGATAACTGAAGATCCAAACAATGTTATCGGTTATGTATCTCATGGAGTTCACGCGGGAATGCCTTGGTATTATATTCTTTCAATACTTCAATTTAATTATGCAAATGGTGCAAACTTTTTAAGTTGGGAAAGCTTTAACTGTTGGAGCTTTGGAGTTGAAGAATCTGGACACGGACATTTGTCCCATTTTATCTACAAAGGCGGTAGTGGAGGAAGTGGTACCGTTTATGAACCTTATACTACTGGAGTGACACAAGAGTATAATACTTCCCCGGCATACGCTATGGGGTACTCTATAGTTGATGCTCACTTTCAAGGTATCTTTTTAAATGCCTGGCAGAATTGTGTTGTTGGTGATCCACTCACAACAATAGCATGGGGAAAGCAAACTCTTACAGAGAATAAAACTTTGAGCGGAACAAATTTAGTAACCAGCGAAGTTACAATCCCAACGGGAAAAACAATGACCATTCAAAACAATTCAACTATTAAATTTCGACACTTAGGTTTTATAACTGGCAGTGGCGTTTTGAATATTGGTAGCAACGTTACCATAAACACAAATAGCTGGTCAAGAAGCGTTTTGCTATGCAACTCAGCTAATAACCCACGGTTAGTCTGGGCAGCTCACCCTTCTTTTTCAACATCATTTTACAAAGTATATCGTGCGGTCAGCAATACTCCGGTATCCGATCCATCAACATTAACCTATGAATTGAGATATACTTCTCCAGACGCTTCGACATTCAGCTTTACTGATAATGAAATAATGATCGGGAGTGGGCAGTATTTTTATTATTACGTAACCGCTAACCTGGTAAGAACACCGAAACCACCTCTTGAATCAGACAGAAGCAATTACACTTCCATACGGGGTGGCATGTATAAAAAAGGTAATACAGAAGAAGAGCCATTAACAAAGAACTTTAGCTTTTCTCTTGACCAAAATTATCCGAATCCATTTAACCCAGTGACTTCAATAAAATATCAATTACAAAAAAATGGAACTGTTACCTTAAAAATATTTGATATTCTCGGTAACGAAGTAAAAACACTAGTAAGTGGGTTTAAAGAAAAAGGTGAATACACAGTACAGTTCGATGCATCATTACTTCCAAGTGGAATGTATGTGTACCAATTACGCGCAGACGAATATACTTCAACTAAGAAGATGTTGTTGCTCAAGTAAAAACAGAATTCAAAGTAGAGACGTTGTACACAATGTCTCTATTTTTATTAACTACATTAATCAAAAAAAAAGGAACCTCATTATGTCAGAAGAATCAAAAAACAATCACGGTCTCAAAGGTGGAGAATTTCTTACAAAAGAAACCGATCCGCAAAATGTTTTTATTCCGGAGGATATTACCGAAGATCAAAAAATGATGGCTGATACTGCACGAGATTTTATTGAAAAAGAAATCTGGTCAAGGCTTGACGCCATTGATAATCAAGAGCCGGGCTTAACTGTAAAATTAATGGAACAAGCTGGTGAACTTGGTTTGCTCGGCGCTTCCGTGCCGGAAGAATACGGCGGTATTGGCGGAGATTTTAACACCAACACCATTCTCGCAATGGAAATGGGGAAGTGTCATTCGTTCGGAGTTTCATTTGCCGCGCATACCGGAATTGGAACGCTACCGATTTTGTACTACGGAACGAAAGAACAAAAAGATAAATATCTTCCGAAGTTAGCTTCGGGAGAAATGAAATCGGCATATTGCTTAACAGAACCAACATCCGGTTCCGATGCACTTTCCGCAAAAACTACCGCCGTTCTTTCAGCAGATGGAAAGTATTATACTTTGAACGGACAGAAAATGTGGATCACCAACGGTGGATTTGCGGATATTCTTATTACGTTTGCTCAAGTTGACGGCGATAAATTTACTTCGTTTATTATTCCGACAGACTCAGCCGGCTTTACACGTGGCGAAGAAGAACATAAAATGGGAATTAAAGGGTCATCGACAAGAGCGTTATTTTTGGATAATGTAAAAGTTCCCGTGGAAAATGTTTTGGGAGAAATCGGCAAAGGACATTACATCGCCTTTAATGTATTGAATGTCGGACGCTTTAAACTTGGCGCAATGACCACCGGCGGCGCGAAAAAATTTCTTTCGATTGCAATTAAATATGCCAATGAAAGAAAACAATTCGGCAAACCAATTTCCAGTTTTGGCGCGATCAAATATAAACTTGCGGAAATGGCTTCAAGAATATTTGTGTCGGAAGCTGCAACGCTTCGCACGAGTGGACTCATCAACGAGCTTGAAAGCAAACTGATTTCAGAAGGAACAAGCTACAGTGATGCGCTAATTAAAGCTGCAGAAGAATACGCAATTGAATCTTCAATTATGAAAGTGTTCGGCTCAGAAATTTTAGATTATGTTGTGGATGAAGTTGTGCAAGTCCACGGCGGCTACGGTTACTCTGAAGAATATCCGGCGGCACGTGGTTACCGCGATTCACGCATCAACAGAATTTTTGAAGGAACAAACGAGATCAATCGTTTACTTGTTGTTGATATGCTCGTTAAGCGTTCGATGAAAGGAAGATTGGATTTACTCGGTCCGGCAATGGGTATTCAAAAAGAATTAATGTCAATTCCGGAATTTGGTAATGAACCGGAAGGAGTTCTTGCAAAAGAATTAAAAGCCGTTCAAAATGCAAAGAAAGCCGTTTTGATGATCGCCGGCTCTGCTGTGCAAAAATTTATGATGAAATTGGCAAGTGAGCAGGAAATCATTATGTGTGTTACCGATATGGTAATTGAAACTTACGCGTGTGAGTCTGCAATTTTGCGAACGCAAAAACTTGCGAAATTGAAAGGTGAAGATGCATCTGCTCTGCCGGTAGCAATAACGCAAGTTTATGTTAGCGATGCAATTGAACGCATTGCGTTGTACGGTAAACACGCGGTTACAGCCTTTGCCGAAGCTGATGAATTGAAGATGTTGAACCTTGGTCTGAAACGCTTCACGAAACTTGAGCCAATTAATACTACAAAATTGAGAAGACAAATTGCAGATGCATTGATTGAAGCGAATGAGTACAAGCTGTAGAAGGTTGGACTTTGGGACTATAAGGCTTTGAGACTTTAAGACTTTGAGATGAGTAAGAATAATAAGATAGGAAATGTTTCATGAAGATTCGAGACCATAGAGATTTGAGAGTTTATCAATTAGCTTTTGAGTGTGCTATGGAGATTTTTCATTTAACTTCTCATTTCCCCAAAGAAGAAAAATATTCTCTGACCGATCAAATAAGAAGGACTTCTCGTTCCGTTTGCGCAAATATGAGTGAAGCATTTAGAAAAAGGAGATATCCTAAATCATTTATCGCAAAATTAGTTGATTCAGAAGGTGAAGCCGGGGAAACACAAACCTGGCTTCAGTTTTCTGTTGAGTCTAAGTACGCAGAAAAAGAAAAAGCGGATGCTCTATCTGAAAAATATAATCTCATCATTTCACAATTAATAACGATGGAAAACCAACCGGAAAAATGGTCGGTATGAATTCACGAATAAATCTGCTGTTCTCGAATTCTTATCATCTCAAAGTCCCACGGTCTCAAATTCTCATCGTCTCTCAGTCCGAATTTTTTAACTACCTGATTTAACTTAATTTTATTGAAAAGAAATGAGTACAAAATGAACGAACCAACATACACAACGCCGATGTTAAAAGAAGGATCACTTGAAGGAAAAACTATTTTGATTACCGGTGGTGGTACCGGTCTTGGCAAAGCGATGGGAAAATATTTCACTGAACTTGGCGCAGATTTAATAGTTGCAAGCCGCAAACTTGATAAGTTAGAAGAAACTGCTAAAGAACTTTCAGAAAATTCAGGCCGAACTGTTCTTCCGGTTCAATGTGACGTTTCGGATTATTCAAGCGTTGAAAAATTATTAAAAACTTCGGTTGAAAAATTTGGTAAAGTTGATGGAGTTGTAAATAATGCTGCCGGGAATTTTATCAGTCCAACGGAAAGATTATCCAACCGCGCTTTCGATATCATTGTCAATATTGTTCTTAAAGGAACTTACAACACAACGCTCGCGTTCGGCAAACATTGGATAGCAGAAAAACAAAAAGCCACGGTATTAAATATTGTTACAACATATGCGTGGACAGGTTCGGCGTATGTTGTTCCTTCGGCAGTTTCTAAAGCCGGAGTATTAGCTTTGACGCGTTCATTAGCTGTTGAATGGGCGAAGTATGGAATACGTTTTAATGCAATTGCACCCGGTCCCTTCCCAACTAAAGGAGCCTGGGAAAGACTGCTTCCCGGAGAGTTGCAAAAGAAATTTGATTTTAAAAATAAAGTTCCGTTAAAAAGAGTAGGCGAGCATCAGGAACTTGCAAATCTTGCCGCCTATTTAATCTCCGATTTTTCTTCTTACATCAATGGAGAAGTTGTAACGATAGACGGCGGTGAATGGCTGCAAGGCGCAGGTCAATTTAATATTCTTGAAGCAATCCCTTCTGAAATGTGGGATGTGATTGAGAAAATGGTAAGGAACGCAAAAGGAAGTTAGAAATATTATGTATCACAGATTATTAATCTATGTGACACTTTTCAAATTGTATAGAGATAAATCAAACTAGCTGAAAGCATAAGCGATAGTAATGTTACGATCGAACCTACTTTCAAAAAAGTAAAAAAGTTTACATGAATCCCTTGCTTTTTTGCGATCTCAATAACAATAATATTTGCCATTGCTCCAATTATTGAAAAATTCCCCGCCAGTGTTGAACTTGAGGCTAATGTCAGCCAGAGGAAGTTGTCTTGCAGAGGTTTTAGTATCGGATTCATCAAAATTACAAATGGAACATTGCTAACAATTTGTGAAAGGATCAAACTCAATCCATGGAGTGACAGTATACCTATAAACGATGTATTCAATTTAAAATGATTGATAAACGAATCCAGCAGTTGATATTTTTCTATTCCCCCTACCACAATAAACAAACTTGTGAAGAAGAGTAGCAGTACCCAATCAATTTCTTTAATTACCATTGACGGTTTTATTTGCCCGAGAAGAAGTACGAGCGATCCACCTGCCAAAGCTATCAGTGGATAGGGAAGAGATATTTCTTTATTGAAGAAAAAAGCCAATACTACCAGCATAAAAATTGGAACGGAAAACTTCATTGAAGCAAAATTCCATTCTTTCTTTTCCAAAGCACAGTGTAATCGGTCACCACTTGAGAACTCATCTTTAAAGAAAAATTTTATTGCAAAGAAGATAATCAGTAAACTTCCTAATGCGATGGGGAACATGTAGAGCATGAACTGCCCAAACGCAAAGTTTGATTGAATCCCTATCAAAATGTTTTGCGGATTTCCAGTGATGGTTAACGCACTTCCGGAGTTGGATGCCATTATTTCAGCAATTACATAGGGAAGCGGCTGTCGTTTTGTTGCACTGCAAATTGAAAGAACAACTGGAGTAAAGAGAAGAACAACTGCATCGTTGACTAAAAACGCACTTGAAACTCCCGTAATAAAAATGATAAGCAGAAGAAGTTGTTGAGGTGTCTTCGCTAAAGAAATTGTAGCTCCGGAAATAAAGAGAAAAAATCCGTCTATTTCCAATACAGCGATGAGCATCATCATCCCCAGCAATAATGCGATCGTATTAAAATCAATTGCGGAAATTGATTCTTCAAAAGAAAGAATACCAAAGATGATCATCGAAACAGCGCCGAAAAAGGCTGCGCTCGGTCTATCAATATTCAGCCAGGGAAACCGGGTGAAAATAATTCCCGCATATGTCAGTAAGAAGATGAAGAGCGCTAACGATGCCAAAGAATTCTTACCTTTCTTTCAATTTATTTTTACAAATTTACATTACAATTATAATTAAACTTATGACAAGTTCAGAAATCGGACATTCAAAGAAAATAAAAAGTTTCCGTTTACATTTACGGGAAACAATACAGCTTGCACTGCCGGTGATTGTTGGGCAATTGGGTATCATTTTAATGGGAGTGGTTGATAACATAATGGTTGGGCGTATCGGGTACTATCCACTCGCAGCATCGGCATTAGCAAACGGAATATTCTTCCTCGTTTTTGTAATCGGGATGGGTGTAACGTATGCAGTCTCGCCGATCGTTTCGAATGCAGTCGGAAGCGGAAAAGCCGAACAAGCAGGGAATATTTTAAAGCAGGCATTAGTAATTAATCTCTTTATCGGAGTAATACTTGGGATCATCACTTATTATTCTGTCGGACTTTTTCACTTCATGCATCAAAAAGAAAAAGTTGTTGAATATGCTATCCCTTACTTACAAATTTTAGCTTTTTCCATTCCGATGATGATGACATTTCTAACATACAAACATTTTCTCGAAGGACTTTCGATTATGCGTCCGGCGATGATTATTGTTCTGCTCGCAAATTTGGTAAATGTGTTTGCAAATTATTGTTTGATATACGGGAACTTTGGATTTCCGCGACTTGAATTGAATGGAGCCGGAATTGCTACACTTGGTTCGCGTTTCTTTATGATGATGATGCTCATCATATTTCTCAATCAAAATATGAGAGTGAAAAAATATAAACCTCACCTCTTCAGTTATATAATTGATTGGAAAGTAACAAAAGAATTACTTGCGTTAGGATTACCGAGCGGAGTTCAATATTTCTTTGAAGTCGGCGCATTTTTTTTCACTGCGATTATGATTGGATGGTTTGGAGCCCGTCAACTTGCTGCTCATCAAATTGCTTTGAGTATTGCTTCAATCACCTATATGATGGTTGTGGGAGTTTCGGCTGCGGCGGCAATTCGTGTTGCTAAGTTTGTCGGTCAAGGGAATAAATTAGAAACCCTGCGTGCGGGGTTAAGCGCTTTGACGTTAGCCGCCGGGTTTATGAGTCTTTGCGGAATACTTTTCTTTCTTACAAATAATATTTTACCGGAATTGTACATCAGTAATATTGAAGTAAAAACAATTGCGGCTTCATTAATTTTAATTGCTGCATTCTTTCAAATCTTTGACGGTGTGCAATGTGTAGGATTAGGAATCTTGCGCGGTATTTCAGATGTAACGTATCCGACAGTTGTAACATTTGTTGCCTACTGGATAGTTGGGATTCCACTCGGCGCTCTGCTTGCATTTTATTTTGGTCTCAATGTCCAGGGAATTTGGATTGGTCTATCGGTCGGGCTGGCTACTTCGGCAAGTTTGTTAAGTTTTCGATTTATCAAAAAAACAAAATCATAAAACGAAATTCAGCGATACACCAAGGCATATCGCTGCGCGAAAAAATCATGGTAAACGATGATGAAAAAAAATTATCACAATTCTTCGTGATTTGTTCGTTCAGCACAATCTGGATTTTGGTGTGCGGATTTTAGAACAGATAATTTCACCGCCTAAATAAAAGATTTGCCGTAGAAATAGAAACTCCGGTTTTGATGAATAGAAATTTTATTTTTGCTGGTGAAAATAAAAAGGAGCATGTGATGACTAAAAGATTGTATCGTTCACGGACAGAAAAAATGATCGCCGGAGTTTGCGGCGGGATCGCTCAATACCTGGAGATTGACCCGGTATTCGTGCGGATTGCATTCGTAGCGCTTATCTTTTTCAGCGGCGTAGGATTAATCATTTATTTTGTAAGCGCCGTCATCATTCCGAAAGAAGAATTTACCGGCGATGCTAAACCGGTTGTAGAGCAGGAAGAAATTGCAAAAGAAAAAGTTATGGAGAAAGAAAAACGAAAAAAGAAAAGAGAGAAAATATTCGGCGGAATATTGATTGTTCTTGGCGTAATATTTTTAGCCGACAATTTGTTCATTAATATTACGTTTGAAAATATCTTCCCGATCATTTTAATTGGCGTTGGTTTTTGGATGATCTTTAACACTTTCAAAAAAGAAAAAGAATATGAGGCACAACAATGAAAACTAAACAACTTTTCTGGGGCGTTTTATTTTTAACGCTTGGTGTAGCCTATCTCTTAGTTGAAGTGATGTATGTGCATTTAGCGATTGGCGGGTTTTATCATTACTGGCCGCTTTCACTTATTCTTATCGGGCTTGCGGTTCTTTCAAACAATAATTATGCGAAGCTGACGTTTTCAGGATTATCTGGATTAGTGGTTGCTCTCGTTATCTTTAGTTTTTTTTCAAAGTCCTGGCTGCCGTGGAATAATTGTGACGACAAAATCCATAAGTTCTCTACCTCCGAACAATTTGTAGAACCGTTTGATAACAAAGTTAAAATGGTTAATGCCACATTCAAAATTGGTGCTGGAAGTATTGAAATCAGTGGAAATGATTCAAATTTAGTGAAGGTTAAATCCGGCGGAATGAAAGACCTTTTTTCTGTTGACACTGATAAGCAGGACAACAACTTTGATTTCGATATCAGCATGGAAAACGTTCATCTAAATTTAAATGAGGACAATCATCGCTGGCTCGAAGTTGGATTTAATAATAAACCGAATTACATATTTAATTTTGAATTTGGCGCCGCAGATGTAAATATGGATCTATCATCCCTCAAAGTAGAAAAAATAAACCTTTCAACCGGCGCCGCGAGCTGCATATTGAAAGTTAAAGAATTTGTTTCTGATACAATGACCATTCATATTGAAGCGGGGGCAGCGTCGGTGAGAGTTATCTTACCGGAAGATGTAGGCGCTCAAATAAAAAAGGAAACCGCTTTATCAAGTACCCATTTTGATGGCTTTCGTGAGATCACTGACGATCTTTTCCAAACCGGGAATTTTTCATCTGCCAAGAAGAAAATATTTATTGAAATTGAAGGGGGAGTAGCCTCGTTTTATGTCTCAAGAAACTAAGAAGGTCAAGCAAATCCCCATTGGAATGATGAAGTTGAGAGACAGATCACATTCACTTTAATGTTCATTATTCCTTCATCAAGATTCGATATTCAAGTATCGTTAACAAATTATCAATAACGATGATTTATGAGTCAAAGTTTTGATGATAGCTCGTCACATCGCCCAAAAAAATATTCCCTTTTGTTTTGGTAAAATTTTTATATTGCCAGAGCAAAAATAAAAACATTTTAAAATGGCTGAAAAAGACATCCTTAAATATTCTTATACTTTTAAACTAAAGAGCGGTCTGGAAAAGACTTTTGTAGTTTCGGTTGATAAATCATCACTAAGTATTATCTACAAAAATAATGGGTCTTTCCCCGAATGGACGAAACTCCAGAATTTTAAATGCAGTCATTGTGAACTTGACCCTAAAATTCATGAGTATTGTCCGCTTGCAATAAATTTAGTAGATATCATTCAGACTTTCCAGGAATACAATTCATTTGACGAAGCGGAAATAACCGTTGAAACCGAGAATAGAAATTACAGCAAGACAACTTCTATTCAATCGGGAGTGAGTAGTATGCTCGGAATACGAATGGTTACTTCCGGATGTCCGGTTATGGGGAAATTAAAACCCTTAATCCCTACACATTTACCATTTGCTTCGTTAGAAGAAACTGAAATGCGTGTCTTATCCTCTTATCTTTTAGCGCAGTATGTTAAATGGAAAAGGGGAGGAGAAGCTGATTGGGAAATGACTAATCTTATTAATATTTATGAAGATATACGAATTCTGAATCATAATGTTTCAAAAAAAATTGCTGATCTTGAGAAAAAGGATGTGAGTATTAATTCCTTAATTGTGCTGAATAATTTTGCCGATTATGTAACCTTCACCCTTGATGAAAAAATGCTCGATGATTTTGAAACTCAATTTAAAGAGTTTATGTAAATCCCGGGCGGCCAATTTTTACAATCCTTCCCAATCAATTAAAAAAACTAATACTGCCATTGCTGCCGAACCAAGTTCAAATTCCCTTGGATTCACTTCACTAAACACATCGTTTGCCGAGTGGTGATAATCAAAATAGCGTTGAGAATCGGGAACGTAACCAATTAAGCATTTCGCATTTTTTATGTAGGAAACATCAACACCGCTTCCGCCTTGTTTCACCCAATGGATACCGGCACGTTCTAAAATCTTTCCCCAGGAAGAAATTTTTATAAAGGAGGCGGAATCCTTATCAACCAAAAAGCCGACCGGTGTGAATGCTCCTCTGTCTGATTCAATTGCAGTTAAATGTTTTTCATTCGAAGAATCAGCATATTTGCCATAAGCAATTCCACCGCGTGAACCATTTTCTTCATTAATAAAAAAGACACATCGTATTGTCCGTTTCGGTTTCATTTGTAATCGTTTAAATAGGTCGAGTACTTCTAATGATTGCATGCATCCGGCAGCGTCATCATGGGCTCCATCGCCTTTATCCCAACTATCAAAATGTCCACCGACTACAAGTACTTCATCCGGGAATTCTGTTCCTTTTAGTTCACCAATAACGTTATAAGATTGAACGTCAGGTAAAGTTTTGCAAGAAAGTTTTAGCTGGATTTTTAATTTGGAGTCATTTTTTAACGCTTCACTTAAAAAATCGGCGTCTTGAATACCAATTGCAGCGGCAGGAATTTGGGGGACAGAATCTGCATACTGCATAACGCCAACATGAGGAACATTGTCATTACGGGATGAAATTGAGCGGAGAATCATTCCTTTTGCGCCGCATTTAGCTGCCTCCGCAGCTCCTCGAAACCGGTAACCCACATTTTTCCCGTAAGCCGGAAAGGCAGCAGGGAAGCTATGATCAAAGGGAATATTGTAAAAAACGATTTTATCCTTCACTTGATTTTTCTTCTCATTCAACTCTACCCACGAATTGATTTCAATAACTTCAGCGATAATACCATTCTTCAAATCTGTTCCAATGCTTCCGCCAAGCGAAGCTATTGATAAACTTTTTCCTTTAAACTTTTTAGAGGAAACAATAACAGCCGATTCCACTTTACCTCTTTCCCAATGAGGCACCATAACCGGCTGTCGCCAAACAGAGTCCAATCCAAGCCCCTTCATTTTCTCTACTGCCCAATTTATTGCTTTGAGGGAATTTACTGAACCGGACAATCTCGGACCAATTTTACACAGGTCGCCAAGCGAACGAAAGCCGCGCTGTTCCGTCATTGCTGATTTTACTAAAGAATCTGCCATCATCTTATAATATTTATCTTTACTCATTTCTTGTGCAGAAAGAGTAAACGCTGCCATAAACAAGACACAAAAAAGTCCAAAAGTAGTTTTCATAAAATATATTCGCATTTATTTGTTAAGTCGTTCAAAAAATATTAAAATTGAAGCAACAATCAAAGGGAACAAAAAAGATAGGCAATTTCACTTTCTGCATTTTACCGAATGGAATTCTATGTTATTTTTACAGAAGAAAAATGTAATACTTCAGAATGAGGTTATATTTTCGTTCACAATCTAAATGACAATGAAAAAACGATTCCTTCTTTTTATACTATTTACCGTTTCTTTTTCTAATTCTTTTCCGCAAGAATTAAATGAACTTTATTCTAAAGCCTACAATGCATATTTAGAGAAAGATTATGCGAAGGCGTCTGAATATTTTTCTTCCTTCAGAAAGGAGCATCTTTTGCAGGATGAACTTCTTGCCTCAGCAATATTTTACCAGGGTGAATCGTTTTCAAACTCTGGGCAGTATGATGAAGCGATAACTTCTTACATGCAATTGATCAAAAATTTTTCTTTCTCAAACTTTAGAGATAAAGCTGCCTATAAAACGGGGCTGCTTTATTATGAAAAACAGGCATACGAAACAGCTCAAGAATTATTTCTTCAATTGAATAAGGAATATCCAAACAGTGAGTTTTATGGTTCAACGTTATACTGGATTGGAGAAACTTACGCCAGGCAAAACAATATTGAGGAAGCGGTAAATTATTTTAAGGAGGCAATATCTTATAAACAAACCAATAAGTTTATTGACAATTCAATATATTCTCTTGCCCGTACGTATGAAGAACTCGGCGATTATACGAATGCCGTATCGTACTATGACGAACTTTTATCCTATTACCGTGATAGCCCACTCGCTTCACAAGCCCAAATCAGGATCGGTATTTGTTATTTTAAATTGAAAGAATATGATAGTTCAATATTGGAGTTATCCAACCCTATCGTTAAACAGCTGCCGGTTGAAAAACAAACTGAAGCATTGTACTTGCTGGCTAATTCACACTACAGGGTTGGGGAGTATGCGAACGCGGAAAAAGTTTACCGCGAAGTAATTGAGAAATATCCCGCCTCGTCATTTATCCGGGAAGTAAAATATGCTTACTCGTGGTCAATCTTTCAGCAAAAAAAATATAACGACGCCTATAAATTGTTCAATGCTTTATCGCTTGATGATGATTCCATCGGGATAAAATCTTTTTATTGGAAAGGTGAAGCAAAGCGATATTCGGGGAATGAGCGTGAGACACTTCTCATTTATGAGGATTTTTTAAAGAAACATTTTACCAGTGATCTCGCAGCACAGACGTTTTATCAAATCGGAGTTATTCATTATTCAAATGGTGATTTGGATAAAGCTTATGCCGCGCTTCAACAAGCCATAAAAACAAAAGATTATGAAGTCCACGGAAAAGTATACACCATGTTAGGTGAGATCGAACTTCAGAAAAAACGATTTCAACCTGCATACCAGTTTTTTGATAAGGTAAATGAAAATGAAATTGATGATCAGCTATTAGTCTATCGCGGACTGTTGGGGAAGGGGACAGCTCTCTATTATCTCAATAGATATGATGATGCAATTAGTATCTTAAGCGATATTGATTTTCGAGCGCCGAATTTTGAATCGGCAAAAGTCTCGTTTTATTTAGCCGAATCTTATTTCGCGCAAAAAGATTTCGCACAAGCGCTAACTTTTTATAATAAAATTTCGACGGACGATGCCGGGTTGCAAGCGCTCACTTTATACGGGAAAGCTTATTGCTATTTTAATCAAAAAGATTATACAAACGCTTCATTTTTCTTTTCCGATTTCACAAAAAAATACCCGAAAAATGATAAGATATTCGATGCAAGAATCCGGATGGCCGATAGTTACTTTGCAGATAAAAATTACGATGATGCAGCTGATGCTTATGAAAATTTGCTTAAATTAAAAAACGGTATCAAAGGGAAAGATTATGTCTCCTTTCAGCTTGCATTAGCTCTTTATCGCTCGGGAAAAGTACAAAAAGCGATCGAGCAGCTTGAGAATTTTAAGAGTAATTATTCGAGATCAATTTATTACGAAAATGTCTTATACTTGATCGGATGGATCAACTTTCAACAAAACAATTTTTACCCTGCAATTTATAAATACAGGAATATGTTAGATGAATTGCCCCGTTCTAAGTTGGCACCGTTAATCCAGTATTCTATCGGGGATGCGTTTTACAATTTAGGGAATTACGACTCGGCGATAGTTTCGTATGAAACGGTCATTACCAAGTACCCGAATTCGCCACAAGTCTTTGACGCTTTAAACGGAATTCAATACTGTTATGTCGCAAAAGGGGAGTTAGAAAAAGCAATTCAGATAATTGATAATTATGTCTCCGAGAATCCGGCTTCCACTTATGCTGATCAGCTCTATTTTAAGAAAGGGGAGTTATACTATAGTCAGCGGGATTACGAAAAGGCAAGATTGAGTTATAAGGATTTTATTACTTATTTTTCTCAGAGCAGATATATTTCTAACGCCTATTATCAAGTCGGAAAGTGCGAGCAGTATCTAAATAACTTGGACGAAGCTATCCAAAATTATAAAATAGTATTTAATTCATATGCACAAAGTGATATTGCACCGGGAGCGGTAATCGAATTAGGAAATGTCTATACTCAACTTAAAAGATTTGATCAGGCGCTTTCACTTTACGATAAAGCTATTGATAAATACCGGAGTACACCCCGAATTGCGGAGCTGCTCTTTATGAAAGGGGAAACGCAGCTAAAGAAAAATGATCTGCCGGGCGCTTATGATGTCTTCGAAGAAATTTCAATGTATTATCCTGTAAATATTTTTGCAGATAAAGCAAAGCTTGAAATGGGACTTATCGAATTGAAGAAAAAAAGATATGACAGTGCAGATAAATTGTTTTTAGAACTTGTTTCGAAAAGAACGGACGACATTGCGGCTAAAGCGCAATACGCTTATGGTCTGTCACTTTTAGAACAGGATAAAACTCAGAACGCAATTACTGCGTTTGTTCGAGTTTTGAATGTTTTTCAAACGTATGATGAATGGGTTGCAAAATCCTATTTAAAACTTGGGGATGCTTACTTGAAGATGAATGATAAAGATAAAGCCAGGGAGATGTATAGAACGGTAATCTCGAAGCACCGTAGTGATGAATACGGAAAAGAAGCGCAGCTGAAATTGAGGAATGTAAGATGAGGATAGTATATAGCTCAATACTGATAAATTTTATTTTCGGCTTGTCGTTGATGCTCGGACAAGAAAATCCCAATGTTGAACTTCCTCAATTTGTTATTACCGGAAAGGAAACTTATGAGTTTCCACCTCTCGAAAAACAAAAACCGGAAGTAGTTTCGACGGTGTCAGAACAATTTTTCAAACCTGTCTATTCACCTGATGAATTGGAAGTAAAAGAATTTTCGGAACCCTCTAGAAGGAGCGGAGAGTTTTTAGACTCAATCAATTTTGTAAACGGTGGAGCGGAATTTCTGATTGGGAACAATATCCTTCCCTCTTTAACTTTGAGATACAGAATTCCCATTGAAAGATCAATATTATCGGCAAACGTTCATGCTATGAATCAACGCGCATATTTGCCCAACTCAGATAGGAACAAATATGGTGCTGAACTGCATTACAACACTATCATTTCAGACTCAAGCAGCTTTTTACCATTCTCTAAATTTCACGCCTCTGCTTTAGCTGAAAATGAGTCATATAAATTATTCGCTTCACCAATTCCGGATTTTAACCGGAAAATTTTCCGCGGAAACTTTGCCGCATCGCTGCAAAATATTTCCTCTGCGAAACTTAACTACGACCTTACTTTTGAGGATAATTATCTGAATATGAAAAGTGATTCTGTAAATGAAAATATTTTCAAAGTGAACGGTTACACAAAATATACTGCCAAACTTTTTGAGGTCTCGCTATTCGGAAAATATCATGCGCTCACCTCAACTTATGATCCTCTTTCGCCTGAAAAATATGCATTTATTCAAGCCAAAGGGATATTCGGATTTCCCATCGGAAATTCAGTTAAAACAAATTTTGGTTTTGAGTTCTCAAAATTAGATTCGAACAAAACGATCTCTCCATACATAGCGGCTGCAATTCAATTCCGGAAAGGTTTTTCCCTCTTCGCAGAATATCATCCGACTTCTTCAATGATCACAAAGCAAGATTTGATCTACTCCAACCGGTATTATTCACCCGATGCAAAGATTAAGAATATTTTTTATAGGGTAAAATCTCAATACGCCTTTAATTTTAAATACGAATACGAGAGAGCGTTCGAAGTAATTTGCGGATTTTCACTTTTCTCGGCTTCCGGCTATCCTTATTTCAATATTGTTTCACCCAATGTAAATAATTTTGTGGTTGATATCATTGAAGCACGCGGTACGACAGCATTTGCAAGAATAAATTTATATTCCGGAAAATATGGATTTTTTGTCGGTGATGTTCTCTTCCAAAATGTACAAGACACTTCGGGGAACTTGGTGCCCAATGTTACTCCCATTAATGCTGAGGTAACTTATGGATACTGCATTACTCCAGAGATTTCTTTCTCGGCTTCGATGATGTATTATTCACCAGCTTTTCTTAATTTTGCCAATACAAAAAAAGGGAGAGATTATGTTAACCTTACATTTAAGGGAGAAATGAATATCTCGGAAAAGATGTTTGCTCAACTCGAATTGCGAAATATTCTTAATTCAAAAAATGAAATTTGGAAGAATTATCAAGAACTGCCGCTTAGCATTTCGGCGGGGCTTAAAATTATCTGGTGAAAATGACTAGAACTGAATTAGTAAAGAAACTTACTTCCTATGCTGTGGTTGACGAAAGTTATGCTGCATCGTTCATGGAATCCTTTCTTCTATTACTACATCAACGGTTGCAGAATTCCGATTCTTTTAAACTTCCTTTTAAAATAAGTTTTTCTCAAAAGAAAATTGTTAGAAATACCAAAGAATTTTATTTGATTACCTGTAGCTCATCAGATCCATTGGATACCCCAACCGAAGATTTAGTCTTTGCCGTTCCCACTCTTCGCGATGAATCAAAATATGATAAATATTCTGTATTTTCTATCAGCGTCGGGAAACAAATTATTCCGGCTAAAGAAATGATTTCGTCCGGTTTCGATTTTGAACCGAGTTTCTCATTAAAAAAATATTGCTCTGAGAAAGCGGAAGCTCTTTTACAAAAAGGAGAATTTGCCCCCGCAGCACTAACTCCTTCAGATTTTGCGTGGAGTTTTAATCCTTCCGAAACAGAAGACCATCTCCCATCCGATGAATCTCTACACGAAGAAATAGCAAAAGAGGTTCAAGAGTTTGGCTGGGATTTTGGTAATAGTTGGAAACGTGAACTGCAGGAAGAGGAAATTCTTTCTGTCCAACCTTCACTTGAAGATGTGGTTAATCATACTTTTGTTGAAGAAACTGTTGAGGAACCCGTTGAGGTTGAATCCTCAAGCTGGAATTTTGGCGGCGATGAATTAGAACAACCCATTGCCACCGAAGATACAGTTACCTCTCAGACTAAAATTGAAGAAGTTGATTTTGCGAAACTGCATGAAAAATTGAACCATGAAACCTCTGGGCGCGAATACGAAGAAGTTAAAGCTAAAGATAAAACTCAAGAATTAAGTATTGATCTTTCGGAATTCGAAAAGTTGTTCAACACTGAAATCAATGAAGAAGATGAGGGTGGTGAGATACAGGCAGGTGAATTGGCTGAGCAGGATGACACAGTTCACGATGCCGAATTTTTACCCGTGCAATCAACATCAGAATTTGTCCTTACGCATGATCAGGAAAAATTACTCGAAGAATCAGATCCATTCAGTAATTTCACTGTTGAAAAAACCGAATCCAATTTAGAAACTGATGCAAGTCTTCAGGCTTGGGCTAAAGATGCGTACAACTTAACAGTTGAAAAAACTGAAAAAGATGAATTTACTGTTCCCGATGATGAAGAAACAGATGAAGAGGGTGAACCGCCAAACAACAAAAAAAAAGGTAACAAATTTTGGTTAATCACCTCGGTATTTTTAATCGTTATTATTATTTCAGTACTCTATTGGAAGATGTGGGGAATTCCTCTCTGGTTGAAATTAGGGGAAGATGCCGCCCCGGCAATAAAAATTAAACCTATCGTAATTGAGCGTGAATATGACATCCCTGTAACATATCCATACGAAGTTAAAGTTTCCGAATCACCTAAACCTGAACCGGAAATTCAAAATAATATTCAAAGTTCCGTTAACTCTGGTATCGAATCCCCAACAGAGAGATATCCGGCTGCAAAAAATGAAGTTGAAGCGAATGATCTTTTTTCAAAAAATAATCCGAGAAATAAAACAAGTGGGAAAACCACCCAAACCCAAACTCAGACCCCATTGTCTAATTCGAAAGCTGTTGATTTAAAAGAAACGGTAAATAAAAAAGGTGTCATTAAAGAAAAAGCGCCGGAGACTAAAAGAAGTAGTTTAGTTCGTGACAACATTTACATTGAGGGTTCCAGTTATGTCGTACAACTTTCTTCATGGAAGTCAGAGGCGATTGCCGATCAGGAAGTTGCCAGGCTTAAGCGGAAGGGTTTTAAAGCTTTCAAAACTTCGGCAGTTGTCCCTCAAAAAGGAGGAACATGGTACAGGGTAAAAGTTGGCGGATTTTCTTCTGCTGAAGAAGCAGCCAGGTTCTTTAAAGTGGAAAGTAGAAAGTAGAAAGTAGAAAGTAGAAAGTAGAAAGTAGAAAGTAGAAGAAAGAACTTGTTACATTCAACTTTTCACAATTCAATTAAGTAAAACAATAGGAAAGAAGTATGGATTTATTGACTATGTTTCTCAAGGGCGGAGTAATAATGTACGCCATCTTGCTAAGCTCAATTATTGGTGTCGCTGTAGCTATTGACAAATTTATCTTGTTGCATAAATCAAAAGTTAATGTTGCCGCATTTATGATAAAGTTGAGAACTCTTGTAAAGAAGCATGATGTTGCGGGAGCTATTGCTTTCTGTAATAGTGAGAAAACGCCCGCGGCAAACATCATTAAAAAAGGGTTAAAAAAGATACGTTTCGGTCATCAACGGGTAAAAGAAGCTTTAGAAGACGCCGGCAGACAAGAAATTTCTAAACTCGAAAAAGGATTGTCTACCCTTGCCACTGTTGCCGGTATCGCTCCCATGCTTGGTTTTTTAGGAACAGTTACCGGAATGGTTACTGCTTTTCAAACGATACAGGATTTAATGGGTGCAGCAAATCCATCGGATTTAGCCGGCGGTATTTGGGAAGCGTTAATCACAACTGTTTTCGGATTGATAGTTGGAATTCCGGCGTTTGCATTTTACAATTTCTTTACAGAAAAAATTAAAAAACTAATTGCCGACATTGAAGTTATTTCAACTGATTTGATTGACATCGTTGAGGAAGCTTCCCGTATCAAAAAAGGGAACGAAGACGATGATGAAATTAGTCTTTAGAGGATGCTATGAAACTTGAAATGAATAATAAACCTCTCATCAACTTTAGCGTCTCGTCGTTAACTGATATTGTGATGCTTCTGCTTATTTTTTTTCTGCTTACCTCGCAGTTTGTTTTACAAACGGGTGTGAAAATAAAATTGCCGGGGGCAAAAAATAACGAACAACTTGCACCTTCTAAGTTAGTTGTTACTCTTTCGGATAAAGGCGAAATATTTGTGGGAGAAGAAAAGATTCAACTTGAAATGCTCCCTGGAAAATTAAGTCAAATGAAAGCTGCCAGCCCGGAAAATAATTTAATTCTCCGAGCAGATAAAAGCGTTCCGGTTGATTTGGTGATAAAAGTTATAGATTCTGCCAGGGGGATCGGCATAGATAAATTTACCATCGAAACAGAAAAAGTTAATTTGTAATACCTCCGAATGACAGAACGCAAAACACGAAATACTTCCTATCTCGTTTCGATCATCTTTCACGCAGGGCTTTTAGTGTTATTATTTTATATGAAGCTGGAGGTTGAATATCCGGTGAAAGAATATATAGAAGTCGGCTTCGGCGGGATAACAGATGGTTCTTCGGGTGCCAGTGGAAATAATGTGCTTTCAACATTGGATGACCGCAAACTTGAAGAACTAAAGGAAGAATCAAAAGAAGAGGTTGAAGTACCCAAGGTGAAGAATACTTTTGATAATGAGGTCTCCGTGAGTGCAAAAAAGAAAAATGATGAAAAAGTTATTGAGCCTAAAGGAAAGAAAGGTGCAGGGACGGGTGTTTCTGGATTCGATATAGAATGGGGTGGGAACGGCAAAAGAAAAATTTACAGCTACACACTGCCTGCGTATCCGGAAGGAGTAAACAAAGAAATTGATATCCGATTACGTTTTTCAATTTTACCGGATGGAACGGTCGGTACAATTTTCCCGCTAACAAAAGCTGATACAAAACTTGAAAATGCAGCCATCAATTCTTTGCGCCAGTGGCGGTTTGAGCCGCTTCCCTTGCAGCAAAAAAAGACTGAACAATTTGCAATTATTGTTTTTCCGTACCGGCTTCAATAAACGCATCTTTGTAATACATCCGGTAAAAAAAATATTCTGCTAAAGCTAACAAGGTAAGCGCGAACGTATCTCGGTCGTAATAAATTCCAAATCCTTCAGGTTCCATAACTATCTTTGCGAGCATTGTTGTCATCGTCCAGCCAACAGCAAACAAAACACCGATCAAACCAATGTTAAGTAAAGCGCCGGATAGATTTTCGTCCTGCCATTTCTTTGTGAAGATGATAATGGTAAAGATATAATGAGCGAAAAAAATGAATGCAGCAATCATAACTTTGTAAAATATTTTTTGTTGAAAATTGACATACCTATGAGCCCGCCAATGACACCGAAAAGAGAATCTATAATAATATTATTAAACAAAAGGAAAAAAGTGTAAGTGAGAGAAAAACCATTTGTTGTTATTTCATTGCTCATGTTTCTTAATATTGCGATGGTTTCTTTCCCAATATCACCCAAGTTGTAAGAACTTATAAGTAGCTCAACTTGCGGTAAACTAAAGACAATATCGTTTGTATGGAAAATATATGTGATGAGGAGATCAAAAAAACCTGAAAAGAAAGCCGAAAATAAACCTGTTATTAACCCGATGAACATAGCAGTCTTTGCGGTGACACTCTCGTGAAAAAATGTTATCCGTAAGTAAAGATAGAGACTGAGCATAGTGGCTGCAGGCAGCAGCAAACAACAGCCGAAGCTTTTTACTCCCGGGATTGTTCCCAAAACGGCAGCCCCAAATCCGCAGACAATTGCCGGAGAAAGTTTATTTTTCATATCTTAAATATGTTTTTGCATTGATTGAAAGAAATGATTTCTTTTTAATTCTAAAATAACAAAGTTGACGGTAAAAAAAGAAAAGAGATACCCGCTAAAAAATGCCGTAGTTTTGTTGTAGTCTGTGAAAATAAAATTATTTACTAACACATCAATCAACAACACGAGTGAAAAAGCGAAAAAATATTTATATGAGGAATACAAATTCTTTATTATTGGAAATGTAAGCAAAAGTACCCCTACAAAAGCACCCAAATATATTCCGGTGCATCTCGAACAGACCAAGAAGTACGAACCATTCATCTCGAAACTTTTATCCAGCGTTTGATGACAAACTCTTGCATAATTCATTTTTAGGAAAGGATAAAAAGCTTGCAGCGGATTATTTTGAGGAAGAAAAGAATACATCGAGAATCCTGCGATCCAGCTTGCAATGAAGATAAGGATTATTGCTAAGATCAATTTAGTTTTCACTTAAAACAAAGCAGTAAATGGTGTTATTAGTTAAGGCGTAAACTTTATCTTCAACGCCTAATGAAGCATTAAACAGAGTGTTTTCAGGCAGTCCGTGCAATGAAAGTTTTCTGAACGAAATTTTATTCAAATCGAAAGATGAAATGTAAATTGAACTATCGCTCGTTAGTGTAATTGTATTGTAATGTTTATCAATTGAAAAAAAATTCTCGGGTAAGGCTGTTTTAGTGATCCCGTTTCCAAAAATGTCAAAAACTATTAAACTTCTTCCATCGAGTACCAGAATGTTGTTACTCTCGGTTACAATCAACTTTTTAGGATTTTTGATGGAAAAATCTCCGGCATCAAATCCTCCAAACTGAAGAATGAATTTACCGAAGAGGTCAAATTTAAGGATGCGTTTATTCTCCGAGTCGAGAATGAACAAATCCCCCATAGTAGAGATATCGGCGCTTAACGGAAACCCGAAGGCGGCATCTGCATTGTCCCCATCACGGGTGGAAAGGCGGGAAATGAAGTTCAAATCTTTATCAAATCGCTGAATGGAATGATTATTCTTATCAGTAACAAAAATATTGAGCGTATTGAGTGAAACATCAGTTGGATAATCAAACCTCCCGCTTTCCCATCCATAACCGCCAAATGCGGTTAACTCATTTCCGAGTGAATCAATTTTATAAATTTCATCACTGCCGTTATCAGCAACATAAAAATATCCTTGTGGTGACATCGCAAAGGATGTAGCTTCAGAAAACGATCCCACCTGATTTGCCAACTGAAAATCCTGTGAAAAGACAGTTGTATTTATCAACAGAAAAAGGGCACATATTCTTTTCAAAAAAGCTCCATTTAATTTTAGGAAAGTTAAAGAACATCGGGGTAAGTTTAAAGTGAAAATTTAAAGGGACTCATTAAACTCTTTAAAACGATAACGGCTCTTTTTAAAGAGCCGCTTCGTGCAAGTAGTTTAGATTATTGTAAATTATTTACGAAGCGAAATTAAAACATTCCTGATAATTTTCAAACCTTCGTCAAGTTCATCATTTGTTACAATAAGTGGAGTTCTGAAACGAACTGACTTAGCGCCGCAGCCCAATTGAATTAATTTATTTTTATAACACTCATGCAAGAATTGATTTCGAAGTTCAGTGCTTTTGAAATCAAACGCACACATCAATCCTAATCCGCGTGCACGTTCAATCAATGTTGGGAATTCAAGTTGCAAAATCTCTAATTGACTAAGCAGGTATTTCCCGACTTCAGTGATATGAACCAGGAGATTATCTTCTTGCATCACTTCTAAGATTGTGGTAGAACGAAGCATATCCGGCAAGTTAGCTCCCCACGTCGAATTTATTCTGCTGGATTTTCTGAAACAATGATCCTCAACGTCATCAATTCTATCACTTACCATAATTCCACAAACCTGTGCTTTTTTTCCGAAGGAGATAATGTCAGGCAGGACATAATATTCAGCCGCCCACATTTTGCCGGTCATTCCCATCCCGGTTTGCACTTCATCAAATATAAGCAGTATTTCATTTTCATCCGCAATTTGGCGAAGTTTTAGAAAGAATTCCTTACGGAAAAAGTTATCTCCGCCTTCACCCTGGATCGGCTCCAGAATGATGGCGGCAATATCATCCGGGTTTTCTTTTATTGCACTATTGATCTGCGCTATTGCAATTTCTTCGGCAACAATAACCTCACTTAAATGATCTTCAAGCGGGAAAATAATTTTAGGATTATCAATTCTGGGCCACTCAAATTTTGGGAAATACTTTACTTTATTCGGGTCGGTGTTGGTTAACGACATCGTGTAACCGCTTCTTCCGTGAAAAGCTTCTTTGAAGTGGATTACTTTTGTTCCGACTTCTTTTGTATAACCCTTCTTAAAATTTTTCCGAACCTTCCAATCAAAAGCAACCTTCAATCCATTTTCAACTGCGAGCGTCCCGCCTGTAATAAAAAACAAATATTTAAAATGATCCGGTTTAGCTATTGTTCCGAACGTCTCGACAAATTCAGCCATTATCGTAGAATAAATATCCGAATTTGAAGGTTTGTGCAATGCTGCCAGCAGCATTCTTTCTTTAAAATCTTCTGTGTGAAATTTAGGATGATTCATCCCTAACGGGGATGACGCAAAAAAGGAAAAAAAGTCTAAGTATTCATCATTTGTTTTTGAGTCAACAAGGTAGAGCCCGTGACTCTTCCGTAAATCGAGAACGATGTCAAAGCCGTCAACGAGCATATACTTTTTCAAAGTCTCGTGAACCAAATTCGGTTCAAGGAATTTATGTTGTAAAGAGATAAACTCTTTGAGATCTGCGCTGTTCATAATAACCTCTAAATAAAATTAAAAATGAGTGTTAAAAAGTTTAGAGTAGAACAGAAATCTAGAAGACGTGTTCGAAGCGGGAGACCAAATAGTTTCTTAAACTTTTGCTCTTCTTATGGGTAATATGAATTGTTCTTAAAATCATAAATTAATCGTCTGCAAGTTAAGGTTTGAGACAACAAATTTCAAGCGCTCGCTTAAATTTACTCAAAGAAGACAAACCAAATGGTTTTTTAATTCTCTCAAATCCTCATAAGTTTGATACTACGAATATTTAAAATAAGGGAGATCAAATGGACTTTCTATCAAAACTCGGTATAAAATCTGAAAATTATGGATCATCCACGGGGCAGACCTGGAACGAATCAACTTCAGAAACAAAACTCACTATTCACTCACCTGTAAATGGAGAATTTATTGGTGCAGTTTATCAAGCTTCCACTGCAGATTACGAAGAGATTGTTGATACTGCTGAAAAAGCTTTTTCTGAATGGCGACACATTCCCGCACCTAAAAGGGGGGAAATCGTGAGACAGATCGGGTTGAAATTACGTGAATTTAAAGATCCGTTGGGACATCTCGTCTCCTATGAAATGGGAAAATCTTTGCAGGAAGGATTGGGTGAAGTTCAGGAGATGATTGATATTTGCGACTTCGCCGTTGGGATTTCGCGCCAACTATACGGCTTTACGATGCATTCGGAGAGAGAAAACCACAGAATGTACGATCAATATCATCCTTTAGGAATAGTTGTAACTGTTTCCGCTTTTAATTTTCCGGTAGCTGTATGGGCTTGGAATGCAATGCTCGCGGCTGCATGCGGAAATGTTAATATTTGGAAACCCTCTTCTAAAGTACCTCTAACTGCGATCGCCACACAAAAGATAGTTGCCCAAGTATTAAATGAAAATGATCTGCCAGAAGGTATTTTCTCGTTGATAATCGGAAAAGGCTCCACAATTGGAGAACGTTTACTGAACGATAAACGGGTACCCCTCATTTCAATTACCGGATCAACAGCTGTTGGAAGACATGCTTCTCAGGTGATCGCAGGAAGGTTCGGGAGAGCCATTTTAGAACTCGGAGGGAATAACGCCATTATTATTACTCCGGATGCAGACCTTAAACTCGCTATCCCGGCCTGCGTATTTGGTGCCGTAGGGACTGCTGGACAGCGATGCACAAGTACAAGGCGTCTAATCATTCATGAATCTATTTATGATAAAGTTAAAGAATCATTGCTAATGGCTTATTCAGGTCTCAAGATTGGTGATCCATTGGATGAGAAGAATCATGTTGGTCCGTTGATCGACAGATCAGCAGTTAAACTCTTCCAAATGGCTTTGGAACAGGCAAAAGAAGAAGGAGCAAAAATTCTCTTTGGCGGTGAAGTAATGGAAGGAGCAATTTATGTTTCAGCGTGTTATGTTCGTCCTGCAATAGTAGAAGCAGAGAACCATTACAAAATTGTCCAAGAAGAGACCTTCGCACCTATCTTATATTTGATCAAATATAAAGGTGAGGTGGATAATGCTATCTCTTTAAATAATAATGTAGTACAAGGATTATCCTCTTCTATTTTTAGCAACAACCTACGGGAAGCTGAAGAATTTCTTTCTGCATGGGGAAGCGACTGCGGTATCGCCAATGTTAACATCGGAACATCCGGTGCGGAGATAGGCGGAGCATTTGGCGGTGAAAAAGAAACCGGCGGTGGACGTGAGTCTGGTTCAGATGCATGGAAAACTTACATGCGAAGACAAACCAACACGATTAACTTCGGAACCACAATGCCTCTGGCACAAGGAATTAAGTTTGATATTTAGTGGAAAGTAACAAGTAGAAAGTAACAAGAATAATTTATAAGGATGATAGATGAGGTTTGTTTATCATCCTTTTGAGAAATGAAAATCTTTGTGCAAAAGATTAGTAGCGAGATTATCAATTAGGATTCAAAAATCATAAGGGGTAAGACAATGGCAAATATTCAGAAAAAGGTTTTGAGAGATTAGTTGCTGGGTTAAAAAAATTCCAACCGGTTTTAGCGACAGCAAAAGCAAGGGATGTAAATGAATCCGACACTGTAATTATTGTAACGGATATGCTCTCTGAAATATTCGGGTACGATAAATATTCTGAAATAACATCTAAGTTTTCCATTCGTTCTACCTATTGCGACCTTGCTACAAAACTAAACGGAAAGCTTGAACTATTGATTGAAGTTAAAGCAATCGGGTTAGAACTAAAAGATACTTATGTAAAACAAGCAGTTGATTACGCCGCAAATCAAGGAGTTGATTTTGTAGTTCTTACAAATGGATTGTTATGGAAAGCATTCAAAGTTACTTTTACTAAACCAATAGGTCAGGAAATGGTTTTTGAAATTGACTTTTCACAGCTAAATCCCAAAAAGATGGATGACATTGATAAAGTATATTTAATTTCCAAAGAAGGTTGGTTAAAATCTACTCTTTATGATTTCCATTCTCAAAAACAAGTCCTTAACCGTTTCTCCATTGGAGCAATGATGTTAAGTGATCCTGTTATTGAAGTGATAAGACGCGAGTTAAGAAAAATGTCTCCCGATATGAAAATAACCGCAGAACAAGTTAGGCTCTTAGATTCTTGTTAGCGCTAAGATGTTAACGGTAATTGAATAAAGAATAATGAACAAGAAATAATGAATTTCGAAGTTAAAGCAATAAGCAGTTCAACTTCATCATTCGAAATTCCTTTTTCGATATTCATTATTTCCTTTAGCTTTTTTCCCAAGCATGGTCTTGG
>Ga0100393_10000816_pt1 | contig 33125 bp, 24 predicted proteins | sample CryGeymeta201517_FD_81546 | JGI IMG/M metagenome (GOLD analysis project Ga0100393, IMG submission 81546) | Groundwater microbial communities from Crystal Geyser aquifers in Utah, USA - Crystal Geyser metaG 2015-17 | ecosystem: Environmental > Aquatic > Deep subsurface > Groundwater | place... | reverse complement strand
TGGCGACTGGCACGCTGGCCCTATGGCTGCATGCGATTGGCGACTGGCACGCTGGCCCTATGGCTGCATGCGATTGGCGACTGGCACGCTGGCCCTATGGCTGCATGCGATTGGCGACTGGCACACAGGCCTAGGCGGATCTTAATGACCGAAGCCGTTCCATCACGTCTTTGCGCATCGCTGCTGCCGATGGGTACCGCTCCGAAGGATCTGGGGCCAACGCCCTCGTCAAAATCTCGATCGTCGCTTGTGACAAACCAGACGAGTGCAAGGCGCGGGGGTCGAGAACCGGAAACTCGCCCATTTCACGTGGATCTTGAAGTGTCACAGCGTGCCAGAGAGTCGCTCCCAACGTGTAAACGTCGAACCTAGCGTCGATGTACGCCTCTCTGCCTCCTGAGGCCTCTGGCGCAGCGTAGCCCATCGTGATGCACCCTGCCGTGGGCTCAGTGGTCTTCTCGCCAAGCTTCAGCGTCACACCTCCAAAATCGATCAGGGTGAAATAGTCATCCCCTGAGACGATGATGTTGGCAGGCTTCAGGTCTTGGTAGAGGAAGACGCCCTTCTGGTCCCCAACATCCACTTCACGATGCAGGCGAATAAAGATCGTCAGCACTTCCCGGGCAATCGAGAGCAGATGCAACTCAAGATCAGCCCGGAACTCCGGCTTGGTCATCCGGTCCTCAAGGATCTCTCCCGGTATCAACTCAAGCACCAGATAGGGCTCTGAGCCCAGGATTTCCTGGGGAATGATGACTTCGCCAAACTTGCCCTCGTAGGATGCCTCCAGGGTCAAGCTTTTGTCGGTGAACCAGTTGTTCGCCGATGGCAGGTTATTCAGACCTTCGTTTCGAAAGCGAACCAACACTTTCCGCTCCCACTCCAGAATTTTTCGAGATTTCTGAATATGAGCTAGGGCTTCGTCGACGGTGTAACGAAGGTTGCGAGCCCGAGGGCCCGCATCATAGCGGGTGGTTTTGAGGAGAACGCGGTTGTTGGCGCAACGCGTGTCGCGCGCCAGATACAAGACGCCCATGCCGCCGCCATCGGCGAAAACCCCTTCGACCTCGAAACGGTCTCCGCCCAAACGCGGGAAATTCATGGAATCACTCCGCAGGGAGTTCGAACTTCAACGCGTATTTGCCGGCCAACACGATCACGTCGCCCGACTTCAAAGCGCGACGGTCACCCAATGACAGCATGTCCGAGTTCAATTGAGTCCCCGCGTTGGACAAAACATAGAGCTGGTAGTTCCGGTTTTGTCGGTACACGTAAGCATGTTTGCGAGAAATCAGCCCCGAATCGTCCCACTCGGTCAAATCGAGATCGGGATATGCATCGGACATAGGATCTCGACGGCCCAAAAGGGTCTCGTCGGTGTCCACGGCGTGCGAATGCACGGGTGCCCGATTCACATAAAGAGTCAGGGTTGCGGGTTCTGAATGCACGCCAGGTTGTGGCAGCGGAGCCACCGCCACGCGCTCTTTCTGACGCACGGGGAATGCCGCAGCAAACGCCGCCGATGCGCGCAGATTTGAAGACGCCGGAGAGACCTCCTCGGAACCCGCGTGAAAATCATCCTCAGCCTTCTCACGAATCTCCGCCGACGAAGTCTCATGGAGGTCCGCATCAATTGGGCTGCTGACGGTCACAGGACGCTCGCTGACGAGCTCCTCACCCATCGGTCCGAAGCCTTCTTCGTACTCAGGCGTTCCGAGGGCATAAGCCGTCCCATCAACCGATGAATAGAGCACGTCAGGTGCATTTGCTTCGCTGATCGCGGCGTCGAGTCCAGCCACCGTCGACTCGGCTGATCCATCATCGTCTTCGGGTATTGGACTCAAGACCGGCAATTCATCGTCGGCCTCCGAATCGGGAAGCTCAGGCATCCCCATGTCGACAGCATCATCATGACCTGTAGCCAAAAACGCAGACACGTTTTCCTCAGGGGACAACACCTCACCCGGGGCAGGCGGCGTCAGCCGCTCACCGCAAACCTCGCAATTCGTGGCATCTTCAGCGTTCTCGGTCTCACAGACCGGGCAAAGAATCGTTTCCGACATGGGGCTCCTCACGGTTAATTAGGGCTTCGCACACCAGTCCGAGGCGAGTGCGTCATTGGCTTGGCTTTTAAGAGCTTCGAGTCGAGCTTGTGCTTCGGTTTTGGTGATCGTTTCACCGGTGGCCAACAAGATCTGGGCCTCCGAGGTCGACGTCAGCGCAACGCTGGTCGCCTTGTACGAACGATCCGCCATCTCTTTGCATCGCGCCGCATTTGACTGCTTACGATGAAAATCTGCCCGAGCCATATAATGCCCGCCAAGGTTGATGGCCTTTGCGACCTCCGAACCTTCGGCCTCGCAGATGACCGTCGTTCCTTGAGCTCCGCACTTATTGGTCTTGAGCGTCGCGTCCTTTCTATAAACACGAGCTACACCCTTCTTGTACAGGGTCTCACGCTGGTCGTACTCAAACGGACCCGCCATGCTGACGATATCGCCCGCTTTAAGCCAGAGCGCCTTGTCGCGCAGCGCACGCTGCACGTTCGATGGCGCATCGGACGAAGGCGGGAACTTCTCGCACACGGCTGGAACCGCAGTAGGCTGACTGCCCGCGCCAGGAATCTGAAAATCACCAAAAGCGTTGGCGCCCGTCTGAGCCGCTTCGATATTCACGTCAAATGCCGCACACCCTTGATACTCTTTACTCAAGTCAGCTGCGACCGGTGCCTCATCGGCTTCTTCGGCCTTACGACGAGCCATTTTCGCGTCACAAAGCGCAACTTCGATCGGCACGTCGATGATTCCAGCACCACTTGGGCGACGACCAACATACGACAAAGACGATCCGTCGAGCGAACGTGCGCGCTCCAGACCCGCTTCAAATTTGCGGTAGAGATCTGAACTCATCTGCTTATCGCCGCTGACTGCGGCCCGAGCACATGAGTCGATCGAGTCTTGAATCGCATAAAGAGCGTCCGACGACGCAGTCCCTACGCGTTTGGTATCCACCAAAGTCATCGCACGCTCACCACCCGTTGCACCCAGTCGCGAATCGAGCTGAGCGACTCGACGAAGCACGAGGTCCTTCTTATCGTTCGATGCAAGCTCAGGGGCCAGCTCAGGGCTCAGAACATTGGTGACTTCGTAGCGCTTCGCCACGTACGCATCGTACTGAGCAGCAGCCAGACTTGCTTCCATGTCCCGAAGACCCGAGACCGCGTCTCTGAGAGCCTTGGGATCACCGTCGTTATATTCCACGACGATATCTGTGCTCTGGGGACCTTCTGCGACTTCCTCGTTGCGCTGACGCATCGTTTCAAGTCGGTCAGGGTTGACTCCACATGCCGTGAGAGTCGCGAGTAAACATGCCAAAAAAATTCCATTTCTCATTTTATTCTCCTACCTGATCCATTCGAACTGACGCCACACATACCACGACCGCTCAAAACAGAGCGATGTCAAATAAGGCTAGATGCATCAACAAGCTGCATTCCGCTATCACGTTTTTGGGTCGACTTATGACGCGTGTAATTCATCTCTTCCTGCGAGAGTGAACCCGCCGAAGAATACTTGGATTTCAGCTCCACATAATGAGCAGCCATGTCCGCATCGCCCAACTCTTTGTATCGTTCGGTCAGAATGTCGAAAAGCATCCCAACGTGTTGGTGGTCGGCCTTCTTCACTGACGCATCGAGTTCCTCAACCAAGCGCCCGATCTCGACTTCATCAAATGCCCGCTCCACTTCTCCCACCACTTGCGCGATGGATTGAGGGTCATTGGTGTAGTTGACCACAATCGACTGCGAGGAACTGCCGCCCACAACGCCCATCGCAGGGACATCGTAAAAGAGTTCCGCTTTGACGATACGTACCTTGCCAGCAGGGCGTGCCGCAGCCGAAACCGTCAACAAATACGCATATTCACGGTCTTTTTCGAGTGAGCCTAACTTGATACTTATTGTTCGCATCTCACCGGGCAATTTCATTTTGCCCAGATAGGCAATTTCGGGGCTGTAACGGTATCCGCGATTGGCCCGGATCTGCGGCGTGAACGTCAAGTCCAAACGCACATTCGTGGCCACAGCTGCCGTCGTGCTTTGCACTCTCCGGCCAAAGACTTTGGCAATCTCTTCCGTGCGTTCGGCATAGGCGGTGAACCCGTTCGAGTACGAAACCAAGCGCTGCATGAATTTGTAATCGAACTCAGGACCAAAGCCCAAGGCATCGATCCCTATGCCCTGCTCCGACAGCTCTGCCGCCATCTTGAGGCAGTTTTCCGGAAGTCCGGTCACCATTCCGTCGGTGAACACGATGAGCTTCTTGACCTGATTTCGGTCAGGGACAGCCGAGATCAACCCCGCAGCCTTGTCCAGCGCATACTCAAGGTCGGTGCCCCCACCCTGAAATTGGTCGATCACGTCGATTTTTCGAATGATGTCGGCGAGTGTCGAACGGTCCACGATCATCGTGGGTTCCACGATTTCGTAGGCAACCGACTGGAACGCCACCACCGTCACATAATCACCTGGGCGAAAATGCCCGATCGCGGCACGCGCCGCGTCCTTCAACGCAGCCATTTCGCGGGTGCGCATCGAAGACGATACGTCCAACACCAGAGCGATATTGGAATGAATGGTGGATTTCTGTCCGCTGGCCCTCAACGCATTGGACGCATTGATTTTCAGCAGAACCTTTAGTTCTGTCTCGGGTGCATCAACCGATACGTTCGGTCGATCCACTAAGTAATCGAGAAGAATTTCTTCAGCCATAACACCCTCTTGTGCGAGTCGTAGTGCGGTCTTACACGATCACACGCAACCCAACAAGAACAGGTCGGGTTCAATACGGAGACGAATCCAGAAGGACTTCACGCGGTTTACAGGCGTCCGCCGCGCTCACAATGCCCTCCACTTCCATCATCTCAACCATGCGGGCGGCGCGATTATAGCCGACGCGAAGCTTGCGCTGAATCATCGAAATGGAAGCCTGGCTCGACTCGATCACCAAGCGCACAGCGTCTTCGTAGTGTTCGTCCCGATCCATGTCCTCGATTCGTGGACCTGCGTCCTCGTCTTCTTCCAGAAGAATCGTCTCGTCGTAGATAGGCTCGCCCTGAGTCTTCAGGAACGCCACGATTTGTTCGATCTCTTTCTCGGACACAAACGCGCCGTGGACTCGCTGCAATGCACTTGATCCGGGAGGCACGAACAACATATCGCCGTTGCCCAAAAGGGCTTCGGCGCCGTTCGAATCCAGAATCACTCGGCTGTCCGTTTTGCTCGTCACTCGCAGAGCAACACGTGTCGGGAAGTTCGCCTTGATAAGTCCGGTAATCACGTCGGTGGACGGGCGTTGCGTCGCCAAAATCAGATGGATACCTGCCGCGCGAGCCTTTTGGGCCAATCGTGCGACCGCTGTTTCGACGTCCTTTGCAGCCGTCATCATCAGGTCGGCAAACTCGTCAATAATCACCACAATATAAGGCAAACGAACGTGGCGAGCCTTGCCATTATGATCCAAGCCAAGTTGGCGCAGAGCGTCCGAATCTTCTTTACCGTCAATCTGGTCGAACTCCGCCTCACGCGTAATCTTCTCGACCTTCTTATTATAGCCCATGATATTTCGAACGCTCATTTCAGCGAGCTTCTGATACCTGCGCTCCATCTCTTGAACCGCCCAATTCAACGCCACAGTGGCCTGTTTAGGGTCGGTCACAACCGGAAGCAGCAGATGCGGAATATCGGCATAAATACTGAACTCCAACATCTTCGGGTCGACCATGATGAAACGCACGTCGTCAGGCGTGTGTTTGTAGAGCAGCGACACAATCATGGTGTTTACGGCAACTGACTTGCCGGCACCGGTCGCACCCGCAACAAGCAAATGAGGCATGCGGGCGAGGTCGGCGACCACCGGACCGCCTTCGGTGTCAAATCCAAGTGCCAGAGCCAGCTGAGCCTTGTCATTGCTGACAAAGATGTCGTCGGCGATGACTTCCTTCAAAAAGACCATTTCACGAGTCGGATTAGGGACTTCGATACCCACCACACCCTTGCCAGGAATCGGCGCAAGAATTCGAACGCTCAAAGCGGCGAGCGCCATGGCCAGGTCGTCGGCAAGACTTGCGATTTTCGCGATCTTCACACCTGCGGCCGGACTGAACTCAAACATCGTGATGACGGGACCAGGACAAATCTCGACGACCTGACCATCGACTTTGAAATCAGCGAGTGTTTTTTCGATCTTGGCGGCCATGGCGCGAAGATGCTCACGATCCACAGCAGGCTCGTCGGAGCGCTCGAAATTCAGGAAATGAACAGGAGGCAGTTCGTAGGCGCCCTTTCTTTGCGGGCGAAACACAACCCCACCTTCATGCATCAGATCGCGACGTTCTCGAGCTTTACGGGCGGCCTCGCTTTCGACGATCTGAGGACCAAAGTCGACTTCGACCGGGCGCACGGCCTTCTTGGGCGTTCGCTTGTCTTGAATCAGATCCACGATATCAGTGTCGGTCACTTCAACCTCAACCTCCGGCGTGCGAATCTGAATGGGAATGGGCGTAGGCATCTGCACCTCGGGAGGTGTTGGTGCCAACTCGCCAAGCTCCCACATCGCGTCGCGTTCGACTTCGGCGGAGAGCTTCTCCATCACGGATTGATCCGATTTGGGCTTTCGCTTCGGATTTTTCTCGGGTTTCTCCGACTTCTCCGTTTTGTCGTCGTTCGCGGCAGGCTCATTTGGCAACGAGTCCGACTTTTTAGCCGTTCGCGCCAATCGCGCCAACCGATCCGAGAGCTTCCTTTCCACTTCCTCGCTCGCGGATTCCTCGAAATCGTATTTATCGGGGACAAGAGGCTGAACCTCTCGCTCTGCAACGAAACGCGCCACCCCTTCATGGTCTTCTGGCGATTCGTTTCGCAATTTAGCACGCTCAATCTCAAGCCGAGCTCGAAACTCGCGCTGAACCCGAATCCGATGACGCGCCCAAGCCTGCAAGCGATGAAACGAGGCAATCACAGCCCGAACAAGACCGCCAAGACTCAACGACGTGAAGAGCATCACGCTCAACACCCCTGCCCCAACAGTCACCAGGATGGCTCCAACGGTACCCACCAAACCACGAAGCATCTCGGCCCCGAACTCTCCCACCAATCCGCCAGGCGCATGCCCGAGCAGAATCAGTTCTTCAAAAGCAAGGTGACCCATCATCGCGCCCGACAGGACGAACATGACCTGCCCCACGATCTGGCCCACCTTCCAATCAACGCGTCGCCCAATAAGGAGCGAAACGCCAAGATAGAAGATCAGTCCGTCGAGAAAGAAGGACGCTGCACCCAACACAAAGAGCAAAGCACCTGCGATATGAACGCCCACCGGCCCAATCAGATTAGAGGGCGTGGCGCGATCAAGGTCTGCGATGTCAAAACTCAGCAGTGCCAGAAGAATCGCAACCGCAAGCAGCGAAAGGATCAAACCACCGGCTTCACGCGGCAATGCGTGAGCACGCGGCGTTGAGACCGTTTTCGTTTTAGGCTTCGTCTGTCTTGGGGTCGTCGAGATTTTCTTCCGCGACTTTTTCTGAGTTGCGGGCGGGGTACTGGAAGACCCTGTGGTGCTTTCCGCTGCCATGACATGCCCTCCTGGGCTGTTTCTGCCTTTCACATCCTTGTGAAAGTGCCTTTCTGAGACAGGCTCGAAGCTACCATGAGCATTCGGTCCGTCAATTTTACAGGTCGTTATCGTTTGGGTGTTCTTGACGACCAAAGACCTCGTGCGGAATATTCCAACCATGGAACTCAGGACACTCACGACGACGAGGTTTGATCAGGGTTTTGAGGGTATGTGGCGTCTATGCCCCGATCGTTGTAAACTTGCTACGATCACTTTGGGGGCAAATCGAGGCATCAAACCCACACCGCTTGCAAAAAATCCCCAAATTGCCTATAAATCAACACCATAAGGCCACCCAAGAAGATGGCACGCCAATTGCTTAACTATTAAGCCGTAGGGAAGAGGCGATTACAACACGCCCCCCATCACAAGGTTTTAAGATGAAAAAGCGAACTTTCGAAATCGGGTTGAGGGACCCAAACCAGGAGAAGATCATGAAAAAAACGGCAGTGCTTATTTCTTCCGTTGCGCTCGCGATGTTGACCGGAGTGTCAATCGCAAACGCCCAGGACGCTCCTGGTTACGAGTGCGACAATTCATTCGGCGATTGCGGAACACCTAATCAGTCGGGCGGCGGCGGTTGCGGTTGTGGTGGCGGGTCAATCCTCGTCAACAACACAGACGTAGGCGACACGTACCAATTCGCAGACGACTACGACAACGACGGCATCGAGGACAACTCAGACAACTGTCTGCGTATGGATAACCTCGACCAAGCCGACACGGACGGCGACGGCGTTGGCGACCTTTGCGACATCTGCCGCAACGCGCCAAATACCGACCAATTCGACCTTGATGGCGACGGTATCGGCGACGCATGCGACGACGACATGGATGGCGATACCATCCCAAATTCAGCAGACAACTGCGCAAGCGTTCCGAACCCATTCCTTGCTGGTCTCACCGTTCAAGGTGATACCGACGGAGACGGTCAAGGCGACGCCTGTGACGACGACATCGACGGCGACGGCGTGTCCAACTTGGACGACCCTTGCCCCATGTCAGCCACGATTACGACCCCAACCGCAGATCAGCGAGCACTTTGCTTCCCTGACCAAGACGGTGACGGCATCGCCGACATTCAGGACAACTGCGCAACCAAGTTCAATCCTTCGCAGGCGAACATGAATGGCAGCCCCTTCGGAGACGACTGCGACCCCGATATCGACGGCGATTCAGTCATGAATGAAGTCGACAACTGCCGTCTGACCATCAACCCAGAGCAGGACGACACCGACCGTGACGGCCTCGGCGGAGCATGTGACACGCACTTCTGCTACACCGTGTTCGGAGACAACGCGAATTGTCTGGACCCAGAAGTCAACCTCACCGCTTACACTCCTAGCCTGATCGGACAAACTGGACAGCCTGTGCTGCTTCGTCTGTTCGCTAACCGCGAAAATCAGCCAATGCGCTACTCGTGGCGCGTAGTCGGTCAGCCTGAAGGCGCCGATGTCCGCCTCGAAAACGCTGAAGGCACTGTGACCGTGTCGAGCCCATACGAGTACCGCTACCTCGTCAACGAAGCCCCTATCCTCTACGGATCGATTGCCGGCGAGTACAAGGTTGAGCTCTCGGTCGAAAGCGTCTGGGAAGACCGAGTTTCGAAGAAAATCAACGAAAGCTCACTCTTCACAGCGACTGTCACGCTCACTGGCGAAAAAGCCGACCTCCCAGCAGCTTCGGATGCCGGCGGTTGCTCGGTGACCAGCGATGACGCAGCAGCAAACGGTGGACTGTGGCTTCTGGCCCTCGGTTTGGTCGGACTGGTATTCCGTCGCCGAAACGCCTAATCTAAGGATGCGGGCAGACCGCACCCCGGGAAACCGTTAATACCTGCCCTCCGGGGCAGGTTTTTTTTTGCCGCGACACCTGAGAGCGACATGAAAGCGACACTTCTAACTACGCTGATCGTGATGACGTTCGTCCCACTGCTTAGCTGCACAGAGACGGGTCTTCAACGTGTTCCGCCAGTACCTGCGCCTCCACTCGACAACCTCATTCGAGTCACTGGCGAGTTCTGCACGGAACCGTCCGCCCAGATAACCTTCCCTGTGAAGGTGCTCTACATCATCGACCAGTCCGCCTCGCTTCAATGCACGGACTCGCAGAACCGGCGGTTTGGGGCCCTGAACTCGTCGATCAATAATCTGCTTTCGTCTCAGCCCAACGCCCAATTCGGATTCATCGGTTTTTCGTCCTGGGCGCGCGAACAAGATTTCACGCGAGACCGGGACGCTATTTCGCAATTCGTAGACCCCTCCGGCGGCCTTGGCCCCGCGACCGACTACCAAGGCGCGCTCGCCAACGCCGTCCGCGTCATCGAACGAGACATCCTGACCGTGGGAGGGCCAGAACGTGCTCGCACACGCTACATCATCAACTTCGTCTCGGACGGAAATCCCGAGCCTCGCTGCAATGCGGGCTGTGAGGACACGATCACGAATTGTTCGGATGGAGACGACAACGACGGAGACGGCCGCTTCGACGCCGCTGACCCAGATTGCGCCAACATCACCGACAACAGCCTCCACCCCGACAATCTCTATGGTGTGTGCAACACCGACCTTGAGATCCCCGAGGACGTTTACGTCGACTTCAAGGGACGCTGCCCAGAGTATAATCAGCCCCTGCAGATCATGCAGCGAGTTCAAGAACTCTTGGAGCTCAAAGAGACCTATTCGATTGGCGATTTGACCCTCAACAGTGTCTTGCTCTTTTCGCCTCAGGCCATCGTCGAGGGCATCTGTCCTGGCGCCAGCACGGCATTTGGATATGACCGCACGCTGGCAACGGCGTTGCTTCAAGCCATGGCCAGCGAAGGCAACGGAACCTTCCGTGACGTGAACCTCACAACGGCTGAAGACTTCCTGACCTTCGATATCTCATCGATCAAAGCAGACCTTACGCTTTCGAGTTTTTCCGCGTTCAACCAACACTCAAGAGTCGTTGGTAAAACCCTGATGCCTGACACGGACATCGACGGTTTGAGTGACGAGGACGAGGTCGCCCTTTCAACCGACCGCTTCTCGCGAGACACCGACGGCGACAATTTTTCGGACCTTTTCGAGGTTCGAATGGCGACAGAGGGCTTTGATCCAACCACTGACACGCGACCGGCCATTCGGTGCGCATCGGACCGAGACGGCGATGGCGACGGCCTCAACGATTGCGAGGAAGAATTCCTGAAGACCGACCCGATCCAACCAGACACCGATGGTGATGGCATTTTGGATTGGACTGAATTGCTCTACCGCACCGACCCACGCGTCAACGACGCACTGAGCGACTTGGATTTTGACGGCGTGACCAATGCCGAAGAAATCAAAGCTGGAACCGACCCACTCGTTCCAGACGCTGACCGCTACCGCGACGAACGTGTGGTCTACGGGCTCGACGATCTGGGTCTGATGGATGTTGAGAATCCAGATAATGGTCGACTCGAAGAGCGTCATTGTTATAATTTCGACGTTCAAGACATCCCAATGGGCATCACCCCCGTCCCAGGCAAAAACGGATATAATCGGATCCTCCTCTACTCGTCCGAAAAGCCAAGCCGTGTGGCTGGTGTACCTGGAGAAGTGCGCGTTGCATGTTTTGAGGCGTTCTACGGCGGCGGCACAGTCAAAGACCCGCAAAGCGGTCTGGTTGACATCACAGCCAAGAATCTGGAATTTCTTCGTGCGTCGATGGAACAAAAGAATCGTGAACTGAGCCAATGCCCTTATTTTGCCACCGATCAGTTGGTGACCCGTGATCAGACCGAGACCTTCATGAACACCTGCATGCCACCCAAGATTACGATCGACGGTCGCCTCTACCAGCGTGACGAAATACGGGCGCTTCTGCGCAAGAATTTCGATGGGGATAATATCCCGCGCCTCCCGATTTATGGATGGCAGTTGTTCAAGCCAATTCAGAACTTCAATCCTGAGACCGATTGTTTCCGTCTCTGGGAATTCGAGACCGTCGTCGCATTCTTTGACGAAGCTTTGCTCGCCTGTGGCGAATGTGAAGTCCCAGGAGGCATGCCATGAGTCGACTGAAACGCGCCATGGGCGTACTCATCGCACTCAGTATTTTGATGCCCACGACTTCGTGCACAGACGCGAAACTTGAGCACATTCCTGCGCCTCCGAATTATCGCGACGACAAACTTGAGATTTCGGGCGGCTTTTGCACCCGTGAGCCCGAGTCGTTGATCTTCCCGCTACGCGTGATGTTCATCGTCGACTCCTCGGTCTCGATGGAAGGCAACGATCCGCCCGACCCGGTCACCGGCCTGACAGGGCGCGAACGTGCTGTCGCCGACACGTGGACAAGCTTGCTGGACCAAGGGGCTGAAGGCATCAAGTTCAGCGTGATTCGCTTTTCTGCGCAGGCACAACCACAGACCGGCATCGACCTCGATGCTGACTCCTTGCCCGACACTTATTTCACGGCAGACCGACAACTGCTCGATATCGCCACGGCGTCTCTGGGGCAAACGGATCGAACAACCAATTATCTGAATGCGCTCGGCGAGGCTTATTACGAAATCCGAACCGAGTTGGCTGCGGCCGAAAAAGAATCGCTGCCATTATCGAAATACATCGTCGTGTTTTTATCAGACGGCGAGCCCGATACCGACAATAATTCGGAACGTGAAAACTCTCGGCAAGAGATTCTCGACACTGTCGACCAGATCCGCGACCTCACCAAGAATTTCCGCGTGGGTACATTTGCGTTCCACACCGCGTTCCTGTCCTCCGGGCAACCGGCTGCAGACAACGGCGCGAAGGAGCTGTTGAAGGCAATGGCCGAGGTCGGCCAGGGGAACTTCCGAAGCTTCCCAAGCGGCGAAGAACTCAATTTCTTGTTCGTCGATTTCACCGTGTTGCGACGAGTTTTCACCCTGCGAAGTTTCGCGATTTTCAATCAAAACGCCGTCATGGATTTGAACCAAATCCCGCCCCCCGCGCCGCCGATGATGGCCGACGCCGGCACCGACATGGATGCAGGCACCGATATGGATGCAGGTGCGCCAGTAGACGAACCGGACATGGGTTACGCCCTTCGCCCCAATATTCCGGCCTCCATGTACGTCGATACGAACGGCTCAAACGCCCTTGAGTGCGGTGAACCGCTGGCGGACACAGATGGCGATGGTCTCTCCGACATCCAAGAAATTCTTGTTCGCTCGAACCCGCTCATCAAGGACACCGACGACGACGGCCTCAACGATTACCTGGAATGGAGCTTTGGAGACGACGGGTTGAACCTGCTCGACCCAACCGACAGCCGATGTTTCGTTCCAAGCCCCTGCGTTGACCAAGATGCCGATGGTTTCTGCGATTGCATCTTGGACGCCGACGCCGATGGCACGTGCGACTGCACGACCAACACCGAAAAGCCCTGCCTCGATGCAGCCGGACACGATTGTCTGGACCTCAACATGGATGACCTGTGTGATTGTCCCGACCGAGACGCCGATGGACGTTGCGATTACGAAGACAGCGATGGTGACGGCCTCCACGATTGCGAAGAAGTCTTCTACGGCACCGCACAAAACGGCAACGACTCTGATGCAGATGGGCTCCCTGATGCGATTGAGGTTCGATTCCAGACCAATCCCGCCGAAGACGACAGCTTGGTCGACCTCGATGCCGACAACACACTCAACGGCATCGAAATCCTGGCCAATACCAACCCGATTTGTGAAGACGCGGCATTCCGCTCTCGCAGTGCGTATCGCTACACTTTGCGCGATCTCGGCCTGAAAGGCGCGAGCACGTGTTACGACTTTAATGTCACCAACATCACGCTTGTTCCTACCATCGAAACGCCCGAGGACACCTATCCTGGCAACGGGTGGAATAGGCTCTACATCTATGCCGGCGAAGTCGCGTTCGATGATCCGAACGCATTTGCGCTCTACCGAGTCGCCTGCGTGTACGCTAGCTATAACCCCACTGGTAATTACAAGAATCCGCCTTCTGGTCGCATCGCGCTCAAGGAGTCGGACTTTGTTGAGGTAAGTCAATTTGATCCCGAGACACACTGCCGTTTCCCTTGAAGTCCTGGCTCTGGCGTTGATGCTTGGAGGTTGCTCCAGCAAAGACGACACCCCAAGCGACATCACACCTGCAACCGCTGAATGCTCACGCGACGACCACTCTGAGCCAGCCCTTGCGTCCGCGCTCGCCGTGGGCGTACCAGGCGAAGGGTATATTTGCCCTGCTGGTGATCTGGATTGGTACAGCTTGACCGTGCCCGCGACGGACAAACTGGTGACCGTCAACGTGTCGATGCCGGTGGCATTGAGCCCAATACAACCCACGTACGCGATTTTCCCCAAAGGACCAGATGGGGAACCTGGAACGGTTGCCGCGCAAGCACCTGCGAATGCCACTGGAACCTCGCTCAAGTTCACGCATTGTGTGAATCCTGGCGACTACTACATGGTCGTTCGTGACCAGGGTGATGATTCGGTCGACACGCGAAATGCTTATTCGCTCAACATCTCGACGGGGCCAGACCCAGATGGCGCAGAGCCCAATAACACCAACGCCACCGCAACCACGCTGACATCTGGGTCTCAGACCACCGCGTTTATTGCGTGTCGTGGTGATGAGGATTGGTACACATTTGATGTCCCACCCGGCAGGACTTTGAGCCTGCAGTTGTCTTCGGCGGTGACGTCCTATCAGCCCACACTTCGACTCTACGATGCCGAGACAAACCTGCTTGTGGAGGAGCAAAACTTGGCGGGAGCCACGGAGCCGACCACGATTGCACGCTTCGAAGTGCTTCCTGGACCGGGGAAATACTACGTCTCGGTTACCGATGACGATAATGAAGATGCCGATCCACAGATTCCATACACACTGAGCGTTGAGTTTATCGTCGATGCCGATCCGAACGAGCCCAACAACGTGCCTGCCGAGGCCGTAGTGCTTGGAAATGGGACGGTGGCCTGCGGAGCAGCGTGGAGCCAAATGTTCACAGAAACCGGATCCATCGGGTCGCCAGGCGACGACGATTGGTATCGGATCGATCTCTCCGGTTGTACCAAAGGCATCATCGAAGCGACGGTCGAGTACGACACCAGCGGACTTTCGGTGGCCGACCAATGGGCATTCAATGCCGAAATCCAAGCGACTGTGACACTCGTCCGGCCTCATACCCCGAGTGCATGCAACACAGACGGCGACTGCAATACGCTGCAAAAAACCTGCGATGGCCCGCTCGATTGCGCAGGTCTTTTCGACACATGTCTGAATCAGGGATTGTGTTCGGGCGCCAGTGTTTGCCTGCCCACCGGCACCTGCGGCGCCAACCAGACTCAACGAAAATACGAGTGCAACCCGCGCCTGAATGAATGCAAACCAGGCGCGACCCCGCCGCCGCCCAATGTTGCCAAATTGGCATCGCCGATCCTTGGCGACAACGTGTTGTTCTTGCGCGTGACCGACTACCAGTCGGATGGTTCGGCGCCCGAAAAACTCTACCGCCTCAACGTACGTGTCCGCCAAGATCCAGACGCAAACGAGTCAAATAACCTGCCTCTGAACTTGATCTCGCCGAGCTACGAAAGAAGCGACCTCTTCGCGGCCGCCAAGCCCATCGCCATCCATGACTGCGCCGCCGGCGATTGCTGCGGCGGTGCTGATGTTACGGGCTCGATCGGCTATGAAAGCGACGTGGATTATTTCCGCTTCCCACACCCCTGTCCGGGCAGCGACTGCACGCTTCGCATGGTTTGGAATACCCAAGCAGGGCCTGTCGACATCGCCATCAATGTTTACCGCGAAGGCGGGTCATCCTGGAACGTCGCGCGTGAGCCGGACGAGGCGACCATGCAGAGCGCCGCAAGTGGTACTCTAGGTGGAACCACCGCAACGGATGAATGTTTCTATGCATACTCGGGACATAACGACGACTACATCGTTGAAGTTCGCGACCGTTTTGCTCTCTACGACGACGACGTGACCGTTCGTCCCGACTCCCGTGACTGGAATCCAGACCAAACTTACGGATTCTGTGTTGAAAAAGTGGCAAACTCTTGCAGTGTGCCCCCTTGTCAGGTTTACCCAAATGGCTGCGGACAACCTCAGTAAATACCTTGTCGTGGGCGCGTTGATGCTCGCCGCGTGTTCGGGCGATTCAAGCGAAGACACGCCCGACATGGACTTGCCCGATTCGACCAAACCCATTCCGACCACCTCAAAATGGAGTTCGGGATTGGTCGAGGCCGGCAACATGGGGCTTTCTCCGAAAATCGCGTTGGCTCCAGACGGGACGATTGGCGCAGCCTGGATTTCGGTTGTAGGCACGGCGGATGGCCTCTGCACCGAACTTGGTGAGGATCCTCCCCCACCCGACGCCATCACTTGGCAGATTCGTTATGGAACTTTCGATGGTACCAGCTGGTCGCTCGAGGATGTCGCAACGCCTCGCTACGTCGGACAGCCTCGCGGCGTCGACCTCGCGTTTGATGCCTCATCAACAGCCCTCATCGCCGGACAAACCGGAGCCCCTGCCGTGATGTTCCGCTATTGTGGTGTGCACGATGCATCGGTCTACCGGCGAGCTTCGGCGGGTTCATGGACCCCCGAGACAGCGGTCAGCGAAAGTGGCGAAGCCGCTGTCGGGGAGCCAGCTAGCGATTTCGGCACAGTGGTTGGAAATTTCCCAGCTTTGGCTGTGGCCTCCAATGGAGACCTCGCGCTCGCATATAAAGACGTCCATGGAGGCGGTCTACAAAGCGACGACTTCCGAAAAGCCGACCTCGAAATGGCCTGGCGTCGCGGTGGTGGTTGGACGCCATACGCGGTCGACCCCACCACCGGCGGCGGCGATTACAGCGACATGATTGTTGACTCACAAGATCGTCCTGTGATTGTGCAGTACGTTCCTGTCGAAAACTCGGCGGCAGCCAATGCGTCGGGAGTCTGGGTGCACCGCTCGATCGACGATGGTGCCACCTGGCAACGGGTGCAGCTTTACAACCAGCCGACAAAACAAGGCCCATCGATCGCCAAGGACCCTTCTAGCGGCAAGATCTACGTCGCCTACTATCAGGCGCAAAAAGGCTACCCGATCGTTGCTTCACTTGAAGACGAATCGAATTTTGAGTCGGTGGCCAACGGATGGAAGATCGAGGATTTGGGGGACAGCCGCTACGACGAAGGGTATGGCACCAGCATTGCGGTCTCGGGCAACGGAACGGTGGGATTGACCTACTATCGCTGCACCAAAGCCATCAGCGGATTGGGCGAATGCAATCCGGACGATGATGCCCTCATCTTCACGTATTTCGACGGCTTTGCTTGGAGTGAAGAAGTGGTTGAAGAAGGCGACGCTGCTGGGTGCGGAAACTCACCCGCCTTGACCTTCGACGCCAACAATCGCCCCATCATCATCTATCGTTGTGAGGTTCCAACCGAGACCGGCATCGACACTCAAGTTCATTACTCGCGCAGGAATTCAGCGCCATGAAACGACTCGCACTTTTGCTCTGCCTTGCCCCCCTTCTTTTCTCGTGCAGCGCCGATGAGGGAGGACTTCAGGGAAGCCTCAAAGACTTCTATAATTTGTCGTTCGAAAGCGTCCGCGCGCGTCTATATCCCACAGAGCTGTCGATCGAGTACGTGCGGGCTGGCGGGCAAGTCCCGGTTCGCCTCACACTCAAACAGGTTCCAAACCAACCCATTAAAGTGGCGACCTACGATCTACTCACGCTCGGAAATATCACGGGCCGCTCAGGCGACAACGATATCCCACGCTTTGTAAATGGCACGCTCAAGCTCACCGAATTCGAGGCCGTCAACGGCGCACGCATCGTTGGCGAATTCGAAGGCCAATTTGCCACAGGTGACGACAAGGCATCGCTCTCGGGCGACTTCGACGCAAATCTTGAGGTGGTGGCGCAGATCGTCGGATACGACGTCGACTTGAGTTATTTGGAAGATGCAGGCGACGCCGGAGACGGCCCTTAATCCAGCGAGATCGTCATGTCGTACGAGGCGCTCATGTCCGAGAATATCTCGACCAGATGATCGCCACGGGTCCCGACATCCAATTTGAACTCGAGGACACGATCGTCACCCGCCAATTCAAAGAGATCTACATTTCGCGGGTGTTCTTCGTCGTACGACCCGCATTCCGGCGAGTACGCCAACACTTGAATCTCGGTCCCTGGGAAGGCCAAGTCATCGAGCAAGAAACGGACAACCATGTCCTGCTTTTCAAATTCGGTTCGTGCGATAACACGCTGACCGCCAGGGAAACGGCCCGAGAAAAACTCGTCGTCACCTAGAATACATGCGGCTTGGCGGCCACAGATTGGAATCGATTCATTGCAGAGGTCTTCGATGCGCCCCTGGGTGAACACGCGCGAATCATCCACACAGCCGACAGCTGCGAAGAGAACAAAAATCACGGGAAGACTTTTCATGTCGCGAAGCATAACAATAACCGAATTAAGAGTCACTCAGTGTAGCCCGGATTCTCCTAGCGCGGAACAAGGGCATGATCTATCATCGTCGCCACGCCACGTTTCATCACACAGGTCTTCAAAATGACCGCGAATCCCCCTAAGTTGGATACGTGCATATGAGAAAGGCAGCTTTTCTTGTCTCGGCCGCCATCCTGCTTACTTGCATGATGGTCCCGTTGACCGCTTCTGCGGAAGAAGACTATTCGGCCATGGTCGTCCAAAACCGACGATTCAGCCCCACGCACGAGTTTGGAGTCGCCATTGGTTGGCTTCCTCTGGATGCGTTTACCAAAGGCGTTCCTGTGTCGGGTTCTTATACCCTGCATTTCAACGGTTCTTGGGCCTGGGAAGTCGCACAGTTTAACTATTCGCTGCAGTACGACACCGACTTGTCGAGTGAACTACTTGCGTTCGATCTCGCTCCAACTCCGTTTGAAGTCGTCAATTATTATTTGACGTCGTCGGCGGTTTGGAAGCCTTTGTATTGGAAGGGGTCGTGGCTTAACTCCACACTCTCTTATGGTGAGCTCTTTCTTGCGTTGGGTGGCGGCTACGGCTGGCTCACGCGATCGGCTCGCCCGGCGTTGGATGCCGGTGGTGGATTCCGAGTTTATGGAAACGAGTTGTTCTCGTTCCGGCTTGATATCCGCTACCTGATGTTCTTCGGTGACCAGATTCTGGAAAACTGGGACGTAAAAGATGAACTCTGGATCGGCCTTGGCACGTCGTTGTCGTTCTAGGCTTTTTGCTGCTTTTTTGGGCCTGGCCCTGATGTCTGGATGCTCTTCGCTGAAAATTGCGGGAGAACGTGACGCAGTGTTTGCTCAAGCAGTTGAAGCTTCGCTCGAGAGTGACTCAAACCTCGCTGGCGCGGCATCGTGGCGATACGTCTCAGGCTCAACAGCCGACGACCCTCGTTACGACCGTGCGTTGCGTATTCTTGGCGAAAGCGCCGAGCGGCTAGGTTTCACCTACGCTGCATCACTCTGGTATCTTGAGATTGCTCAAGCCCGTCGTGACGTTGACGTTGTTGACGACGCGGTTCGTGGCCTTGAGCGCATCATGACGCAGAAGGCGTTCGACGAATCGACGATTCTTCGTGGGTTTGTGGCGAGCGAAGACCTCACGGGTCTTCCGCCTGAACAGATGGCGTTCATCTACTATTATCAAGGTCTAAACAGCCTTCGTAACGGTCTGCGCGACTGGGCCAATCTGCAGTTTGGCCTGATTCCTAAGGGCAGCCCTTATGGAGCACGCGCCACCTACGTTTTGGCCGTAGATAAGCTCACCTCTTATGATTTGAGCGGTGCCCAGGCGGACCTGGAAGCGCTCGTGGCAGACGACGAAGAGAAACAGAACCTTCCGGAATCTTTGCGCAACGACATCGAGAGAACTCTTGGGCGAATCGCCTTCGAACAAAACCGATATCGCGATGCGATCAAGAGCTACGAGAAGCTGCGAAAGACGGCCGTTAACGACCCTTCGTTGCTTCTGGAGATGGCGTGGAGCCACTATTATCTGGGCGAATACGAACGCGCGCTGGGTTTGCTTATCGCGCTCGATGCTCCGGCCTACCGTCAGTTGATTGCGCCGGAACGCTTTCTTCTAGAAGCCCTTTCGTTGCGACATATTTGCCAGTTCGAACCCGCACGTAAGGCCGCAGTCCGCCTTCGCGCAGCTTACGGCGGAGCGATCAAAGACCTCTACGACGGCGTTCCGATCAAAGAGTCGGAAGCACTTCGGGGCGCAGCGCGCCTGCGAACCGCAGGCCGCGGAATCGGCGACTTCCGCGTACTGATCGAAGCTGAGCGCAAACGAATCGACGACATCGAAGACGATATCGGACCCGAATTTGCCAAGCGATTGCGTGGAATCTACGACGCTGGCATTGCCGAAGCGTCTCGACGCGAAGACGAAGAGCTCCTTCACGAAATGCAGGCTGTCGCTCGCGAACTCCTGAATTCCGAGGAAGGCGTGCGTTTGATTCTTCATGAACTCGGCGTTGCACTTTTGCGCGGACGCAGACGTCCGCCTGGGTCTGAAACCCGACTTCGCATTGAAGACACGTTCAGTGAAAGCGATATCCTGTATCGATTTGAAGGCGAGTTCTGGACCGATGAACTCGACGACCTTGTTGTGACGATGGAGGACCGATGCATCGACTGATCCCCAGACGATGGATGGGCCGCGGGGCGACCGCGCTACTGTGTCTGACACTTCTTGGCGGTTGTGCAACGACACATCAGCAAGTTCGTGACACCCCAACCGTCGAGACTATTCGCCTCAACATCACGAAAGTTCGTAATGCGATCGAAGAGACTCGTGCCACGATCGCCGTTTCTCGCGGTGCGCAATACTTGCCCGAACTCTATGTTCGCCTGGCCGAGTTGCTCTCGGAAGAAGCGCGATACCATTACCAACTGGCTTACGAACGCGAACAACGCTCGACCAAAGTCCTTCACGTTCCGCAGGTTCGACTTCTCAAAGAAGAAGCGATCGCGACGTACGAGATCGTCCAGGGTCGATTCCCCGACTCTCCGTTGGTCCCACAAGTCTTGTTCAATATCGGTCACGAATTCCGTGAGTTGGGCAACTTCGACGACATGCGAAAAGCCTACCAAACGCTCGTCGACAAGTATCCAGACAGCCCATTGCGCGCAAACGCCCTGCTCGTCTTGGGCGATTACCATTTCGACAGAAATGAACTCGACGATGCAAAACGATTTTACGAAGAGATTGCGAAGGGCCCACTTCAGCCTGTAAGCGGACTCGGCCACTACAAATTGGCGTGGGTCTGGGTCAATAACGGTGAATGCGCGCCTGCCCTGACCAATTTTGAAGCTGCGATCGAAAAATCGAACGCGTGGGAAGCAAGAATGTTGGCCCTCAAGGCTCAGGCCGCAGAGACGCCACTTCTGGTACAACAGGCTACGGCGGCCGGACAGGGTTCGGCTTCGCAGGACGTCGACGTCCGGCGCGAATCACTTGTCGACATGGCCTATTGTTATTCACGCCTACGCAAACCTGGGGATTCGGTCGAGTTCTACAAAAAGATGGCCTACAACAGGTCCACCTACGTGGCAGCGCTGGCGAAATTGGCGAATCGCTACCGCACGATGGACCAGTTCACGGGCGCGATGCTCACGACGCGCGAGCTGCTGACTCTCGGGTCTGCGAGTATCGACCGTCTCGATGATGCGCGTACGCTCTATACGGCGATCAAGCGCCTCAAGGATTATCGCGAGGTTGGCACCGACTCGACGCTCATCGCGTCTGCTTTGGTTCGTTACTACAGCCGAGTCGACATCAAGCCCGATGAACGAAAGCGCATGATCGAAGAGTTCGAGATTTATCTACGAGATCTCGCGACCACAGCGCAGGAGCGCGCCAATCAGAATCGCAAGAAGTCCGGTGACAACGCGCAGGTCGCCAAAGCGTACCGCGTCTACATGGACACATTCCGCGATGCGAAGGAGCGCCCCAATATGCTCCTCAATCAAGCGGATGTACTTGCGCTCGCCGACCAGAATCTTGAGGCCGGCCTTGCTTCTCTGGAAGCAGCCGACCTGCTCGAGGACGACAACGCTCGACGTGACGCCTTGTACGACGCGGTCGTTCATTTTCAGACCTCGCTCGAAAAAGCGTCGAGCCGCGGTCGATATGAGCGCGTGGCTGCACGCTCGTCGCTCAGGCGAGCCGGTGCGACCCTCTTGGCCTACAAGCTCACGGACGACAAAGAACGCCGCGTGAAGTTCGCGATCGCCCAAGCCGTCTACGATGAGGGTCTCTACGTCGAAGCCATCGATAAGCTGACCGCTGTGGCCTACGAATTCCCGCAGACGACCGAAGCTGACGCCGCGATTCGTTTGGCGTTGGATAGCTACAACACGATCAACGACTACGACGGGTTGATGTACGCCAGCCGTCGTTTCATGGATTCATCGAGCCCCGCCACCCCCACGCTCAAGACAGATATCAAGGGTGTGTTGGCGGCGACCGAACAGCGCAAACTTGACGAACTCTCGCTTAAAGCGGCGGGTGATGAAGGCGGCGATATCGGGGTGCTGATCAAATTTGCGGAAAAGAACAAGGGAACCGAACTGGGGGAACGCGCGGTCATCAATGCGTTCGTAGCTTCGCGCGCCGTTGGCGATTCGGAGAACATGTACAAGCTCGCGGACTCGCTGGCCCAGAATTACCCGAAGAGCGAGCAACTGCCCGGCATCTTCACGTCGTTGGCGCAAACTGCGGTCGCTCGATTTGATTACGATTTGGCCGTCAAATTCCTGAAACGGGCCGCCGACGTCAATCCGGCTCAGCGGGTTCAGCTCCTGGTCGCAGCGGGCGAACTCAACGAGCAGTTGGGCAACGTCTCGAAGGCAGAGTCGCTCTTCGACGAAGCCATCGACGGTTCGACGGGTCAGGCTAAGATCGATGCCGTGGCCAAGGTTGCCGTACTCACAGAGCGTACGTCGTCAGGCAAAGACACCCTCAAGTCTCTCAAAAAGTACGAAGACTTGGGTGAACCCGAATCGTTGGCCCGAATTGGTCTTGGAAAGGTCGCTGCGGGCGACGTTGACGGAGCCGAGGGGAACTTCCAATCGGTGTTGAACACCGACACAGCATCTGCGGAATCGGTTGCTCGCGCGCATTACGGCATGGCTGAAGTCATGCTGGCGACAATCAAGCGCTACCCAACACCTAACGATATCGACCTGATCGAAGAATTCATCGTCCTGATTGAAGTGACACAGCAGAGCTACTTGAACGCCGCTCGTCAGGGCAGCGTCGATTATACGCCTGCTGCGTTGAGCCGACTCGCCACGGCGATGCAATTCTGTGCTGACAAGCTCGATTCAGTGCCGATGCCCGACGGGCTGACCGCTGGACAGAAAGATCAGGTCAAATCAGCGTTATCCTCACGTGTCGAGGGCCTCCGTGCCACGGCCAAAGAGGCGCTTGAAGCATGCGGAAATCTAGCTTGGAGCAACGCGAATTTCTCTCCGGTTGTGCGCGAGTGCCTCAAAGGCCGAAGCCACGAGAAGATTTTCGTGCCTTACGACGAAATTGCGGGGCGCAAAGCGTCTCCGATTCAGGGACTTGACGAGCTTCGAGCCGAATTGTCCAAGAATCCTGAAGACGTCGATAAGCTGCGTGAATTGGGAGAAAAATTCATCAACGGTGGGGACCCGCATTCAGCGCGCCTCGTGCTCGCACGCGCCATTCAAGTTGGCGGTGGCGCCATGGAACAAAACCTTCTGGGCGTCGCAAGTTACGAAATCGGCGACTACACGGGGGCTTTTGAGGCTTTCCACCGGGCTGCCGAAGGCGGCGTAGAAGCCGGTCGAGCAAATATGAAAACGCTTCTGCAGAAAGTGAACGTCTCGAAATCCTTGGCGGAGGTCGATAAACGCTTCCAGAAAGGTCGGGACGGCGGCAGGTTGATCAAGTGAGGCAAATGCAGATGGAACGACTACTGATTGGCGCAGCCTTGTTGGCAGCCTCGGCGTGTAGCTCCGGCGTTAAGCCGATAGGCCTTCATGATTCAGATGTGCCGCTCGACGCACGACGCTTCGTGGCGGACGCTCAGGATGCGGTTTCGATCGCACGTGCGCGCCGCGATGATGCTGTGATTGAGCTCCGAGCAACCGAAGGATGGCGGACGGAACTCACGAACACGTCGATGTGGCCCAAGGGCTCCGAAGGGCTACTCAAGAAGCTTGAGACCTTCGCCGACGCACGCGTCAAGATGGCAAATTTGCTGCTTGAACGGGCGGAGCTTCAGCTTGATCTCGCCAAATCCAAATACACGTTGTCGACTGCTGAAACTGCGATGCGCAACGACATCGCGGTGTACGACCTGAAACCCCTTCGAGACGACACCGAAGGAATCCGCCGTGAAATCGAGCGTGCCAACGTCAACGTGGAAGACCAGCGCACCAGCATGGACAAGCTGACGCTGGCCTGGTGGGAGGCTTACGGTGCGTTTACACAAGGTGGAAAGGACACCCCTGTGTTCTATATTTCGCCGGAAATCCTCGCCAGCGCCAAAGAACGTGATGAACGCATGAAGGCCACTCGCAAAGCAAAGGCCAAAGCCGGCGAATCGGCCGAGAAGGAAAGCAGCGAAAAGGCCCTCCCCAAGACGACCGACAAAAAAGACAAAGACGGGAAGGCTCAGCCCAAAGAAGAGAAACTAGAGTTGGATCTCTAAGTTTAAGGACACACGGCGTCGGCCGGTACTTCGAACTCGCAAGGCGGAACGGCCTTGTTCTTGTCAGCGCCGTCGGCAACAACAGCGGCACAAACAGGCACAATCAGGCGTGAGAACTTCGTAGCGTTCGACTCAACGAGAATAGCGACACGGTCCGATCCCGGGCTCGTGCGGCCGTAAGTCAAACGCACAGCGCCTTCGTCGCCACCGCGAATATCGGCAGGAACCGGCCCCTCCAGCACGAAGTTGTTAGAATCATTCCCAATCAAGCAGGCTTTTGAGACCTTCAGGGTCTCGTCCCCCTCATTTTGAAGCAACAGAACCCATTCAAAGGGCGTTCTTTCGTTGTTTCCGGGATCCGCATCCTCAGCCCCCTGGGGCCAAAACTCACCCAATTGAACAGGACTGACGTGAGGCGTGATCTTGGGGCCTACGGTATCATCACCGCTGCTACCACACGCCGCACCGAACACACAAAACACCAAACACATGCGCTTAATCACGACTCAACCTGCTTTGAAAATCCATGGGAACACGATCTCAACTTCGCCGCCTTTGGGTCGAGGAAATTTCATCGTCTTAATCACGCCTGAGACACATTTGGAAACTGCCGAGTCCCCTAGCGTGTTGCTGGCTTCTTTGACGGTACCAACACTTCCATTAGTTTTCACGATCCACTCGAACGTGAGCTTCCCGGCAAGGCCGGGGTTCTTACCAAGCTGCCTCTCGTAGCACGCCTGAATCTGGCCATTATGTTTCTGAATGACTTCCCAGACCTCGCCCTTCGAAAGCGAGCCCGATACCTTAGCTAACGCTTTCACCCCGCGAGCCTTACCGCGAACCTTTCCGGTGCCGCTGCCTTCGCGTTTATCGAGTTTGCCGACATTGGAAGCCACTGATCCACCGATGTCGCCAATTCGATTTCCACCAGAGCTGGTGGCTATATTCACGCCGCCTTCGGGCAAGTTGCCCAGCGTGCCTGTGACATTGAATGCAGCGCCACGCGAGCCAGGACGTGCAATCGCATCAATATTGGTCACAACGTCCTTGATGGTCGCGCCGTCGCCCTTAACGGGCGTCGTGAGGGCGGAGATCAACTGGTCAGCTTTGTCCTCGCTGCGAGGAACGTTGTTATTTCGAAGGCGCTTATCCAACTGCTGTCGAACGGCCTTGGGGATCTTGGCCTGAGCCTCGGACGGGTCCGTCGTCGGCTTGGGTTCGATTCGCTTGGGTTTGGGTTTCTCGACTTTAGGCTTGGGCTTCTCGACCTTGGGCACATCCTTAGGGAGTACACCTTCGGCAAAAACTTCAGCCTGTTCGGGAGCCTTCACCGTGAGTTCAACGCCGAGGTAGCTGGTCAGCAGCGTCGCAAGCCCGCCCACGCCATGCAGAACCAGAGAAACGGCAATGGCCACTGCGTAGATCTTAAGATCTTCGGCCGTGACGATTTGACGCTCAGATTTCGGCGGAATCGGCGGGTTAAAGACCCGAACATGATACGTGACGTCGCCGTCATGGAATTCGGCTGCGTCTCCGCTCGCCAATGAAAACTTGGTTTCCGCAGGAAGATCTTCGCGAGGATTACGACCGCGTCTAACCCAGCCACCCAAGGCCTGCTTGAGTTTGAACGTTGCCTTGCCACCGACCAAACGGGCCGTGAGCGCGCCACCTTCCTTGCGATACCTTCGTAGGGGAGAATCGAGCACCTGAATGTCGAGTGCGCGACCATGCGAGGTACGAATGATTTCAAGGACTGCTTTTGTCGATGCGTCACGAGGTTGCAGCTCAGGGGCTTCGACCAATTCGGCGATCGCAAAAGGTTCGACAAAAGGTTCGTCGTCGTCATCATCGGCTTCCGCCGGAATTTCGAAAATCTCTGGAGTCACGGCCGATGCTGGCGCAGGTTCGGGACTCTGTTGCGCATTTGGCGCAGGCTCTGGCGCAGACGGAGTGACGACAGGCCTAGGTTCTTGCGGAACTGGCACTTCGACCGCGGGTTCCGCAACGACTGGAGCGACGGGCATCGGCGTTGGCTTATAAGCCATATGAGTTGCGGCCACGTCGAGGACCGGAATGACGGCCGGCGCCATCTGTGCTGGCACGCCCGTCGGCAAGGTCTGGCTGACATCTTGTTCGCCACGAAGCTGTGGTGAGGCGCCGACCTGAATCGTCGAATCCAAGTCCTCATGCTGGTGCAACGGGTTTCGGGCGCTGGCGGCCGTATCGTCCCACATGCCCTTCATTTTCGCTGCAGCATCGCCAACCGAACCGGACTCCCACCCCTGCCCTTGCGGCCTCTCAAGCGCGTCGAGAGCCGATTCCACGTCGTCCTCGAAAGGCGACGGCTCGTGCGCATGAATCGGCATCACATGAAGACCAGTTGGGTCCTCGTCTTCGGCCGGAATCAAGAGTTTTTCGAGAAATCCTTGAACCATCACCCATTCGCGACGGCGCTCAAATTGTTGAATCTCGGCCCATTGACTCTGTTTGCCTGGAAAGAGTTGCGAAAGAATACGCGGAACTCGCTCAAGAGCTTTGGAAGGGTCATTTGCCAGACGCAAAAGGTCGTGTCGTAGGTGGTCGCAATTCTCGTAGCGATTGACGGGATCGACCGAAAGCGCCCGCATGACGATCGTATCAAGCTGTGGAGTCACTTTCGGATTAAGAGACGACGGTAGATGCGCGACACCCTCGGCAATCGCTTTGAGTACATCGGCTCCCGACACAGGCGGAGCGCCGGTCAGGAGTTCGTACAGAACTGCTCCCACACCGTAAACGTCCGACCGCGCGTCAGCTGGACGACCGCGCGCTTCTTCTGGCGAGATGTAACAAATTCTGCGCGGCGACAACCCACCGACTCTCGATAGCCATGCTTGTCGGCGAGCCTTGGCCACACCGAACTCACGAACTCGAACCACGCCTTCATAAGTCAGAAGAACGACATCGAGATCAATTCCGCCATGCACCGAGTTCAGCGACCATCCTGCAGCGTTCTTGGCACCGTGCGCAGCCTGGAGCGCCTCGCAGATCTGCACGCCGATGGCGAGCGTTAGAGGCACCGTGAGTGTCGGATAACCGCGTTCCCGCAATTGATGAACGACGTCACCAACGGCCTCCCCGACGATAAGTTCTTCGGCGAACCAGTACTTGCGATCCAAGCCGGCACGAAGCGTGGGGACGATCCCTTTGTGGCGAAGCTGAACGGCAACCGCAGCCTCGTAATCAAGAACAGGACGCACCTGTGCATGTTCCGCAACGTCAGTTGAAAACGCGGTGACGCGAACGAGCGAAGAGTGGTCATAACCAGAGGGCTGGAGGTCACGGCCCAGCCATGACTCCCATCCGTTTTCTTCGGCGAGCTTTGTGAGAAGCTCAATCTGCGTCAGCACCGTTGTCATTTTGCGCTCTCGGTCTGCAATTTTAAGATCTTGGCCTGGCCTTCTTTTTCGATCTCTTTCATTGCTTCGACCTTCGTTTTCTCAAATTGTTCCGTTCCACCGTCACCGAGCACTTCTTGAACTGTGTCGGAAAGGTAGCTCGTTCGAGTCTTCACCATGGAAGGAAGAGGACGAGGAACACGTTGAAACAGGAACACAGCTCCAGAACCGGCGGTCTCGCCTCGAATCAACCGGCCATCGAATTCCATTCGATTTCCGCGCTGCAGAGTTGCGGATGCTGTTTCTTTGACGTCTTCCGGAGTCTCTTCACCGTCTGTTTCATCGTCGCCCTCCTCCGCATCGGCCTCGGGCTCTTTGACTTCTTCTTTTTCTACTTTGGGTTTTGATTTGCGCTTCTTCTTCTGAGCGTAAGCGGAATGGTGCACAACGCTTTCGAACGCCGATCCTGCCAGAGTCAGAATCAAGGCGCTGAGAATGAGAAAAACGAATTTGCGCATCAGCGACCTCACTTCTTCATGATCGCAAGGCGATACTTGTCAAAACCAGCGACGCTCGCGGAGCGCATGACCAAATACAGAGTTTTGTAATCCAACGACTTGTCCGCCTGAATCAAAACAATTGCCGCGTCTTCGTCATCAGCCAGAAGGCCTGCAGCTTCACGAGCCAGCACGTCCTCGTGCGCCTTGCGAAGGTGTTCTACGACCTCAGGAATTTCGCCTTTGGTGTAGTACTGCTCTCGGAATTTCCCTCGATCGAGTTTGATGATCTCTTCGTTCTCGATCTTCAATGAATCAGGGGTAATCGCTAGATTGATCGCGGGCTTCAGGACGGAGTTGGCCGATGACTCAGGCAGTTTTAGGCCTGGATCCAATTTGAACTCGTAATCCTCGGCTTCGAAACTCACGATCAAGAAAATAAGAATGATCGTGAACATGTCCAAAAGGGACGTGAGCATCAATCCGGGCGGTTTGGTTTGTTCAAATCGACTACGCATGACTATTCCACCGTCTCCTCGTCGACCTCGATTTCCATCGCTTGGTCATCGATCGCAGCATTATCCCCAACAAATTCAGGGGGAACAAAGCGCGAGAAAATCGTTACGGGGAACAAATCCAAAAATTTAGGCTCGCCTTTCTCGTCCAGCCCCATGTTTCGAACACGGGTCACGTCCAAGATCTTGACGAGTTCCTGATAATTGAGGTCTTCAAAGGGAAGCACCGTGAGCGTGTTGCTGTCGGGGTACTTGTCCTTGATGCTGATCAGGGCCTTGCGCAGCTCCTCGACTGGATACTCGTTGCCTTTTTTGGGCCACTCCGACGACAAGGCCGAGAGCTCGTTTTCGTCCAGAGAAACACTCGCCGCACTGATCTTGATCGACGCGGTGGTGACCTCAAGGTTGATGGCCACCGTCGTAGGCGTCTTGGGGACATCGGAATCACTCGGACTGAGCGTAGGTGTGCTCGTCGGAATCACACCGATATGGAAGAAAGTCGCGCCGAGCAAAAGGAACGGGATCAGCACCATGAAAAGATTCATGACCGGAACCACGTTGAGCTCGTGTGCTTCTTCCTGCGCCCGTTTTAGCCGCTTGAACGCCACTTAGTCTCCTCAGCGCTGAGCGCGACCGTCAGTGCCCGTGTCGCCACGAACGCCAGCCAACGCGACCAGAATCGAGCTTGCACCGCTCTCCATTTCCATCAGGATCGTTTCCACTCGTTTGGAGAGGAAGTGATGGAAAAGCAGGAGCGGAACGGCCACGGAAATTCCGAAGGCCGTGGTGTACATAGCCTGAGAAATACCCGCAGCAAGCGCTTCCTGTCTTTCGGCTGCTGATGCAGCCGCGACGCTTGAGAACGCCGCGATCAGACCGAAAATCGTTCCGAGCAACCCGAGCAGCGTCGCGATATTCGCAAGAACCGCCATGATGGTGACTCGGGCCTGCAAGCCAGAAATGGCTGCGAGCATCTCGTTTTCCATGGCACGTTCGATTTCCTTCTCGCGACGGTTCGAGCGGATAAGGCCCGCCTTCGCCACGGCCACAAGCGGGTGCTTGCTTGAAGCCTCGGTGGCATCAATCGCTTCACGGAATCGCCGATTTTCGATGTTCGAAACGATTCTGGCGATGAATGCTCGCGAGTTAAGGCGTCTCAAGAGGTAGAGGTTAAAAACCCGCTCCAGAAACATCGCCGTACCAAAGAGAGACACCGTAAGGATGACATACATCATCCATCCGCCGTCCTCGAGATACTGCAAGAGTACATTGCCGCCTTCCGTCCCTGCTGCCGCGAGGACGGGCATCATGATTATTCCACCTGGAGACATTTCATTCTCGGTTTGATGTGTACTTGTTGAGCATCGTGATGCTGGGAAAGTACCACGCGAAAATTAGTCTATGCAAGTTCTCGCAGATTCAGCGTCGTGGCTGAATATCCGGTCGAACAAACTCTTCATCTTGAATCAGCAAAACCGCATCGTCTGGCTCTCGACGATTTGGAGGATCATAACGAAACAAAAGCTGCGCCATTCTGAATGGCCCAGGAGCCGTCGGCCGTCCTTCTGGACCTTGAGCTAAGTAAAGCCAAACATTATTAATTCCCGACACGTCAGGATTGATATCCATGGCTTCAGTGTTCATCAGTTGGATGTTTCGAACGGTATAATTCAGGCATTGCCGGTCGCGGAAAACCACGCGAATCGCCTCGGTGTCGACGACCGGAGGGAGATTGACGGCGTCGACAGCCACCTCAATAAATTTCCCTTCTTCCTTTTGCACCTCGGCAAACGAGCTCGATGGAAGCCGGAACCGCCCGCCTGCCCCTACGATGACGCTGGGACCCGGATCAGAATCATCTTGATCTTGCCAGCGCAACGACTTGTCGCTGGGATCGTATCTCAATGTCCCTACGCCAGGGGTCGTGCCTTCGGACACGTCCGGGATGATCACTCCGGTGATGTGTTCGGGGTTCGAAGCAAATTTCTCGCGCACAAAGCCTTCGTCTTCGATCTCGTATCGATAGCCAAATGAAAGGTGTGCCCGGGCGTCAGTGCTGCGCGGGTCGCTGTGTTGAAGAATCTCGTCACCGTTACTTACGCCGTCGCCATCGGTGTCGCGCTCCGCATCCCGATTCACATAATCGGTCGCGGACATGACCTCCAGCGGGTCAGGCATTCCATCTCCATCGCTGTCCACAAGGGTTGGATCGGTTCCAAGCAGGAGTTCATCACAATCCGTGAGCGTATCGAGATCTTGGTCGGCCCCCGGCACAATGCTTCGACAGGTTGGAGGCAGCGGGTCTTCGGCCACAAGAGGATCGAGACCAGCAAACGACTCGACACGATCTGAAATCCCGTCGCCGTCAGAGTCTCTGTTTCCGGGTGACGTGCCGATCAGAAGTTCTTCCTCGTCGGTTAATCCATCCGCATCGGTGTCGATCAAAGGTCCGTTCGGGCCTGGTTTCGCGTTAAGATTCGCGGCGACCAGGAGCTTTGCGTTCAAGACGGTGCGAAGGTTCAGCACGTCAAAGGCAGGGTTAGACAATCCGCCAATCGCATTGAAGCGCTGATAGGTTCCGCCTCCGGCAAAGGCCATCTTTTCCATGGCCTCTTGCACCTGATCGTTGACCGCGGGCACGTCGATTTCGGCCGCCAAATGGATCGCGTGATAACGAAAGCCAGCGGCGCCTTGGGCGATCACTTGCTCCCGAAGCGCAGAGACCTCAGCCGTGCTGATCTGAATTTCGCAGGTTCCGGATGGGCCTTGTCCCGCGTCGATGCAGGCGGTGTCATCCGGCTGACAACATTCAATGCCGTCGGCGAGCGGCTCCTGACGGCCAGCGTTCACGTGAATAATGACGTATTGAGTCAAAACACGAAGACCGCCCGGTGAATTAGCGATGTCGCCTTCAATCAATGCACGTGCGGTGCGAAGGCCGTCTCTATAATTACGACATTGGTTATTTGTGGCGCAGGTTTGGGGCAACGAAAGAGTGGCCACCGCCGCAAAAAGCTCACCAGGATTCCGGGTAAAACTCCCCTCGGATGGCGCGTATTTGCGGGGAACTGAGCCGTAGCCAACGATCGCAAACTCAACCTTCTGGTTGTTCAACGCGTTGGTCACAAAATCGGTGATCGGTCGGATGCGCAACCCAGCAGGATCAAACGAACCAAACAAGGGCCCCGGAGCCTGATCGACGAGCAGCACTACTTTCACAGGAAAGCGAGCTTCGACAGGGTCTTCGGTGCAAACGCGCCCCGAAAGCGCAACGCGACTGGCCTCTTTGCGCGGACGAGCAGGCGAGTACAAATTGGTATCGGTGCAGCCGGCCAGAACGACCAAAAAAGCGATAAGTCGGGTCCAACTCAAAGGATGCCTCCATCTTCAACGGGGCAAAATGGCACCTCGGCAGGGTCATCGACGACCGGAATTTCCGATCCCTTACAAACCGAGTCGTCTGAGTCAAATTTAGCCGCCTGGCAGACGCCATCGTAACACGTGAGGCCTTTGGCACAGGAGGCGCCGATGCAGGCGCGGGTCATACCCATCGTAATATCGACGTCAGTGTCTTCCGCTGCGCGAACGCGGCGGTCGAAGGTCGTCACAACGATGCCGTTTTTTAGGCCCTGCAGCCGTACCCAACTATCCCCCGAGACCGATTCAAATGAAGAACTTCGTGGCAAATCACGAATCTGGTCACCCGGACAACTCACGAGGTCCTCGGCTCCAGAACGCAACTCCTGCGACAAGTTTTCATCAAAAACCACGATGCGATAAGCATCAACGTCTTGAGGGATGCGAACATCACCACACACGCGAACATTGAAACTCGGCGCGTCGGCGAAGCATCCTGTGGTTATAAGCGCAATGATCAACGGCCAGAATTTCATGGACAGCCTGACAACATGAATATGGCGCAAGCGTACAGCACCGCGCGTTGCCGAGCAATCGGCGTCGAAAGACCTGCTGTTGCCACACGTTCTGCGTCAGTCTGTACGTGCTCGGCATTGACCTGGCTGCCATTTCCTTTAGGTGTGCTCAACGCGGATTCGGGTCGTCGTTGCAAGGATTTCAGATGATTTGGCCGCGCTTGTTCCCACCCGCCGCTGGCAAGCGGCGACTCCCGATTCTCGCCCCATTTGGACCGACAATTACGCTAATATTTTGCCGTATTGGGATTGAGCGCCGGATCTTCATTTTCTAAAGCCCACGTGGTAGGGTCTCGGCCTGCAAAATTTAATGGAGCTGATGATGCGAAATGAAATGGGTTGGATGGCTTTGTGTTTGGTGATGGCCGGCACGGCGGGCTGCGCAGCTGACTCCGCTCCCACGGCATCAAAGGGCGACTTCAGTGCCAATCTCGGGG
>Ga0100393_10000778_pt1 | contig 34002 bp, 28 predicted proteins | sample CryGeymeta201517_FD_81546 | JGI IMG/M metagenome (GOLD analysis project Ga0100393, IMG submission 81546) | Groundwater microbial communities from Crystal Geyser aquifers in Utah, USA - Crystal Geyser metaG 2015-17 | ecosystem: Environmental > Aquatic > Deep subsurface > Groundwater | place... | reverse complement strand
TTTGGCGTATCGCGGTGCCAGTTTGCGCGCGCCGTGGTAGTGCCCCGGGTTTCGGCTTCGCCTCAACCCGGGCTACCGGGGGTTTTGGCGTATCGCGGTGCCAGTTTGCGCGCGCCGTGGTAGCCCGGGTTGAGGCGAAGCCGAAACCCGGGACGATCTAACCAGACTCCCATCAACTCCGCGCCAGCATCATCTCGGCGATCACCTGCTGCAAGCCGCAGCGCCAATCGGGCACGGTGAGCGAAAAATCGCTGCGCAGGCGGGTGGTATCCAGCACTGAATAGGCGGGCCGGGTGGCCCGGGTCGGGTAGTCGCTGCTGGCGATGCCGGTCACGGTGGGCGCGCGGGCGATAAGCCCGACGGCCAGCGCGTCGGCGCAGATCGCCTCGGCAAACTCGGCCCAACTGCATTGCCCGGCGGCAACCGCATGCCAGGTGCCGCTGGTTTCGGGCGCGGCGTGCAGGGCGAGCGTGCTGATGTCGGCCAGCCAGCGCGCGCTGGTGGGCGAGCCGATCTGGTCGCTGACGATGCGCAGTTCGTCACGCTCGGCGGCCAATCGCAGCATGGTGCGCAGGAAGTTGCTGCCGCGCGCGGCATACACCCAGGCGGTGCGAAATATCAGGTACTGGCAACCGCTGGCGCGGATCGCGCCTTCACCGGCCAGCTTGGTTTGCCCGTAAACGCTCAGCGGGCCGGTGGCATCATCTTCGCGCCACGGGCGGCTGTTGACGCCGCTGAAGACGTAATCGGTGGAGTAATGCAGCAGCGTGCTGCCGGTGTGCGCGCAGGCGGCGGCGATTTCAGCTACCGCGTCGGCATTGATGCGTTGCGCCAACTGCGGTTCGTCTTCGGCCCGGTCGACGGCGGTGTAAGCCACCGCGTTGACCACCGCGCGCGGCCGCAGGCGACGAATCAACGCGGCGGCCTGATCGGGCTCGGAAAAATCGACGCGCTCGCCGGCAAAACCGCCAGGCAATCGGCCCGAACGGGTGCAGGCATGCACCGCATCGAGCGCCGACAGGCTGCGCTGCAATTGGTAGCCCAATTGGCCGTCGGCACCGAACAGCACAATGCTCATGGCAACACCTCACGCACCAAACAACGGCAAGCGCTCGGCCGGCAGCTCGGCCAGAAACGGCGCGGCGGCATCCTTTGGCGACAATGAAGGGCGGCGGATCGGCCAGTCGATGGCCAATGCCGCATCGTCCCAGCGCAGATTGGCGTCGGCGCCGGCATCGTATTCGCGCGTGCACAGGTAGCTGAACACGGCGCGTTCGCTGAGGGTGACGAAGCCGTGCGCGAAGCCTTCGGGAATCCAGAACTGGCGCCGGTTTTCGCTGCTCAGGATCACCGCCGCCCAGCGCCCGAAGCGCGGCGAGCCGCGGCGGATATCGACGGCGACATCGTAGACTTCTCCTTCCAGCACACTGACCAGTTTGCCCTGCGGGTTCGGCCATTGGTAATGCAGGCCGCGCAGCACGCCGTGCTGCGACACCGACACGTTGGCCTGCGCCACCGGAAAATCCAGGCCAGCATCGCGAAACCGCGCCTGGTTCCAGGTTTCAAAGAAACAGCCACGCTCGTCGGCAAACACACGCGGCTCGATCACCACGCATTCGGGCAGTGCGCTCGGCGTGCGCTTCATCGGATACTGCCTCGGCGCAACAGGCTGAGCAGGTATTGGCCATAGCCATTCTTGGCTAGCGGCTGGGCCAACGCGGCAAGTTGTGCGCCATCGATCCAGCCTTGTTGCCAGGCGATTTCCTCGGGGCAGCACACGCGCAGGCCTTGCCGCGCCTCGATCGTTTCGATGAAGGTGGAGGCTTCCAGCAAGGACTGGTGGGTGCCGGTATCCAGCCACGCAAAGCCGCGCCCCAGCGATTCCATGTGCAAATCGCCAGCATCGAGATAGCAGCGGTTGAGGTCGGTGATTTCCAGCTCGCCGCGCGACGACGGTTTGAGACTTGCTGCGTAATCGCAGACCGTGCCATCGTAGAAATACAGGCCGGTGACCGCGTAATTGGATTTGGGCTCGGCCGGTTTTTCTTCGAGGCCGATCACCCGCCCATCGGCAGCGAACTCGGCCACGCCGTAGCGCTCCGGATCGCTGACCCAGTAACCGAACACGGTGGCGCCATGCGTGCGGCCATCAGCGCGTTGCAGCATTTGCGACAAACCGTGGCCGTAAAAAATGTTATCGCCCAGGATCAGGCAGCTCGGGCCACCGGCGAGAAACTCGCGACCGATCACAAACGCCTGCGCCAGCCCGTCGGGGCTTGGCTGCACCGCGTACTCAATGCGCATGCCCCACTGCGAGCCATCGCCCAGCAAGCGCTGGAACAAGGCCTGCTCATGCGGGGTGTTGATGATCAGCACCTCGCGAATACCGGCCAGCATCAACACACCGAGGGGGTAATAGATCATCGGCTTGTCGTACACCGGCAACAGTTGCTTGCTGACCGATTGCGTGAGCGGATACAACCGGGTGCCGGAGCCGCCAGCGAGGATGATGCCTTTGCGTTGCGTCATGGTTTGATCCGTCAGTGAAGCCGCTCAGGCGGCCGAGCCCAGTCGCTCAAGGCGATAACTGCCATCCAGCACGCGCGCGGTCCAGTCGGTGTTGGCCAAGTACCAATCCACCGTCGCCGCCATGCCCTGCTCGAAACTGACCGCCGGTTGCCAACCCAGCTCGCGCTGAATCTTGCCGGCATCGATGGCATAACGGCGGTCGTGGCCGGGGCGGTCGGCAACGAAGGTGATTTGCTGCGCCCGCGGCGACCCATCGCTGCGCGGCTGGCGCGCATCGAGCAACGCGCACAGGGTGCGCACCACCGCGATGTTCTCGCGCTCGGCGTTGCCACCGATGTTGTAGGTCTCACCGACCCGCCCCGCCTCCAGCACGCGTCGGATCGCGGCACAGTGATCCTTCACGTACAACCAGTCGCGTACGTTGCGGCCATCGCCATACACCGGCAGCGGTTCACCAGCGAGCGCGCGCTGGATGATCAGCGGGATGAGCTTTTCCGGAAACTGGTACGGCCCGTAGTTGTTGGAGCAGTTGGTAGTCAGCGTGGGCAGACCGTAGGTGTGATGAAACGCCCGCACCAGATGATCGGATGCGGCCTTCGACGCCGAATACGGCGAGTTCGGTGCATACGCAGTGGTTTCGCTGAACTTGCCGCTATCGCCGAGCGAGCCATACACCTCGTCGGTGGAGACGTGCAGCAAGCGAAATGCCGCGCGTTCGCCACCACCCAGAGCGCGCCAGTAATCGCGCACGCATTCGAGCAGGCTCAGGGTGCCGACGACGTTGGTCTGCACGAACGCCGCTGGCCCATCGATGGAACGATCGACATGGCTCTCGGCGGCAAAATGCAGCACCGCCTGTGGCCGATGCTCGGCCAGCAGCGCGCTCACCAGCGCCGCATCGGCGATATCGCCATGCACGAAACGATGCGCTGGATTGCCCGCGAGCGCGGCCAGCGTGTCGCGATTGCCGGCATAGGTCAGTGCATCGAGGTTGATCACGCGCACCCCGGCAGCCACCGCAGCAAGCACGAAGTTGCCGCCGATGAAGCCGGCGCCGCCGGTTACCAACCACGTTTGCATGATGCCAATATCCGATTGTGAAGTGCCTGGGGGATTATAAACGCCACGCCTTGCCCGCCCGCATTGGCGCACCCATCATCACCATGGCCGCAGGCGCGTGGCGATCCGTGGTTCAACGATCCGCAGTACCCATGTGGAGCGACACCATGGCCCCGCTTGGACATCGCTGGATTGCTTCGCGCTGCGCGCTCGCAATGACGGAGCAAGGCGCGCAGCGCCTTCACCGACACCGACCGGGGCGCGGCACATGTTCACGCAACGCAACATCAGAACGGGATATCGTCTTCCGGGAAGCTGCTGTCATCGAACGGTGCGCTGGACGAACTGCTGGGGGCATTGCGTTCATTGCCGCCGGTGGAACGGGCGCCACTGCGTTCAGTACCACGATCCGCGCCACGCTCGCCGCCCGGCATGCCGCCGAGCATCTGCATTTCGTTGGCGATGATGTCGGTGCTGTAACGCTCGACCCCATCCTTGCCAGTGTATTTGTCGGTGCGCAGGCTGCCCTCGATGTACACCTGACGCCCCTTCTTGAGGTATTCGCCGGCGATCTCGGCCAGGCGGCCGAAAAACTTCACCCGGTGCCACTCGGTGCGCTCCTGCTTGTTGCCGTCCTTGTCCTTCCAGGTATCGGTGGTCGCCACGCTGATCGTGGTAATCGCCGCACCACCTTGGCTGTACTTCACGTCCGGATCGTTGCCCAGATTGCCAACCAGAATTACCTTGTTGATTCCACGTGCCATGTCAGGCCTCTATCCGCAGTTGGGAGAACACAAAGACTAAGTATAAGGGTCGCGGCCGGCAATCAGTGAATTACCCGTTGTCGTGTAAGACAATGCCGACACGTCGCGACGCAGAGCAGGGCGGCTTGCAGCAACGCAACGCCGGGATTGCGCCACACCGCACAGTCGTGCATCCGGGCTGGCGGCACTATTGCTGTCGAGCCTGGGTGTGATCGGCGCGGCACGCGCTGATTTCGCTGCCGTCGGCGTACGATGGGGCATGGAGCAGTGGATTCACCGGGAGAAGATGTGTGTTCGTTCTGATCGTAGGCAATACCCAGGATGCCCGTGCCGACCTTGAGGCGGCGGTTGCCGATTTTGGCCTCGACTGGCAGATTGCACTGGCCAGCGATGACGCCGCAGCGATGGCGATTGCCGCCCAGCAGCACGTTGATGTGGCGGCGGTCGACTTGCGCTCACCGGGCATCGATGGCCCGGCGCTGCTCGCTGCGATCCGCACACGCCATCCTGAAGTGGTGCGCTTGCTGATGCTCGACGATTCGCAGCAGGATGCTGCGATGGCGGTCATGGAGTCGGCGCACCGATTGCTCAACAAACCGCTGCGTGCCGACGAGTTGATCGACGCGGTCGAGAGCGTCGGGGAACTGCGCGAACTTTTGGATTCACCGCACCTGAAGGCGCTGATCGGCAACATCGTCGAGCTGCCGCCGGCACCGAGCCTCTATCTCAAGCTGACGCAAGTGCTCAACGACGCGCGTGCACCCGCCAGCGCGGCGGCGAACCTGGTGGCGCAAGACCCGGTGATGGCATCCAAGGTGCTGCGCCTGTGCAATTCGGCCTTTTTCTCCGGTGGCCGCACGGTTGCCGATATCCGCACGGCAGTCGTCCGGCTGGGCCAGGACAACCTGCGCCGTCTGGTGCTGGCCAGCGAAGTGTTCAATGGCAGCACGAGCGATAACGGCATCGATCGCGAGGCGATGCAGTTGCGGGCGCTGCGCGCCTCACAATTGGCGGCCCGTGTGCTCGGCGGCAGCAGCGCCGAACTGGCGGCAACCGCTGCCTTGCTGGCCGATGTTGGCATGCTGCTACCCGGCGTATCGGTTCCAAAAGCGGGTGAAACCACACCCGATGACCGGCCACACTACGCCGAGGCCGGCGCCTACTTGCTCGGCCTGTGGGGCCTGCCAATGCCGATCGTGGAGGCGGTGGCAAGCCACCATCAGCCGGGAAGATCGCGCTCGCGCGGCTTCTGGGTGGGTGGCGCAGTACACGTCGCACGCGCGCTGGTCAGCGGCGAGGCCGTCGACGAGGACTATCTGCATTCGCTGGGTTTGCACGATCGCTTGCCGGCGTGGCGGCAACTGGCCGCCGACATGGCAGCGGCAACCACCTGAGCCAGCCGCTCAGGCGGCTTCCTGCAAGGTCTCCGCTTTGGCCTCACTGCGTGCGATCACTACTGAGCCAACCAGATCGCCGGTTACATTGACGGTGGTGCGGCACATGTCGAGCAGGCGATCAACGCCGAGAATGATGCCAATGCCTTCGGCCGGAATGCCGAACATCACCAGAATCATCGCGATCACCGGCAACGAGCCACCTGGCACGCCGGCGGCACCGATGCCGCCAAGGATGCAGATCATCAGCACCATCACCTGCTGACTCAAGGCCAGATCGACCCCGAACAACTGCGCCAGAAACAACACCGTCACGCCTTCATACAAGGCGGTGCCGTTCATGTTGGCGGTGGCGCCAAGCGTACACACAAAGCGCCCGACCCGACGCGGCACATGCAGCGATTCTTCGGCCACTTTCAAGGTGGTCGGCAACGACGCACTGCTTGATGAGGTGGAAAACGCAGTCAGAATCGCCGGCTCGGCGCGCTTGAAAAACCACAGCGGCGAGACCTTGCCAAAAAATCGCAGCAGCAATGGAAACACCACGAAAAAATGCAGGCCCAGCGCCAGCAACACGGTGCCGACATAGCGCGCCAGTTGGGTCAGCACGTCGTAGCCCAGACGCGCGGTGATGGTGAACAGCAATGCCGCCACCGCATACGGCGCCAGTTCGATCACCCAGCCAATCAGTTTGAGACTGATCTCATACACGCCCTGCACTGCCGCCACGAAGGCGCGGGTACCGTCGGTTTGCAGCACAGCAGCCGCAATACCGAAAACCAGCGCGAAGAACATCAGCGCGATCAGATCGCCGTTGGCCGCCGCCGCCACCGGATTCTTCGGCACAATGTTGAGCAACATGCTCATCATCGAAATGGTTTCGCGTTTGCTGGCGATATCGGCCGAGCGCTCGGCCGCTTGCGCGAGCAAGGGCTGTACCACTTCCGGCGGCAGGCCTTCACCGGGGCGGATCACGTTGACCACGATCAAGCCAATGGTGACCGCTGCGGTGGTAACCACCACGATGTACAGCAGGGTCTTGCCGCCGATCCGTCCCAGCGCGGCCGGATCGCCAATTTCGACCACACCCAGAACCAGCGCCGAGAACACCAGCGGCACCACCAGCATGAACAGGGCGCGCAAAAACAGATCGCCGACCGGCTGGGTGACGTAGCTGATGAAGCCATCGAGCCACGGCATGTCCGTGCCGAGCCAGTAGGCGAGCAGGCCGCCGAGGACACCGGCCACGAATCCGATCAGCATACGGGTGTGCAAGGGCATGGCTTCAGCTCCGGATGGCGTCGGTCAGATGACTGCGATGCGAAGGCACTTTACCCTGCGCCAACTGCGCCTGGTAGTCGTGCAAGGCGCGCCGGATCACCGGCAACAGCAGGTACACGCCAATCAGGTTGGGGATCGCCATGATGAACATCAGCGCATCGGCAATGCCGACGATGCTATTGAGCGACATCGTGCAGCCGACGATCACCATGCCCAGAAAAACCAACTTGAACCCATACAACACCAGCCGCGAATCACCGAACAAATAGGCGGTCGCCTTGGCGCCGTAATAGCCCCAGGTGATGATGGTCGAGTAGGCGAACAGGAACACCACGAACGTCAGCACGTACGGGAACCACGAAATCACCGAGCCAAACGCTTCCGAGGTGAGCTGCACGCCATCGGAATTACCAAGCGTGTATTGATCGGTGATGATGATGACCAACGCGGTCATGGTGCAGATCACCACGGTATCGATGAACGGTTCCCACAGCGCGACAAAGCCCTCGGTAATCGGGTGGCGGGTTTTCACTGCGGCGTGCGCAATCGGCGCCGAACCGATGCCGGCCTCATTGGAAAACGCGGCCCGGCGAAAACCGACGATCAGCGCGCCGATCACCCCGCCCTGAACGCCATGGGCGCTGAATGCGCCCTCCCAGATCGCCATGAAGGCCGCCGGCACATGCTGGATGTGGCTGAGGATCACAAACAGCGCAGCGAGCACGTAGATCGCGGCCATGAACGGCACCAGCTTGGCGGTAACCGCACCGATCCGGGTAATTCCGCCAATGATCACCACACCGGTCAGCACCGCCACAAACAGCCCGAACAACCAGGCATAGCCCGCCAGCGGGCCATCGACGCCACCGGTGATGTTGAGCACCTGGGCATAGGCCTGGTTGGATTGGAACAACGCGCCCGAACCGACCGCACCGAGCATGGCGCAAAAAGCGAACACGCCGGCCAGCGCGCGGCCAACGTGACGCAGGCGCGGGTAGTTGTGGGCGATACCGTGGCTGAGGTAATACATCGGCCCACCGGAAACGCTGCCATCGGCGTGCTCGCGCCGGTACATCACCCCGAGCGAGCATTCGGCGAACTTGGTGGACATGCCCAGCACCCCAGCGAGGATCATCCACAACGTTGCCCCCGGCCCGCCGATGGTGATCGCCACCGCCACCCCGGCGATGTTGCCCAACCCGACCGTACCCGACACCGCCGAGGTGAGCGCTTGAAACTGGCTGACTTCACCGGGGCTGGTCGGGTCGGCGTAATCGCCGCGGATCAGGCGATAGCCGTGCGCGAAGCCACGCACATTGATGAAACGAAAATAGAACGTGCACACCAATGCACCGAGAATCAACCACAGCATGATCAGCGGCAGTTGGGTATCGCCGGGCAAGGTGACCTCGTAGAACACCGCGCTGGAAATGGCATTGGCGACCGGCGCTACCACCGCATCAATGCGTTGATCCAGCGTGTCCGGTTCGGCGGCGATGCTGATGGCAGGCAGGGCTAGTGCGATCAGGATAATCAGCTTGGCAAAACGCATTCCCACTATTCCGAAGACAGGGCAAGACCCGCGAGCATACACCAAGCGATTTTTCACGATCCGCGGCAGCACGGGAGTCGGGGCTTCGGGCTTGATGGGTTTCGTGGGTCGCGGTAAACGGGTGCGGGGTCCCGGGTTTCGGCTGTGCCTCAACCCGGGGGTCAAACCGCAGGCAGTTCCGGATTCGGGCGATTCGCAATGGCGATCACCGCGGATACAGCGGCGGCAATGGTTCTTCGCTGCTGCTGGCGGCCGCATGTGCGCGCAGACGTATGCCACCCGCGAACGCATTGCACAGCGCTTCGCGTGCAGCGCGTCGATCGCCCTGCCCCCACAGCGCCGCATGCAGCAGCGTAACCGCGGCACGTTGGGCCGGGTCGTCCAGCACGGTATCGAGCGCCTGCCCGGCCGCAAGCTGGCGCAAGGCAGCGTCAATGGCCGGCAGATCAGCACTGGCCAGCGCCCGGCGCAAGGCGCGCTCGCCGTCGGTCACGGCCGCAACCGCTGCCACCGGCACCGCCCGCGAAGGCAGCCGCAAAGCGCCACGCCGCCATGCCAGTGCCAGTGTTGCCAGCCACAGCAGCAACAACGCTGCGCTGAGCCATTGCCAGAGCCAAGACTGCTCCGCGTTGCGCACCGATTCAGCAAGCGCCGGCGTTGGTGCGGCGTTGGCACCCGCATCGGCCACCACTGAAACCGGCGCGTCGATCGCTGGCGCTACGTTCAGTGTGAATGCCGCCACTTGCGCAAGCTCTGGCCGATTGTCGACGGTGTTCCACCAGGCCAACTGCACCGCCGGCACTTCGATATTGCCAGCACGCGCGGCCACCAGTGCAAACCGTCGGCTGACCTCGGCATGCAGCACGCCATCGACCAACCGCTCGCTGAGGTTGGCAACATCGGGGAACACCCGCAGCCCCGGCACCTCGGCAATGCTCAGCTCGGGTATTTGCGTCGCCAGCGCACCGTCGACACGCACCCGCAGTTCAACGCTCACCGGCTCGCCGACATGGCTTTGAGCATTGGCTTGGCTGCGCTCCATGCTCACCGCCTGCGCCGGAAACCACGGCAGTGCAGCCTGTGCCGGTTGCGCACGCACGTTCAGCAGCAACGACTCGCCGATCGCGCTGACCGATCGCGCGCCGCCAATCAGGGAATCGCGCAACCCGGCCAGGGTGCGGCCACGAAACCGCGGCGCGTCGAGCGTGAGCTCACCACTGCGCTCCGGGGTCAACACAAACTGCCGCTCCAGCGTTTGATACCGGCGCCCGGCGATCATCCGCTGGTAGCTGACGTCATCGCCGATGCGGCGCAAATCCGCACCATCGATTTGCGCGGTATCCAGGTCGCCATCGAGCAGGGTTATCGCGTAATTCAGGCGCACGCTGTAGATCACCGCCTGCCCCACCCAGGGGCTGTCGGTATCTACCTGCACCTCGACAAACACATCCTGTCCCTGCGCCTGTGCGCCCACCGGCGCACGCATCACGCTCAGCGTCAACGGCGCGGTGGATTCGTTGCCCACCCGGATCGCGGGAATATTCAATACCCCGGCTTTGCGCGGCTCCAGCGCCACCGCCCACAGCGTTCGCGTACTGATGCTGCCGTTGCTGATCGTGGTCTGGGTCTGGCTGGACTGCCCGGTCAATGCAAAGTCCGCCGCCAGCACCGTGAAGTCGGGCGAATCCTTGGTGTCGCTTTCGATGTTGAGGGTGACCGTGTCGCCCTGATTGATCTGGGTTCGATCCAGCCACGCACGCGGCGCGGCGCTGGCGCCAGTAACCAGCGCCAGCGACAACACCAGGCCCACCATGAATTTCACCGCGTTCATCGCTCTTCACCCTGCGCTTCACGGCGCTGATACTCGATGACGAACTTGCGCCGCAGCAAGCCACCCGGATCATCGGGCACCCGCCGCAGCGCCGCCTCAACTGCCTGTTCCTGTTCGCGTTGCTGGCGTTGCTCGGGCGACAACGCCGCCGCCTGTTTATCGCCTGGGTGCCCGTCTGCTGCTTCGCTGCCGCCTTGCTCTGCCAACGCTTTGGCCACGGCCTCACTCAACGCCTGCTGCGCCTGTTGTTCGGCGTTGGTATCCGCGGTGTCTTGCGCGCCCGCTGACGGCTCGCTGGCGCCGTCGTTACCCGGCTTGCCATCATCCGATTGCGGCGATGCCGCCGGTTCGTCCGGGTCACCGGATTCGCCGGCTTGCGTGGAGTCGTCGTCGCCAGAATTGCTCGTGTCGAGTGGTTCCGGATCGGAATCATCGCGTTGGCCCGGCGCATCGCTGCGCTGATCCGCTTTGTCGTCGCCCGGCTGCCGGGGCGGCCGTGCGCTGTCATCGTCAGGTTGTGCGGATTGCTGCGCGTCCTGTTGTTTCTTGAGCTGCTCGATCAGCGCCCGATTTTCCTTGGCATCGGCCATATCCGGCGCCTGTTGCAAGGCACGATCATAAGCGGCGATGGCCTCGTCGAAGCGGCCCGCCTGTGCCAGCGCATTGCCCAGATTGTATTGCGCCACGGCAACCTCGGACTGCGCGAACGCGGCGGCAGCGGCATCCCATTGCCCGGCGCGATAGGCTGCCGCGCCGGCACGTTGCGGATCGCGCGCCAAGCGCTGCGCGGCTTCGACATCGCCAGCGCGCAAGGCGGCATCGGCGCGTTGTTCGCGGTTGTGCCACAGCGCGTCCCAATCCACCGCCTGCGCCGGCACGGCCGGCAGCAGCAAAACCGCAAACAACGTCATCAGGCCGCCGCGGCGAAAACCCGGCAACGCGAGCAGCAGCAGCAACGGCAACAGCCACACGCCATCATCGCGCCAACGCTGAGTTTGCGCGGAGTCTTGCAGCAACGCCGTGTCGCTGCGATTGTCCGGAGTCAGCAACCCCAGTTGCTTCAGATCGCCGCCATCGCCTTGCAATCGTGCATAGCGGCCGCCGCCGGCGCTGGCCAACGCACGCAAACCCGCTTCATCCAGTTGCGCCAGTTGCGGCACCCCAGCGCGGTCGTAGACCAGCGCGCCACGCGCATCGCGCAGCGCCGCGCCTTGCGGCGTTCCCACCCCAAGCACCGACACCCGGATGCCACGTTCGCGCAGCGCTAGCGCTGCCTCGCGCGCCGATGCATCGGCCGCATCGGTGACCAGCAACACATCGCCGACGCTGAAGCCGGCACCGGCAAGCAACGCCGCGGCGCGACGCAGGGCACGGTCGGCGCGCTGACCATCGACCGGCATCAGCGCCGTGGATAGCGAGTCGAGCAAGGCAATGACGGTGGCGGCATCGTCGGTCATCGGCGCCACGGTGAACGCATCGCCGGCGTAGGCAATCAGCGCCACCTGGCCGCCGGCGCGTTCCTTGAGCAGTGTCATCAGTTGGTAGCGAGCGCGGGTGATGCGATCGGGCGCAATGTCATCGGCAGCCATGTGCGAGGACAGATCCAGCGCCACCACCAGCGGCGCGCGCAGCGAATACAGGGTAACGGCCTGCTGCCGCCAGGCCGGCCCGGCCAGCGCCACGATGGCGAGACAATACAGGCTTGCCAGCCACAGCGGTGTCAGCCAGCGTTTGCGCGCGTTACCGGCGAGCAACACGTGTGCACGTAGCGGCGGATCAACGTACTGCGTGAGTTCGCCCTCGGTGCGCGTGTCACGCAGGCCTCGCCATACCACCAGCGGCAACACCAGCAAGCCCAGCAACCAGAGTGGCCGCAGGAAGTGAAACGGGGCAAGCGCGTCGATCATGACCGGTAACCTCGCCGCGGCCAAAGCACGGCAACCAGCATCAGCAGCACGGCAGCGGCTAGTGGAAACGGGTAGTGCTCGCTGCGCGGCCGCTCCATCGCTCCGGCCTGCGCGGCTGGCTCGATCCGATCCAGTTGTGCATAGATTTCGGCCAACTCGGCCGTGTCGCGAGCACGAAAATAGCTGCCGCCGGTTTGCTCGGCGATGCTGCGCAGCCCCGCTTCATCGATGCCGGCATTGGCCGGTGCGCGAAAAATCCCGAAGATGCCGTCGCCGCCGTCGCCACCAAAGGCGATGGTGTGAATGCGGATCGACGCTGCCGCCGCCAGCGCGGCTGCCCTTACCGGGCTGAGACTACCGGCGTTGCTGACGCCATCGGTGAGCAGGATGATTACCTGCTCGCCCGTAGCGCTTTCAACCTCCTGCTGCTGTCGCAATCGCTTCACCGCAATGGCAATGGCATCGCCGATCGCGGTTTCGCGGCCCGCCAGCGCCACCACGGTATCGGCCAATTGCTCACCCACTGCATGGCGATCAAAGGTCAGCGGGGTGATGGCATAGGCACGATCGCCAAACACCACCAGACCAACGCGATCACCCACCCGCCGCTGCAAGAAATCGCCGACCACCGCCTTGACCGCGGTGAGTCGATCGACGACGCGGCCGCCCAGGCGCATGTCGGCCTGGCCCATGGAGCCGGACAGATCGACCACCAGCATCAGATTGCGCCCGCTGCGTGGCGGCTGCACCGCCTCGCCCAGCGACTGCGGCCGCGCTGCTGCGAGGCACAACAGTGCCCAGATCAGCACGGCCCACCAGCGCGGGCGGATGCCACGCCGCGAAGGAGTGTCGCTTTGCCACAGCGCCTGCAACCCCGGGTGCGGCAGGCGCAGGCGAGTACCGCTGTACGCCCGCGCCGGCAGCCACCACGCGAGCAGCCATGGCAACGGCAACGCCAGCAACAGCCATGGCCAGGCGAACGCCATCATCGCGGCGCTCCAGGCCGATCAGATGCGCGCATCGCCAACTGCATGAAGCGCTGCCGCGCAATCGGCAGCAGCAGGTCGAGATTGGCGGCGGCCACGGCGCTGGCCTGAAATGGCCCGTGCAGCAGCACACGCCCCGGGCCGTTGCTGAATGGCCGCTCGGGATCCTCGCCATCGAGCCAGTGCAGCCACGGCTCGCCAGTCAATTGTGCTGCTGCATCGCCCGCTGCGCTGCGCGCCGCTCGGCGTAGCAGTTGCGAGATGATCGCCAGCCGTGCCGATGGCTCGGCCGCGCTCACCAGCGACTGGTCAAACAGCGTTTGCAAACGACGCCGACAGGCACGCCGCCGATAGCGTCGCCACCCCCAACGCGCCGCCACAAACAGCGCTACCGCCGTGACTACCAGCACCACCCACCAACCTGGTGCCAGCGGCCAGATGGCGGGCGCAGGCGGCATGTAGATGTCCTTGAGTGGCAGCGCGGGCGTGGCCGGAGCGAACATCAGCGCACATCCGCCAGCAACAATGGCAGCAGGGATTCGGCGGCGTCGGTGGTCGCCAGCACATCGCTGCGAATGCCATAACGGCCCAGCCGTGCGCGCGCCGTGCTCAGGGTGCCGGCAAAGCTGCGCTGCCAACGCGCTCGCTCGGCGGCTACCGTCAGGTTCAGCCGCGCGCACACGTCTCCGACCTGCACCGGCACGACGATTGGTGGCGGCGCGGTTTCGATCGGGTCGGTCAGCAGCACCACCAACACCTCGTGGTGTGCGGCAAGCCCGGCGAGCTGGGCATCGGCGACGGCGAGCAGGGCATGCGCTTCCAGCAACGCGATCACCCGTGCCCCGGGGCGCAGCAAGCGTGCTGCCGCGGTGAATGCAGCGGCCAGGCCCGCATCGTCAGCCGGCGGCTGGGCATACCAGCGCGCGGCGGCATCGAGCACGCGCAGCACCCCACGTACGCCTGCGCTTGGCACCAGCGGCGGCTCGCTGAGACTGCCACGCAATATGCCAATACGATCACCACTGCGCTGCGCCGCCCACGCCACCATGGCGGCGGCGCGCGCCGCCTGCACCGACTTGTAGCAGCCACGGGTAGCAAAAAACAATCCGGGGCTGGTGTCGGCAATCAGTAGCGTCATGCGTTCGCGTTCAGCATGAAACACTTTGGTATGCAGCTTGCCGGTGCGCGCGGTAACCCGCCAATCGACATGGCGCACATCATCGCCGCGCGTGTACATGCGTGTCTCGGCAAACTCCATGCCGCGGCCACGGAACGGCGAACTGGCCAACCCGTTCAGGCCAGCGCGCGCGCGCAACGGCGGTGGCCACGCCTGCACCCGCGCGCGCAGTGCGATCAGCTCGCTCAGATGCGGACAGATCGCCGGATTGGATGCATTGTCTGACATCATCAAGGCAAGGGAACCCGCTCCAACAACGCCGCCACCAGCCGATCACCGTTCCAGCCTTCGGCGGTCGCTTCGTAGCTCGGCAACACACGATGGCGCAACACATCCGGGGCCACCGCCTGTACGTCCTCGGGCATGACGTAATCGCGTCCGCACAGCCACGCTCGTGCGCGCGCACAGCGCTCCAGTGCGATCGATCCGCGTGGGCTGGCGCCCCAGGCGATGCGCTGCGCCAGTTGCGGGTCGTACGATGATGGATCTCGGCTGGCGAGCACCAGTTCGACGATATAGCGCTCGACGGGCTCGGCCAGATGCAGCTCCAGCACGGCGCGGCGCGCGGCAAAGATACCCGCCTGGCTCAGCCGTGCCGGCGCCGGCGCGGCATCGCCAGCACCGGCGGCGCGTTCCTGCTCGCGCACCAGCCGCATGATCCGCAGTTCCGCATCGCCACTGGGGTAGCCCACCTGCACATGCATCAAAAAGCGATCGAGTTGCGCTTCGGGCAAGGGATAGGTGCCCTCCTGCTCAATCGGGTTTTGTGTCGCCATCACCAGAAACAACTCCGGCAACGGGTAGGTGACACGGCCCACAGTAACCTGACGCTCGCCCATCGCCTCCAGCAAGGCCGACTGCACCTTGGCCGGCGCGCGATTGATTTCGTCGGCCAGCAGCAGGTTGTGAAAGACCGGGCCGGGCTGAAACGCGAATTGCGCCTCGGCTTGCTGCCAGATCTCGGTACCGGTCAAATCGGCGGGCAGCAAATCCGGGGTGAACTGGATGCGCTGAAAATCGGCGTCGATGCGATTTGCCAATGCCTTGACCGCAGTGGTCTTGGCGAGACCCGGCGCGCCTTCCACCAACAGGTGACCATCGGCAAGCAGCGCAATCAACAAGCGTTCGACCAGGCGCTCCTGGCCGAGAACCGCCGCCGACAGCGCACTGGCAAGGGCCACAAAATCACCGTGCAGTTGGCTATCGGCGGCGGTCATCGGCGTGTCATCAGGCATCATCGCGTTATCCATGTGGCTTAAGAGAGTTGAGCGCCGCAGCGCTGCGGACAGCATTGGCACAGCAGGCGCGATGGCCGCCAGTACACGGCAGCATGCGTGAGCAAACATGCTGCCACACGCTGCGCGGATGCTAGCTGAATCGCGAGCGTCGATTGTGATGGATCGCCGTGCGCAACAGCAACCGTCATTGGTCATGCGCATGGCGCGCTGAGCGGGTTTTCGCCGGCAGCCCCGTGGCAGAAGCGTTTCACACTGATGCACTGAGCCCACGGTCGTGCCGGGCTCAGTGGCGCGTTCCCGGCACTGCGAAATCGCGTTGCAATGAAATGAAAAAGCGCGGGGTTGCAGATGGCTGTGCGAGGCAAGTGCGACAACGCGCCGTAAAGCACGCTGCGCATCGCAGCTGGGCGCGGGAGCAAGTTGCGACTGTTTGCGCGCATGGATGCGCGAGTTCGCGCCAGCCCGCGCTCTGCGAGAAGCGCAAGGCACCGGTTCGGCCACGAGCCGCATCGGGTGCGACCCGGCGCAAGGCGTTTTGGGCCCTTTTCCGCCAGAGAAAACGGCCTCGCCGGCCACAGGCCGGTAAAAGCCTTGGCTGTTACCGCAAACAGGAAGAGCGGCCGAGAGCAACGCAGGAGCAGTCAGCCGATGCGCAACATCGACCGTTCCAATCACGCGCAACGAAGCGTGCTCAGCGTTCGCCGCGATGCTGCGGTGCTACGGTGCTGCGGTGCTGCGGTGTCCAGCAACGACGAGGGCCGCATGCGCGGCCCTCGTGTCACAGCACCCGCGAAGCAGTCCGTCAGTTTGTGGCGCCGGCGGAACGCAGAATCTGTGGGGTGACAAAGATCAGCAACTCGGCCTTGTTGGCGGAGCGGCCCTTTTTGCGGAACAGCGCGCCGAGCCCCGGGATATCACCGAGGAAAGGCACCTTGCTCAAATCTTCGCGCGACTTGAACTCATACACGCCACCGACGACCACCGTCTGCCCGTTGTCGACCAGCACGGCGGTAGTGACCTCGCGCTTCTGGATCTGCGGCACCTGCCCGATCGAGGTGTCGATGAAGCCCGACACTTCGTCTTTCTTGATCGCCATCGCCAGGAACACACGGCCGTCCTGAGTGATGGTTGGCGTTACCTTGAGCTCCAGCAGCACGTCCTTGAACTGCACGTTCGGGATCGGCACCGAGGTTCCGCCCTGCTGCGGCGCGATGGTGACGAAACCCACCTCATCGCCTTGGCGGATGATCGCTTCGCGTTGGTTGGAGGTAATCACCCGCGGGTTGGAGATCACCTCGCCACGGCCTTCGGATTGCAAAGCCGACAGTTCCAGATCGATCTCAAGGCCCAGCGCCAGTATCGACAACCCCAAAGACGGCGCACCGTTCACCGGCAAGTTGACGTTGAGCGCTTGATCGATCGTACCGAAGCTCACGTTGGTCAGGTCGCTGGGGCTGATCGACGGCGGATCACCATTGAGCACGTCAAACGCGTTGGTGGCCAACTCACTGTTACGCGCAATGGTGGTGTTCCTGAAGTTTGCCAGGCTTTCGAGGCTGCCACTGGTAGTGAGGGTGTTCACCTTGTTGTTGGTACCGCGCAAACCGAAGCGTGAGCCGATCTCGCGGGCAAAATCATCCGAGGCCACCACAATGCGCGCCTCGATCATGACCTGATCCACGGCACGATCCAGCAGCGTGACCAGACGCTTGATCTCGACCACGCGCTTGGGGATGTCGATCACCAGCAAGGTGTTGGTCCGCCGATCGAAGCTGATGCTGCCGCGATCGGATAGAAAACCCTGGCTGCTGCCACCACCACCACCGCCGCCGCCACCGCCGCCGCCGCCACCCGAACTGGTCTTGCTCTCCTCGGTCAGCAGCTTGGCGATATCCTCGGCGATGCCGTAGTTGATCGGGATGAACTCGGTGACGGTTTCCGAGCGATCCTCAAGGGCGATACGTGCATCTTCCTTTTGCTGCTCAAAATCGGCCAGTTCCTTTTGCGGGCCGATCCACACCACATCGCCATCACGGCGCTTGTCCAGTTGCTTGGCTCGCAACATGATGTCCAATGCCTGGTCCCACGGCACATTTTGCAGACGCAGGGTGATGTTGCCCTGCACGGTATCGGCGGCGACGATGTTCAGGTTGGATTCGTCGGCGATCAACTGCAGCACGGTGCGAACCGGAATATCCTGAAAATTGAAGGTGACCGGTTTGCCGGTGTATTTCGGCGCCGGCGCACCGCTGATCAAGGCGGCGGCAACCGGATCCGCAGCCGCTTTGATCGGCACTACCTCAACGACATACTCGTTGCCGGTTTGATAGGCCAGCGCATCAAACGCCGCGCCGGTGTCGATCACGATGCGTGAGCCACCGGCATTGGCCCGCGATTCGATGCTGCGCACCGGCGTGGCAAAATCACTGACATCCAGCCGCTTGCGCAGTGAGTCGGGCAAACTGGCATTGGCGACGTCGATGACCACCTGCGACTTTTCCGTGCGCATGTCGGCCAGCACGCCTTCGCCGTCGAAGCTCAGCACCAACCGCCCGGCGCCATCATCACCGCGCCGGAAGTCGATATTGCTGACCGCCAGACCGCTGTTGACGCGCTTGCTCGGGTCATCGGGGTTGGCCGAAATGGCCGCAGTGCCCGCCATCGCGCCACCGGCTACCGCGACGATCAACCGGTTGCCCTCGATGCGGGTTTCGAACGATGCCGAGCGGAACAGATCGATCACCACCCGCGTGCGGCCCTGGCCTTCAACCGCCGAGATGGCGCTGGTTGCGCCGCTGCCGACCGCGATGCGGCGCTGGTTCAGGCCGTTGCGCGTATCGGGTACGTCAATGGCAATCCGCGGTGGATTGTCGGTAGTGAACGTTTGCACGCCGGCGACCGGCTCGGCAAACTCCAGCACCACGTCCACCGCACCGCCGCTACCGGTCTGATAGCTGGCATTGCGCAATACGTTCTCCGCCAAAGCCGAAGCAGGCGACAGCGTCAGCCACAGACTCAGTGCGGCCAGTGCGGCCCAGCGGGGACGGGCCAGGCCCGAAACAAGGTTCATTGCGGTCATCATGTTTCCCTCAATTCACTGATTATCCAGAGCGACCGACACCGAGCGCTCAAGCCAGCCGCCGGCGCCATCGGGCACCAATTCCACCAGATCGATGCGCGAGTCGGTGACGCTGCTGACCCGCCCCTCGTTTTGCCCCATGTGGTTACCCGGACGCACCCGATGTACGACTTTGTCCGGCGCCATCACCAGCGCGATACTCTGCGTGCCCATCCCCAACGTACCGACCATGTCCAGCGAATCGAGCGGGAACGTTTCCAATGGCTCCTTGCGCCGGTTCGGGTCGGGACGCGGCCCACTGCTGTTGGCGCGGCGATCATTGCTTGGCGCACTGAACGGATCGCGCATGGTTTGCACGGCGTACTGAAAGGTCTCGAACTGCTGCATCACCGGCAGCGGATCGAGCGGCGGCGCCGGCCGGTTTTTGACTTCCGCCACCCATGCCTGCAAATCCTGCGTGCCACGCGCGCAGGCGCCGAGCATGACCATGGCCAGCACGACCAGCAAGCCGCGCAGCAACGCGGTGCGCGGTAATGAGTCTGCTCGCATATCAGCGCCCTCCCGCATTGGCGTCCGCAGCCTTGGCCGCTTCTTCCACTTCTTCTTCATCAAGGTAGCGATAGGTCTTCACGGTACCGGCAAGCACCAGCGTATCGCTTGCGGCACCGGACTTGTCGGGCAACGGCTTCAACGAAATATCGTGCATGGTCATGATTACCACGCGCGGCAGCGAGGCGACGCCACTGACGAATGCACCGAACTGGTGGTAGCTGCCAGTCATGCGCAGGGCAATCGGCTTCTCCGCGTAGAACTCGCGCGCCACTTCGGCGCCGGGTTGAAACAAATCGTTGCTGATGCCGCTGGCCAGTGCGGTTTGCGAGATATCGACGATCAAATCGGGCATCTCGGTGCGGCTGGGCAGTTGCCGCAACATCTGTTGCAGCATCGCTTCCATTTGCGCCAACTGTTCCTTCAGCGGCTCCAGATTGGATGCGCGCGCCTGCTTGACCTCGTAGCTGCTGCGCAGCTCGGTTTCCTTGGCTTTGAGGACGGTCAACTCGTCGCTCTTGTCGCTGATGAGCAATTGCCAGGCCAGCAACAAGACCAGTGCCGCGATAATCGCCGCAGCGGCAGCCTTTACCGGTGTCGGCCAATTGCCGGCGTCGTTGATGTCGAGGCTCTTGAGATCGATCGACTTGCTCATGGTTTGACCCCCGCCACTGCCGCATCCGCCGAAGCCTCATTTTTCTGTTCCGGGCTGGTCAGACGCACCTGCAACTTGAACTCGAACGGCAGCGCCTTGTTGTCGCCTTTGGCTTCGATGATGGTCAGGTCGGGCGTGCCCGTCCAGTCGGAGGCTTCGAGATTGCGCATGTACGAGCTGACCCGGGCATTGGATTGACTGAGCCCCTCCAGCGTGAGCTGATCACCGGCCTGCTGGATCAGCGTCAGCTTGATGCCATCGGGAACGGTGCGCACCAGTTCGTCGAACAGATGCACCATCTGCGAGCGGCTGGCCTGCAATTCCTCGATCACCTGCTTGCGCGCCAGCAGCCGGCTCTTGGCGCGATCGAGCTCGTCGATTTCGGTGATCTGCTTTTGTACCTCGACAATGCGCGCTTCGAGGAAGGCATTGCGGGCGTTTTGCGACTCGATTTGCGCCGAGTAGTAGCTGTTGATCAGCACCGCCAGCAAGGCGGCAACCAATGCCGCCGCACCGAGCATGGCAAAAAACTCTTGCTGCCGCCGCTTGCGACGCTCGGCGCGCCACGGAAGTAGGTTGATTCTGGCCATTAGTCAAAGCTCCTGAGCGCGAGGCCGCAGGCAATCATCAGGGCCGGCGCATCCTGTTGCAGTGCCTGCGCCTTGACCCGCGGGCTCAGCGACATGTTGGCAAGCGGATTGGCGATGACGGTGGGCACGCCGAGTTGTTCTTCGATCATGTCGGCGATGCCGGCAATCGCGGCGCAACCACCGGCAAGCACCATCTGATCGACGCGATTGAACTCGCTGCCGGCATAGAAGAATTGCAGCAGGCGGCTGATCTGCTGGGTCATGGCTTCCTTGAACGGCTCAAGCACCTCGACCTCGTAACTTTCCGGAAGCCCGCCCTGACGCTTGGCCTGCCCCGCCTCCTCGTAGCTCATGCCGTAGCGCCGCATCACCTCGTCGGTGAGCTGCTTGCCACCGAACACTTGCTCGCGGGTGTAGATGCTGCGCTGATCGCGCAATACGTTGAGCGTGGTCATGGTGGCGCCAACGTCGACCAGCGCCACCAGATTGCCTGCCGGCACACTGAGCTGCTCGGCAATCAGGCGGAAGGCGTTCTCCATCGCGAATGCCTCGACATCGACCACTTTCGCGGTCAAGCCACCCAATTCCAGTGCCGACACCCGCAACTCGACATTTTCCGAGCGCGAAGCCGCCAGCAGGATGCTGACCATCTCGTCGTTGCCGGGCACCGGCCCGAGCACCTCAAAATCGAGGCTGACCTCCTCGATCGGGTACGGGATGTACTGCCCCGCCTCGAGCTGGACCTGGTCTTCGAGCTCGTTTTCATCGAGATTCGCCGGCATGGTGATCTGTTTGATGATCACCGCCGAGCCGGCCACCGCGACGGCGGCGTCCTTGCTTTTGATGCCCGCCTGCGTCAGCGCCCGCTTGATCGCTTCGCCCACCGCCTCGGTCTCGACGATGTTCTTTTCGGCGACCGCATTGGGCGGCAACGGCTCTACCGCGTAATGTTCCACCCGATAGCGGCCGGCGCTCTGACTGAGCAACAGCAGCTTTACCGCAGTGGAACTGATGTCAATGCCGACGAGCGGCGTCTTGCGTTGTCCGAGAAGACCCACGGATTCTCCCCTTGCCACGGGCGCTTACGCGCATTTACTACGTAAGCACATTAAATACCGGTTTTAACCTGTTTGGCAACCATGGCGTTTATCGACCGCTCGCCAGTGCCCGCCATGAGGCCCTGGCAGCACCCCCCCGCGGCCACGCCCCGGCGCCCGCGTAACCCGGCAAAAAACACAGTTACGCCAGCCGCCAGCGCCTGGCAGCGCGGTACGTGCAACAGTCCCATGCAGGTCACTTTGTGCCATGGTGGTGCCAAAAAACGGGGCGTCGCAAAACAGGATAAGTCTTGTTTGTGGCAACCGGCCACGCACTGGCACGTATGTGCCGAGCGGGTACGGCCTGAACCAAGCGCCCCCTGCACCTGGTGTGTGCTTCGTATCTGCCGGCACTGCGCTGCAACGGCCAACGGCTACGAGGTACGACACGGGGGACCGACGATATCGGCAATCCCCGCTGCGATCTATACTATGTCGCCGGCCATCATGCAAACCCGGTTGCGTTTTCAACGCCGCTGCGCGCCCGGCTGACACGGCCGGTTTGACCACATTGCGCAGTGCTGCATGGCGTGCCGTGGCCGGCCATCGCGTTACACTTCCCTCCCCGTGCAGATCGTGAAAACCATGCTCAAATTTCGTCGCCTGCTGCGACTGGCGCTGCTCGTTGGCCTGATCGGGCTGGTGCTTGGTCTGATTACCCTTGGCAGCCTGTACTGGCTGATCGCCCCGCGTCTGCCCGATGTGGACGTGTTGCGCAACACCGAGATGCAGGTGCCGCTGACGGTGTATTCACGCGAAGGCAAGCTGATCGCCCAGTTCGGCGAGACGCGCCGCTATCCAGCCGCCATCGCGGATATCCCGGAGCCGGTAAAAAACGCCTTCATCGCGACCGAAGACGCCCGGTTTTACCAGCATCCCGGGATCGATGTGCGCGGCATCGCGCGCGCCGTGTGGTTGCTCGCCACCACCAGTGGCCGGCGCGTGCCCGGCGGCAGCACCATCACCCAGCAAGTTGCCCGCCAGTTTTTTCTGAGCTCGGAATACTCCTATTCGCGCAAGCTCACCGAGATATTTCTGGCGCTGAAAATGGAGCGTGAGCTGAGCAAGGACGAAATCCTTGAGCTGTATCTGAACAAAAGCTTCTTCGGCAACCGGGCTTACGGCATCGCCGCTGCAGCCGAGTTTTATTACGGCAAATCGCTCGACCAGCTTACCCTCGCCGAGGCCGCGACGCTGGCCTCTATCCCGAAGTTTCCGTCCAGCGGCAATCCGGTATCCAACCCCGAGCGCGCCTTGATCCGGCGTAACTACGTGCTGGCGCGAATGCTCGAAAACGGCTTCATCAGCCAAGCCCAGATGGAGCAGGCACAAACCGAGGCACAGAGCGCGGCACCGCACGAGCCGGCGATCGAGCTCGATGCCCCGTACGTGGCGGAAATGGTGCGCGAGACCGTGGTTGAACGTTTCGGCGCGGAGGCATTGACCAGCGGCATCAAGGTGTTTACCAGTATCCGCGCCGACGAGCAGATCGCCGGCAATCAAGCGATATACGACGCCTTGGCCGCTTATGACCAGCGCCATGGCTGGCGTGGCGCCGAAGCACATTGGCAGATCGCCGCGCCAGCCGATCTTGCCGGTTTGGCCAAGCGCCTGCGCGAGCTGGGGCCGGTGGCGAATCTGCTGCCGGCGCTGGTGCTGCAAGCGGACGCCACCGGTGCCAGCGTGTTGCTGGCTGATGGCACGCAGGTTTCGCTCAACCTCAAGTCGATCGCGTGGGCCGCAAAATACCTCAGCGCGCACAGCCACGGTGCCGCACCCAAGCGCGTCGATCAGGTGCTGGCCGCGGGTGACGTGGTGCGGGTGATCGCCAACGGCGATAGTCATCTGCTGGCACAGATCCCCAAAGCGCAAGCCGCGCTGATTGCGCTCGATCCGGAGGATGGTGCGATCCGCACCCTGGTGGGGGGCTTCAGCTTTGCGCGCAGCAAGTTCAACCGGGTAACGCAATCGCAACGGCAACCCGGCTCCAGCTTCAAGCCGTTCGTCTACGCGGCAGCATTCGAGCGCGGCTTCACGCCGGCCAGTGTGGTGCTGGATGCACCGGTGGTGTTCCGCCAGCAAGGCGTCGATGCCGATGGTGAAGAAAAAGTCTGGCAGCCACAAAACGACAATGAAAACTTCGCCGGTCCGATGCGCCTGCGCGAAGCGATGGTGACTTCGCGCAATCTGGTATCGGTGCGTTTGCTCGATGCGATCGGCGTCAACTATGCCCGGCGCTTTATCCAACGCTTCGGTTTTCCGGCGCAAAGTCTGCCCGAAGACCTGTCGCTGGCGCTGGGCAGCAGTTCCGTGCCGCCGCTGCAACTGGCGCGCGGTTACGCCGTACTCGCCAATGGCGGCTTCCTGATCGACCCGTGGTTTATCGACCGGATCGAAAATCGCGACGGGGTAACGCTGCATCAGAACCACCCCGCAACCGCCTGTCGCGACTGCCCGCAACGCATGGCACTGGAAAAGGCCTCTCGCGCCCAGGCCGGCGGGTTCGACCTCGGTGGTGATGCGCGCTCGGCGCGCGAAATCATCGGCCCGCCCGAGCAGATTCTGGCGCCGCGCGTAGTTGAGGAACGCAGCATCTATCTGGTCGGCTCGCTGCTGCGCGACGTGGTGCGCCGCGGCACCGGTAGCGGAGCACGGGTGATCGGTCGCAATGACCTGGGTGGCAAGACCGGCTCCACCAACGACCACCGCGACGCCTGGTTCTCCGGCTTCGGCGGTGGCATCGTCACCACCGCCTGGGTCGGCATGGACGATTTCAGCAGCCTCGGGCGTGGCGAGTTTGGCGGACGCGCTGCGTTGCCGGCCTGGATCAGCTTCATGAGCAAGGCGCTGGCCGGTCGCCCCGAAGTCGTTCCGCCGATGCCGCCCGGCGTGGTCACCGCCTGGATCGACCGCGATAGCGGATTGTTGGCGCAGCCGGGAAGCACGGATGCCATCGCCGAGTTTTTCAAGCTTGAAGATATTGCCCGGCTGGAAGCCAGCACTGCCAACGCGCAACCCAAAACCAGCGACCGCGAGGCATTTGATATCTTCTGAGTCTCTACCTTTGTGGGTGTGGGCGCATGGCTCGCGATTACCGTACAACGCAAGCGCAAGCCTCACGGCAACGGCAACGGATCGCGGTCGAGGCGGCGCGAATCATGCGCGAATCGGGCATCGATGATGCGGCCAGCGCGCGGCGGCGCGCGGCCAGACGACTGGCCGTCCACGACCCGCATGCGCTACCCGAACTGGACGAAATCATGGCCGCGTTGCACGCCGAGCAACGGCTGTATGCCGGTGTACAGCACGCACAGCATCAGCAGTACCTGCGCGCAGCGGCCTGTGAAGCGATGGCGTTTTTCAGCGCTTTCGATGCGCGCGCGGTGGGCTGTGTGCTCGATGGCAGCGCCGAGCGACACAGCGCGGTGTGTTTGCAGGTGTTCGCCGATGACCCCGAATCGGTCATTCATTTTTTGCACGAACACGCTATCGCGCACGATCGCAAAACCCGCTGCGTCCGCCTGAACCGCGAACGCACGATTCAGGCCAACCTGCTGGCGTTCACGGCCAACGCGGTTGCCTTCGAACTGATTTTGCTGCCGCGCAGCGCGCTGCGGCAGGCGCCCTTGGCGCCTGCCGGCGACACGGCGATGGCGCGCGCTACGCTATCGCAACTGCGGGCGTTGTTGGCGGGCGCCTGAGCGGGCCATCACTGGCCGCCGCTCAGCGCTGGTCGAGCGCGACGTAATCGCGGGCAACGGCACCGGTGTAGATCTGCCGTGGACGGCCGATCTTGGCCTCCGGATCAACCTGTTGCTCCAGCCAATGCGCAACCCAGCCAGCGGTACGCGCAATCGCAAACATCACGGTAAACATCTCGGTCGGGATGTTGAGTGCCTTGTAGATCAGGCCGGAATAGAAATCGACATTCGGGTATAGCTTGCGCGACACGAAATAGTCGTCCTTGAGCGCGGCTTGTTCCAGACGCAGGGCCACTTCCAGCATCGGGTCGTTGACGCCCAGTTCGGCCAGCACCTTGTGCGTCATCTCGCGGATGATTGCCGCGCGCGGATCGTAATTCTTGTACACGCGATGGCCAAAACCCATCAACCGGAAGCCGGAGTTCTTGTCCTTGGCGCGATCGATCGCGGTGGCTACATCCTCGGGTCGGCCGATCTCTTCGAGCATCTTCAGCACCGCCTCATTGGCACCGCCATGCGCCGGGCCCCACAGGGCGGCAACACCGGCTGCCACGCAGGCGTAGGGATTGGCGCCAGTGGAACCGACCAGGCGCACGGTCGAGGTCGACGCATTCTGTTCGTGGTCGGCATGCAGGATGAACAGCAGATCCAGCGCCTTGGCCGCCACCGGATTGAGTTGCAGCGGCTCGGACGGCACTTCGAACATCATGTGCAGGAAGCGGTCGACATAATTGAGGTTGTTGCGCGGGTAACGGCCCGGCCAGCCGATCGAGTGGCGGTAACAGGCCGCAGCAATGGTGGGCACCTTGGCCAGCAGCCGGATCGCTGCCATCCGCCGCTGTTCGGGGTCGTGCAGATTCAGATCGTCGTGGTAGAACGCCGCCAGCGAACCGAGCATGCCACACAGCATCGCCATCGGGTGGGCATCATGGCGGAAACCCTGCATGAAGCTCTTGAATGCCTCATGCATCATGGTGTGGTGGGTGACGGTGTGATCGAAGGCATCGAGCTGCGTCGTGGTCGGCAGCTCGCCATTGATCAGCAGATAAGCGACCTCGGTGAAAGTGGAGTGTTTGGCGAGTTGCTCGATCGGGTAGCCGCGGTAGAGCAGCACACCGGCGTCGCCATCGATATAGGCCACCGCGCTCTTGCAACTGGCGGTGGCGGTAAAACCCGAATCGTAGGTGAAGTAGCCAAGGTCTTTCGGCACCTTGCTGATATCCAGACACGGCGAGCCCAGGCTGCCGCGCAAGATCGGCAACTGAGTGGTCTTGCCGGCAACGGTATCGGTCAGGGTCAGGCTCTTGTTATCGGACACGACGGTCTCCTCGATCAACGATTTCAGGGCACGGCCGGTTTCGACCTGCGCCCGGGGCAGGGGTTCAAGCGCGTACTGCTGAAATGGCACGGCACAAAACCCACGATGGCGCCATTATCGCATGTCGTCACATCGGATCGGTCAAAATCGTGCGGCCGCGCCGCAGATCGCGTGACCGCGAACGCGGCACGATGCGGCCGCTCGGGGCTTCTGTGGGAGCCGGCCTGCCGGCGAACGTGTTGCGGAAGTGATTCGCGCGCAGGCGCGCTCCCACGGGTGAGCGGCACGATGATGTTGTGAGAGCCTGCACCAGATCGCGTCTGGGACAGTCTCTGCCGGCGAACAATCGCGAAAAAGCCTCGCGCGGTGCGCGCTTCCACAGAAGTCGCTCTCCGCGCGACCGTGGCCCAACCCCAGATCGAGTCTGGGGAAGGCTCTGCGGGCGCGATGTGGCGCGACAGGATTCGCGCGCTTCCCCGCCGGCTTACTTCAGCTTGCCCAGCGCCGCCAGGCCATTGTCGCGGGCACGCTGCACCACGATTTTCTGTGCCGCCGCGAAATTGCCGGCCATATCCTTGGCCCACACCTGCAACGCCGCCGACTGCATGGCGCGGCCATAGGAAAAACTCAGTGGCCACGGCTGCACACCGATCCGATTGATCGCGTTCAGATGCGCGGTGGCATCGGCATCGGACTGACCGCCGGACAGGAACACGATGCCGGTCAACGATGCCGGCACCGCCGAGCGCAGGCAGCGCACGGTAGCCGCCGCCACATCGCCAACGCCGACCTGCTCGTCGCAGCCCGTTCCGGGCACCACCATCGAGGCCTTGAGGATGGTGCCTTCCAACTGCACATTGAAGTCGTACAGCGCACCAAACAGCGAGCGCAGTACCACCTCGGTGACCTCAAAGCAGGTTTCGATGTCGTGCTCACCGTCCATCAGCACTTCCGGCTCGACCATCGGCACCAGACCTTGCTCCTGGCACAGCGCCGCGTAACGCGCCAATGCATGGCTGTTGGCTTCGATGCAGGTGCCGGTGGGGATATCGTCACCGATGGTGATGACCGCACGCCACTTGGCAAAACGTGCGCCCAGCGCGTAATACTCCTTGAGCCGATCGCGCAGGCCATCGAGGCCCTCGGTCACCACCTCGCCGGGATTGCCAGCCAGCGCGTGCGTGCCCTTGTCGACCTTGATGCCGGGGATGATGCCAGCGTCGCGCATCACCTTGGTGAACGGTACGCCGGCCTGGGTTTTCTGGCGGATGGTCTCGTCGTACAAAATCGCACCCGAGATATGCTCGCCCAGGCCCGGCGCGGTAAGCAGCATCTCGCGGTAGGCGCGGCGGTGTTCTTCGCTATCCTCGACGCCGACCGCATCGAAGCGCTTCTTGATCGTGGCATTGGATTCGTCGATGGCAATGATGCCCTTGCCCGGGGCGACCATCGCCGTGGCGGTGTCTGCAAGCTGTTCGATGCTCATGGTTGATCCTAGTGTGGTGTTTCAAGTGTTTGGCACTTTCAGCGAGTGTTCCCGAGCGGCACGCCACCTAGGAGCCTGTCGGACTTGACCGATCGTAGCGAGGGAAAGCCGGTTTGAGGCAGATTTTTCGATCTTTTGAGGCGAATAGCAGGGCTCTTTAACGAAAAAGATCGGGAAATCTGACCAATCTCGGCTTTTCCGCAGTAGATCAGCGTCAAGTCCGACAGGCTCCTAGTCTCGCATTATAGCCGTGCCGACTACACCCCTGCAGGGCAATTGTGTTGGCCGCCATTGCGCAAGCCAGCGCTGGTGTGGGAGCCGGCCTGCCGGCGAACAATGCGGCGAAAAGCTTCGCGCGCAAGGCGCGCTCCCACGGACAACGGCGCACCACCGCGACATGATGGATCGTTGCCGCAGGTAACGGGCGGTTCCCTACAAGGCACCCAGACCCTCGGCCGTGCCATCCGCACCCACGCCGAGCAGACGCAGGGTGTTGGTTGCGCCGCGCGCTTCCATGCTGTCGCCGCTGGTGAAAATCACCCGGTCACCCGCCACCAGCAAGCCGTGCTGAAACAGCGTGCGGATCGCTTCGCGGGCGGCGACATTGGCGGCTTGTCCGCGGCTGTCGAACGCCACTGGAAACACCTCGCGCATCAGTGCCATCTGCCGGCGCGCACTGGCGTGGCGGGACAGCCCGTATATCGGCACCGAGGAACGAAAACGCGATAAATACCGTGCCGAGGCGCCCGATTCGGTCAACGCGATGATCGCCTGCACACCGATGTGCTCGGTCAGGAACATGGTCGCCATCGCCACCGCCTGATCCACCCGTTGCAGGTTGCGCGGGGCTTTCTCGAAATCCGTTTCGTGATCGAACTGGCGCTCGGCACCGAGGCAGATGCGCACCATCGCCTCGACTGCCTTGACCGGGTACTGACCCGATGCGCTCTCGGCCGACAGCATCACCGCATCGGTGCCATCGATCACCGCGTTGGCCACGTCCAGCACCTCGGCGCGGGTCGGGATCGGGTTATCGACCATCGATTGCAGCATCTGGGTAGCGGTGATCACCACCCGGTTGTGCAGCAACGCTTCGCGGATGATTTTCTTCTGCAGGCCGGGCAGCTCGGCATCGCCGATTTCCACGCCCAGGTCGCCACGCGCCACCATCACCACATCACTGGCGATGATGATCTCTTCCAGATTGACAATCGCCTCGGCGCGCTCGATCTTGGCAACCAGATGCGGCGACCAGCCGGCCGCCTTGGCCAGGGCGCGGGTTTCATCCATGTCGGCGGCGCTGCGGCAAAACGACACCGCCAGAAAATCGGCGTCGATCGTAGCGGCATGGCCGATATCGGCGCGATCCTTGTCGGTGAGCGCGCCCAGCGACAGGCCGCCACCGAGCCGGTTCAGCCCCTTGCGGTTCGACAGCACCCCATCGGTCAGCACCCGGGTGTGGATGCACTCGCCGTCGAGCGACTCCACCTGCAACGCCATCAGCCCGTCGTCGAGCAACAGGGTGTCGCCCACGCCGACATCGTTGATCAGGCCCAGATAGCTGACCCCGACGTGTTGCGCATCACCGTCGCTGATGCCATCGCGGCACACCAGCGTGAACGCGGCACCGGCGCGCAGTTCCACTTTGCCCGCGGTGAACGTTTCAATGCGGATTTTCGGGCCTTGCAGATCGGCGAGAATGCCAACCTCGGCGCCCAGCCGCTGCGCCGCTGCGCGCACTTCGGCCGCGCGCCGCGCGTGATCGGCGGGGGTGCCGTGCGAGAAGTTCATGCGTACCACGTCCACACCGGCAGCGATCAGCGCCTCGATGCCGCCGGGTGTGTCGGTGGCCGGGCCGAGGGTGGCGAGAATCTTGGTGCGGCGACGTTGAGGGGTCATCGGCGTGCTCGGGCAAAACGTCACACTAACAAAAGCACCGGGTCGATGCCCACAGCGCCTTCACCTTGCATACGTATGTTGCGGCAAACGACCCCGCGAACCGCACGCGGCGTGCCCGCAAGCGGTTTAGCGCAACCGCACGATATCGCCCACCTTGATATCGGCAAGCGCACTGGCGTAGGCGAACCGGTCAAATACGCGGGCCACGGTGACCACCCCGAGTTCGGTCTGTTCAAAGCCAAGCAACTCGTCGGTCAGCGGGTCGCGCAAAGCTTCGCCCACCGACATCACCACAAACTGCATCCCCGGCACCAGGCCGCTCAGCGCGCCGCACGAGAGGATCGCGCGGCCCTCGTCATCCACTTTCACCACCCGCGCCGCGTACGGCACCTTGAGCGCCTGGGCGGCGATGAAGCGCACCGCCTCGTCGATGGCAATCTGCCCGGCTTTCCCGAGCGGGGTCTCCTTGAAGTTGTCGCCCTCGTAGTTGTAACCCTCGATATCGAGGCCCAACTGCATGCCCTTGCCCGTCACTTTGCCTTCGACCCGCTGCGAGGCCAGCACCTGCTCGGTGCGGGTATCGATCAGGCGCACGATCAGCCCGACCCGCGCCAGCGACTTGCTGGCGCCCAGCCGCACCCCGCCGAGATTCAGCCCGTTGTTGCTGCCGCCCGCCTGCACGCTGAAGTCGGTCAGCGTGCCGCGGATCAGCAGTTGCGCCGCGATGGCCTGCACCGGGCGAGCCACCGGCGCGGGCGCCATGCCTTGCGCATAGGCCGGATCGCCGCTGTACGGGTCCACGTACTGACTCGGGTCGATGCGGCTTGGTTCGCGCTCCAGCACCACAAACGCACCGCTTTGCATCAAGGCATCGGTCAACTGAGCGGCCAGCCGCTCGGCGATCTGCGGATCGCCGGCACCATCACCGCTGCTGCGGTTGTCAAAGCCATCGACCGCGATGGATTTTTTCAATGCCGGCGGCACCGGCGCTACCGCTGTTTGCGCAGCGGCGATGCCGCAGGCGAACAGCATTGCCAAGACAAGTGCAATACCAAACCCTTTCATAGACCCATCCCCTGCATTGGCCGACCGCAAACAACGCCTGCAACGGCAAAACCCAACCATGCGACGCACCGTGGCGAACAACTGCGAACGAATTGCCGCCACGGCATCCTCGCTGCTTAGTCGAAGAAATAGATCTTGCCGACGGTGGGCATGGCTGGCGTCGGCGGGTTGGCGCTGGCCGGGACAATCTTCTGGTACGAACCGACCAATATGTGCGGGGCGTTGCTGTTGCCGGTCACCGTCACCCCGACCCGATAGCCAAATACCTGATGGTAGGAACGATCGCTGGCGACCAGCTTTTGCAGGAATGTCGCGTTCCATGGTGGCGCGCTGCCGGTCAACTTGTAGACGTAAGCCGAGCCGGTGGCAGTAATCGGATTGCTGACCTCGTCAACGTCATGCCCTTCGCCTGGTGCACCGACCACCAGATACTGCGCATTCTTGTCGAGCGCCACCGACGCACCGAACGTATCGCCGGCTGTCCGATAGGGCGCGGGGAGCACCAATTTCTGGGTCTGTGTCCACGCGGTGTAACCCGGCCCGGTCGCATTGAACACGTACGCCGCACCGGCGTTGTTCAGCACCGGGCCGTTGCCGTTGGCATCACGATCATTGCCCGCGGAGCCGACCACCAGCAGTTTGCCGTTGAAGGCCAGTGCCTTCCCGAACCAGTCGTCCGGGTTGCGATCGGCAGCGAGTATCCGTTGCGCCGGAGCCCAGGTCGAGCCGGTTTTGACGAAGTGATGCACGGCCCCCGATTTCGATACCGACAGCGCCGTGGTGGGATCAATGCTCTCATGCGGCGCGCCAATCATGATGTGATCGTTGCGGAGCGCCACGGCGGCACCAAAATGGCCGTAAAGCTCGGGGTTTGGCGATACCAGCCGCTGCACCAGTTGCCATGAGGTGAAGCTCTGCCGCTGGTAAACGTAAGCCGCGCCCGATTGTTTGATCGGCCCGCCCGCCGGTTCGCGCCAGGCACCGATTACCGCCAGATCACCCGCTGCATCCAGCGCCAACGCCGTACCGAAGTTGGCCGCGATTTCCGGTGTCGGCGCACTCACCTTTTGTGCCTGTTGCCAGACCCCATTGGGCACCTTGACGAAAAAATAGGCTGCCCCGGCGTTGGGCACGCCGTTGGTGACACCGCTACCCGCACCGATCAGCGCGGTGTGGCCGCCGCTGATTGCGACATGGTTGCCAAAGAACTGATGGCTATGGCGATCATTGGGCACCAGCTTTTGCACCAGCGTCCAGGCACCGCCGCTGCGCTGGTAAATGTAGGCCGCGCCGGCATCGGTTATCGGCTGGGCGTTGGCAGCATTGGTGTCTTCCAGGTAGGCCCCGACGATGGCCAGATCGCCATCGATGGCGACATCGACCCCAAAAGCGTCGGCAGTATCCGGCGTAGGATTGAGGATCGCTGCCACTTCCGTCAGCGCAGCGTGCGCGGGCACTGCCCACAGTGTCAGCAGCAACAACGCGCTGGCGGCGTACGCCATCATCTTGCCCACTGCGCTCGCCGCAACATTCACCGGCGAAGCCTTCATGCGCAAACGGTGCCGGCAGTGCGCGCCGCACTCGCAAAGAATGGTGATCGTGTTCATCGAGTACTCCGTGATGTGTCGCGGTTCATGGAAAATGTGGCTGAAAAAATGTGGCCACCCATTGCGTATTGGCGACGATCCTCCAATTGGGTGGCCACGACTACCGCGCGAACGCCCGTCTGCACTTACTGCTTCTGCGCTGGCAGTTCCCGGACAAGTCCGCCACACCCACGCAATTGGATGATCGCCGGGTTCGTTGCGCTAGCGCCGTAGTTGATCGAGGTGCCACTCGCTAACGGTGTCGGCGGGACGAACGTGCAGTACCGATGCGTGACGCCGATGTATGTCCTTCCATTGCCCCATGCCGTTGCACATTGCTGCGTCTTGAAACCATCACGTAATTGCGTCCAGCCCGGCCATTGATTGGGCGCGGTGAGCTTGCTGATTACATAGGGATTCCACGCCGCATTTCTGTTCAGATCCCTTGAAAAGTTTGGAAGATTTCGCTGTGCGCATGACAGATCGGCTCGAGCTTGTCCCGCAAACCCGAGCATCAACAATGACGCAGCAATCGCAATGGTGAGTGATGTGTTACGCATGACATAACTCCTCGTTTAGTGGTGGTTGGCAATCAGGAAACAGCGCGCTGGTACCGGATGCAAGCAAGGCCATCCGCCACGCTGTCTCGTTATTGCAAGTGCCACCACCAGGCAAAACCTCTCAGTGCAACGAAGGCTGTCGTTCAGAAGCGGTTGTCTTTTACAATCGCATTGCGGAGCGCACAACCGCATGCAGCGCGCTACTCGGCCACCGCAACCCGCTGCCAATGCACCCAACCGGCCCAATGGAACGGGTGGCGAAAGGCGCGGCTGGCGCGCAGCGCACGGCGCGCTTCGGCGAGAGCCTGTGCCGGGTCGGGGTGATCGCCAGCAACCGCCAGTGTGCGGTAGAACACCGGCACCCACACCGCACTGGCGGTGTCGCTGACCGGCCATTGCGCAGCGATGGTGTCGCGCGCGCCGGCGCGGCTGACCGCAGCGGCAAAATCCAGCGCCGCGTGGGCGGCAGCGCCGTCGCTTTGCGCAAGCTGGCAGGCATTGAGCACCACCAGATCGGCGGCGACGCCGCGCTCGAACACATCGGCCCATCCGAGGAATTGCGGGTCGTTGCTGCCGTCTTTCGGGTTCAACCACAGGCCCGAAGCCAGCAGGCGATCACTCTGCGTTCTGCCGTGTGCAGACACATGCAACCACGCGCCCGGCTCGCCCATTTTGGCCAGGGTCTGCTCACGGCTCGCT